>Ga0335075_10015600_pt1 | contig 11378 bp, 10 predicted proteins | sample Lox_Sample_24_FD_206723 | JGI IMG/M metagenome (GOLD analysis project Ga0335075, IMG submission 206723) | Soil microbial communities from Loxahatchee National Wildlife Refuge, Florida, United States - Lox_Sample_2.4 | ecosystem: Environmental > Terrestrial > Soil > Wetlands | place: USA...
ACGAATCGAGTGGCGGGCACTGGCCGACAATAGCGTCCGGGTGCCCGCACGGATTGGGGTACCTAGTGCGCCAGCGATCCAAGAAGCCGAGCAGGCATGGTCGGGCTACTGGGCCGCTACCCGTCCAGTTGAACTCACCGCCGCCGTCGAGCAGCATGCAGGCCAGCTGGCGGGCTTGCACTCGCTAAGAGGCGCCGATGCTGTCCACCTGGCCAGCGCCCTGGCCATCGGGGACACCGACCTCGTCGTGGCGGTCTGGGACCGGTGCCTGCACGCCGCAGCCCAGGCCGCCGGACTTCGCGTCGCTCCGGCCCGCCTTGAGGCCTGACGTCCTGTCATCCGCGGGCTGCGCTAACTCAGCCGCGGAGCCTGGCGGAGGAGAACTCTCCGCCGCCAGGCCCGCCGTTTTACTCAGCTGGAAATGCCAGGTCTAGCCGAGATTACCGGTGCATGTACCGTCGTCGTTGTTGCTGGATGTGCCGTCCGGACAGGTGGTCGCCGACCAGACCACCTTCTTGAGGTTGGTCCCGCTGACGTTGGCACCGGCCAGGTTAGCGGAGGTCAGGTTCGCGCCTTGCATGTTCGAACCCGACAGGATGGCGTCGGACAGGTCGGCGTTTTGTAGCTCAGTGGCGGACAGATTCGCGCCTGAGATCTGTGCCGCGTGGAAGTTGGTGTTGTTGAGCTGATCACCCTGGAGGTTGTCACCCTGGAGGTTGCTGCCGGCGAAGTCAGCTCCGGTAGCTGTGATGCCCTGGAGGTTGGCGCCCTGGAGTGTGGCGCCGGACACGTTGGCGCCTGAGAAGTTGGCGCCCTTCAGGTTGGCGCCCTTCAAGTTGGCGCCTGCCAGGTTCGCGTTCTGGAAGTTAGCGCCGGACAGGTTGTCGCCCTGGAAGTTAGTGCCCTGCAGGTTGGCGCCTTCCAGGTTCGCGCCGGACAGGTTCAAGCCCTGGAGACTGGCGCCGGACAGGTCGGCGCCGGACAGGTTGCAGCCCTGGCAGTTGGCAACCACCGTGACGTTCGATGAGGTGCCGGTGATTGGTGCTGTCCGGTTGACATCGGCGAAGTTCGCCAAGGTACCGAACTCCAGTTGGCTTTGATCTGTGATGGCTGTGCCAGCGGGCACCACGTCGGTCAGACCTTGGACCTCCACCTGGTACTTGCCGACCGTGACGCTGGACGGAACCGTCACGGTTGCGGCGAACGTTCCGTCGGCGGCCGCTGTCACGGTCCCCAGCGGGACGCCTGCAGGATTCCCGGCCGAGACCAGTTCAATATCGGCGGTTGGCGTCGTCAATCCGGAGCCGGTGATGTGCAGGGTCGAACCTGGCCGCACGCTCGATGCGCTGACGGCGACGGGAGCCGTGTTGTCCGCGTTGCGGAGGAACGGGAAGTCCCAGTAGTTATACGCGAAGTTATCGTTCCTGGTTGCAACCAGGACACCGTTCCCTTGATCCGCCAGTGCCCAGTCGCTCGACTGGATGTCAGAGATCGTCCCGTCGGTGTTCAGCTCCCATTGCTGGTCCGCGTTCAAATTGCAGCGTTGCAAGGTGATGAGTCGCACGGAACTGGTGCTGCCAGGGTTATTGCCCCCCAGGCCGTTGCCCATGTCAAGGCAGAGGTTGTTAAAGATCAGGAACGCACCCGCGAACGATACGTTCTGGTCGGCCTGGGTGTTGTCGCAAGGCTCCATCGTGACCTGCGTGCCGACCGTCGCGCTGTTACCCGGGTCGGTAATGCACAGGCCGGTCCCGTCCGGAGTTCCGGTGGCGCCGGCCGGTCCAGGCACGCTCTGGTACTGACCAACGTCCAGGGACGAGTCCAGCGGCGTGCTGCTGCCATCCGGCTGGGTGTTGCACTTGTCGGTCGCGGGATCAAAGATCGGGGTCGTGTCGACGGTCTCGTTGGGACCCGGATTGAGGATGATCGGATCCATGAGCGGGCTGCCGTCAGGGTTGGAGAGCGTCAGCGCATCCTCGCAGAGGATCACGTCTGGCCAGTCTGCGTCTTGCCCGCCGACCCATAGATCGAAGTGAATAAATCCCGGGCCGCCGTCTGGCCCGGGCCCGATCGTGCCGTCGGGGTTGTTCGGCGCAGCGCCTCGCATGTCCTGGCCGCACTCGGTGCAGGAGTCTTCCGCGATGAAGTACTTGTGGAATCGGGGAATGTAAATCTCGGTGCCGTACCAGAGCTCGGTGTTCGAGGTAGCGAACGTGATCGGGTCTGCGTAGGTCCCGGTTCCGCCTGCCTCGGTGTGGATGCCCTGGCCGACGGTGTTGTTGGGGAACGTGATGTTGCTGCCGCGGTGTCCAGCGGCAATGCCAGCGCTCGGCGGGGTGTTGTCGGGGAAGCCGTACATCGTCAGCCACGCCGATGTGGAGAAGTCGGGCGTGGCACCGAACGCCGTCGTGTAGGGCTGCCCCGACGTCGGGGCCACTGTAACGGCGGGGTTGAGTCCCACCACGGTGGACTCGGTCACGACATTGGCGCTTCCGGACGTGTCGCCGTTTGCTGCGTTGGTCGCGGTGACCGTGACCTGGATCTCGAGACCGACATTGTTGACGACGGGAACGTAGTCCTTGGCGGTTCCTTGCGCGCCCGTAATCTTCGTCACGGCATCAGTACTCGGGTTAACCGTCGCCCATTGGTAGGTGAACGTGGTGCCCGTCATGTCATTCCAGGTGCCCGGATCGGCGAGGAGGAGTGTACCGACCTGCGGTGTGGTCTGCGGGGCGCCGCTGTTGTCCAGCTTCGGCGTCAAGTCGGGATTGACGACTGTGATCGACGGGCCGGATCCCGGTAGGGGTGCTAGAACGACGGGATCGGCGAATGCGTTCTGGCTGAACCCGATAAGGCCGCAAAGAGTCAACGCGGATGTTGCCGCTACAACTCTCATCCTTGCGAAGGCCGAACGTTTGTGCACGAGACCCTCCTAGCCTCAGATGCCAATAACAATGGTGAACAGCGGGCTAGTGTCCCGAGTCGCGGCCGAAGCGAGCCCCGAGAGGTACGGGCGACGACGATGTCTGCCGCAGCCCTCTCTGACGGTGTAGTTGTTAGAAAAGTATACTAACGAATGCTGGCCAGGCCGCACAAGACCCCCGAGTGACAGGGAACGCAAGACGCAAGGCACCGTTGGCCGAGGCGATTGCGATGGCGCGGGGCGTCCTTCGTGATGGCCGATCCGCGCTGGTCCCGGCGCGCAGACGTTCTGGCAGTGGCGGCGCAGCCAGCACCGGGACGCCCGGCGAGCGCGCGCGACGAGGTACTGGCGCGCATCAGCACGGGCGCTCGCCTCAGACGGCAGCGCTGCCTCCCGGCTGGATCGGCTGGTTTCCGCACCTTCAGCGCTGCCGGGCGTGATGTCATCGCGTACCGGACCGCGGCCGCTCGGGCCCGTCCTAGGCGACCAACGTCGGGCGCACGCCGGGACCTGCACGGGGAACGGGGCTGTCTGTCTCCACGTGAGGTGGGTTCATGGCTAAAAAGGGGTAAGGCAGTAAGGCAGCGCTAGTTGGACCAGTACGCCGTCGGCTGGGCGAAGCCGTCATTTCTGTCTGAGCCGTGGGTTTTCCGTGACTGAGAACGTTTCCTTGCCGGTCTTTCTTGTCGTCGATGAGGACCCCTCCGCCGTCGACTGCCTGGTCAGCGACCTCCAGCAGCGTTTCGCGGCTGACTACCGCATCGTGGCGGAGTCCTCGCCGCAGGGGGCGCTGGACCGGCTGGCTGTGCTGCGTGAGGCAGGCGAACAGGTGGCGGTGATTATCAGCCGCGAGTCGATGCGCGCGATGTCTGGTTCGGAACTGCTGGCCCGAAGCCGCTCGATTCATCCTGACGCCAAGCGGATCCTGCTGGTCGAGTGCGGTATAGGCATGCACTATGGCGACCCGCGGATGCTCGAGTGCATCGCGCGGGGGATGGCAGCAGGTGACGTTGACCACTACCTGACCAGGCCATGGCGGCCGCGGGAGCGCTTGCTGTATCCGGTGGTCGGTGAGGCGCTGACGGCGTGGGCCCGGCGTCATTCTCCGGGTTTTCAGCTGATCAGGATCGTGGGGGACCGGTGGCATCCGCGCTCCTATGAGCTGCGCGATGCGCTGGGACGCAACAGCATTCCTTACGGCTTCTGCGATCGCGGCTCGCCAGATGGTGCCGAGCTGCTCGCCCGGCTGGACGAGGTTCCCGACCATCCGGTGGTCTTCCTGGCTGACGGGCGGATACTGACCGAGCCCACTGCGGAGGACGTCGCCGAGGCCGTCGGCGCCAGGGTGCATCCCAGGCGCCGGGCCTATGACCTGGTCGTCGTCGGGGCCGGTCCGGCCGGGCTGAGCGCGGCGGTGTACGGCGCGTCCGAGGGGCTGTCCACGCTGGTGCTGGAGAGCTGGGCGATGGGCGGGCAGGCAGGCACCAGTTCGCGGATCCGCAACTTCCTCGGTTTCCCCGCGGGCATCAGCGGCGACGAGCTCGCCGAGCGGGCGTTCCAGCAGGCATGGATGTTCGGAGCGGAGTTCGTCTTCCTCAACCGGGCCACTGCGCTGGCCGCGCAGGGACCAGAGCTGGCCGTCACGCTGGCTGACGGAGAACAGGTGACCGCCCAGTCAGTGGTGCTGGCCACCGGCGTCACCTACCGGAAGCTGGTCGCCCCGGGTGTTGCCGACCTAATCGGTTCAGGAGTGTTCTACGGCTCGGCAATTTCCGAAGCGCCCGGGCTGAGGGGCCAGGACATCTTCATCGTCGGCGCGGGCAACTCGGCCGGGCAGGCGGCCATCTACTTCGCCAAGTCGGCTCGCAGCGTCACCTTGCTGGTCCGGGGCGACGCGCTGGCCGAGACTATGTCCGATTACCTGATCAAAGAGCTCGAAAAAACCGCCAACGTACAGGTACGGCTGCATACCGAGGTCACCGCTGTACGAGGCGGCTGCCGTCTCACCGAACTGGTGCTCCGTGACCGTGGTACCGGGCAAGAGGAGGCCCGGCCGGCCGCGGCACTATTTGTCATGATCGGCACCGTCCCGCACACCGGCTGGCTGCCCGACTCAATAGCCCGCGACCAACACGGGTGCATCCTGACGGGCCGCGACGTGCCGGGCGACGACTCACCAGGCGACCTTCGCCCCCCGGCGCTCCCGCTCGAAACCAGCCTGCCCGGCGTGTTCGCGGCCGGCGACGTGCGGGCGGGCTCGGTGAAACGGGTGGCGTGCGCTGTAGGGGAAGGCTCTATGGCCATCCAGCAGGTTCACGAGCATCTGCAGCGTCAAGCCACCTCGGTTCCGAGTGGCGAGCCACAGCACGGACCGTAGCGGCCAGATACTTCGTCATTCGCTGAGCGCACCATTGCGGCGAGTCGCGGAGGAGCTGTCCGCAACGGGTGATCAGGGTTCGGAGCCGACCGCGCGGGGGGCGGTGGCCGAGCCGGCGGGGTCACACGATAGACAGCGATTGCTGCCGGGTGTCAGGCTGAGGCCGGCTACAACGCGGACGTTGCCCGAGCTGACCCCGAGGTCGCGGGCTTCCAGTACAGCGGGGGCAACCTTGACCCGCTCGCGGTCCGCGTCCTGGCGTGCGGCCGCGAGTTCGGCAGTCCCGTTCCCGGCCCCTGCCGGAACCAGGGCCGACGCGCGCCTTGCACTCTTCCACGCGAGCCAGCGGACCCGCCGCACCGCGAAGGTCGCGAGACCGTGGCGCCGGCCGCCAGCAACCCTGACGGTTGTTCCCTTGCCGCTGCGAATGGGGCCAGTCAGCTGCAAGATCCTCCGAAGGCAGGCCGCATCAGTCGAACGCGGGTTTGCGGTCCCTGGTCCGCTTGAGCTCGAAGAAGCCGTCTGCCTCTGTCACCAGCACTACGCCGTCCCATAGCCGGCCGGCCGCTTCACCGCGCGGGATCGGCGTGATGACCGGGCCGAAGATGGCATTGCCGCGGACACGGATGACGGGCGTGCCCACGTCCGTCCCGACGACGTCGAAGGCCTCGTGATGAGACTTCTTAATCTCCTCGTCGAACTCGGTGCTGTCCGCGGCGCCTGCCAGCGAAGCCGGCATGCCGACCTCAGCCAGCGCTTCCGGGATCAGGTTCGGATCGTCTCTGCGGCCCTGGTTGTGAAGCCTGGTGCCCATTGCGGTGTAGATAGGGCCGAGGATGCCAGGACCGGCTTCTGCAGCGGCGGCGGCCACCACCCGGATAGGGCCCCACGCCTTACCCATCCGCTCCAGGTACTCCGGAGTCAAGCCCTTGCCCTCGTGCTGGATCAGGTTCAGGTAGGCCAGAGACATGATCCGCCAATCGACCCGCACCGGCCGCACCTTCTCCACCTCGAGCATCCAGCGGGAGGTGATCCAGGCCCAGGGGCATAGCGGATCGAACCAGAACTGCATGTCTTCATAGGTTCCTGGCTGCGACGTCACGCTGGCTCGGAACAGGCAGCAACGCGAGCGTATTCCCCAGCGCGCCGACGTGCCCTTACGTGCTGCCCGCCGGCTCGCCTCGTCACGGACAGTCCAAGGCCCAGGACCTGGCGAACGGCGCAGACGCTGAGCCGCTCAGCGTCGCGAACGATCTGCGCGTCTTCGTGCCCGTTCATCGGGACTGCGGTCAAGCCGCTGGTTCCTGTTACCGATCTCCCTGATAGCTAGTGCTGCGGCGACGCAGAAGAATGGCACAGTAGGCACGACATAGCGTGCCTCATAGCTGGACACTGCGGCCGGGAGGACAAGCATCAGCATTCCGGTGGTCCACGGCAGGAACGCCGGACCTCCGCGACGGCGGAACGCCAGGCATACGCCGATGAGGCCGACGATCACGATGCCACCGAGCGCTGGCGGCACTACTACAGCGACGTCCTGGTAGACCCGCAGTATCCCGGCCCATGGCTGCCGGAACTCCGTGTCGGGATTACGGCCGCCGTTGTACTGATAGAACGACTGGTCAGTGGTTCCAGGACTGGCCCGTGCAAGCTGCGCCACGGTCTCGGGCTGGTGCGCCGGGAACATCCAGGTTTGTTGCCCGTTGGTGTATGGACCACTGTTCCACTTGAAGGTCTGCAGGAACATGCGCCAGAGGCTCGCGCTGTAAGCCCGCGGTTCGTGCTCGATGGCATGAAGAGCAAACTTCTCAGCGATCTCGCTGGTTCGGGCGCTGAATGGAGGTCCCGTCGGAGGCTTAGCCAGGGGCGTGACGGCGGCCGGCCCCCACAGATAAGTATCTGGAGGCAGCCTGCGTGCCACGGGAGTTCTCAGGCACAGCCATCTCTCATTTGCCGGCGGATGGATGACTGAGCAGTCAGCGAACGGCTCGACCCTCGCTGCAAGGAAGGCGCCGCCATAGGTTGACTCCAGCTCGAAATGGCCGTGGACATCCTGGAACCAGCTGGCATAGACCAGCACGGGGAACGCGAAGCTGACAGCGAGGGCCAAGACGCGCGCCAGGCGCTCAGGGAAGCTCGCATACGAGACAAGGACGGCGAGTGCAAATGTGGCCGCGATCGGCAGTCCTTCAGTCCGGGTGATGGCCGCTGCAGCGAGAAGCAGCCCTACCGCGATGCATGCCAAGATGGACGGGACCTGCCGCCAGAGAGCGATGACCAGCGCAGTGACGGTGAGAATCATGAACAGCGCGTCGCTCATCACGAAGTGCTCAAGCTGGATTTCGTAGGCGGACAGCAGCACGGGGACTGCGGCTAGCGTCGCTGTCCAGCCGGCGAACCGGAAGCGGCGACGTAGCAGCACGTAGATCAGCGTGCCTGCCAGGAGACCGAAAACATGCTGAACGACTGCTACGACTGCAACGCTGTGGAATACCCGGAGCGGCCAGAGCAGTAGCAGAGAATAGCCAACCGGGCGAACTACAAATGGATATGGATGAAGTGCTGGCGGCAGATAGCCGAAGCTGTCTGAATACCAGAAGGCGGGGAAATAGGCGATCATCGTCACGAACCGCAATAGAGCGGCCAACCCGAGCACGATCAGGAACACAGAGTGCCGTCGCATGAATGACCGGCCGATTCGCGGGATCGTAAGCGCGCTCCGCGTCTTTGGGTGCAGGCAGGGTAGAGCCCCGGCCTGATCTATCGGCAGGAACCCGGTAGTGATCACCTACCCCTTGACCACGAACTGAAGCAAGACTCGGGGCTGCTGAGCGGACACGCCCGTGAAGGTGAGCTAGCGGCAAGAGCGGATGGATCGAGGAGGCGCGGCCATGCTGCGGCGGCACAGGCAGGCAAGCCGGTGTCGTCCTGGCTGGCTGAGGCGCTCCCCGAGCAAGCTGCGGGCCGAGGCGCTCGCCGAGTTCCTGGCCGCCTGGCAAGCCGAGCACTTGGCGCTGACGGCAGAGGAAATGGGCCGGGCCGAGCGTGAGCTCGGGCTGGCTGCAGGCGGCACCGCGGCGTGAGCGCGCTGGTCCTGGACGCTGGTGCGCTGCTGGCCGTCGACCGTGGCGACCGGGCGATGATCGCGCGGCTGCAGGTAGCGCAGCGCGCGGGACTGGAATTGCGCAGTAACGCCATGGTCGTCGCTCAGGTGTGGCGCGACCGGCGGGGCGGCAGGTGAGCCTGGTCCGGCTGTTGCGGGCCGTCGACGTCCGCGCCGTTCGCAATGAGCTCGTAGTCGTCGCGCTTCATCGGGCCCCTCCCAGGATTCGTCCAGCTCGCTGATGCGATCCAGGGTGCAACAACCGCATCAGCGCCATCCACGGGAGAGAGCCTGGCAGGCAACATCCAGATAGGGCACTTGCGATGGTCATGAGATGCGGCTCGAGGACGTTCCCGCGGGAACGTCGATGCGCGGCGTGCGGGTATGAGCGGGTGAGTGTGGTCACCTGAACTGGCCCCGGCTGGGCGGCGGGTCTGGCAGCGGCTCGTCGCCGAGCATGGTAGTCCCAGTTGTTCTGGCCTTTCCGGCTGAGCGGCGCCATGGGCGGACCAGGTTCAGTGAGACAGGACAGCTCCCACGCCGCCCCCGGCGCCAGCTGTACTGCCACCGAGCCTGCCAGCAGAAGGCCTACCGGCAGCGTGGCGAACGCCCATCCGGAACACCGGAGCCCAGCGCCGACGCCAGGCGCAACCACAGGCCGGAGCTGAAATTAGTGATGATCACTGGGGCCAGACCACTTGACGAAACCCAAGCGGGCGTCTTTGGCGCTTGGCCCGCGGGGACAGGTACCTACACCGCGCCAGGAACATGCATCCTTGGAGGCATGAGCGCGGATGAGGCGGGGCGTCCCATGCCGAGCGGACTGGGTTTCGCAGGGCAGTGGACCATCAGGGGCGTACGCCTGCGGAATTGCTTGCACACCAAGACGGTAATGACGAGGAGCGTGCGCTGATCCTGTCAGCGATGTCATGACCCGTGAGAGCGGCTTTCCATTACCTCGTGTTCACAGGCAGGATTCCAGGTCTCGACGCCGTACGCCGTCCGCGGCACGTGCGGATGGCAAGGAAAGCCTTCGTCCTGTGCACTACAGCCAGCCGAGGAAGGCTAACAACTCCTCGGCCACCACCCGGATCGGACGGTCATTGGTGATCACTACGTCTTCTATGCCCGCTCCTTCACCGGCCGCGATCGATGACGCTGCCTGCTGGAGATCATCGCGCCGTCCGCTGGTGATGTCGGCGGCCAGGCGCCGTTCGATTTCAGCCAGCGGAATCTGAAGGCGGGCGACTTGCATTGGCAGGTCTGCCGCCTGCCGCAGCGCCTGCACCTCGGCTCGGTCGCGCACGAAGTAAGCGAGGACGAACCGGCAGATCCGGCCCGGCGGTAGTTGCCCGCCACATCGGCGAGATTCTGCAGCAGCAGGCCGAACTCCTCCGTACGGTCGCTGTCTGCGGTGCCCGCCCAGCTCAGGTAGTCCAAATCGAGAAGCGCGTAGGGCTGGTGTCGCTGCTCGAGCAAGTACGCGACTTCCGCTGCGACCGAACTCTTGCCCGACCCGTACACACCGGTGATCAGCACGCCATCAACCTCACGCCTGCCCACCGGACAAGCCTACGGGCGGAACGCCCGGGAGTTCCCGTACGCCCACTGCGGCAAATGAGGATGGCCAGACCCACGGTCGCCGACTTAGGCTTCGACGGGTTGAGTTCGTCGCGGCGACCGTGGGGTGACTGCCGATGCGGAGGCTGATCTTTGGCTGGTCGCGGCTCGCCTTAGTCCTAGCCGCGGCATCTATGTCGGTCACAATGGCCGGGTGCGGCTCGGCGCAGCACCGGACGGCTTCCGCGAGCCTGCCGGCGTCGGCGCGGGCGGTCGTCTCCGCCCCGGTTCGAGTTGCTCATACCAGGCTGGGCAGTGTCGGCTACCGGGTCATCGGGACCGGCCCGCCGCTGATCTTGATCACGGGCTATACCGCCACGATGGACGACTGGGACCCGCGGTTCGTCGGCGCACTGGCCGAGCACTATCGCGTGGTGATCTTCGACAATGCCGGGGTGGGGCGCACCCAGCGGTTGCCGACGCCGCTCACCATCGACGCCATGGCCAACCAGACCAGCGCGCTCATCGACGCCCTCGGCCTCGGCAGGCCAGACGTGCTGGGCTGGTCCATGGGCGGCACCGTCGCCCAGGCCCTGGCAGTCCTGCACCCGGCCCAGGTTCGCCGCCTGGTGCTGTGCGCCACCTTCCCCGGCACCGGCAAGGTAACGCCGCCGTCCCAGGCCGCGGTGCAAGCGCTGACCAGCGGCGATGTGCAGGAGGTGATGGCTGAGCTTTTCCCCGCCAACCAGGCCGCCGCGCAGCACGCGCACCTAGCCGCGACCGCCGCCTATCCACCGCACGCCCCGGCCCCAGCCGCCGTGATCGCCGCCCAGGGACACGCTATGAGCGTGTGGCTCGGCGGCGCCGACCCGGCCGGCCAGAAGACCAACACGATCTCCGCGCCCGCGCTTATCGCTGACGGCACCATCGATCGGCTTGACCCTGTGGCCAACGATCATGCTCTCGCCCACCTGATCAGGGGCGCCGCGCTCAAGCTCTACCCCGATGCTGGCCATGCGTTCTTGTTTCAGGACGAGAAGACCTTCGTCGCCCTGATCGTGGCGTTTCTCCACTGATAGCCAGCACGCACTGCTTGCATGCACGTTGGCACCGCGCACGGCGCGGTTAGGCGCCAGCGCCAGCGTCGGCGCCGCCCTGGGACGGTTTTCCGGCCGGCTTGCCTGTCGCCAGGCCCATGGGCACACTGGATGCGGTGACGGCAGCGCCGGTCATTGTCACCAGGGAAACCAGGATCGCCGGCCATGGACTTCCCCAGGTCGGATTCCGGTAGCATTGCACGTTCCATGCCGCGAAAACGGCTCCGACGCTCACGATCACGGCGAGGATTCCGTTGGGGCTCGCGAGCGCTTCCCATAGTTTCTGCGGTACGTGACGGATATGCAGGTCCGGGTCTT
>Ga0335075_10015601_pt1 | contig 11378 bp, 9 predicted proteins | sample Lox_Sample_24_FD_206723 | JGI IMG/M metagenome (GOLD analysis project Ga0335075, IMG submission 206723) | Soil microbial communities from Loxahatchee National Wildlife Refuge, Florida, United States - Lox_Sample_2.4 | ecosystem: Environmental > Terrestrial > Soil > Wetlands | place: USA: Florida...
GCTCGTCCGGATCCGAGCGCTCCGGATCGAACGTCGGCTCGACGGTGACTTTGACCTGATGCGTGACCGCCTCGTACATGAAATCGCCATTCTAGCGGCCTCCGCCGCGCCGTCCACCGCCTTAAGGGTTGCGCCCGGCGCGCCGATGCGGGAAGCGCGATGACCGGGGACGCCCGCCTCGCCGAGGCCAAGGCGCTGCTCAAGCGGCTCATCGCCTTTGACAGCGTCAGCGACTCCTCCAACCTGCCGGTCATCGACTTTGTCGAGGGTTATCTGCGCGAGCATGGGATCGGGTCGCGCCGCGCGCCCAACGCGGCCGGCGACAAGGCCGCGATCCTCGCCACGATCGGGCCTCGGGTCGACGGCGGCGTCGTGCTGTCGGGCCATACCGACGTCGTGCCGGTGGAGGGGCAAGCCTGGTCGAGCCCGCGGTTCGAATTGCGCGAGGCCTCGGGGCGCCTCTACGGCCGCGGCGCCTGCGACATGAAGGGCTTCGACGCCTGCGTGCTGGCGATGGCCCCGGCGTTCCGCGACGCCGGCCTCAAGCGCCCGGTCCATATCGTCCTGAGCTACGACGAGGAGACGACCTGCCTCGGCTCGCGCGACGTCATCGCTCTCTTCGGCAAGGACGAGCCCAAGCCGGCCGCGGCCATCGTCGGCGAGCCGACGATGATGGCGGTCGCCGACGCGCACAAGAGCATCGCCACCTTTCGGACATTGGTCACCGGGCTCGAAGCCCATTCGGCCCTGCCGGCGCTCGGCGCCAACGCCGTCGCCGCGGCGGCGGATGTGGTGAGCGAGATCGGCCGCCTTCAGCGCGAATATGAGAAGGGCCCGCTCGACCAGCGCTTCACGCCGCCCTATTCGACGCTCCATGTCGGCATGATCCACGGCGGGACGGCGCGCAACATCTTGGCGCGCGAATGTGTGTTCAATTGGGAATTTCGGGGCCTCCCGGGCGTCGCGACCGCCTGGGCGGCGGCGAAGGTGCAGGCGTTCGTCGACGAGACGGCGGCGCCGAGGCTGACGCGCTTCGTCAAGGGCCCGTCGATTGCGACAAAAATGGAAGTGGACGTGCCGCCGCTCGCGGCCGAGCCCGGCTCCGCGGCCGAGCGGCTCGCGCTGAGGCTCACCCGCTCGAACGGCGCGATCGCGGTTTCGTTCGCGACCGAGGGCGGCCATTTCCAGGCCGCGGGCGTGCCGACCGTCGTTTGTGGACCGGGCTCGATCGACCAGGCGCACAAGCCCGACGAATTTGTCGACGAGGCGCAACTCGAGGCCTGCCTCGAATTCCTCGAGCGCCTCGCCGAGGACCTGGCGCGCTAAGCCGCCGCATTAGGACGGCGCGCTTTTCCTCAAAGAAATCGCTCAAAACGGACTCGGATGAGGCGATCCGCCGCGCGCGCTGCGGCGGCGCGTCACTCCTCGAACCGCTCGCTCATCCCCGCTGACTTCGACGGCGCGATCGACGCGTCCGGCTGTTGCGCGGGCAAGCCGGGATCGCGGAAGCGGTTGACGATCGGATAGCGCCGGTCGCGGCCGAAATTCTTCGGCCCCACCTTGACCCCCGGCGCCGACTGCCGGCGCTTGTATTCGGCGAGATAAAGCAGCCGCTCGACCTTGCGAACCGTCTCCGGATCGTAGCCTTGCGCCACGATGTCGGCCAAGCGCATCTCCTTTTCAACGAGCCCATGCAGAATGCCGTCGAGCGCGGGATAGGGCGGCAGCGAATCCTCGTCCTTCTGGTTCTCGCGCAATTCCGCGCTCGGCGCCTTGACGAGGATGTTTTCGGGGATCACCTCGCCGTCCGGCCCGAGCGCGCCGACCGGCTTCCAGCGATTGCGCAAGGCGGAGAGGCGGAAGACCTCCATCTTGTAGAGGTCCTTGATCGGATTGAAGCCGCCGTTCATGTCGCCGTACAGCGTGGCGTAGCCGACCGACATTTCCGACTTGTTGCCGGTCGTCACCACCATCGCGCCGGTCTTGTTGGAGATCGCCATCAGGATGAGGCCGCGCGCGCGGCTCTGGATGTTCTCTTCCGTGATGTCGCGCTTCCTGCCCTCGAACATGCGTGCAAGCGCATGCTCCACGCCCTCGACCGGCTCGGCGATCGGCACGATGTCATAAGCGACGCCGAGCGCTTTCGCGCATGCGGCGGCATCGGAAAGCGATTCGTTCGAGGTGAAGCGATAGGGCAGCATCACCGCCTGCACCCGCGCCGCCCCCAGCGCATCGACCGCCATCGCCGCGCACAAAGCCGAATCGACGCCGCCGGAGAGGCCGAGCACCACGCCCGGAAAGCGGTTGTTCTCGACATAGTCGCGCAGCCCCATCACGCAGGCCGCATAGTCCGCTTCGTCTCCCTCCTCGACCACTTCGCGCGGACCCTCGACGCAGCGCCAGCCCTTGTCGCCTCGCTCCCATACCGTTCGCGCCACCATGCTGCGGAAGGCCGGCAATTGCGCCCCAAGGCTGCGGTCGCCGTTAAGGACGAACGAGCCGCCGTCGAACACGAGCTCGTCCTGGCCGCCGACCATGTTGAGATAGATGAGCGGCAGCCCGCTTTCGACCACGCGCGCGACCGCCACGTTCTGGCGGATCAAGAGCTTGTCGCGCTCGTAAGGCGAGGCGTTGCCGACCAGGAGAATTTCGCCCCCGGTCTCGAGGATGCACTCGACCGGGTCGGGACCCCAGATGTCCTCGCAGATCGGGACGCCGAGACGCGCGCCGCGAAAGACGATCGGCCCCGGCGACGGCCCTGGCGCGAACACGCGCTTCTCGTCGAACACACCGTAATTGGGCAAATCCACCTTGAACCGCACCGCCTCGATCCGCCCGCCGTCGAGCAGCGCCATCGCGTTGTGCAGCTTGCCGTCCTCGACCCAGGGCAGGCCGACCAGCGCCGCCGGCCCGCCGTCGGCCGTGTCACGGGCCAGCTCCTCGCAGGCCGACCGGCAGGCCTCCTGAAAGGCCGGTTTGAGCACCAGATCCTCGGGCGGATAGCCGGAGAGGTAGAGCTCCGGCGCCATCACGATATCCGCGCCGAAAGCCGCGGCCTCCTTGCGCGCTTGACGCAGCCGGTCGCGGTTGCCGGCGATGTCGCCGACGATCGCGGGGATTTGCGCGAGCGCGATGACAAGGCGGTTGCTTGGAGAAGCGGGCATGGCCTGAGACTTTTGCCCGAGGGCTGCGGGAGGCGCAATGCGGGACAAGCGGGCGCATCGCAAGACCGAACCATTTGACGAGGGAGAGACAGAGTATTACCTTTTCTGTAGTTCGTATTACGGAGAGTGAGATGGCGACCAATGTCACTGTGAAAGGGCAAGTCACTCTGCCCAAGTCCGTGCGCGAAGCGGCGGGCATTCGCCCTGGCGATCGCGTCACCGTGCGCGTGCGGCCGGAAGGCGGCGTGATCATCGAGGCCGAGGCTGCAGCGAAGAGCGCTGAGGCTTATTTGAATGTTTTGAAAGACATGAGCCGCCGTCGGCCGATACGCGGCCTCACGACGGAGGACATCATGCGGATGACCCGAGGCGACGATTGACGTTCGTCGATACGAATATCCTTATCGACATCGCGACCGGTAACCCCGTCTGGGCGGACTGGTCGGGTCAGGCGATGGCATCTGCCCGCGCCCGCGGCCCCTTGGCCATCAACGCCATTGTCTACGCCGAGTTTGCGACCGCCTTCGAGGCGCAGTCAGATTGTGACGCGGAGATCGAAAGATTCGATCTGACGCTGGTGGAGATGCCCAAATCCGTCGCCTTCCGCGCCGCACAGGCGTTTAGAGCGTATCGGCGCGTTGGCGGGACTCGGACGAACTCGCTGCCCGACTTCTTTATCGGGGCCCATGCCAGCCTTGCGGCTGCGCCGTTGCTCACGCGCGACGTGCGGCGATACCGCGCGTATTTTCCGGAGCTTACGCTCCTCGCGCCGGAAGGGGCAGGAGACCCCTATGCCTCGGGATGACCTTCCTCTGCTGACTTTCGCCGATGCGGAGGCGCTAAGGCGGTGGCTGGATGAGCAGGGAGAGACATCTCCCGGAGCTTGGCTTCGGTTCGCCAAAAAGGGCGCGCCAGAGACGACCGTGAGCAAGCCGGACGCAATCGATTGCGCGTTGGCGTATGGCTGGGTGGACGGCCAACTTGGCGGCATAGACGTCCACTATTTCAAGACCCGCTTCTCGCCGCGGCGGCCCAGAAGCGCTTGGTCCCAGATCAATCGCGAGAGAGTCGAAAAGTTGGAGCAAGCAGGTCTTATGCACCCGCGGGGGCGAGCACAGGTTGACCAGGCGAAGGCGGACGGACGTTGGGCCTCTGCTTACGCCGGGCAGAGCGAAGCCCTGCCGGATGCTGATCTGAATGCTGCGCTTAACGCCGAACCAGCGGCGCGCGAGCTGTTCGATGCGCTGGATTCGGCTAACCGTTTCGCGATCCTCTACCGGGTGCAGCAAGCAAAGACGCCGGAGAAGCGAGCCGCCAAGATCGCCGAGATGGTGGCCATGCTGAGCCGAGGCGACACTATCCACCCCCGGAGAGCAAAGCCCTCTCGCCAGCGCGGCGGATAAAGGCGGAAACGGCCCTCTCGATCCTGGCCTTCAACATCGTTCATGCCTTCGGCGCGGCGGCGGTCACGCCCCTCTGATACCAAGACTCGATGATCGGGACCGATCATCGCCATATGGCCGAAGCGCGAATGCGCGCCCGCGCCGTTGCGCGGAATTGAGCGCGATGAGTCGCGCTCAAACAGAATTGGTATATGAGCTCAGGCTTCGCTTTCCATCACTGGCGTTTGACGCTGCCGAACCGAGTTCCGGCGCAGTCTCGGGGGCGAGCCGCGCCGTTGGTTTGTCGGCTTGGCAGGCAGTCCGGAACCGGGTTGAAGCGCGGCCGCGCGCGACTCCCGCTCATTGATGGCTTGCAAGCGTTCCACGCGGCAGGACTTCCAATTCGAGGTTGGCCCGGAGGCCGCGGCTTCAAGGCGGGCGCCGGCCGCCGCTCATGGACCGGCGATATTCTGTTGATCGACATTTCTGTTGATCGACATTTCTGTTGATCGACATTTCTTGCGGAAAATCTGAACCCAGGTTAATATCGCCGACATGATCAGTTCCGCCATATCGCTTTTCGCTTTCGGCCTCTTCCGCGAACGCTTCGCGTGGGGAGGGCGGAGGCGAAAATTTTTCCGCCGACAATCGCGCGTAACCCATTGAAAAGGCTCGTTTCGGACAAGAGAATCCAAGGAAATCCAAGCTTTTCCAACCCCTTCTCAAGGAGGATTACGCTCCGAAATGGTGAGCGGCCAAGAAAACCCAAATCGGAACGAAACCCCGTCGCCGCCCAAGGGGGAGCGGCGAGGGCGACGCGCCCGCGCCCTCAGCGCACCACGCTCGCGATCTTCGACAAGCCCAGATTGAACGCCCGCGATGTCGCCTCGGCGAAGTCGCCCTTGAGCCCGAGCGCCCGCTCTTCGATGAGCTTCCACGACACGATCGCGATTAAGACCGAAACGGCGGCCGAGGACGCCATCATCGCGGCGAGCGACATCGCCGGGAACAGAAGCGCCAATGTCTGCTGGACGGGGAAGGCGTAGATGTAGACGCCGTAGGAATAGTCGCCCCAATCGTTGAACGCCCGGATGCGTCCGCCCGGCACGTAGACGAGATGAAGGACGAGCGGCGCGAGACAGGCCACGTAGACGACAAAAAAGACCGTCTTGTCGAATGAGGCCAACGCGAGCGCCGCGAGGATCGCGGCCAAGAGCCACGGACCGACCGGAATCCTTTCGCGCCACAGGAAGAGGCTCGAACCGTATAGGAACATGAAGACGCGGATGTTCGCGCCGTTGAACGCAATTCCGGTCAACCGCGCGCGCAGCACGATCGCGAGCAGCACCCCGGCCGAGATCGGCAGGACGAAGCGCATGGCCTTGATGCGCGCCGCCGGCATGACCGCAAGCGCAACCCAGATGGCGGCGAGATAGAGATACATCCGCACTTCGACCGGCATCGTCCATAGCGAGCCGTTGAACTCGCGCTTGAGCGGCAAGGTGTCGAACACGCCCGGCAGCGCGTAGCGCACGCCGCCGATCAGCGTCGCGCATTTGCGGAAATATTCCCATGTGAGCGGCGAGGCGTAATAGTCGGAGCGCGGCAATGTCGTCAGCGCGGGCGCGAGCACAAAGACCGTGAGCACGAGCATGACCCACATGCCCGGATAGACGCGTAAGATTCGCGCCCAGAGATAGGCGATCAAATTCTGCCGTCCGACCAGACTCGCGGTGACGAGAAAGCCGCTGGTCACGAACAGCATGTCGAGGCCCATTTCGCCGAGCGAAAAGCCGATCCTCTGGTGGAAGAATTCGCGGTCCGGCGGCAGCCCCAGCACCGCGACGCTGTGCGCGAACAGCACCGTCATCGCTGCGGAGAAACGCAGCAGGGTGAAGTTGTTGTCCCGCCCGACGGCGTAATCGGAGAGCCGCACCCGAAGCCCCTCAGAGAGCGCCGGCGACCCGGCGGCCGGTATTGACGCGAGCCCTCACTCGGCCGCCCGCACCGGTCGCTCGGGGGCCGCGAGCCGCTGGGCCTTCAAAAGGTCGGCGATCATGAAGGCCATTTCGATCGCCTGCTCCGCATTGAGGCGCGGATCGCAATAGGTGTGATAGCGATCGTGCAGATCGGACTCCGAGATCGCGCGCGCGCCGCCGGTGCACTCGGTCACGTTCTTGCCGGTCATCTCGAGGTGGACGCCGCCGGCATGCACGCCCTCGTCGCGGCAGGCGGCGAAGAATGCGCGCACTTCCTGGGCGATGCGTTCGGTCGGCCGCGTCTTGTATCCGGTCGAGGTCTTGATCGTATTGCCGTGCATCGGGTCCGAGACCCATAAGAGCTTGCGGCCTTCGCGTTTGGCCGCCCGCAGGAGCGGCGGCAGCGCGGTCTCGGCCTTGTCCGCGCCGAAGCGGCAGATGAGCGTGAGACGGCCGGGCTCCTCGTCCGGATCGAGGACTTCGATCAAACGCAGAAGCTCGTCGGGGTTAAGCGACGGGCCGCATTTGAGGCCGATCGGGTTCTTCAAGCCCCGGCAGAATTCGACGTGGGCGCCGCCGAGTTGGCGCGTCCGGTCGCCGACCCAGATCATATGGCCGGAGGTCGCGTAATGGTCGCCGGAGGTCGAATCGAGCCGGGTCATCGCCTGCTCGTAGCCGAGCAGCAGCGCCTCGTGCGAGGTGTAGAAGTCCGTCGCGCGCAATTCCGGATGCGCCTCGGGGTCGAGGCCGACGGCGCGCATGAAGCCGAGCGTCTCGGTGATCCGGTCGGCGAGTTCCTCGTAGCGCTCGGACTGGGGGCTGTCCTTGACGAAGCCCAGCATCCAGCGATGGACATTCTCGAGATTGGCATAGCCGCCGTTGGCGAAGGCGCGCAAAAGGTTGAGCGTCGCCGCCGACTGGCGATAGGCCTCGAGCTGCCGGCGCGGATCGGGCTCGCGCGCTTGGCGCGTGAACTCGATGTCGTTGACGATGTCGCCGCGATAAGCCGGCAGGGTTACGCCGTCGATCGTCTCGAAGTCGGACGAGCGGGGCTTGGCGAACTGGCCGGCGACCCGACCGACCTTCACGATCGGGGACGCGGCGGCGAAAGTCATGACCACGGCCATCTGCAGGAACACGCGGAAGAAATCACGAATGTTGTCGGCCGAATGTTCGCCGAAGCTTTCGGCGCAATCCCCGCCCTGCAAAAGGAACGCTTCGCCCGCGGCGGCCTTGCCGAGCGCCCGTTTGAGCTTGCGCGCTTCCCCTGCAAAAACCAGCGGCGGATAGCCGGCGAGCTGGCGCTCGGCCTCGGCCAGCGCTGCGCGATCGGCATAGACCGGCGCCTGCGCGATCGGCTTCATCCGCCAGCTATCCGGGGTCCAACGTTGATTGAGCATTATCCAGCCTTGGGCGGAGCGGCGGGACGCCGCTGCCTGAACGCCAATCGCTCTATATACAGTCCGATGCAAGGTCGATATGCCGATTTTCGAGGCAGGCCCGCATTTTATCGAACATGCTCCGCGCGGGTTTGGCGTCGCACGCGGGCTCATGCTGTGAGACCATAGCCGCAAAAGCCAACGCCGATTCGCCAGTTTGACCGCCGCCTTCTCTTCCATCGCCGCGCTGCTTTTGTCCGTGCTGCTGCTGATCGGCGGCAACAGCCTGGTCGGCGTCGTGACGCCGCTGAGGGCGCGCATCGAGGGTTTCCCCGACCTCACGATCGGCCTGCTCGGCTCGGTCTATTTCGCCGGAATGCTGGCGGGAACGCTCGCGGCGCCCGCGATCATTCGGCGCGGCGGCCATATCAGGGCCTTTGCGGCGTTCGTGGCGCTCGCGGTCGTTTCCGTGATCCTGATGCCGGTCATGCTCTCCCAATCGGCCTGGCTCGGCTGCCGCGCGCTGATCGGCTTCGTGTTCGCCGGCCTTTATGCGGTGATCGAGGCCTGGATCAACGCGAAAGCGACCAACGCCAATCGCGGCGCGCTCTACGCGCTCTATCAGATCGCCAACTTCGCCGCTTCGGCGAGCGGGCAACTAGCGCTGAAGCCCCTGGGACCCGGCGGCTTTTCCGCCTTCGCCGTCGCCGGCGCGCTGCTCGCCCTCGCCATTCTGCCGATGGCGATGACCAGCGTCGAGCCGCCCGCGCAACCGCGAAGCGTGCGTCCCCGCCTGATCTGGCTTTTGCGCAAAGCGCCGATTCCCTGCTTCGCCGTGCTCGCCGCCGGCGCGGCCAACGGCGCCTTGTTCGCGCTCGGTCCGGTTTTCGCCGTAGGCATCGGCATGGCGCCGAGAAGCGCGCCCCTGTTCACCTCTTCGATCGTGCTGGGATCGGCGCTGGGCGTGTTCCCGATCGCCGCGATTTCCGACCGCGTCGACCGCCGGCTGGTGATCGCAGCGGTTACGATCGCGGGCGCGGCGTGCGAGGTCGCCTTGAGCCGCGTGGCGGCGCCCGGCGCGTGGCTGATTATCCTTGGATTTCTTGTCGGGTTGACGACCTACTCGCTTTACACGCTCGCGGTTTCGCTCACTAATGATGACGGCGACCCGCATGACCTGATCTTCATCTCGGTCGGGCTTTTATTCATCTATTGCGTCGCCGCGATCGCCGCTCCGGCGATCGCCTCGGTGCTGATGAAGAATTTTGGTCCGCAGACTCTGTTCCTGCAGAACGCCTATGTGCACTTGGGCATCGCGGCGCTCGCGCTTTGGGGGCTTTTGGCCAGGCCGCGAACCCGGACGCGCGCCGACTAGAGCCTTATCGGTTCCGATTGAATCGGAACCGGGCTCTAACTCTTTGTTTTGAGCGTGATCTTATCCGAAAGCCGGTATCCACTTTTCGGGATCACGCTCTCAAGCCGGCCCAATTCCGATTGACGCGCATTCCCCAAAGGGCTGTCTCCATGCCCTTTTGTGAGGACGGTTCCGGGCGCAGGGTGGGCCACGGTTCCAGGCCGGGCGCCGACGGTATGCGGCGGTCATGCCTGAACCGAAAATCGCCCCGCATTACAAAGCTTTCATGTTCGCGCCATGGCGCGTTTAGGCGAATGGGCGCATTCTCTTGATCGTGAGGCGGCGGGGGACGGTCTCCGCGGCGATTATTGGATGCTCGGAGCACTATGTAATGTCGGTTGATCGACCCTCTTATTCCCTCCGCGCGGCGCTTCTCGGCGCTGTCGCGCTGGCGACCCTGGGCGGCTTCGCGTTCGAAAACTCGATCGCGCCGGTTTCCGCCGCCGCGACAGCCACGACAGCCTCGCAAGCCCCGGCCGGCCCGGCCTCGTTCGCCGACGTCGTCGACCGGGTGAAGCCGGCGGTCGTGTCGGTCAAGGTCAAGCTCAGCGATGCCGACCCCGTCGACGACGAGGACGGCATCCCGGGACTGCCGGATATCCCGAAGAACAGCCCATTCTACCATTTCTTCCGCCACTTCGGCTTTCCGGACGACGGCAATGGCGACAGCGACCATGCGCCGCGCCATCATTTCTCGCAGGCGCAGGGGTCGGGATTCTTCATTTCGAACGACGGCTACATCGTCACCAACGACCACGTCGTCGACCACGCCACCGACGTGACCATCACCACCTCGGACGGCAAGACGATGCCTGCCAAGGTGATCGGCGTCGACACCAAGACCGACCTTGCGCTCTTGAAGGCTAAAGGGAACAACTTCCCCTATGTCACGTTCGCCGACCACACGCCGCGGGTCGGCGACTGGGTGATCGCGGTCGGCAATCCGTTCGGCCTCGGCGGAACGGTGACCGCCGGCATCGTCTCGGCGCGGGGCCGCGACATCGGCTCCGGCCCCTATGACGACTTCCTGCAGATCGACGCGCCGGTCAACCATGGCAATTCCGGCGGTCCGACCTTCAACACCGAAGGCAAGGTGGTGGGCGTCAACACCGCGATCTTCTCGCCCTCGGGCGGCAGCGTTGGCATCGGCTTCGCCATCGCCAGCGACGTGGTCAAGAACGTCGTCCAGCAGCTCAAGGACAATGGCGTGGTCACCCGCGGCTGGATCGGCGTCGAGATTCAGAATGTGACGCAGGATCTGGCTGACGACCTCAATCTCAAGAGCACCAAGGGGGCGCTGGTCGCCGAGGCGCAGAAGAACTCGCCCGCCGCCGCCGCCGGAGTGAAGAGCGGCGACGTCATCACCGCGGTCAACGGCGATCCGGTCGCCGACCCGCACGATCTGGCTCGCCGGATCGCGGCGATCGGACCCAAGAAGACGGTCGAGCTCTCAATCATCCGCAACAGCTCGCCGATGACCCTCGACGTGACCCTAGGCGCCATGCCGGTCGACAAGACGGCGAGCGCGGAAACGCCCAACGCCGATGACAACGGCAATTCGTCGCTCGCCAAGCTCGGGCTGACCCTGCGCGCCGCGCGCGGACAGCAGGGCGTGGTCGTCGCAGACGTCGACCCGGACGGGGCGGCGGCCGACAAGGGCCTCAAGCAGGGCGACGTGATCCTCGAGGTCGCCGGCAAGCCGGTCAGCCGACCCTCCGAGGTGGTCGCGGCGATCGACGCCGCCAAGCAGGACGGCAAGAAATCGGTCCTCGTGCGTGTCAAGTCCAACGATGGAGAACGATACCTGACGCTGCCTGCGCGCGCGTCATGAAATCCCCGGCGTCTCGCGAGCCTTGAGCGGGGCGCCGAAATGAAATGGGCGGAAGGGTTAATGGGCTCGTCCCCGGCCCGGCGCTAAAGCGCGCCCTTCCGTCCAAGTCGGCGGTCGCACATATCCCCGCCCGCGCGACCCCGACAAGGTGGCGGCAGGTCCCTATCAAGCCCCCCGAGGACCTGCCGCCATTCCTTTTGGCCTAAGCCTCCCGGATTCGCTATATGTC
>Ga0335075_10015602_pt1 | contig 11378 bp, 14 predicted proteins | sample Lox_Sample_24_FD_206723 | JGI IMG/M metagenome (GOLD analysis project Ga0335075, IMG submission 206723) | Soil microbial communities from Loxahatchee National Wildlife Refuge, Florida, United States - Lox_Sample_2.4 | ecosystem: Environmental > Terrestrial > Soil > Wetlands | place: USA...
TCTTTCCAGCTCTGATGCAAGATGCGGTTGGTCAACGCTTGGCCATCATGGATGATGGCCATAAGGTCACTGGGCGATATAACGCCAAATGGTCTTCCCCTTTAATCTACTATTTAATGTGCCACTCTCACTGGGAGTTTTCTACTCACATGCTCCAGAGCGCCAAGCTCCTCGGAGGAAGGGACACCAGCTTCCGCGATGGCCTGGGGACACTTCTCGAATGGGGACCCCTCCGCCTTTCCCCACCCGTATTTTTGCCCATTTGAGATCCAAGTTGCCAAGAGGACGAGTAGCACGACGGGAAGGAAGCAATATCGCAACACGATCCTTCTCCCGCCTCGCTGTCGGATCCACGACCTTCCCATTGGGCCGAGTGTTGGTTAAAAATTGGTCTGAATACCGCAATGCAGAGGATGTATTTTTGCAGTGACGTCGATGTGAGAGTATATTCCGAGGGTAACGATCGATTCTCGTCTCTGGTTCTGTTGGGGTGCAAGAGAGCTGGGGAAGTTTTCGGGGCTCTTTTTTGAACCGAAAAATCATTGAATGTGGGTGATGTGAACGCTTGGCAGATTTGCCGTTCTCTTCCAGCGCCGAATGAATGCTGCTGGCAGGTATAACGTACATTGTGGATACACGCGGTAAGACCGCTGGAAGCAATGTTATAAAGAGTCAAAAGCTATAATAGTAGTGTGGAATCGGGGGAGAAACGCGAGCTTCATATAGGAAACTCGTCGATACCACCCTCTACTAGTATTAGTTTCAATGATTAAAGTATTACCCCATCAAGTACTTGATCTATCTTAGAGGCCTCAAATGCCCCATTCCACACCAAGTCACCAATTGCCTTAATTACCTCTTCAGAAATAATATAATATGGGTGAGCCACCATATCATCCCTCAGGTGCCTTGATTTCCCGGCCCTTGTATTTTCCGCAGAAAAATCAATATTGATATATTGGTGGTAGGCTGGTGCATTGATATTTAATCGACGTTTATTGTGGTTCACAAAGCTCGGACACAGGGCGCATTCACCGTTCGGAACGACAAAATATCCTCCGACACTGAATTATCTCGCTCTATGACAATTATTGGTTTGATTTAAGAGATAGATCTACCTAATTCCCAATCGTAATGTTCATAAAAAGGAGTCGGTTCACATAAGCTAGAAAGCGGAAAGAGTGTTTCGAATCCATAGCTTTGATGGGGTATTTAAAAGGAAAAAAGATGTCATTGAGGGAGCGTCGTAAGTCGTTGATCGGATTAAGCGGCGGGTATTCGAGTAGGGTCCAGTTTGCTGATCCAAGTATGGAGTTCCTTCTCATTTGGCGTAGCAAAAACGTGTGAATTCGAAGAGGTAAAGAGCGTGAATAGATTGGGTTTCTATGCTAATATAAGTGGGTTGCTTCCTTCGGACATAGAGTGCTTACTCCAAGGAGAGGTACCATGTTGATACTCGACTCCACTTTGACACCTGTTAAACTAATGACACCCACTTCCTCGACCTCGTTGGAGTTGGTGTACATATAAAGGTGAGGACTACGATGGGTCAGGAAAAACTTCAAAGCCAGATAATGTACGCACCGACGAAGAACAAACCACAGCTTTTGCCATAAGTTCTCACCTGCATCCGTCAATAGAAGGAGGAACCCAGACTTTGTTGACCTGTCACTATGCTTCGGTCAGCCAATAGAAGAACAGCCGGGAATGAGATATCTTACGACCGGGGCACGAGCTTGGCTTGAGCTACAAGCTTGAGCGGCATCGCGGGCCCTGATGCTGTGGGAAGGTTCATGTCTTCTTCGCCAGGCTCTTGGCTCAGTACAATCTGTATAAGGTGAGCATTCATTCCATATGACGGAGGAATCGACACACCTGGCCACGGTGCCCGAACTTCTTTTGCCATAATCCGAGAGCATCCCGCAAAATCTCATCCGGCTTTCGGCCGCCAGAATATGCGTGAGGAGGGCTGGAAGCCAAGACGACTTTTATCGCCTGGACATCAGCCGATCGTTTTTCGGTCGCAACCAATCGCTCGTAGTCTTCTACCACGGAGATTCCTCGCGCCTTCCACGTTCCTAGCGCCTCCTCTCCTCTGACATACTTCTCGGATGTATCGAGTCGCCAAAGGTCCTTGGCTGATCTAGTCAATGGCGGCGTCAACTTCAATGAGAATATGGCGCTCGTCTTGGTAAGTCGTTTGGTCGAATTGAAGAGAGAGGCAAATCGAGAGGGTGCACCGGCATCGCGTGCTTGTATGGAAAGGGCCATATCCATGGAGAACACAACTGGATCTAAACAAGTGTCGATGTCCACAGACCAGTTGACTTGGAGAAGTATACGTTGCCCCGTGGCCGTAACTCTATTGAGTAGCAGAGAATCGTGCATGGACGAATCCCAAGGTGCCTCTACGCTCAACCTCCCGGTGCCATCAGGCCTGAACTCTACCGTCTGTTCCTTTCCGAGTTTGAGCTCAACCATATCCTTCGACGTAGACTCGTGAGCACGGCCTTTGGGATCCAGTAGTCGCACATTTCCGAGACGTATCTTTGTCACGGCCACCCAGGGAAGCTGTTTACCTGAGTTGGATAAGAGCGTCAGGCGAAGACGGCGCTGAAGGCCTTGGTGCAAAGAGAACGATCCAGGATCGAGTGGGCTTTGCGAAAGTACAGGTACTGGATTGTATTTCCCGTCGGAACCCAGTTCACTGATGGTAAGCCAGGTAACAACATCATGAGACTGTTCGACAACAAAGTCGTTCTCAGATCGTCTCATTGCCGGGAGATTTGGATTCGAATTGCTAGCCGAGGCGTTTCGTGAGGAGTTTGGTTTGGGCACGGGGTTGCGCTGTTCGCGCATCTCATCCCAACGTTCCATTCTCTCCAGGTAGGTGGGTTGGAGTGCGGCGAAGAACTCGATAGGCATATAACCTTCTCGCATATGGGCCAGAGCCTTTGGAGTTACGGCCAGCTGGAAAGTACGTTTGAATTTGAGTTCTGATGACCCAGAGCTGGTAAAATCGATAACAGGTGACGGGTATACATCCTGCGTCTTCAAGCCGGGGCCAACTAGGGATGCTAGCCTGACCTGAAGGTGCACAGAGGCGAAGTCATTAGATCCTAAACCCTTAACCTGATCGATAGTGAGAAAAAGGGTGACTTTGCAACCAGGCTGCAGGTTCTGGACAACCGGAGAAGATGCCCGAGTTGAAACTGCCGATCCACTTCGACTTTTCAAAGGCGCCGTCACACTGACGATCTTAATGTCCACACGACAAGATCCAATAGCTTCGGCGGTATAGCGACAGAAAATTGGTACTGTGGAGGTCGAGGATAACCTCCTGGATAAGGGGACTAGAGAGACCGTAGCATTGCCGATGAATGAATATTGCGGTGCGGGCGAGTCGTAAAATGGTTGAGCTGAAGAAAAGTGCAGGGAATACTGCGGTCTGTCTATGAAGCTGGTGAGATTTCGCATTTTTTGGAGCTGTTGCTGCAGGCGATCGAGGGACCAGACGTAAATGGCCTTGTTTACGTGGTCCAGAACTTTAATCCCAACGGATGGCTGTGTGGCTGAGGCAAGTATGGGATCAGCGACATCTCCAAATTCGTCCAATCCAGCGATTGTGTCTAGAGCCGAAACAGGCGCAGCCAGTGATCCCCCAGAAGCAATGCTAAAATTGTATAAGACGTCCTTCCCGAGTTCTTTACTATTAGCGGAGTCAAATGCAGTTCAAATGAGCATTTGAACAACCTGCACTGACCTGATGACGTTCGCCTCTTTAACAGCCACAGCACTCGAGAGCACGGTTTCTGCCATCGAAAACGCGCGGTGAGCCCTCCATTTGTCAAGGACCTTCCGGATTAACCGGAGTTGCCTTGCCGAATACACCTCGGGCTCAAACGGTACGAAGTCTTCGTCAATCTTTCCACGACCTCTCATCTCTAATAATCTCTTCATCTGAGCTTGTACGACGACCAGCTGCTTCTCCATGTGCTCCTTTTCCACCTTCAAGTCCTCGGCTTCACCGCCAGATCCGTCTCCCATTGCCTGCAACCGATTCTCGAACTCGACGCGCTGAGCCTCCAACTGGCTCTGCATTTCGCGAATTTGCGCAGAAGCCAAGGCGGCAGAGACCGGTTCATCGCCGTTCGGATGGTCTACGGAGGTATCGTCAGTGAGCGCTTCAGAGCTATGGATAAGTCTCCCTGCTTCGCTCCACATATCATCTATCTGGCTAATGCTGAGACTGCTATCGGGGCGACTCCCGCCCTCGAATCGCCGTCCACGTAACGTTTTCACCCGTGTGATTTTCTCGTACAGCGAATCCAACTGGTCGTCTGGCATGTTGTCAGGGTCAAGTCCAGCCAGACGCAAAGCTGCCTCTCGCTTAGCATAGTTCCAATCGACTTCTGCAGTGCTGGAGGCCGGTGAGTCCGGACGGGTGGCAGGAGATGCCTGGCCTGAGAATTCGCCTTCTTCCCCATTGACACCGACAGAGAGGTGCCTTTGCCGGTCGCGTTGCTTGCGAACTTCTTCCGGGTGATTGAAGCGGAAGACGTGGTGCTCGCCTAATGACGCGCTTAAGCATAAATCCGCAGTGAGTGGCTCCCACTTACCCAGTATGATTCGAAAGCCAGACTTGAGCTTATGCGGGAAATTGGGAGCGACTCGCTTCCCGTTTAAGAACTAGATCGACAGTGAGCATCCTTGTGTATGCGAGAAATACGGTAAACACACAGTAATGCTCTCAGGCGGAGCCTGGAGAGTCACTACCCCATTATCGTTGTCGATGAAGCAATGCTCGTCCAAGATGTTTTCTCCACTCAGGCGAATTGCAGCAGGCTTATCGCTGTCGAGTCTTCCGACCTGAATTAAGGCTCAGTCGAGGATTATCATAACCAGATCGAAGAAATGCGTACAATGGTACGGCCGTATTTAAGCTGATAGACGAGACATTCACTCATCAAAGGATCTGAGAAAAAGGTAAAAAGCAGCCCTCTCACAGAAGGCTTTGGGACTCACCTTCGTTCTATGAAACAAAGCTCTCACATCAGCACATGACATACTCCTCTTTGACAATACACACCAAGTTGACTAAATGGGGCATCTGAAAAAGCCCGTCAACACAGAAAACCTACAACACGACGAAAACCCACCTTCTTCGGTGCATGCACGCCGATCATATTCTTTTCAACTGTAATGCCCAACTCTTCAAGGGCCTTCTCCCTCTCCTTGTGTACTTCTTGTGTTTTCGCCAACTTCTCCTCCCACGTCTCATTCAAACTCTGCATTAACTTCTCCGAACTCTCCAACTGTTCTTGAAGTTCCGCCTTCGTGACGGTCTTCATTGTCCCGTCCTTTGCCTTATACGTGACAAGCTGCCGTTCGGGAGGTAACATGGGGTCATAAGCACCCTCTCCCCCGCCGAGCGCTCCACCAGCCACGCGAGCGCGCAACATCTCCAATTCCTCTTTAAGCTCCCTGACCAGTTTCGCATTAGGATCCTCGTTGATGACAGCCTTGTTCTTGATCTTCTTCGCTTGGTCCGCATATCGTAACGTGCTAAGCGTCTCCTCATAATCCGCGGGGGATATCGCAGCGATCATGGCCGTCTTCGAGTTCCCTCCGAGAGAGTCTTTGAGTAGCCAGGTCAGGACGGAGTCGCGGTATGGGACAAATTCTTCGGCTTTCTTTTTCCCTTTTCCCTTTGCGTCGGCCGCTTGGGAGGCGGATGCGAGAGCAGAGATTACTTTTCCAAGTGTCGTTAGAGATTTGTTGATGTTTGCGCCCTCTTTTAGGCGTTGGCCTGTTGCACCAGTCGAATTGGCACGTTCGGACCCAGCTAGATCAATTAGACTGGAGAGAGAAACGCATTAGCCGAGTTGTGTTGAAAAAAGAAACCCGCGGGGGGAAGACGGCACTCACTTGATTCTGGAAACTTTTTCGGTATCCAGATTCGTGGCTTCGTCGTGTCGTTTCATCGTAAGTAGTAGGGTGAAGACAGAATGGGACCGCGAAGAGCTAGATAGGGATGGAGATTAGCAAACGAGAATAACAGAAGATGATTCTTACGTCTCGTTCATGTTAGTGGCTGCGACGGTCCTTGCTTTGTTCCCCTCATCCATAAGTGTTATCATCTCGCTATAAGTGCCGACGACCAACTTCGATAGATCTTCTACGTAAGGTCCTAGACTGTCCAACGGTGAGATCATGCTTTTCCTTTGGCATTCAGATGATAAGCAAACCTAGGATGCTCCCTAACTTTCAAGTTCCCGCTATTCTTTGGATTAAGCAGATCCCTGACTTTCTCGTTATATATCTGGCGTCGTAACGTCAATGCACCAACTCATAACGGACATCAAACCGGAAGGCTAGACGACGCACCTCAATATACGACACCTCCACCCTGAAATCGGTATTCGGATCTGTTTTTCGTTTCTCATCTAATCTTCGGAAGAGTTCCTCGCATGTGAGTGGTATAATGCCCTTGTCGGCGCCGTCTACCCTCGATCGGTCAACTACACTTTGCATGTAGTAGTAAGCCAAGGAACTCACATCCCATCATACTATACGATTTCCCGGAGCCTGTTTGCCCGTCTGCAAAACGCGTCAGCATCCGGAATATCCACAAATATTGAGCTATTGAACAGAGTATAGAACACGAAATATGACTCACAAGCCATGATACACGCATTAAACCCACTAAACGCGTGATCCAGCAACTCCCTGCCTAGGTCATCGTATAGTGTCTGTTGGGAACAGTAACCTGGATCATCCCTAGGTCCCGCACTCCAGTACGACTTGTCGAACGTGAATGTTTGTGGCTTCTTCTCCGTTGCGCGTCCTGCACTCGCCCCACTGTCTGCTTTCCCCATCGCGACCAGTTCTTCCGCAGAAGGTGGCGAAAGGATGGTCTGGTTGCCAACCATTTTGATGAGTCCTCTGGCCCCGCGTGCAATTTCTTGTATGCGAATCCACAAAGACATGCAAAGGCCGATTCCGTGAGGTGTTACCGAAGATAAAAGACGGCACCAAGGGAAACGCATAGTTTGAATCGAACGCGTAACATAGAACAATGAAGTCAGCACATGCCACACGAAAAGAAGAGTACTACGACGGCTTACCTCTGCTATTCAACGGCCGACATCGTACAACCACTTTGATATTAGTATCGCCCATCTCGATCCACTATCTCCTCTAGTTTGAATATTCGAACGCGGTCAGAGGGCGACACGTTTTCACAGCAATGCCGGTGGATAGTACCCTTCTGTTCTCAAACAGCCCGCTGAGGTAGAATGCAACCTTGGAACGTCTTCTTTGTCCCCTTCCTCGTGAAAATAGACCGAAAATACAGATATACGGACGATACGAGAATAAGAAATCGAAGAATGAGCCAGTGGCTTCTTCGGTGGCCGGGTCCAAAAGAAGGTATTGTGCAACCCTCGGTGGTCAATGTATCTCTATGGCCGTTATCGACATTCTAATAGCATTCGCCATTATTTCTTGTTTTCTGGGCAATATTTCCTGTCTATCTTCTACGGCGACATCCGCCATCAATCAGCCTTAAACCCAACCACGACTGCCTTATTCTCCATCCGACCAACGTTTTGTCCCAACCGACCAGATTTTGGATTTCTCTATTTTTGTGCACATAATATCTGGACATAATGGGGCTCAAGCCGTGGGCGTCGTTTGAAAATGCGATCCAATATTCATTTATCGGGTTCTTTGGAACACTTATCTTGTTCGGTGCGTCGTTGCTAAACATAACGGGTTGAATCGCCGCTGAAAATGCCAGATAGTGGTGCGTACCCTCCTATTCTAGGCCTCTTCGTGAGAGGGTCGGGTTCCCGCCTAATGCATGGGCTTCGTTATGCTGACTTCGTTCGAACTGTTTGGTCTCGTAGATTGCCTATGGATTCGACCATCACGTACGTCTCTCGTCTTCCTCTCTCTCATTCCGTCCCATCCACGTCGCCTAAAGCCTGACCGGCCGCTCACCAACCACTTTGCTACTCTAGTGGGAAGTCTTCACCGGTTCCAAAGCGGATACTAAAGACCCGCATAACACCGCTCTCGTTTGTTACGGTGCCGCTATCTTTTATGCCGTCGTTTTCTTATTTTGTGGATGCCAGGTAAGTACTCACTCCCTCTTTCTATCTCGTTCCACCTCCACATTCGGACTCTACCGCATGAACGAATTCATAAGAAGAATACTGATTACTTGTGTTCTGTAGCTTGTAGTCCATAGTCGCGTTGCAAGAGGAGGCGACATCCATCTTTGACCTATTGCCTATTGCCTTGTCTCGTGTTGTGTAACAGTATCACACTTCTTGAGACTACTCACTCATACTAATGTATCCCAACATTCTCACTCTATTATCTGCTGTGACAAGCCACATCGTCCACCATATTAGAATAGGGAACCAATGTTCTCCGTATTGCTGTGACATGTTTGACATAAGACACCAATTCATAACATCGCATATCACCCATGCTACTACCCTTTTCTGTTGAGGGCTGGTTATCCTAATGAATTTCTAGCTTGGACAGTTATTTCACATCATTAATTTTTCTTGGACCAAACAGACTTTCTTGTTGTGGGCTAGATTGCAACTTTCAGGCCTTTCCAGAAAAAAATGAGAAAAGAACTATGAACTTTTTGGCACACATGCTCTCATGGAATCTCCTTCCTGCTGAGACCATGCATACTAAGATATTATCAAGGCTTTTGTCTCCTGTGCCTCCTTGTCTTTGCCCAATTGCTTGTAGACATCCACCAGATTCTGGAGATAGATCTGTGTATCAGGGTGCTGCTGGCCCAAGAATTCCAGACTAAGTTGAACTGCTGGTGCAAGGAGTGCAAGAGAATCTTCCCATTGACCTTATTTATAATATATCAAGGCAAAATTTGCAGCTGCCTTGATGGTATCTGGGTGCTCCATCCCCAAGATCTTCCTCCTCTGCTCCAGCACCTCAAGGTCCAGCTTCTCAGCCTCATTCCATTTTCCCTGATACCAATAAGTGGATGCAAAGGTTTCCAGCTACCTTGATGGTATGTGGGCGCTCCATCCCCAAGATCTTCCTCCTCTGCTCCAGCACCTCAAGCTGCAGCTTCTCAGCCTCATTCCATCTTCCTTCATCATAGTTGGCTTAAGCAAGCTATCCTGATACTGCCATAGCAGTCATGTCATCAGGCCCACTGGTGCTGGTCACCAACTCCAGACCAATTTCAAACAGCTTCCTTGCTCTTTGGTATTGGCCTTGCCTTTGAAGGCTGATGCCTGCTGCCATCACATCATTCACATGCATCCCTCTATCCTCAACCTGATCCCATACATCCAGGACATGAGGGAAAAGGTGCTGGTGAAGTAGGAACACATTGTCCTCACAGCATGATGTCAGAATCTGACAGGCCATCAACTGGTGCTGTGAAGAGATGGATGGATCCATATCTCTCAACCAGGCCTGAACCAGTTGATGTAGCTGAAGGGAGAGAGTGCCATTGATCGAGCTGGTGGACAAAAGGGAGAATGACTGAAGGGTGCCCAGCATTTCTTGAACTCTCATTTCACCCCAAGTCCCATCAAAGCATAGCAACCTTTTTATGTCTGCAATGATGCTTTTATGGCTCTCAGGACGAGGAAGAAACACCCTAACATCTTCAAATTCCCTCTTAGCAGCAGTGGATAAAGCTGCTAGAGGAATATTGGTATGGTGAAACCAGGAGATGGTACGAAAAAGGTCTCGAGCTGCCTGTGGCAGGACCCTGTACGAGAGGTCGAGTGTTGTGTAGGCTCCTCGCTGGTAATTGTCCAGCGATGATGGCTCCGCTTTCTTCATAAGCTCAGCACGATGAGAGTAGAAGAGTTGCAAGTATTGTGTGAATGGGTAGGAGAGCGTGTGGCAGTATGTCCCGGCCTGCACAATGGCAACAGGCAGGAATCCCAATTCCCTCAGGAGTGTATTTGCGCTCTCCAGCTCCTCTTGAGGGAGGCTTACTTCACTCCGCACAGCATTTAACAGCGTAGACAACGCCTCCTCGTGGTTCATCTCCCTGAGTTCCATGTGATAAGCTGCTAAACTCACCCTCCAAACCCCACGCCACCCATCAAATTGAAGTAATCGGCAGGATAGACGTCCTCGTTGCTGACACCAGATTCATCGGCGAGACGACTCGTGTACTCTTTCAATATCAGGAGTTGTGAAAACGTCCCAGGCCCGCCGCTGTCTGCTCCACGAACGTCGTGATTAGCGCCGAGCTTCATGAATTGGTGAAGGACATACCGAGACTGAGGATAGATATTGCATTTGCTCGTTCGGCACTTGTGCTCATGATGGCCGAATTTGGCACGAATGTGATTCCTTAGTCTGTCGTGGTCGCTGGACGGCAAAGATTGTTGTGAGGCTGGCATTATAGACCAACCTTTCTGGGCCTCAGCCGGCTGTGACTTATAGTCAGGGGGACCTCAAGGGGACCTGTAAGATCGGGAGAGCTCGCCCTTCCACAGAACCTTCGAGACTATTTGCAAGTACGCTCGCTGAATTGGCTTCCTCATATCATTTAGGTCTCTAATTTCGCAAACCATCTACTTCTTTCGACTACGATTCAATTTCGAAGGCCTTACAACTGCCATTTGAGGGTGTGCCACCTGGGGTCTTCCCTCCCGTGGTCAACGTTAGTGTGGAGTTTAACCAGGAGTAATGATGAGGGCCGCCTTATCTGACGACCGAACGTTTTCACAAAGAGTGGTGGTGCTGAAGGAGGGCTGGCTTTCGGGATGGTCATGCACCTGCGTCTGCCAGTCCAGCAAAATTAGCCGACACAAATAATAAGAAAAAAGTGCTTAATTAAAAATTTACAGCTTGGGTGAAGAGTGCCGTGAGACATCAACCTTCCAGGTAGAGCCGCTCTCACAATAGACTGTGCCTGAAGAATGCATTGATGAAGAAACATGCTCATCTATTAGCCATATACGAGCTAAGGGGCTCCTCCCATCTTTGAATCTAGCATCAGCTCTCGGCCACAGCCGGCGAAAACGTCAGGACCCACCATGACCTTTTCCATCTCCTCGGCCTCGACGGGTACGCTCCTCCATAGCCTCTCAGGAGCCTCCCAAAATTCACTATACGTGACACTTCCAGTCGCGCCTGGACTCTGAGTTCCTCCACCCGATCTAGAGCCGCCGACGACGGATCTCCCCGCCATTGCTGCCGCCACCGGTGCCGCCGAGGCAGATCGACCCCCTCCACGATCTGGTCGCTGCTCGGCAGTCTGCTCCTCGGGACCGCCGCCGCCCGTTTCGTATCGCGCGAAGATCCGGGCGAACGCGTCTTGGATGTCGGCCGGTGCGGAGGGGTGAGAACGACGCTCT
>Ga0335075_10015603_pt1 | contig 11377 bp, 8 predicted proteins | sample Lox_Sample_24_FD_206723 | JGI IMG/M metagenome (GOLD analysis project Ga0335075, IMG submission 206723) | Soil microbial communities from Loxahatchee National Wildlife Refuge, Florida, United States - Lox_Sample_2.4 | ecosystem: Environmental > Terrestrial > Soil > Wetlands | place: USA: Florida...
GATTGCCTGTCTCGTCCCACGACATCGTGCCCGCGCAGAAGTTGCCCCACGGGTCGGGCTTGCCGTCGTTGAACCTGACCGCGGCGCGGTCGACGGTGAACCCGGGCACGCGGCTCAGGTCCTGGCCTTCATATCCGGACAGCGCGAACCCGTCCGATAGAGCCAGCACCAGGCCGCCGCCGCGGGTCAGCCCGAAGGCGCCGACCGCGTCACCCGCCTCGAACCAGGTGTGCAGGCCCGCGGCGGGGTCGAGCGTGTGCACGTGGCCGGCCAGGAGATCCACCCAGCGGAGCAGTCCGCGGCCGGGGTCCCAGACCGGACCCTCGCCCAGCTCACACTGGGCTGGCACTGCGACTTCTGCTTCCAGCGTCCTCGTCATCGCGCGTCCTCTGGGTTGATGTCCAGCATGACCTTGCCCCGCGGGCCTGAGTCCTCGGGCCCCTCCCGCAGCACCCGGTAGGCCTCCTCGTAGGCCTCGAGCGGGAACCTGTGGGTGATCAGCGGGGCCGGGCTTATCTGACCGGAGCGTAGCAATGCGGTGACCTCGGCCCAGACCGCGGACGTGTACGCGAAGCTCGCGCTGATCAGCAGGTCATCGTTGACCACGTCGTCGATGCGGAAACGGGCCGTGACGTCATTCCCGGCTAGGCCGACCAAGACCACCCGGCCGCCGCGGCGGGCCAGGCGCAGTGCGCTCTCGACCGCGCTCGGCGCGCCGGCGGCCTCGATGACCAGGTCGAACCGGGTATCGGGGGTGTCGGCGGTGAATCCGGTGGCGCCGAGTTCGGCGGCCAGGCGGGCCTGGGCCGGGCGCTGCCCGCAGACGATCAGCTCGGCAGGCGAATACAACCGAAGCAGATGCGCGGTGATCAGGGCCAGCGTTCCGTCGCCGACGACCGCGACCCGCTCCCCCGGCCGCGGGTTTCCGCGGCCGATGGCCCGCCAGGCCACCGCAGCGGGCTCGGCCAGCGCCGCCTCGAGCAGGCTGGCCGGATCGCCGAGCGCGTGCACCAGCTGGGCCGGGATCAGCACCTGGTCGGCGGCCGCCCCGGCCCGGGTGAAGCCGAGCTCGTCATAGATGAGGCAGAGGTTCGTATGACCCGCTACGCACTCGGCACAAATCCGGTCAGGGACGATGCCCTCCGCGATCACCGGCTGCCCGGGTTCGAGGCCGGTCACGCCCGGCCCGACGGCCTCGATGACGCCCGACCACTCGTGCCCGGGCACGAGCGGGTACCGCACGTAGGCCGGATCGACCACGCCGGCCAGCAGTTCCAGGTCGGTCCCGCAGATCCCGGTGTGCACCGGCCGGGCCACCACCTCACCTGGACCGGGCACGAGCTCGGGGACGGCCTCCAGGCCGATCGAGCCGGGCGAGGCGATGACCAGGGCCCGCCGGTCAGCCACGGTCGCTCCCCGGGGCCGGCGGGCGGCGCTCGGCGAACGGGGGGCCGCCGAGGGCCAGGGTGATCTGGTCGGCCGCCGCGCGGATGGTCAGGCCGAGCTCGTCCATCCGCCAGGTGGGGCGGTTCAGCTTCAACCCGGTGCCGCTGATCGCGGCGACGCGGTCCCCGTTCCGGTCGAAGATCGCCGCGCCGACGCAGAACACTCCCTCGGAGTCCTCCTCGTCATCGATCGTGTAGCCGCGGGCCGCGCTAAGCTCCAGGTCCCGTAGCAGGTCGTCTGGATCGGTGATGGTGCGACCGGTGCGGGCGGGCATGCCCGACTCCAGGGCTAGCGCCCTGGCTTGTTCGGCCGGCAGGGTGGCGAGCAGCGCCTTCCCGGCCGACGTGCAGTGCGGGTACTCGCGCTGGCCCAGGTAGCTGGCGAACCTGACCGTGCCAGGCGCGTCCACGCGCGCGGTTACCACGGCGTAGGGGCCGTCGGGGACCACCAGCCGGGTGGTCAGCCCGGTGGCGTCGGTGACCGACTGCAGGACCGGCCTGGCCAGGCCAATCAGCGGGGACTGGACCTCGGCCGCGTCGCCCAGCTTGGCCAGCGCCAGGCCCAGGCGGTACCTGCGGGTCAGCCTCGTGCCGGAATCGGCCGCGTAGCCGCGCGCGATCAGCGTCTGCAGCAGGGCGAACGCGCTGCTCTTCGAGACCGAGATGCGGTCGGCGAGCTCGGTCAGCGTCATGCCGCCAGGCCCGGCGGCGGCCAGCAACTCCAGCGTGTCAAGCGCCCGCTCCACGCTGTGCAGCCGGTAGCGCTGCGCGTAGGGCTCCGCTTGCGCCGACTCGGTCAACGCCTGTTCCTTTCCTCAGGGAAGTGTTCGGTATAGCCGAATATCCTGCCATGTCTTGACATAGCGGGGCCGGGTGCCGTGTCATAAATCTCACATCCATTCGGGTCTAGAGAATAGTTTTTGGCAGAGCAAAAAACCACGGCCCGTTCGGCATAAAAGAAAAGAAGGGGATGCGGACGGATGAAGTGGGTCGGAGAGGTATTCGACGTTCTTGGTGTCACCGGCCAGGACCACGAGGCAGCCTTCCCGGACGGCGCCGCGTTCCGCCTGGAGATCCCTAGCGTCGAGGGGCCGCGCGTGCTCGAGGCCGTGCTGCGCGCCGCCGAAGCCGAGGGCATCACGATCAACCGGGTCTCCCAGGGCAGCGGCGCCATGCTCCTGCGGACCAGCGAGCTGCGCGACATGGCGCAGGCCGGGCTGGACGCGGGCGTGGAGGTGTGCCTGTTCGTCGGGCCTCGGGAACGGTTCGGGACCGGCGCGCACGCCAGGTCGGCCGACGGGCGGGCGCACGGAGACCAGGTGCGGGGCCTGCGCCAGCTTTCCTACGCGCTTGAGGACGTGCTGCGGGCGACCGAGGAGGGGATCCGCAGCTTCCTCGTCGCTGACCTCGGGCTGCTGCGAGCGGTCAGGCTGGCTCAGGCCCGCGGCGCGCTGCCGGCCGACCTGGTGTGGAAGGTCTCGGCCAGCATGTCCCCGACCAACCCGGTGACGCTCGCGGTCCTCGAGGAGATGGGCGCAAGCACCGTCAACATCCCGGCCGACGTCACGCTGGACGAACTGGCCGAGATGCGGGCGGCGGTGGGCCTGCCGCTCGACCTGTACGTGGAATCCCCCGACCCGCTCGGCGGGGTGGTACGCGGCCAGGAACTCGGCGACCTGATCCGGGCCGGGACGCCGCTCTACGCGAAGTTCGGGCTGCGCAACGCGCAGGCGATCTACCCGAGCGGGCACCACCTGGAGGCCGTGGCCTGCGCGAACGCGATCGAGAAGGTACACCGCGCGGCGATCGCGCTCGAATGGCTTGAGCGGCTGTCACCAGGGCTGGTTCAGTCCAAGCCGGGAGCGGCCGGGTTGGGCCTGCCCTGTCCGTCCAACGCTTGAAAGGGTCCGCGTCATGGCTCATTCGTCTTCCCCGGGATTGCGCGCGAGATCCGTGGGACTTCGCGGTGACTGGATCGCGTCCATCACCAACGTGGCGCCGACCGCCGCCACCACGCTGACGATGGCCGCGCTGATCGGCGCCTCCGGGCTGGCCTCGCCGCTGGCCCTGCTGATAGCGGGTGCCGCCATGCTGTGCTGCGCGGTCGCGTACCACCGGCTCAACAACTGGCAGGCCTCGGCCGCCGCGCCGGTCGAGTGGGTGGCGCGCGGGCTGTCCCCCATCATCGGGTTTGCGGTCGGGATCCTGGTGCTGATGACCGCGCTGACCTCCAACATCGGCAACATCACCCTGATCGGCTCGACCGTGCTGTCGCTGATCGCCCCGGGCGAGACCAACAACAAGCCGCTGACCTGGGTGGTGGCCACCGTGGTCTGCCTGCTCGTGGTGGCCATCGCGGTGATCGGGGTGAGGGTGACGATCCGGTTCGAGGGCTGGGTGATCCTGGTCGAGTACATGATCATCGCGTCGCTGGCGACCTGGGGGCTGGAGACCGAACTGACTTCGCACGGTCATGGGATCACGGCGCCTACCTGGTCGTGGTTCACGCTGTCCCACTCTCCCGGCGGGTCGACGGGGCTGATCGCGGGCGTGGTCATCGCGACGTTCCTGCTCGGGGGCTGGGACTCGCCCATCTATCTGGGCGACGAGCAGAAGCAGCAGCGGGACCCTGGGCGCAGCGTCCTGATCTCGATCACGTTCTGCACGCTGTGGGTGGTCTTCCTGTTCGTCTGCCTGCAGGGCCTGGCTCCCTCGTCGTCGATCACGGCCAACGCCTCTAACGTGCTTCCGTTCCTGGCCGGGAGGCTGGGGCCGAAGGCGTTCGTCGATCTGGTGGCGCTCGCCGTCATCGCCTCGTTCGCGACCACGATCCAGTCGCAGATTGTGGACGGCAGCCGGATCATGTTCGGCATGGGGCGGGACCGGACCGTGCCGTCTGGTCTGGGGCGTGTCAACCGGAGGTTCCGGACACCGGTGGCTGGGCTGATCGTGATGGGCGTGATCCCCGTTATTGCTTTGGTGCTGTACCTGGCTTCGGCCAGCTTGGAAAAGACCATCGTGTATATCGACTCCACCGGCGGCCTGCTGTTTGCCGGGTACTACGTGGTGATCTCCGTGTACAGCATCTGGTACTACCGCAGTGTGTTGTTCCGCAACGTGCGGGAGTTCCTGATGGGGTTCCTGCTTCCTCTAGTGGGAGCGGGGACACTCGTGTACGTGATCGTCAAGTCGCTGCCAGGGACGGCGACCCCGGTGAAGATCATCGCGCTGGTGCTGTTCCTGATCGGGATCCCGCTGGCGCTGCTGTCCAAGGCGATCACTCGGGCGCCGTTCTTCAATACGCGGCGGGAGCGGTACGCGGAACAGGCGCGGCAGCCCGTGGGGATCTAAGTTGCCTCGTTCTGCCGCGCCTGGCTCGGGGCGGCCTGGCTCGTCGGGGCGGCCTGGCTCTGAGTTTTCTGGCTCGGGGTGGCGGAGCGGGGCGTGGCTGGGCGGGGACGACGAGGTCGCGCTCAACCACCGGGCGGCGCTGCGGGCGGCGGGGTTCCGCCGCTCCGGTGGTCGGCGGCCGCTTATCGGGATCGCGTGCACGGCCAGCGACCTGAACCGGTGCGACCGCGGGCTGTCCTTGCTGGCCGACGCGGCCCGGCGCGGGGTTCTTGCGGCTGGCGGGACGCCACTGGTGTTCCCCGTCATGTCGCTCAGCGAGGACCTGATGAAGCCGACCGCCATGCTGTACCGCAACCTGCTGGCGATCGAGGTCGAGGAGACGATCAGGTCCCAGCCGCTGGATGGAATCGTGGCCCTGGGCAACTGCGACAAGACCGTGCCGGCCTACATGATGGCGCTGGCCAGCGCGGACATCCCAGCGCTGATCGTTACCGGCGGGTTCCGGGTTCCCGCTGTTTTTGGCGGAGAGCGGCTCGGCAGCGGGACGGCGCTGTGGCGGCTGTACGATTCGCGGCGCGCCGGGAAGTTGTCTTCCGCGCAGTGGGCGCGGCTGGAGACGTGCCTGGGGCGCGGCCTTGGCGCGTGCAACACGATGGGCACCGCGTCCACGATGGCGATCATGGCTGAGACGCTGGGCCTGGCGCTGCCGGGTTCCGCGGTGCTCGCTTGTGGCGACGCTAAGCAGGTGGAACTGGCCGAGCAGGCCGGGCGGCGGATCGTGTCTCTCGTGGCTTCTGGTGTCCGGCCGTCCGCCTTCTTGACCGCGGCCGGTTTCGCCAACGCGATGGCCGTGCTGGCCGCGGTCGGGGGGTCGACGAACGCCATCATCCACCTGTGCGCGGTGGCCGGGCGGCGCGGACTGTCGCTGCCGTTGCGGGAGTTCGCCGCGGTCAGCGCCAAGGTGCCGGTGATCGCCGACGTGGCGCCGGTCGGAACCGGGCTGATGGACGACCTGGCTGCCGCGGGAGGCGTGCCTGCCGTGCTGGCCGCGGTCGCCTCGCACCTGGACTTGTCCGTGCCCGCTTCTTCTGGTGCCTGTCTCGGGGACGCGCTGGCCGCGGGGCCTTTGCGGTGGCCACTGGTTCCGCTTTGCGAGCCGGTGACCCCGCAGCCGGCGTTCATGGTGGTGCACGGCAACATCGCGCCTGACGGGGCGGTGATCAAGGCCGCGGCGGCCAGCCCGTCGCTGCTGCGGCACCGGGGACCGGCGGTCGTGTTCCACTCGTACCAGGAGATGCGGGCCAGGATCGACGATCCGTCGCTAGACGTCTGCCCCGAGTCGGTGCTCGTACTGGCCGGCTGTGGGCCCGTCGGGATGGCCATGCCGGAGTGGGGCAACATCCCGATCCCGGCCAAGCTGCTGAACGACGGCATCACCGACATGCTGCGGATCACCGACGGGCGGATGAGCGGAACCGGGTTCGGCACCGTGGTGCTGCACGTGGCGCCCGAGAGCGCGGTCGGCGGACCGCTGTCCCGGCTGCGGGACGGCGACATGGTTTCCCTGGACGCGTACGCCGGGTCGCTGTCGGTCTCGGCCGACCTCGCTTCTCGCGAGCCTGCGCTGCCCCCGGTCAGCGACCGGCGGGGCTGGCCGGTGCTGCACCGGATGCACGTCCTGCAGGCGCCCGAGGGCTGCGACTACGACTACCTGCGGGCCCGGGCGCCGGAGGAACTGGCCTTCGTCGAGCCGGTCATCGGCCGGTCGTGAGGTTTGCTGTCGCCGGGGCGGCTTGGCTATCCGAGTGAAACCCGGCTTTCACTCGGGTAGAGCGTGGTGAACCCCGGGGTTCACCACGTTGCCCGGGGTCAGAAGTTCCAGCGGGTGGCGCGGCCGGCCAACCCCTCGGCGGTACCGAAGCCGAAGACTGTCGCCGGGGTGATCTCATACGGCTGGTAAGGCGGCGGACCGGCCGTGGGCGCGCCGTAGGGCGCGTCGAAGCCGTCACCGGTCACCGTGACGGGCCAGTCGTATTTCGCGCGATACGCTTCGGCGACCGTGCGCAGTGTGTCCTGGCTGGTCACCCGGACCGCGCTGCCCTCGAGGACCATGTCCATGACGTCGGTACTTGCGGTGACGGTGCAGCGGGGGTTGGCGGCCAGGTTCCGGCCCTTGCGGGACGCGGCGGTAGAGGTCGTGTACAGCAGGCCGTCGACCCATACGGCCAGAACAGGCCTCACGTGCGGTCGGCCGGTAGGGTGCGCGGTCGCCAGCCAGTACGAGCGGGCAGCGGCCAAGAGATCGCGGACGAACTCCCAGCCAAGGGGACTCGTGGCGTCCGGGACGATCGGCGTGGCGGATTTCGGCTCTGGGCCTGGCATGGCTTCCTCCTCGTACGTCGGCATTAGGACTGGGCGGCGTGGCAGAACTCATCGGCCTACGGCGTCGCGGCTAGGCGTGGTCGTGGGTGTTTGCCTGCCCGGTCTGGTAGGCTCACGATCCCGAGGGCCGTTGGCGCAGCGGGAGCGCGTCTCCCTGACACGGAGAAGGTCACTGGTTCAAATCCAGTACGGCCCACGAGGTAAAGGCGAGGTCGTCGCCCGCAACGTCGAGACCCTCGGCCGCCGGCTGGAGTTCGTGGCCGATTTCGGCGACAGAACCGTCCGGCTGCCCGTCAGCGATACCGCGACCGCCGCATAACAGCAATCGCATAACAGCAATCGCGTGACAGCGTTGCTACTTCCGCTTGGCCAACTGCAGTGAACCTCTGGGGATGAGGCGCCTTCGCGGTCACCGAACGCAGTGGAATGCGCCAAGCGGCGGCTAACAGCGAACACCGTCCCGAGGGGCTTACCGGAGCCGAAGTCCGTCAGGCGGGCGCACTGCTGAAGTCATCGCTGCTCATCCTGTGCTTCCGTATTTGATCCAGCTCGCCGAGGCAGGCAGTAGCCTTCGGCTATGCCGGAATCCGACCCAGGCGCGCCGGTCATCAGCGATCCCTTCAAGCTCGTCGCGACCATCACGCAAGCGCGCCGTGACTACCTCCGGGGCCAGAAGCTGCTCATTGATGCCCGGAACGCCGACAAGACGCTACAGCGCCGGGGCCACGCGCCATCGCCCGAGAGCAACGCCCGACTGGCGAGCATCGAGCAGCAGCTCGACACTATTGCCGCCCAAATCCACCAGGCTCAATCGTTGCTAGCTGCCCGTACAGTCGCTGGCGGAGGTGAGCCGCTTTCCTCCTCGGAGGCGGAGTATCTGCTGCTCGCCGTCAAAGCCAGCGATGCCGCGCTTGCCTCGTACCGCGCGGAGCCGGAAAAGATGACCTCGATGCTCAACCGTCTCCTCACGTCGCTGGAAGGCCCCTTCGAGACCAGGATCGGTCACATCGCGGTAAGCATGCGCGACTACGGCCCCGGAAACCCTGGCGCGGAGATCTCAGGCTGAGAATCCCCGAAGCCTGACATAGGGACTCTGCAGACCGCTCTTCAAGCATCCCCATATTCGGCCGCGTGTCACCGCTCCCGCTACGGCCACCAAACCGGAGTCGCGTCGGCTACGAATTACTCAGGCGTAGGCCGAAGGCGGGAAGGCGAGGGTGGCCGCATGTTCGAGCTCGTGCTTCTCGGGGTGGTCGCTGGCTTCCTGGCCGGCATCTCACCGTGCATCCTGCCGGTACTCCCGGTCGTGCTGGTCGCCGGCGCGACCAGCACGCGCGCTGCTACGCAGTCGGCGGCGGATGACACCCCGCCGAGAGCTGGCGTCGGCCGCCCGGTGGCCGTCGTCGCAGGCCTGGCGGTGAGCTTCAGCGTCCTTATCCTGGCGGGCTCGGAGATCATCTCGCTTCTGCACCTGCCGCAAGACTCACTCCGGGACGCAGGCATCGCGCTGTTGACCTTGGTCGGCCTCGGCTACCTGATCCCGCCGCTCGGCGCTTTGCTCGAGCGCCCGTTCAGCAAAATCAGGACCCGGCGCCCCAGCGGCCGCGGCGGCGGGTTCGTGCTCGGGCTCGCGCTCGGCCTGCTATACGTCCCGTGCGCCGGGCCGATCCTGGCCGCCATCACCGTGGTCGGCGCAACCCATCGAGTCGGGCTGACAGCTGTTTTCGTCACGGCCGCGTTCGCGGTAGGCACCGCGATACCGCTGCTTGCCGTCGCCCTGGCTGGCGGGCAGCTATCCCGCCGGATCAGCATGCTGCGCCGGCACGCCCAACAGGCCCGGCTCGTGGGCGGGGCAGTGCTTATCGTGATGGCCGTTGCGATCGCGTTCAACACCTTCCAGGGCCTGGAGCGCGACGTACCAAGCTACTCGACCGCGCTGCAGGGTTCGGCCAAGGTACGCAGTCAGCTCAACGCCCTCACCGGGGTGCACGCCACCTCACTGACCAACTGCAACCCGAATGCCACCGCACTGGCGGAATGCGGACCAGCCCCGGAATTCAAGGGCATTACTACCTGGCTTAACACTCCTGGCGGTAAGCCGCTGACAATGTCCCAGCTGCGCGGCAAGGTCGTGCTCATCGACTTCTGGACCTACTCCTGCATCAACTGCCAGCGCGTGCTGCCGCACGTCGAGGCCTGGTATCGGGACTACGCGAAGGATGGATTCGTGGTCGTCGGCGTGCATACTCCGGAGTTCGCGTTCGAGCACGTCGTGTCGAACGTCCGGACCGAAGCGGCGGACTTCGGCGTGCGATACCCAGTCGCGATCGACGACAACTACGAAACCTGGAATGCCTACGACAATGAGGACTGGCCCGCCGACTACCTTATCGACGCCCAGGGCGACGTGCGGTACGTGCACTTCGGCGAGGGCGATTACTCGACAACCGAGCAACTGATCAGGGAACTGCTCGGCGATGCGCATCCGGGTCTGCGGCTCCCGCCGCCGACGAACGTGCCCAACCTCACGCCGACCGGCGAGATGAACCCCGAGACCTACATCGGCTATGAGCGCCTGCAGTATCTCGTAGGGACCGACAGCTTCCCGGAGAACGCGCCGACCGTGTTCCACTTCCCCCAGACCCTTCCACTGGGCGGCCTGGGCCTGTCAGGGACGTGGGCCGATCACGCGCAGGAGGCCACGGCCGGTCCCGGCGCCGAGCTGGAGCTCGGCTTCTTTGCCAAAGACGTCTACCTCGTACTCGGCGGCAGCGGAACCGTCGAGGAGAGCATTAACGGCCGTCATACCGCGACGATCAACGTCGGTGGGGTGCCGAGGCTATACACGCTGTACCGGGCCAGCACGACGGGCACCGGCACGCTGTTGCTACGCGTCTCGCCCGGCGTGCAGGCTTACGACTTCACGTTCGGCTAGCATCGACCGCCTATTTCCCAGGCCCGCTGGCGCGCGGTGAACGCCCCCGCCTAGTCTCCCTCGGCCGCGCTGGCGCTCGTTTCGAACGCGGTACGAGCCATCGTGGTAAGAGGCGACCCGTAGCAGCATTCACCCGGACCGGCCCAACGTGGCCCGGGAGCCGGAATGCGGGAGCGACGCCGTGCTGCTAGGTGTCACAGGTATGAACACGTAGCGTCACTTTGGTGATTCAGCGGCTGGCCGCGTGTGCGTACCGGACCACGGCGGCGTGCGCGTCGGCCGCTACCGCCTGGTCGGGCCTGCCCGCGTGGAGCCTGCGGGCGGCCGCCCCAGCGGTCAGCAATGCGAGCACCGGCTCGCCGAGCCCGTCGGTCAGGTCGGCCCACTCAGTCCACGTGGGCAGCGGCGCGTCGAACCACCACAGATACCCGCCCGGCACCGCGGGCCACCACCGCTGCGGATAGCGCAGCAGGACCTTTTCCACCATGCCGCTGCCGATGCGGGCCAGCGCCCGGGCATGAGAGCGGGGCAGGCCGGGTGTCATGACCAGGGCGTGGTCGCACTGGCCGCCGAGCAGCGCCACCGGCACGGTCACGATCACGCGGTCGCAGCGCTGGGTCCCCCACGGGCCGGTGACGTCGGCGCCGCGCTGGCCGTGGCGGATCAGCCGGACCGGGTGCTCACACCGCACCGTCAGGCCCTCGGCCAGCAGGGCCACCAGCTGGCCGTAGCCGCCTGGCAGCCACCGGTCCCCGGCCCCGGTGCCCGGCTCGCCGAACGCGCCGCGCGCCGAGGCCTGCCGCGGGTCCAGGCCCGACTCCAGGATCAAGGCCGCCTCCACCGCCCGGTCCAGGCCCCGCCGGTCCTCATCGGACAGGCCCGCGGCATGCGCGGTCACCGCGTCGTGCAGAGAGCAGTCGGCGTCCGTGGTCAGCCGCTGGGCGGTCATCTCCAGGCCGTCCAGCAGCCCGCGCAGCCGCCCGCCGTCGACCGGGCCGTCGGCCGCCGCCATGGCGGGGCTGCGGAAGTCGGTCGGCACCGTCGCCAGCCCCGCATCCGCGGCCAGCACAGCCAGCGGGTTCACGTCATATTGCTGCAGCCACGCCCCGCCAAGGTCAGCGGCCACCCCGGCGCCCAGCGGCACCGTGTGCAACCGGCCGCCGATCCGGTCGCGCGCCTCCAGCACCAGCACCTCGCGGTCCGCCGCGGCCAGCCCGCGGGCGGCGGCCAGCCCGGCGATCCCGGCCCCGACCACCACCACCCG
>Ga0335075_10015605_pt1 | contig 11377 bp, 10 predicted proteins | sample Lox_Sample_24_FD_206723 | JGI IMG/M metagenome (GOLD analysis project Ga0335075, IMG submission 206723) | Soil microbial communities from Loxahatchee National Wildlife Refuge, Florida, United States - Lox_Sample_2.4 | ecosystem: Environmental > Terrestrial > Soil > Wetlands | place: USA...
GTTTCCTCCACGACCGCTCCGATTGCTACCGGCTGGAGCGAAAGTTGCCGGGTGGGCTCTAACCCACTGAGGGACCGCGCCTTTTCACGGCGCACCACAATTACGGCACAGTCGGGCGAATGTCCGACGGTCGCGACCGGAGAGCGTGCCTAACTCATTGAGTTGTTTGATGAATATTGGTGCCGGCTGAGGGACTTGAACCCCCGACCAACGGTTTACAAAACCGCTGCTCTACCACTGAGCTAAGCCGGCGCCGAGAAGAGCGAGCCGCTGATTGTACCGGCCCGGGCGCCCTCAGAGCACGGACGGGTGGCCGGCCTTCTTCGGTTCCTTCGCCACGCACGGGACCGGTCCGCCCGGCCGGCACTCGGGCAGCGCCGACAGGGGATTCGACGAAGTTGCGGGGGATGCGGCATTCGCTGGCGCGGGCGGAGCTACGGGCTTGGAAGTCGTTGAGCTCGACTGCAGCGCAGGCGCAGTCGCCGACTGTGTCGAGGGACAGGACTGCACGCTGATCGACGAGGTGGCGCCGGCGGGCTCCAAATCCGATACGTCCTTCAGCGGCACCGGTGTCGAGCCGTTCGGCAGCGAGAGGTCGAGCCAATACACCTCTCCCGGCAGCGTCCGCTCGGCCATTGAGACGTTGAATCCCATGCGCCGCACGACCTTGGCGCGGGCGTCGGCCTTTTCACGGTCCGTGAAGAGGCCCAGGGAGATCTGCCGGCCTCCGGCATCGGCCGGCATCGCCTCCGCGTCGTCGATCCCGGCCTTCTCCAGCCGGTGCAGCACCCTCATCTCACCGGCATCGGTCTTGAAGCCATCGAGGTAGACCCAAAGCCGGCGAACGGACGGGGATTCCGCGGTCCGCTGCTTCGGCGCGAAGCTCTTCGCCTGAAGAACCGCCAGCGCCTTGGTCGCGGTGGCGGGATCGTCGAAGGGCCCTATGGAAGCGCAGACCACCAGCTTCTCGAGAGATATCCTGTTGGCCGATCCGGGCTGCTGCGCCGGCGGCAAATCCTTGCGCAGCTTCAGTTGCGGCAGGTGTGCGATGGGGTTCGGCGCGGGCGGCGGGGGCACGTCGATCCATTCCGCCCATCCGAAGTAGAGCAGGTTGACGAGGAGCAGGCCAAGGACTAGGGCGCGCACGACGCGAGTTTAGACCCACTCCTGTCCCTAAGCACCGACACTCCACGCGGCAAGTCCCTCGAGCACCAGATCCGGCGCCAGCAGCGCTTCGCTACGGATCAAGGGCGCCAGTCCGCGGGCGCCACCCCCCGTCATGACGAGCTTGGGCGTCTGCCCTACCACGGCGCGAGCTTCGCTGACGGCCCTGTCCACCGCCGCCGCGGCGGCATAGCGGGCCCCCAGCTCGACCGCGGCGCGCGTCGAGCGTCCGAAAAGGGCTGGGCCTCGCCCTCGGGCGCCGCCCTCCGCGCGCTGGCGAATCCCGCTCGTGCCGTCGAGCAGGCTGGACACCATCAGCGTCGGCGCCGGAATGATGGCGCCGCCCCAGTGCCGCCCGTCGGCTCCCACCAGGTCGATGGTCATCGCGGTGCCGACAGCGACCACACAAACGGGCTTGCCCGTGAACCGCCAGTGCGCGGCTATCATCGCCAGCATCCGATCGACGCCGAGGCGCCACGGGTCGATGTAGCCGATGGTCACCCCGCAGGCTCGCCGCTGCGTGGCAACCCCTTCTGGTCTCGGCGCCCCAACGAGAACCGCAGCATCGATCAGGGTGTCACCGACGTCATCCCCCGCAACGTTCGACACCAGGATGCGCAGAACATCCCGGCGCACACCGATGACGCGGTCCGCGAAGTCCCGCGGTCCCCAGCTCGAGTATTCGGCCGCCCATGTGCGCCCCAGGCGTTCGCCCTTGAGCCGGGCCCACTTGATCCGGCTGTTGCCAATGTCCACCAGCAGAACGCTCACGCCACTGCCCTCACCGTTACGTCACCTGAGATGAAGCGTCTGAGACCTTTGGGCGTCTCGACCACAAGAGCCCCATGCAGGTCAATGCCGCGCGCCAACCCTCGGGCAACACCCTCCAGCGTGTGCACGTCGATCTGACGGCCGTGAAGGGCATCGGCGGCGCGCCACTCCTCCGCGAACGGCCGCAGGCCTTCTTTCTCGAAGACCAGCAGGCCCTGAACGAACTGCGTGACGAGGGCCGCCGCGAGAGCGTTGCGGGAAGGATGCTCCAGGCCCGCGGTAACGAGGTCGATGGCAGACACCCCGGTCTCTGCGATCGCCTCAGCCAGCTTCGCGCCGAGCGCCACGTTGAGGCCGATGCCGATGACGACATACGCCGGCCCATCCGACTCCGCGCGCAGCTCGATGAGTATGCCGCCGAGCTTTTTGCCCTCGACCACCAGGTCATTCGGCCACTTCAGCTTCACGTTCTCGAGGTGCGACTCGCGCAGAGCGCGCAGCGCACAGACACCGACGACGAGCCCCAGTGCACCGAGATCCTGCGGCACTTCCCGGAAGGCCCAGGAGAGCGACAGGCAGATGGAGCCGCCGGGCGGCGCCAGCCACACGCGTCCGCGCCGGCCGCGGCCGGCCGTCTGGTACTCCGCAAGCATCACTTCGCAGCTGCCGAACGGAGCGTTCGGGCGCGCAAGCAGGACGCTGTTGGTGGAGTCGACGCTCCAGGCCACATCGACGCCGCGGACGTGGCTGCGGATCGATGGCGGCAGAAGGGTCCTGATCCGGCTGGAGTCGAGGGCGTCGCTGCCGGATCGGAGGCGGTAGCCCCTGTTCCGCACGGCATGCAAGGTCGCGCCGAGCTCGCGAAGCGACTCCACCGCCTTCCAGATGGCACCGCGGCTGACGCCCAGCGTCTCGGCGAGCTGCTCGCCGGAATGAAACTCGTCATCGGCAAGCGCCGCGAACACCTGCGCCACCAGCGGCATTGTCATATCCGTCGGCATCTCAGGACCGCGACCTGGCGGCGCCGAGGAGCCAGAGGCGCCGTGCCCGCGGCTCGGTGCCGGCGAGCATCCTCGCGATATTGGTGCGATGAGTGAAGACGATCAGGAGCGCACTGACCGCGGCGAATGTCAGCATGGGCATCCGAGGCGAAGCATCGGCCCCAGCGGCCACGACAAAGGTCAAGGCACCCAGGATGGAAGCCAGCCCGACGAAGCCGAACACGATGACCGCCAGCAGCCAGATCACGAGCATCGGAATGAAGAGCACCGGCGCGGCGCCGAGCACTGCGCCTCCCACGGTCGCAACGCCCTTCCCGCCCCGAAATCCGTGCCAGAGCGGATAGATGTGTCCCGCCATCACCGCGATTCCGCAGACCGCCACCGCCCATACGCCCCACTCTGCGGGCGCCGGCGCGATCCCCGGTATCCGCGCTTTGGCCAGGAGCCCCGTGGCGACCCACCCCTTGCCGATGTCGATCAACAGCACCCAGAAAGCGAACAGCTTGCTCTGCGTGCGCAGCGCGTTGGTGGCGCCCGCGTTGCCGCTCCCGAGGCGGCGGATGTCGACGCCCCCCCGCAGTCTCCCCACCAGGAGGCTGCCGACGATGGAGCCCAGCAGATAGCCGAGTACCCCTTTGACGATGAGCTCGGTCACGCGGGCAGGAAGACCTCGGCCAACATGCAGCGCACGCTGCCGCCGCCCAGGCGCTCGATGGTCGGGATGGGGACCGCCAGCACTTCATCCGTTGACGCTGACAATCGCTCGAACGCTTCGGGGGACAGCGCGTGTCTCGCTGTCTCCGACATGACGAACAGCCGGTAGTCGCCCAACGCCTCATCCCACGTACCCAGCTCGAGCATGTTGCCGGCGAAGCGCTCGATCTCTTGGTGGCCGACTTCGATGACCTCCCGTCCCGTGCCGCGCAGCCGCTCCATGACCATGCCCCGCTCGTCCGGCGATATCGCCTCCGTTCCGACGATCACCGCTCTCTCGCCGATGCACATGAGCACGTTGGTGTGGTAGATCGGCACCCCGGCGCGGTCGGTGGCACTGAAGACCATCGTCTCGTAGCCAAGGTGGGTCGCCCACTCCGCCACCACGTCAGGATGCGTACGAGGCGATATGCAGGCGTAGGCCGTCCGCTCGATGTGATCCAGCACGAGACTGCCCGTGCCCTCGAGGTACCGGCCATGCGCCTCGTGGGAAGTCAGGTCGCATATCTGGTAGGGCTTCACCCCGAAGCACTCTTCGACCTCCGCGACGATGTCGCGCCGGCGCTCGTGGCGGCGGTTCTCCGCCTGCATGGGGTAGAGGACGACGGTGCCGTCCTGGTGAAAGCTGACCCAGTTGTTCGGAAACACCGCGTCCGGCTTCTTCGGCTCGGCCGTGTCCTCCACGACACAGACGCCGATCCCCTCGGCGTTCAAGGCCTGGGCGAGGCCGTCGAGCTCCCGCCGGGCAGCCGCGGCATCCTCGCCGGCAGCGCCCGAGGGCTGCTGCTGGTATTTATTGGTGGCAGCGGTCTGCGGGTTGTAGCCGAAGCTGGCCGGCCGCACCATCAGCACGGCCTCGGCGCATTGACGGCGGGGCGTACGGCGCTCGCCGGCGGGTACCGCGGCCGGGATCTCGCTGCTCATGGGCGGGATTGTCTCAGATCCTGGCACCCTCCGGACCCCGCGCGTATGCTTCGCCGTTTGCCGCACCTTGCGCGAAAAGGCCGGACAGATGGCGCAGGCAACGGGAAGGCTTCGGGCTTCGGACCGCCTGCGGGGCGGCTCGGTCTGGCCCGGACTCAGCACGATAATTCTCAGGGAATGCGCGGTCATTGCCCGCTTCTGGACCGTCACTCTCGCGCCGCCGGTCATCACCACGCTTCTCTACTTCGCCGTATTCGGCGACATCCTGGGGAAGCGCATCGGATCGTTCGCGGGCGTCGGCTATATCCACTACGTAGCGCCCGGACTCATCGCCCTGTGGGTGATCCCCTACGCTTTCGGTCATACCGCCTCGGCGTTCCTGGGAGCGCGGATCTTCAGGTACCTCGAAGAGGTCCTGGTATCGCCTCTGCCCGGTTGGGCAGTAATGCTGGGGTATGTGACGGGCGGGGTGGTGCGCGGCGTACTGGTGGGAACGGCGGCCGCGGTGACGGCACTCGTCTTCGTCCATCTCCAACCCAAGTCTATTTTCGTCACCCTGGGGGCGATTTCGCTGGCAGCCCTGGTGTCGTCGCTCGGCGGCTTCATCACGGCTCTGTTTGCAAAGAGCTTCGAGCAGGTGCAGCTGATCCAGGGCTCCATCCTGACCCCACTCATGTTCCTGGGCGGCGTTTTCAATCCGCTCGCGATGCTGCCGGAGTGGGCGCGAAAGCTGTCTCTGGGTAACCCCTTGCTCTACATGGTGAATGCCGTCCGATACGGACTGCTCGGAGTTTCCGATGTGCCCGTTGGCATCACGTTCGCGGTGATGTTTGCCGCCGCAATCGCTCTATTCCTGGCCGGGGCGCAGCTCCTGGCCAGGGGAAAGGGTATTCGCGACTAGCGGCGCCTCCGACCCTAGTGCGCGCGCAAGCTCCTGCGCCGCTGCACCAGGGCCAGGGCAAGCGCCGCGCCGCCGAAGAGCATCAGCGAATCGGGCTCCGGGACGGGCGGGGGCGGGAGGGAGCTGCCGCCGCCGTTACCGGAAACCGTGGAGAAGCTGACCCCGGCGGGCAGTGTCAGTATCAGGTCCGGATCGATCGTCGTCGTCTGGATATTGGCGTCGTTGTCGGCGACCGTGTAGAGCGCGCTGAAGACCAGGATCGGCGCATTGAGCGGGATGGTCGCCGTCAGTGTCTCCGTCGCACCCTTGCCGCTGATCTGGTTGGTGAAGGGATCGCAATAGGTGCCGATGGAGATGCAGCCGCCGCCCGAACCGACGTCGGTGAACTCGGTGGTCGGCGTGGCGAGGGTCAGAATCAGGGAGAGCGTCCCCATCTCACCACTCGTCTCGCCCGTGAACGTCAGGGTATCCCAGCTGGCCGAGGCGGCGGCGGCCAGGGAGCCTGTGATCCCGAGCTCGGTGGCCGTGGCGCTGTCGTCACTCAGGGCGAAGCCGCCCGACACCGGGGTGCTGACTGTCGGCAGGGTCGCATTGGCCTGCGCGCTCGCCGTACCCCCGATCGAAGTCGAGGCGCTGGCGGACGTCTGTCCGTTCCGGTTGCCCGAGGTGTAGCTCAGTTGCACCGGACCGACCGGGGTGGGCAGGCAGACCCCTGAAAAGCAAGGGCCGGCGGCAACGCCCGCGGCGGTGCCATCCGTGCCGAGGGTCACCTGATTGGCGTCGAGGAGGGTCGCAGCCTCGGCCTGCAGCAGGGTGATGACGGGATCGGCATTCGCCGTTCCGACGCATGCGGCTCCGGAGGCGAGAAGTACGGCCTGTACGCCCCAGGCAACGTAGCGATTGGTTCTGCTCATGATGACTCTTCTTTGCGCTGGCGCGCGTTTTGAGGCTATTAGACGCCGCCGCGGCCCCGCCGTCAGTCATGCATTCGGGTGACATGAGGCCGCGGACCGCGTCATCGACCCGACATGAAACAGCAAGGTCACCCGGGATGGATTAGGCTCCGCCCCATGCCGATAGATGTGGCCATCGTGGAGGACGATGCCGCGCCTCGGGAGCGGTACGCCGTTCTTCTCGCCTCAGCGACCGACATCCGCCTGCTGTGGACGGCGCGGACGGCTGCCGAAGCGGTGCGCCTGCTGGATCTCGAGGCGCCGCAGGTACTCCTGGTGGACCTGGGTTTGCCCGACGGCAGCGGGCTCCAGGTGATCGCCCGGGCCAAAGCGCGCCATCCGGAGTGCGAGGTAATGGTGGTCAGCGTGTTTGGCGACGAGGAGCACGTGGTGGGCGCCATCGCCGCCGGCGCCAGCGGCTATCTGTTGAAGGACGCGCTCGCCGACTCGTTTCTCAACACCATTCGGGAGCTGCATGCCGGGGGATCGCCCATCAGCCCGAGCATCGCCCGCATCGTCCTCAACCGCGCCCGTCCGGCCGGGCCTCGGGCCTCCGGCGAGGCGCCGGAGTGTGAGCTGGCGGACCGCGAGCGGGAGATCCTGGTGCTGGTCGCCAAGGGCTTCAACTTCCAGGAGATCGGCCGGCTGCTGGAGGTCTCCAGCAACACCGTCAAGACGCATATCTACCGCATCTATCGTAAACTGTCGGTGCATTCGCGAGGCGAGGCGGTGTTTGAGGCGAAACGGCTCGGCCTGCTGGATTTCTAGCGCGCTGCTCGCGCTCGCCGCCGCGGCCGGACCGGCGTACGCCGCGCAAGGGAATGCCATCGGCACAGCCGAATACCTCGCCGCGTACCACCTCTCCGTACCGCCGCCGCCCACCGCACAGGGAACCCCTGTTGCCCTGCCGCTGAGCGAAGGCCCGCAGGTGACCGGGCAGGCCCGGTGGTTCCGCTTCGAAGTGCGGCTCGGCACGGGGACGCGCCAGCTCGCGATCTACGTGCCCCATGTCAAACCGCGGGCCGCCGTCTATCTCAACGGCAGTTTTCTCGGCGCCACCGACGGGTTCCGGCTGACCGACGCCGACTCCTGGAATCATCCGCTCTACGTGCTCGTGCCCGCGGTGCTGGCACAGCCCGGCGTCAACCTGTTGCTCATCGAAATCGAGGCCGACGTCGGCGATGACTTCAAGCTCGGCCCGATCCAGATCGGGCCCGACGACGACCTGCTGCCGGTCTACCGGCGCCAGTTGTGGGTGCAGGTAACGGGAGTGGAGGTCGTCACGCTGCTCGTGGGACTGATCGGCGCCATGGCGGCGGTGCTCTGGCTGCGGCGCAGGAAGGAGGAGCTGTTCGGGCTCTTCGCCCTGAGCTGCGTCATCTGGATGGTCCGCAACACGGAATTCTTCGTGATCCGCACGCAGCTGGCCTCCGTGTCGGTGCTCTCGGCCGCGGCGCTCTTCTGGCTGGTGGCGGTGCTCTTTCGGCTGAGCTTTCGCATCCTGGACCGGCGCTTCCCGCGGATCGAGGCGGCCCTCTTCGCTTATGCGATCCTCATGACCGCGGCGATCTACTTCGCGGGCAACGCCCATCAGATCGCCGTCACATCGATCGGCTACGCCGCCCTGCTGCCGATCGCCGGCGTGTTCCTGTTCTATCTGACCCTGGCGACTCTGCGCTCCCCGACCGTGCTCCGGCGGCTCCTGTGGCTCGCCGCCATGGTGACCACGCTCTCCGGCGCCTACGACCTGGCCCTCATGCTGCGATGGGTGCCCTGGCCCGCGGCTTACCTGATGCCTTACAGCGCGGTGTTCTACTCCGTGACGGTGGGCTGGGCGCTCATCGACCGGTTCGTCAAGACACACGGCGAGTACGAGCAGCTGAACGTCGCGCTCGATGCGCGCGTACGCGAGCACGAGAATGCTCTGGACGCACAGTACGCCAAGGCGGCCGGCCTCGAGCGCGAGCGGGCGGTGGCGGCGGAGCGCGACCGCATCCTGCGCAACATGCACGACGGCCTCGGCCTGCATCTGATCTCGGCGCTGCAGCTCGTCGAGCGGGGCGCGCACACGCCGGAGCAGATGAGCTCGGTGCTGCGCGACGCGCTCGATGAGCTGCGCATCGCCATCGACTCGATGTCACCGACGGCGCACGATCTGCTCGTGATGCTGGGGAACCTGCGCTACCGGCTGGAGCCGCGGCTCCACGCCGCAGGCATCAATCTGCACTGGAATGTAGCCGACACGGACCGGATCGCCTCTCTGGGGCCGATGGAGGTCACGGACATCACCCGCATCATGCAGGAGGCGTGCACCAATGCCATCAAGCACTCGCGCGCGACCGAGATGTCTTTGTCGGTGTCTTGCACTGACGGGGAAGCGCTGGTCATTTCCATCAGCGACAACGGCTGCGGCTACGACACACGCGCGTCGCGGGAGGGGGTCGGGATCGCCAGCATGCGCAAGCGGGCGCGCAACATCGGCGCGCGCTTCACCATCGAATCCCGCCCCGGCCAGACCCGGATCACTCTGACCCTGCGGACGGTCAGCTCCCCGTCGGCTCCAGCTCCTGTATGAGCGGCTGCTCGCTGGTGAGGTCGAGCGGCTGGCCGGTGAGATAACGCCGGCACTGGTCGGCGGACGCCGGCCTGGCGAAGAGGAAGCCTTGCGCGTACGGGCAGCCGAGCTGGCGGAGCTTCTCCAGCTGCTGCCAGCCCTCGATGCCCTCGGCCACCACCTCGATGTTGAGATGCTTGGCCATGGCGATGATCGCTTCCACGATCGCCAGGTCGCTCATGTCGGTGACGAGGTCGCGCACGAAACTGCGGTCGATCTTCAGGTAGTCCACCCGCCAGCTCTTGAGATACGACAGGCTCGAATAGCCGGTGCCGAAGTCGTCGATGGCGATGCGGGTGCCGAGCTCCCGCAGGCGTGCGATCGCGTCCTGAGTGGATTCGCCGTTGCGGCCCTCGCGATGCTCGAACAGGGCGCTCTCGGTCATCTCCAGCTGCAGCATGCCGGGACTCATCCGATGGGTCTGCGTCAGCCGCGCGATGGTGGCTGCAAGGTCGGATCGCTGCAGCTGCACCGCGGAGATGTTGACGGAGATCGGGGCGACGACGGCTCCCGACGCGCGCCAGCGCGCCGCGTCTTCCATGGCCCGCTCCAGCACGAACTCGCCGATGGGCACGATGAGGCCGGTCTCCTCCGCCACCGCAACGAAGCGGCCGGGAGGCACGAACCCGTGGGAGGGATGCCGCCAGCGCAGCAGCGCCTCGAGGGCGACGATCCGGTGCGACCCGATGTCGACGATGGGCTGGTAGTGCACGTCGAGCTGCCGGGCCTGCAGGGCCGCGCGCAGGCTCGATTCGATCGCGATGCGCTCCTTCAGCTTGCGCTCCATCACCGGGCTGAAGAGCTGGAAGTTGTTGCGGCCGCGGTCCTTCGCTTGGTACATCGCGGTGTCGGACTGGCGCAACAGCTCGCCCATGGTGGAGCCGTCGCGCGGGAAAAGGCTGACCCCGATGCTGGCGGTGGTCACGATCGAGCGGCCGTCGATGAGCACCGGCGCGGCGAGCGCCTCGGTGATCCGGCTCGCGGCCTCGGTGATCTGCTCCGCTGTGGAGACGGTCTTCAGGACCACGATGAATTCATCGCCGCCCATGCGGACGACGATGTCATCGGTGCGGGTGGTGGTGCGGATGCGCTGCGCGACTGCCTTGAGCAGCTTGTCGCCGGTCTCGTGACCGCGCGAGTCGTTGATGTGCTTGAAGCGGTCCAGGTCGAGGAAGAGCACCGCGAGCATGCTGCCCGTGCGCTTCGCCTCCTCGATCGCCCCGGGCAGATGCGCCGCCAGGAAGAGGCGGTTCGGCAGGCCGGTCAGCTGATCGTGGTGGGCCAGGTGATCGAGGTGCTGCTGCTTCTCCAGAAGCTGCGCCTCCACCCGCCGCCGCATGGTGATGTCGCGCGTGGTGAGAGCGAAGAGGCAGCGGCCGTCGATGTCGATCCGGTAGCCGCTGATCTCGACGTGGAGGAAGCGCCCGCTGCGGCAGCGCTGCCCGGTCTCGATCAGGATCCGCTCCGGCGATTCCTTCAGCTGCGCGAGCAGCGCCTCCGGCGGGCCGCCGTCGTCGCTGAAGATCTGCGCCAGCGGCGTGGCCTGCAGCTCCTGGAGCTCGTAGCCGAGGCTGTGTTGCAAGGACGCGTTGGCGTCGACGATCTCCAGCGAAGAGCCGTCGATGACCAGCATGCCGTGCGGCGACTGAGCGAAGGCAGCCTCGTGGGGGCTGGCCGCGCTCGCGCGCCGTCGTTTCCACAAAAGTGAGAAGTAATTCACGCAGCGGTGGTCCGCATATCACGGCAGTTTCGCGAAAGCGGCAGCGCAGCGTCCGGGAATTCCGCACACTTCCGGTGCGCGGGCCGACGACCTGCATCGGAAATGAGACAAGTGGAGCCGGATAGGAAAAAACCCCCGGGGTTTCCCCCGGGGGTTTTTTGCTCTAGAGATCCTGGCAGTGACCTACTCTGGCATGCCTGAAAGGCACACTACCATCGGCGCAGAGCATTTTCACTTCCGAGTTCGGAATGGGATCGGGTGGTTCCTGCTCGCTATGGCCGCCAGGAAGACGGTTTGAGGTTCGAGGAGCCGGTGTTGCCACCGGCCCCTCGGCCTCCAATTCGGTTCGTTTCGTTTCAGACGCCTGTCGCGTTCAACATCAATGGAATCGCTCCATTACATCATCCTCTCGCGGACAGACCGCTTGAGGTTATATGGTCAAGCCTCACGGGCAATTAGTACTGGTTAGCTGAAGCCATTACTGGCCTTACACACCCAGCCTATCAACCAAGTAGTCTTCTTGGGCCCTTCAGGGGAGTCGAGCTCCCAGGGAGATCTAATCTTGAGGGGGGCTTCCCGCTTAGATGCTTTCAGCGGTTATCCCGTCCGCACATA
>Ga0335075_10015606_pt1 | contig 11377 bp, 7 predicted proteins | sample Lox_Sample_24_FD_206723 | JGI IMG/M metagenome (GOLD analysis project Ga0335075, IMG submission 206723) | Soil microbial communities from Loxahatchee National Wildlife Refuge, Florida, United States - Lox_Sample_2.4 | ecosystem: Environmental > Terrestrial > Soil > Wetlands | place: USA: Florida...
GGCAAAGGTTTGGAAAACCCTTTGGGCCAGTTGGCCAAGAATGGAAAATTTACTAAGCCAAAGGGAAAGGCCCCTGCTTACGCGGGGCCTTCCGGTGAGGTGTGGCTGGCGCGGAGACGCTCAGACCGCAGCGAGGATCGATTCCAGCGTGGCGCGGTCGTCGTTGTCCAGGGGGAGCAGCGGCAGCCTGGGGTCGCCGGCCGGCTCGCCCAGCACCTCCAGGCCGGTCTTGACCGCCGGCGGCAGCCCCTTGGCGACGATGAAGCTGAGCAGCGGTTGCAGCTCCTCGTAGATCACCGCGGCCCTCTCCGTTTCGCCGGCCGCGAAGGACTCATAGAGAGCGATCACCGCCGCGGGCTTCAAACATGGCGCTGCCGTGCACCATCCGCTGGCCCCGGCCTGCAGCGCCTTGAGCACCAGTGGGTTGGAGCCGTTGAAGAACGGCAGCGTGCCGCCCGAGAGATGCTGGAGGTCGAGCATCCGCTGGACGTCGCCCGTCGACTCCTTGACGTACCCGACGTTCTCCACCGTCTGGAAGAGGTGGTGGAGCAGCGGCGGCTTCATGTCTATCCCGGAGGTGGCGGGGTTGTTGTAGGCGACGATCGGGATCGAGATCTCCTCGCTGATGGCGGCGAAGTGCTGCGCGATCTCGCGATCGCTGAGCGGCCAGTAGGAGACGGGGATCACCATCACCGCATCCGCGCCCGCCCGCTCGGCGTACTGCGCCCGCTCCACAGCGCCGGCGGTTGTGAGGTCCGAGGAGCCCACCACCACCGGCACGCGCCGGTCGACCGCCTTCACGGTGGTGTCGACGACCACCTTCCACTCCTCGAGACTGAGATAGGCGGACTCCCCGGTGCTGCCCAGCGGCGCGATCGCGTGGCAGCCCGCGGACACGAGCGTGTCGACCAGTCCGGTGAGGCGCTCGCTGTCGATCCCAGTCTCGGTGAACGGTGTGATGGGGTAGGCGATGATGCCGTGAATCGGCGGTGCATCAGACACGCGAGGCTCCTCTCAGGTTGCTGTTTCGCTCGACCGCAGCGGCGGCACGGGCCGACTCGCCCAGCTGCTCGAGATCTCTGCCGTACCGCTCCAGGCATTCCGCGTGCAGGGGCAGCAGCTCCGCGTCGAGCAGCTCGATGGCTTCATCCGGGTCGGTGATGCCGTCGTTTCGCCACTCCAGCGCCTTCAGCGCCAGCGCGCTGCCGCGCAGGCCGCTTGTCGCATACCACTCGGCGGAGGCCTCGTTGAGCCCGATCCGACCGGTCCCCAGCGTGTAGAGAAACCGCACGGGGAAGAGGATCGCCTTGGTGGTGGCGCGGGCGCCGTCGGCGACCAGCTCCTCGGTGCCTGCGAGCTGCTCCAGGTACTCGTCGCTGAACTTGCCCAGCATGTGGTCGGCGCTCATCAGCACCAGCTCGCGTCGCGAGGGGCGGACGCTGGGCTCGCGCAGGTCGCAGCCCACGACCACGCGACCGGACTCGAGCAGGTCCATGCGGTCGACCGGCCCGAGCCGGCAGTGCTCACCGGCGCCATCTCGGACCGCCGACCAGTCGCCCCAGAAGAGGGACAGTCGCGCCGACAGTGTGCTGCTGGCCGTGTCCACGACGAGGCCCTGGACGCGTCCGATCTGCTCCGCGGTGCCGGGCCCCGTGTGGGCGAGGATGATCGCGACGTCGATGTCGCTCACAAGCGGCGCGAAGCCACCGTGGGCGAGGCTGCCGAGCGTGAAGATCGCTTCGATCTGATCGCCGAACACGGCCTCGGCTGCCTGTACGGTGTCCTCGACGACCTGGTCTGCGGGTGCGGTGCTCATGTCGCTGGCTGCCCTCCGGGCTCGTGGTAGGTTGACAAGCACAGTTGCCAATCGGCAAAATATCAGTCGAGGGGAAGGTTGTCGAGAGTCATGGATCCCAAACCAACAGGCACCGAGCTCGCTGAGGCGTCCGTCGATCTGCTGGGCGATGACGAGCGCGTTGCTGCCTTCATCCGCACCTACCGGCTGCGCCGCAACCTGACGCTGGCGCAGCTTTCTGAGATGTCCGGGATCTCGGTGGGGCACCTGTCGCGGCTGGAGAACGGCACCAGAACGCCGACGGTGCGGCTGCTGCTGCAGCTCGCGCGTGCGCTGGGCGTGTCGCTCGGCGCGCTGGTCGGCGAGACCCCTGAGGAGAGCGCCGTGTACGTGTCGCGCGAGGAGGGCCGCCACACGATCGAGGTCGGGGACACTGCGATGCAGTCGCTGTCGGACCCGGCTCTGCGCTGGCTGCAAGCCGTCGAGCTGCACCTGCTGCCGGGGCGGGTCGGCGAGCCCTCCGCCCATGCCGGCGAGGAGTGGATCTATGTGCTCGACGGAGTCGTGGAGGTGCTCGTCAACGGCAGCGTCTCCGAGCTCGGCGAAGGAGACGCCGTCCACTTTCGCGCCGACATCCCGCATTCGATCCGCAACCCAGCGCCCGAGAGCGCCACGGTGCTGGTGGTCAATGCGCTGGAAGCACCGGCGCTGCACCTGACCAACTGAGCGCGTTTGGACGGTCGATGACACGGGTCGCGGTGGTACAGGCGGCGTCGGTGCCGTTCGATCCCGGCGCTGCCGTCGCCAAGGCCGACGCGCTGCTCGCCTCGGTGGCGGCGGGAGGGGCCGAGCTGGCGGTGTTCCCCGAGGCGTTCGTCGGCTGCTACCCGAAGGGCACGGGTTTCGGAGCCGTTGTGGGGCGGCGTACCGGCGAGGGGCGCGAGCTGTACCACCGCTACTTCCGGGCGAGCGTCGCGCTGGAGGGCCCGGAGGTCGCCGCGCTGACGGCTGCCGCAGCCCGCCACGGGGTGTTCGTCGTCCTCGGCGTGGTCGAGCGGCTCGGAGCGACGCTCTACTGCACGGTGTTGATGATCGACCCGTCGGCCGGCCTGCTCGCGATCCACCGCAAGCTGATGCCGACCGGAACCGAGCGGCTGATCTGGGGGTTCGGCGACGGCTCCACGATCCGCACGGTGCAGAGTCCCGCGGGGCGCCTGGGCGCAGTGGTCTGCTGGGAGAACTACATGCCCGCGCTGCGCCAGGCGATGTACGCGCAGGGCATCGAGCTCTACTGCGCGCCCACCGCCGACGATCGGCCCACGTGGGTGCCCTCGATGCAGCACATCGCGCTCGAGGGCCGGGTGTTCGTGCTCACCGCCTGTCAGGCGATCCGGGTCGGCGACTACCCCGACTGGTACGTCGAGGAGCTGGGGGAGGAGAGCGCCGCCTATCTGATGCGCGGTGGCAGCGCGATCGTGGCGCCGGATGGAGCGGTGCTGGCCGGGCCCGTCTTCGACGAAGAGACGATCCTGTACGCGGATATCGACCTCGCTGAGATCACCCGCGGGCACCTGGACATGGACGCCGTCGGGCACTACAGCCGCCCCGACGTATTCGAGCTCCGCGTGGACACCCGCGAGCGCTCGCCCGTCGCCTTCGATCAAGCGCAACCGCCGTCCCGCACTCTCCTGCGGCCCGTCCCGGGCTCCCCTGCGCCCCGCGGCTGCCGGGGCGCGACGAGGCGCACCGCGGTGGCGGTCAGGCATGTGGAGTTCGAGGACCTCGGCATCCTCGCGCCGCTGCTCGCCGAGCAAGGGTTCGAGACCTCATACCTCGAGGCGACGACGCACGATGCCCGCTGGTCGAGGGCGGACGATGCCGACCTGCTGATCGTTCTCGGCGGTCCCGTCGGTGTGGCGGACGCGCTCACCTACCCGTTCCTGCATGTGGAGCTGGAGATCATCCGCCGCCGTCTCGCCGCCGAGCGGCCGACGCTCGGGATCTGCCTGGGGGCGCAGCTCCTGGCCGCAGCCGCCGGCGGCGAGGTGCAGCCGGGCGCCGCCGCTGAGATCGGATACGCGCCGGTGATGCTGACGGAGCTGGGGCGGGGCTCGCTGTTGCGAGCGCTCGAGGGCGTGCCCGTGCTCCACTGGCACGGCGACGTGATCTCGCTGCCCGCCGGCGTCCCGTCGCTTGCCTCCACGCCCGCTTGCGAGGCTCAGGCGTTCGCGCTAGGGCCAAACGCGCTCGGGCTCCAGTTCCATCTCGAGGCTGACGTCGCGTCGCTCGAGCGGTGGTTGGTCGGCCACGCCCACGAGCTCGCCGCACGTGACATCGACGTCGAGAAGCTCCGTGACGACGCCGCAGCACACGGTCCCCGGCTCAGGGACAGCGCCACAAGCATATTCTCGACATGGTTGTCGGAGCTGAAGCCAGCCGCGTCGGATGGAGCGGGATCGCCCCCGCTACCGGAGCCTCTCTAGCGCCTTCTCGCCGTGACCCCGACCCCGCGACACCGGCTCGCCGACCTGTCCATCACAGGGCCGGGTCCAGGCCAGCTAGTCCATCCGTTTGAGCGGTCGGGGTCTCCCCGTGCTCGATCCCGAGGATGTCCGACAGGTGCCAGCCGGCCGCCGCGAGGTCGGCCGTCCGATCGAGCTGATCACGCTCTCCTCCATTTGCCTCCCCCGTTCCCCTCCTTGGGTTTCTGAACGGCGCTGCCGCGGCTATCCGTGCTTGCGTTTCGCTTTCGCCGCTGTGATGGTCACCTTTTGGCTGCGGAGCGCCTTGCCGGCGGCGCTGACTGTGACGAGGGCATGAAGCTCTCGGTGCTTCTCGAGCAGATGGGCGCCGGTGCGGTTCAAAGACAGGCTGACGCTGGCCGTCTTTCCGGCGGACAGCAAGGCGCTCCTGATGGCGATCACGACGAGCTTGGTCTTGCCCTTGGACTTACCGTCGTGCTTGGCGCTCACGGCCGTGACCCGGCCGCGCTTGAAGTGCTCGGTCACGGTGATCTTCACCGTGACGCTGGTGCAGCCGCTGGAGCCGGCCGGGCAGGAGAGCTTGACGACTACCTTGCCGGCGACGCTCTTGATGCTCGTCACCCGCGGGGTCGCGGGGATTCTGCCAGGCGTCGAGGAGATTGACGAGGCCGTGCCGTAGACGACTCCGACGAAGGGCGCGCTCGCGGTCTCGTGGGAGTAGTCGGCGTAGAAGCCACCCGAGACCGTCCCGAAGGTGCCGCTGACGGTGGCTCCTTCGATGACGTCGAACTCCGTGCCGGCGCTGGGCGTATAGCCGCCGGCGAGGGTCGGGGCAAGCGTACCGGCCGCCTGGACCGCCGCGCCCGAGGCCAGTGTGATCTTCCCGAACGTGCTCGCTCCCGAGATCTGCGGCGCGATCGTTCCGCCGCCGCCGTTGACGAGCTTCGCGGCCACCAGTTCGAGAATCGAGCCGGCGGCCATTTCAACGTGCCCGCCGTTCGTGATTTCCCGGTTGTCGAAGAGGGTCCCGCTGCTCGCGGCCAGGACACCTGCGGATTCATCGGTCAGCGGCACGTCGATGACGTTCTTGGCATTGGCGCCCTCGACGGTGCCGTAGATCGTTCCCCTGTTGACGATGCTGCCTTCTTCGACGTTGGTGTTGCTTTCGCTGCCGGCCGGGACGTCGAGATGGAGGGTGCCTTCGTTGACCAGCGTGCCGTTGGCGAGCCAGAGGGTGCACTGGCCAGCGGTGCTCGCCAGCGTGACGGTCTGGCCCCTTGGGATCGTCCCGATCACGGCGCCGCCGCCGCCGTTGCCGAACGTGAAGGCCCCCGTGCCGCTGCTGGCGCCGTCTTCGAGGCTTGCGCCACTCTGGATTTCAACGGCGTTGCCGGTGACCGCGTCGGGTCCCTGCACCCACTTCTCCTTCGACGGATAACCTTCGAACAGCGTCGCGCCGTCGTTCGTGAAGTCGCCGTCGTTGACGAACTTCGTCAGGTTGATGAACGCGAGCGTCGCGCCGGCGGCGGTGCCGAAGCCGCCTGTGCTGCTGGCTTCCTGTTCGTTGTGGATCCTGAGCGTGCCCGATTCCACCTGGACGTGGCCGCTGTTGGTGAAGTCGCGAGAGTTGATCTTCTCCCCCCAGCGCGAGCTGCCGGCCGCGGCCACGATCGTGCCTTCGTTGATGAATGTGCCTTCGCCGTGCGCGTTGTCGCCGTTTTCGATCATCGCGTTGCCGCCTGCGGGGGTCTCGCTCTGGCTCGGGGCGTTCGATTCGGTCGCGTCCAGAATCAGGTGCCCGTTGCCTTTGATCGTCGCGTTGTTGGCGATGCTGAGGAACGTTTCGTTGTACCAGTCGCCCCGCACATCGCTGCCCTCGCCGAGGATCTGCAGCGTCTGGGTTCCGCTGCTCGCGCCGAGCGCCAGATCTTCGATGTGGTCGCCTGCCGTCTCGTTGCCTTCGAAGGTCGCGAAATACGGTGTCAAGGTGACCGTGTAGGTGCCGGGCACGGTGATGCAGGCCTGGTCGGCCGATACCGGCGCTTCGCCCGTTGACCAGTTCGAGCCCGTGCCCCATTCGCCGGACTTCGCTTCGGTGCTGTTGCCACCCGGTCCATACCAGTAGTCGCAGCCCGCGGCGCGCGCCGCCGCGGTCGGCAGCAGCAGCGCGGCGAGCGAGATGGTCAGCGAGAGGGTGAGGCGCCTTGGGGTCATTGCCAGAGATCCTTTCCGATCGAGGCGCCATGTCCACGCCGGCGGTGCAACATAGCGGCTCACGCCGGCGAGTTCGACGGCCGCTCGCGCACAGATACGCAACTACTACGTATCGAGGTGTCGAGCCGGCGATGCGTTAGCGTCCGCCCGTGCCTGTTGGCATGGAGAAACGAGTGCTGTCGCTGGTGGGCGAGGTGATCGGGCTGCTCGAGCTGGAAGAGCTGAGCTACGGCTTGCTGAGGGCGCTTCGCGAGGCCGTGTCCTCCGAGTTCTGCGCGATCCATGAACTCCCGGCCGATCTGCCGCGCACGGTTTCCCTGACGGACCCGCGGACCCCGCCCGAGAGCCACAGCGCGTTCGCGCGCCTTGCGCCGCAGAACCCGATCGCCGAGTACTTCCTGCGCACGCGGGACGGCCGTGCGACGCGGTTCTCGGACCTGATCACACGCCGCGACCTGCACAAGCTCGATCTCTACCGCGAGGTGTACAAGCCACTGGGCGTCGAGTACCAGATCGCGTTCACGCTGCCCTCGGGAGCGGAGCGGATCCTTGGCGTGGCGCTCAGCCGCAGAGAGCGCAACTTCACGGCGGCCGAGCGCGATCTGCTGAACGCCGCCCGCCCCTATCTGATCCAGGCGTACCGCAACGCGCTCGCCTACACAGATCTGATGCGGGCCTCGGGAACGAAGGTGAGCATCGCCGCCCTGCGCCCGCTGGGGCTGACAGAGCGCCAGGCGGAAGTGCTCCAGCTGATCGCGATGGGCTACTCCAGTGAGCACGCAGCCACAGCGCTCGGCATCCGCGTTCGCACCGCCGAGAAGCACCTCGAGCACTGCTATCGCGCACTGAAGGTCAACAGCCGCTCGGAGGCCTCCGCCGTCGCCTGGGCGGCCACGCGAGCGACCCCGGCGCCCGGCTCGATCCGGCCGAGCTTCTAGCGTCTCGGCGACGGCTTGCCGAGATCCCGGCGGCCGCTGTACAGTCGTCGAAGATTTCTGAAAGGGGCTCGGATGCCGGGTGGGGCTCGCATAGCCGGGACGTTGGTGCGTAGTGCGGTGGTCTGCGCCGTGCTCACGGTCGCGGCGGCGCTGTTCGCGGCACCTGGGTGCTTGGCCTCCTCGTGGGCTCCGGCCGAGGCGATCACGCTGCCGGCCAACGCCTCGACCGGCGCCGAAGCCGAAGCACAGATCAACTCTGTCGCCTGCGGCGCCGCCGGGCGCTGCGTCGCAGTCGGCGCGTACACCGATACCTCACACGAATCGGAGCCGATGGTCACCACCGACGACGGCGGCTCCTGGTCGGCGGCGAGCGAGCTCGAAGTGCCGGCCGGCCATTCGACCAAGGAACCCGGCGGAGGGCTGGATGCAGTCGCCTGCCCCGAAGCCGAAGAGTGCGTGGCGGTGGGGAGTTACACCGACGCCGCCGGTGAAGAGGCGCCGATGGTGGTCGGTCAGGTGCTCGGGGCCTGGCAGCGCGCCACCGCGGTCCAGCTTCCGGGGAACGCCACCGGCGGCGGGAAGCTCGATGCGATCGCTTGCGTAAGCGCGAAAACGTGCGTGGCGGCCGGCGGCTATGAGACCTCGGCGGGGTTCACCCCGATGGTTGCTCGGGAAGGCGCGTCCTGGGAACGGGCCGAGGAGGTTGCTGCGCCGGAAGGCTCCGTGCGCGCCGAATTCGCATCGATCGCCTGCCCGTTCGTCGGCGACTGCGTAGCGGTGGGCACCTACGCGACCTCGGCCGGCGGCACGGAGATGATGGGCGCCGTCGAGCAGTCGCAGGTGTGGGGCGGCGCGAGCGAAGTGCTGGCGCCGGCCGACGAACCCGCCAGCGTGTTCGTGACGCCCGGGCTGTCCGGGGTGTCGTGCATATCTACCGGCGACTGCCTCGCGGTCGGCTCCTACGAGAACGAAAGCGGCTTGTCGGCCTTGGTGGCCGCCCAGTTCGGGGGAGGGTGGGGTCAGGCCCAGGGCCTCGACGTCCTGCCGGCGGGGGCCCGAGAAGGCGAAGGCGACTGGCTGCGCTCGATCGCCTGCGGTGGCGGCGGGGAATGCACGGCAGTCGGTGGTTACGTGGAAGGCGAAGACAACAGCGTCGGGATGGCGACGGGCGAGGTGGGCGGCGTGTGGGAACAGGGAACGGAGATCCTGCCTCCGGCCGGCATCTCGCCGTACACCGACGAACTCGTGTCGGTCGCGTGCCCGGCGGCCGGAGACTGTGTCGCGGTCGGCAACGCCACCGAACGCAGCGGCACGAATCATCCCTACGTGGTCTCGCAGACCGCCGCGCCGCCGCCGAGGATCGTGCCCCCGCCGCTGTCCCCACCGGCGGCCTGCAAGGCCCCGACGCTCCACTGCCCGCCGCCGAGGACGCAGAAGCAGGCGGGCGAATTCTCCTTCGACGGCGCCGTCCGGATCGATCTCGGGACGCCGATCGAGGGCGTCTCCGCCCGCGTGCTCAACTACTCGCCGTGGATCTCGAGCGGCGGCAGCTACGTCTCCGCCTGGGACATGCTCGAGCGATGCGAACACTTCGACGACTGCGAAGGCCACTCCTACGACCAGCTCGGCTGGAACGCGTGGGGACTGGGCGAAAGCGAACGCGAGACGTTGATCGAAGAGAGCCTGTGGCAGAAGAACCCCTCGCGCAGCCCGCTCGAAGTGCTGAAAGGCGAAAACGAGAAGGCGGTGATCGCGCAGAACTGCGACAAATCCCCACAGCCTCCGCTGCAGTGCGCGACCGGCGCGAGCTCACCGCAGCAGGTGGGCACCTACACCGACTACACGGTGCTGTGGAACGTCGAACCAGGATGGTTCACCTTCGAGGTGAACGGGCGCAAAGTGGCGCGCTCCCGCGACAGCGGCGTCGAAGGCGCGTTCGTGCCGCACGCGGCGCTGCTCTTGGGCGAGGTCCACTCCCCCGGCGATCAAATGCCCGGCGACGCTGAGAACCCGGAGATCTTCGACGACGCCCAGGTGCTGATCGACGGACGGTGGCAACCGTTCCACGGGGAACGACCGCCCGAGGGCAAGGAAGTGAGCTGGAGCCTGTACGGCTTCTACGAGAGCGCCTCCGGGAGCTGCATCGGCATCTGGGACGAAGCCTACGGCGACGCGTTGCCCGCGGCTCAGAGCCGCTGCTCGCCAACGCACGCCGAACCTTCGGCGACGGTCAAAGCTGCTGGCCATGCGACGGCCGGCGCCGGCAAGGTCTCGCTGCCGCTGTCCTGTCCGTCGGGCGGGACCGGCTGCGAAGGCACGATTCAGCTCGAACAACCCCACATGGCCGCACGTACTCGCGGCACGCCGGTGTCGAAGGCGGTCGCCTTCTCGCTGCCGCCGGGACAGTCGGAGAAGCTCACGGTGAAGCTCACCCGGGCCGCCGCCCACCGGCTGGCGCGCAGGCGGAAGCTGACGGTCCGGGGGGTCGTGACCGCACCCGGGGCGGGTGGCGTCCGCGTGCGCCGTTACACGGCGTCGATCCGCCTCACTCCGGCCCCTCCGCGCAAGCGCACCCGCTCCCACCACGGCGGGCGCCGCTGAGCGGCGGCGAGCGAGGCGCGCCGGCGCCACTCGCGCTGCCGGCGTGCGCCGCCGTTCACCTGTACCGCGTGAGCACGTCGCAGATGCGCTCGGCGCCCCAGTTGATCTCCTGGGCTGGCACGCGCTCGTCCGCCGCGTGGAGGAGGCTCGCGAAGTTCATCCCCGCCGGCAGGCGCATCGGCAGGAAGCCGTAGGTCTGGATTCCGAGTCGCGCAAAGAAACGACCGTCGGTGACCCCCGGCAGAAGCATCGGCAGCGGCACCGCGTCGGGGTCGGCGGCGCGGAGCACATCGCTCAGCAGCGCCAGCATCGAGAGGTCCGCTCGTTCGGGGCCGGGCTCATAGCTCAGTGCCTCCAGCGCGAGGGCGTCGTCGTCGGCCAGGTCGCGCAGCTCGCGGAAGAGATCGTCCGCCGTCTGCCCCGGCAGCAGGCGCCCATCGAGATCGAGCTGCGCTTCGCTCGGGATCACGTTGGTCTTGCTGCCGCTTCGCACGATCGTGGCGTTGACGGTGTTGTGGAGCATCGGATCCAACGTCTGGCTGGCCTCCCCGAGCGCGTCGAGCGTGGCGTCGGTGCGCTGGGGGTCGAGCAGCGCCTCGGCGAGGCTCTGTCCGCCTTCGGGCAGCGCGCTCGCAAGCGTCTCGATCATCGAGCGCGGGACCTCGGTGACGTGCACCGGGAGTCGTCTTTCGTCCAGCGCGCTCAGCAGCCGGCCGAGCTTCGCCATCGCACCGCCGCGCATCGGGATCGAGCCGTGACCGCCGGCTCCTCGAATGGTCGCGCGCGTCCAGCACACCCGCTTCTCGGCCACCTGGATCGGATAGGTGCGCAAGCCCGCCAGCTCGGTGCGCGCGGCGCCGAACTCGCCGAGCGCGTGCTTGACGCCGGCGAACAGCTCGGGGTGCTGCTCGACCACGAAGCGCGCGCCGTACGCGCTCAGGTTCTCCTCGTCGGCGAGCACGCACAACAGCACATCGCCTGGCGGGGGCTCGCCTGACTCGGCAAGCCGCAGGATCGCCCCGAGCATCATCGCGACGCCGCCCTTCATGTCCAAGGCGCCTCGACCCCAGATCTCGCCGTCGATCAGCTCGCCGCCGAACGGATCGTGGCGCCAGCTCTGGCCGTCGGTCGCGACCACGTCGACATGACCCTGGAGCAGGATCGGCGGCGCGGCGCCGCGACCCGGCAGCCGCGCCAGCAGGTTGGGCCGTGCGGAGTCGCTGGCCAAGACTCTCGTCGCCAGGCCGGCCGCATCGCAGAGATCCTTGATCCACCCCACGCACTCACCCTCGTTGCCCGGTGGGTTGGTCGTGTCGAAACGGATCAGCTGGCACAGCAACTCAGCT
>Ga0335075_10015607_pt1 | contig 11377 bp, 9 predicted proteins | sample Lox_Sample_24_FD_206723 | JGI IMG/M metagenome (GOLD analysis project Ga0335075, IMG submission 206723) | Soil microbial communities from Loxahatchee National Wildlife Refuge, Florida, United States - Lox_Sample_2.4 | ecosystem: Environmental > Terrestrial > Soil > Wetlands | place: USA: Florida...
CGTCCCCGGGCAATGCGATGCTTGACGGCATGCCCGAGGGAGATGTGGTCTGGCGCACGGCGTGCCAGCTCGACGAGGCGCTGACCGGACGCGTGCTGGAGCGCAGCGACTTCCGCGTGCCGCGGTTCGCCACCACCGACCTGACCGGGCGCGCCGTGAGCGGGACCGTGTCCCGGGGGAAGCACCTGCTCACGAGGGTCGACGGCGGGATCACGATCCACACGCACCTGCGCATGGAGGGCTCCTGGCGGATCCGCCCGGCCGGCGGCTACGTGCCTCGCGACCACCGGATCCGCCTCGTGCTCGCCAACCAGGCCCGGCAGGCGCTCGGGTATCAGCTCGGCATCGTCGAGGTGCTGCGGACCGAGCACGAGGCCCGCGTCGTCGGCCATCTCGGGCCCGACCTGCTCGGCCCGGACTGGGACGCGGCCGAGGCGGTTCGCCGGCTCCGCGACGATCCGGCCCGGCCGGTCGGTGAGGCTCTGCTCGACCAGCGCAACCTGGCCGGCATCGGCACCTTGTACCGGGCCGAGACGCTGTTCCTGCGGGGCGTCAGTCCCTGGCGCCCGGTGGCCGACCTCGACGTCGAAGACCTGACCGAGCTGGTCACCCTGGCCCGGCGGCTGCTCGACGCCAACAAGGAACGTGTCGGGCAGGTCATCACCGGCAACAGGACAAGGGGCCAGGAGACGTGGGTCTACAACCGGGCCGGGCGGCCGTGCCGCCGCTGCGGCGGGCCGGTCAGTAAGGCCAGCCAGGGCGCCGCGCCCGAGGAGCGCAACATCTTCTGGTGCCCCCGCTGCCAGCCCGGCTAAAACGGCCCCGGCAAAACGGCCCCAGCCAAACGGCGGCGGACCCCGGCACCGCGCCATGGTGCCGGGGTCCACCGGGTCGACGAGGGCTCGCGGAGCCCGCCCGCTACGCGTCCCGCCTGCGGAACAGGATCAGCCCGCCCGCCAGGGCGACCGCCGCGTAGCCGCACAGCACCGCGAACCCGGTCCAGGGACTGAGCATGTTCGGTGCCGAGACGTTTTCCCATATCGCGGCGCCCGCGTTGAACGGGAGCCACTTGTCGACGTGATCGGCCCAGCTCGGCGGCAGGAACTGGCCCAGCACGTACACCACGAACAGCGCCCCGATCGACGCGCCGATCGCGCCGGCGCTGTGCCGCAGCATGGCGCCGAGCCCGAACGAGAGCAGGCCGCAGGCGGTCAGGAACAGACCGCCACCGACGACCGCGCGCAGCACCCCCGGCTGACCGATCGTGCTGTTGATGTGCTGGGCGGACAGGATGGCCTGCCCGATGAAGTAGCTGGCGAAGGCGGTCACCACCCCGGTGACCAGGGCCACCCCGCCGAACACCACGGCCTTGGCCGCGAACCAGGTGCCCCGCCGCGGCATCACCGTCATCGAGGTCCTGATCATCCCGGTCGAGTACTCGGCCGTGATCGTGAGCGCGCCCAGCACCGCGATGATCAGCTGCCCGAGTATCAGCCCGAACAGGCTCATCTCCGTGGCCTGCGAGATGGCGCTGGCCGCGGCGTGCGCCCTGAGGTCCGGAGGCACGTGGCTGAAGTTCTGCGCCTTGCCGAAGCAGAACAGCGCGCCGAGCCCGATCGTGATCACGGCCAGCGCGATCAGCGACCAGTACGTCGACCGGACGGAACGGATCTTCGTCAGCTCGGACCGGAGCGTGCCGGCGAATCCCGCCCGGCCCCGTGCGGCGGGCAGCGCATGCTGAGCTCCGCGGCCGACGGGTGCGGTTGTCGTCGCCATCGTCAGACCACCTCTCCTGCGATCGCGGGCTGACGGTCGGGCGCTCCGGCACCGGCCGCCCCGGGCCCGCCCGGCACCCCGGCATGGAACTGCACGCTCGACGCGGTCAGCTCCATGAACGCCTGCTCGAGCGACGCCTGGGCCGGCGCGAGCTCGTGCAGCCGCACCGAGTTGTCGAACGCCAGGTCGCCGACCTGGCTGACGCTCAGGCCGTGCAGCACCATCACGCCGTCGCCGTCGTCACGCACCGTGCCCCCGGCCGCCATCGCCGCCCGGGCCAGCGCATCCGGGTGCGGCGTGCGCACCCGGACCGACTGCCGGGAGTTGGCCGCGATGAACTCGGCCACGGTGCAGTCGGCGATGAGCCGGCCGCGGCCGATCACCAGCAGGTGGTCGGCGGTGTTCTCCATCTCTGACATCAGGTGGCTGGACACGAAGACCGTGCGGCCCTCGGCCGCGAGCGCCTTCATCAGGTTGCGGATCCACAGGATGCCCTCCGGGTCCAGCCCGTTCACCGGCTCGTCGAACATGAGGATCGCCGGGTCGCCGAGCAGCGCGGCGGCGATCCCGAGCCGCTGGCCCATGCCGAGCGAGAACCCTTTGGAGCGCTTGCGGGCGACCTCGCTCAGGCCGACCAGCGCCAGCACCTCGGCCACGCGGCGCCGGGGCAGGCCGTTGGTTTCGGCCAGGCAGAGCAGGTGGTTGTAGGCGCTGCGTCCCCCGTGCACCGCCTTGGCGTCCAGCAGCGCGCCGACCTCGTGCATCGGGTAGGCCAGCTGCGCGAACGGCTTGCCGTTGACGGTGACCGTGCCGCCCGAGGGCCGGTCCAGGCCGAGGATGAGCCGCATCGTGGTCGTCTTGCCCGCCCCGTTCGGGCCGAGAAAGCCCGTGATCTTTCCTGGTGCGACGCTGAACGACAGGTTGTCGACGGCGACCGTGTCGCCGTACCGCTTGGTGAGGCCCCGTGCCTCAATCATGTCTCCTCATTCCCTCCTGCCGACCGCGACCGAGTGCCGCGGCCGAGTGCCTGGCCAGCGCCATAAGTCTCGCCGGGCGGCCGCCGGATTCGCGTCGGCCGGCGGGCTGATTCGGATGCGCCCAAAGTCGTATCGGCGACCCGCCGGTCGTCGTCCGGTCTGGGGAGGGACCAGGCCGCGCGGTTAGCCCCCGGTAGGGGAGAACGGCCCAAAGGGATGAGGAGACAAAGAAAACTACCCGCCGAATGGCAGGCTGCCGACCGCGGACCGGACGCTGTCGGCGCTGACCGTGCCCGCGGACCAGGCCGCCGCGCACAGCGCGCGCAGGCCGTCGATGGCCGCGCCGGAGCCGTCGATCTCGAGCCGGTCGGGGCCGCCGGTCCCGTCGGTCAGCCGCGCGGTCCAGCCGCCGCACCGGAACTTCCCGCCCCCGTCGGCGGACACCTCCGGCTGCGGTTCCAGCAGGCCGGAGAGGTCGTGCGCCAGGTAGCTGGGCCGCCGGTGGGCGGGGGCCAGCACCGCATCGGCCGGCTGGCTGACCCCGGTGAAGACCAGCAGGCTGTCGGCGCCGACCCGTACCGCGCCCTCGATGTCGGTGTCCAGCCGGTCGCCGACGACCAGCGGCCGCTTGGCTCCGGTCCGCTCGACCGCCTCGGCGTGCAGCGGCGGCTCGGGCTTCCCGGCCACGACCGGGTGCTCGCCGGTGGCGGTCGCGATCACCTGGACCAGCGAGCCGTTGCCGGGCTGCAGCCCGCGCGCGGTCGGCAGGGTCAGGTCGGCGTTGGACGCCACGAACCAGGCCCCGGCCCGCACCGCCAGCTCCCCCTCGGCGAGCAGCGAGTAATCGATCCCGGGGCCGTAGCCCTGCACCACCGCCGCGGGCCGGTCCAGGGCCGTCGACACCGGCCGAAGACCCCGCTCGCGCACGGCGATCCGCAGCCCCATGCCACCGACCACCAGCACCGGGGCGCCCGCGGGCAGGCGCTCGGCCAGCAGCCGGGCGGCCGCCTGAGCCGACGTCACCACCTCGGCCGCGTCGGCCGGGACCCCGAGACCCTTCAGCTGCGCCGCGATCGCCGACGGCGTACGGGACGCGTTGTTGGTCACGAACGCCAGCCGCATCCCCCGGTGCCTGGCCTCGGTCAGCGCGTCGGGCGCGCCCGCGACGGCGGAGCCGCCCAGATACACCACGCCGTCCAGATCAAGCAGCGCGACGTCGTGGACGTCGCTGAGCGGCTTCTCGCTTGACCGCGGCAGCGCCATCCTCGCGGCAGGCCGACCCATGGCTGGCTCAGGCATCGGAGCCGGGGCGTTCGGAATTCGCGGGTTTCTGGTCGTCGGCGCGGGTCCTGGCCCGCAGCGTGGCACGAACGCTCCGCAGCGCATCAGCGTAGTGCCGCCGGTCCGGCGCCATGGCCGCGGCCAGGGCGAGGTGCTCGGCCGCGGCGCCCGGGTCCCCGATCCTGGCCAGGGCCAGGCCCAGGCCGAACTGCGCGTAGTCGTCGCTCGGGCTGGCGTCCACGATGCGCTGGAAGTTCCCGGCGGCGGCGGCGTACCGGCCGGCATCGAACTGGGCCCGGGCCAGTCCCTCGAGGACGCTGCGGGACTGCGGCTCGGCCGCGGCCGCCCGCTCGAGCAGCTGCGCCGCCGCGGCCGCGCTGCCCCGGCCGAGCAGTTCCATGCCCCGCCGGTACAGGTCGTAGGCGTCACCGCCCCCGCCCCGATCGCCCTCGCTCCCGCCCGGCGCGGCGCCCGGCATCACCGGCTCTTGCTCCGGACGGGAATCCTGGCCGCCGGCTGGTGCTTCTGACATGTGTGCAGATCCTTCCGTCCGGCCACGTGCCAGCCGCGCCCGAGCCTTCCGGGCTCGCGCTGGCCCCTTTCCGCGGAGTCCGTTATGCCCGGAATCGGGTCAGCGGACTCGCCCAGGTCACATCTCCACCGTACGACGTCATCGCGCACGACAAAGAGGACCAGCTGATCGAGGCGGACCCGCATAACGTCGTCCGGCTGATCCTGCCACGCCACGTGCCCGGCCAGCCCGGCAGCGTCTACGAGGACGCGGCGCGGACCCTGCGCGCCTGGCAGGACGAGCACATCCTGCGGCCCGACCCGGACCCGGCGCTGTACGTCTACGAGCAGGCCGCGGCCGGCGCCGGTGACCCCGCCGAGGTGCTGCAGCGCGGCCTGATCGGCGCGCTGCGGCTCAGCCCGCCCGAGGCCGGCGTGATCCGGCCGCACGAGGACGTCGCGCCGGGGCCGGTGGCCGGCCGGCTCGCGCTGATGCAGGCGACCGAGGCCAACCTGGAGCCGATCTTCCTGCTGCACGACGGGAGCGCGCGGGGCGCGTCGTCCCGCCTGGTCGACGAGGTGGCCGCCGGCCGGCCGCCACTGGTCGAGGCGGTCACCCGCGACCAGATCCGGCATCGGCTGTGGGCGATCACCGAGCCCGCCGAACTCGCCGCCGTCGCGGCCGACCTCGCCCCGCGGACCGCGCTGATCGCCGACGGTCACCACCGGTACGCGGCCTACCTGAAGCTGCAGGCCCGCCGCCGGGCCGCCGGGGCCGGAACCGGCCCGTGGGACTACGGCATGGCCCTGCTCGTGGACGCGGCCGCCTACCCGCCGGACATCGGCGCGATCCACCGGGTGATCGCCGGGCTGCCCGCGGCGGCCGCCGCGGACCTGGCCCGGTCCGCCTTTACCGTGCGCCCGCTTCCCGGCGGCGGGCCGGACGCGCTCGCGGCCGCGCTGGACGAGCTCGCGGCCGCGGCCAGCAAAGGGCCGGCGTTCCTGCTGGCGGGCGGCAACGAGATCAGCCTGCTGTCCGACCCGGACCCGGACCAGGTCAATCTGGCCATGCCGCCCGGCCATTCGGCGCGGTGGCGTTCCCTGTCCGCCTCGGTCCTGCAGGAGCTGCTGATCCCGCGGATCTGGGGGCTCAGCGACGCCAACGACGCCATCCGGATCGTGCACAACGACGCGGAGCAGGCCCTCCGCGAGGCCGACGAGACCGGCGGCACCGCGGTCATCTGCCCCTCGATGTCGACCTGGGACGTGTACGACGTCGCGGCGGGCGGTGAGCGGGTGCCCCGCAAATCGACCTCTTTCGGCCCTAAGCCGCGCACCGGCCTGGTGATCCGGACGTTCGCCCAGAGCTGAACCCGGGCTTCGCAGGCGCTGAAGAGCGGCTCAGCCCTTCCTGACGTACAGCGTCAGCGGGGACCAGTTCCCGCTGACCCGGGTGAAGTGGTCCTGGAAGTAGGTCCGCAGCTGCGGCGTCCAGGCGATCCGGGACGGGTTGTACGAGGTCAGCAGCACGTACTGCGCGGCGCCGAACGCCTGCCGCCACACCGCCGCCACGGCGGGCACCCGGCCCGCGGTGGCCGCGGTCTGGCCGTGCCCGAGCGCGTAGCTGGTGCCGGTGCCGTCGACCAGGACCGGGCAGCCCGGCGCCGACGAGTAGAACCGGTCGGCCGAGATGAGCAGGGACGCCTGATCGGACGCCACGCACGCCCCGGGCGGGATGACTCGTTCCAGGGCCGGCAGGGCGCTGGCGTAGGTCGGCGTCGGGCTGCTCTCGGCCCCGCCCGCGGCGAACGGCAGGACGATGACGGCCAGCGCCGCCAGCCCGGCCGCCGATCGCGGCACCCAGGCGCGCCGCGGCGAGCGCGCCTTCCAGCCGTCGAGCAAACGGGCCCCGGGCAGCGCGATCGCCATGGCCAGGAACGGCGCGAGGAACGCCGGGTAGTGGTAGTAGAAGTCGTCCGGGATCAGGAACGCCACGATCACCAGCGCGGTGGTCGCGACCGCGAACCACTCCAGCGCCGGCGGCCGCTGCCGGGTCGCCAGCCACGCCGCGGTGAGCATCCCGGCCACGATGACGGCCAGTGCGATCGCCGCGATCAGCAGGATGACCGGGCCCAGGTCCCAGGCGGCCAGCCCGGTCAGGTACTGCAGCCGGAACGCCAGCGGCGTCCGCGCGCCGGTCCGCACCAGCTGGGCGACCACCACGCTGTCGTAAAACCGGGCCGGCGCCATCGCCAGGAACGGGATCACCGGGATCAGGAAGCCCGCCGCGACCCCGCCCGCGAAGCGCAGCAGCCGCCCGCCCCGGCCCGGCCCGACCAGGCACGCCGCGACGATCACGGCCACCGGGATGATCGCCCAGACCTTGACCGCGCCGGCGAAGCCGAGGGCCGCGCCGCCCCAGGCCAGCCGCCGGCCGCTGGCCGTCAGCCGGTCCCTGTCGAACACCGCCACCGCTCCGGCCAGGCAGAACGCGGTCAGCCACGGCTCGAGCAGGACCGTGTGCGCCGCCTGCACGCTGCCGGGGTAGATCGCGATCAGCCCGCAGGTGACGATCGTGGCCAACACCCCGCGGTGGCGGACCAGCAGCCCGCCGAGCACCACCGCGGCCGCGCTGGCCAGCGCGGTGAGGATCCGCCCGGTCGCGATGGCCCCGGCGGTGCCGGCGGACGACGAGATGGCCGCGGCCGGAGTCATCAGCAGCGTGATCCCGGGCGGCTGCACGATGATGAAGTCGCGGTACGGCAGCACGCCGTGGATCATCCGCAGCGCGCTGCCGAAGTCGGCGCCGTCGTCGTAGTCGCCGACGCCGAGCAGGTGACCGGCCCGGAAGATCTGGAATCCGCGCAGGCCGAGGGCGAGCAGCGTGGCCGCCACGATCACCCAGCCGACCGGGCCGAGCGAAGCCAGCGGGAACGGCAGCCGCCGGCCGGGGGCCGCCGCGCTGCGCGCGGAGCCGGCGGGCCGAACCGACGTTCCGCTCACAGCTAGCTACTTCCCGCAGGGGTTCCGGTGAGATCGGCGGCGACGTCATCCCCGGGCGCCCGGCGAACCCGCCACGCACGCCGCCCGCCGCAATCGCCCCCCGATATTACCCGTTCGGTCTGCCAGGATGGGGCGCGTGAGCACAGCAGCGGAGATTCCCGAGGCGGCCGACGGCGTGGTCGACCTCGGCCACGAGGTCTACCAGATCGACACGCTGATGGCGGGATACCGGCGGATCACCGCGGGCTACCTGATCCGGGCCGACCGGCCGTGCCTGGTCGAGACCGGCACCGCGCCCTCGGCGCCGGTGGTCCGCGACGCCCTGGCCGGCCTCGGCATCGGGCCCTCCGACCTGGCCACGGTCGTGGTCACCCACATCCACCTGGATCACGCGGGCGGCACCGGCGACATCGCCCGGATGTTCCCGGCCGCGCAGGTGGTCGTGCACGAGTTCGGCGCGCGGCACCTGGCCGACCCGAGCCGGCTGATGGCCAGCGCGCGGATGGTCTACGGCGACGAGCTGGACCAGCTCTTCGGCACGCTGGCGCCGACCCCGGCCGAGCGGATCACCGCCGTGGGCCTGACCGGCAGGATCGACCTCGGCGGCGGCCGCCGCCTGGACAGCCACCACACCCCCGGCCACGCCCGCCACCACGTCGGCCTGGTCGACTCGGCCAGCGGCGACCTGTACGTCGGCGACGCGGCCGGGGTCTACATACCGGACACCGGCGACCTGCGGCCCGCCACGCCGCCCCCGGACTTCGACCTGGCCACGGCCCTGGCCTCGCTGCGCACGTTCGCCGCCCTGGCGCCCGCGCGGCTGCTGTTCAGCCACTACGGGCCGGTGGCGGCGGTGCAGGAGACGCTGGACCGGGCGGCCGAGGAGATCAACGTCTGGGTCGACGAGACCCGGCGCGCCCGCGGCCAGGGCCTGGACCTGGATCACGCGGCGGCGATGGTGGCCGAGCGGACCCGGGAGCGCTACGCGGTGCTGCGCGACGGCGCCGACCCGGAGCTCGCCGCGACGATCGACCGCACCAGCAGCGCCGCCGCCAACGTCGCCGGCATCTCGCACTGGCTCAACCTTCAAAACCAGGAGTAATTACGCCCCGGCTCCCCCGTCCTGGGCTCGCGATCAGGTCCTGCCTGGCCCTCATGCCGCGGCTGCGCCGCGCGCGGTCGCGCCCCGGACTCCGACGAGCCGCCTGGCCGCCCGAATCATCGGGGTAGCTGTGACGCAAATAGCGCACCTCAGCCACCAGGATCAAGGAAAGGCGCCTTGCCGAAGACCAACCGCGTCCGATTTGCCGGAGTTCCAGAAGGGCGCTCGGTTATCGGGGTAGATCAGACGCAAACAGCGCAGCTCAGCTACCCCGATCATGAAACCGGTGCGTCGCCTCACCGACACCGCGCCCGGTTTTCCTGATGGAGAGCGCTCCCATGAACGCGATGCATGGGGTGCGAATAACCCGCCTTATGCACCGGGATCATGGAAAGAGAGGGTTCCGGGCCGGGATCAGCTGGTCAGGCTTCGTCCGCGGGGTCGGCCTGGTCCGGGTCCGGCTCGTCCGGATCCTCTTGCTCTGGGTCCTCGTCGTCGGGATCGTCCAGGTAGTCGAAGACGACGGGATCGAGCTCCTCGTACCGTTCCGCGGCGTCGGTCAGGTCGTCCCGGTCGGCCGCGGCCGCCCTCGCGAACCACTCGCGCGCCTCGTCCTCGCGCCCGGCATCCAGGAGCGCGTCGGCGTAGGCGTAATAGAGCCGAGCCGAATCCGGCCTGATCCGGCCGTCGGTGAGCTCCGGCACCTGCAGGGCCGCCACCGCGGCGTCGGGCAGCCCCTGGTCCCGGCGGATTCCCGACTCGACGATCCGCAGCTCGGTCGCGGTCGCGCGGTCGACGCCGCGGGACTCGGGGCCGGTTACCAGGTCCAGGGCACGGTCGAGGCGGCCAAGGGCTCGCTCGGCGTCGGCCATCAGCGGCAGGTAGCTCGACCGGCCGGTCAGCCGGCGTGCGGCCCGGAGTTCGGTCAGCGCGTCGGCCCACTCACCGGCCCGGTACGCCGCGATCCCGGTGGTCTCCCGCACCACGCCCACCCGGGCCGCCAGCCGGCGGGCCGCCTGGGCGTACCGGTAGGCCGTGGCCGGGTCCGCTTCGATGCTCGCGGCGACCAGCCGCCGGGCCACCGCGTCGGCCAGATCCCCGGGAAGGGTTCTCAGTTCCGCCCGCGCCTCGGGGTCCAGCTGGTCGGCCGTGATCGCCGCCGGCACGTCGGGCCCCCGATCCGGCCGGTCGGCCCGGTCGGAACGCTCCGCGCGGTCGCCTCGGCCCGCTCGATCACCGCGGGCGGTCCGGTCACTCCGGGCGGTCCGGTCACTCCGGGCGGTCCGGTCACTCCGGGCGGTCCGGTCACTCCGGGCGGTCCGGTCACCGCGGGCGGTCTCATCACCCCGGTCAGCCCGGCCCGCCCGGTCACCCCGGTCACCCCGGTCAGCCCGGCCCGCCCGGTCACCCCGGTCACCCCGGTCAGCCCGGTCACTCCGGTCGGCCCGGCCCGTGCGATCACTCCGGTCGGCCCAGTCAGTCCGGCCCGGGCGGTCGGCCGCTCCGGCTCGGTTGGCGCGGTAGCCCTGTTCCGTTCGGCCCGCGCGGTCGGCGCGATCACCCCGGTCAGCGCCGTCCGGCCGCCCGCGCCGCTGCGACGGCCCGGAGCGGTCGTCAGCCCATGGCCGACCCGGCCCGCCGTCCGTCCGCGGCGTCCGGGTCGTGCGAGGAGCGCGCGCCTGGGACCCCGGCGCTCCCCCGGACCGGGAAGAACGTCCGGCGCCCGCGCCGCCCGCCGAAGATCGCCCGGCGCCGCCCGCGTACGGGCGCCCGGCGCCGCCCGCGTAGGAGCGCCCCGCGCCACCGGCGGCACGGTCCTCCCCCGCGCCCGTCCTGGCATCGGCTCCGGGGCGGCCGCGGTTCTGCGGGCGGCCGCCGCCCGCGCTCTCGCCCCCGCCGCCGGTACGCCCGCCACCGGCCGGCCGAGCGCCAGAAGCCCTGGTGTCGGGGCGGCCGCGGCCGCCGGCGGTACCGTTCGAACCCCCAGCACCGCCCGAACGAGCACCAGCACCGCCCGAACGAGCACCAGCACCGCCCGAACGCCCCCTGGCACCGCCGGAACCATCACGGGTTCCGCCCGAGCGACCGGTCTCGCCGCCGGAACGGCCGCCCGAACCGCCATATCCGCGGTCGCCCGAGCCGGAGCGGCCGCCCGAGCCGGAACGGCCGCCGGCACCGCCGTACGGACGATCGCCCGAACCGCCGGAACGGCCGCCGGCGCCGCCATATCCGCTGGTGCGCGAACGACCGCCAGCGGCGGCGGAACCGCCGCCCGAGCGAGCCGAGCCCGCGCCCCTCGAACGGCCGGCGGGCGTGGCGGAACGACCGGCACCGGTGCCATCGGCGCGGCGGGCATCGCGTGTCCCTCCGGCCCGGCTCGCGCCGCCCTGGCCGACCCGGCCGGCACCAGACCTGGATGGGCGCTGCCCGCCACCACCGCGGGACGCCGAATCTCCGGCCCGCCCGCGCCCGTTCCCGACCACGCCAACTCCCAGCAAACTAGTGATGCGCGCCGACATTCTGGCGCATACACCGTGACAACATTGACTAAACCGCAGACGTGCTGAGGGCCGCTACCAGCGCGGTAGCGGCCCTCAGCATGAAGATGTCCGGCGGCGTCCTACTCTCCCACGCGGTCCCCCGCGCAGTACCATCGGCGCTGAAGGGCTTAACTTCCGGGTTCGGAATGGGACCGGGTGTTTCCCCTTCGCCATGGCCACCGAAACTC
>Ga0335075_10015609_pt1 | contig 11376 bp, 7 predicted proteins | sample Lox_Sample_24_FD_206723 | JGI IMG/M metagenome (GOLD analysis project Ga0335075, IMG submission 206723) | Soil microbial communities from Loxahatchee National Wildlife Refuge, Florida, United States - Lox_Sample_2.4 | ecosystem: Environmental > Terrestrial > Soil > Wetlands | place: USA: Florida...
CTGGTCGAGCGACCACAAGAAGAAGGTTCTCTCGTGCACCGGCACTCCCAGGTTCACCCTCTTGAACCCGAGCTGCTCGTAGAGGTCCAGTGAAGCCCGGCTCGGCATCTGCTTGATGAACGCCTCCTGGCTCCGCTTCCCGCCCATGGCGCCGGAGGTGTCCACCAGGGTCAGCTGCAGGCCGTCGGGGTCCCTGCCCGCCTCCTCGGCGCTCCTGCGAACCGTCTTCACGTCCTCTTCGAGCTTCTCCTCCCCCATGAAGACCCTGACCGGGATCCAGCCGTCCGCCCACTCGACTATGTCGGCGACGTTGCGCGGTGTCGGGGCTGCGCCGACTAGCACCGGTGGGTGAGGCTTCTGCAGGGGCTTGGGGTACGACCAGCTCTCCGTGAACTTCACGAACTCCCCGTCGAAGGAGGCGGTCTCCTGGGTCCACAGCGCCTTCATCGCCGCGATCTTCTCCTTCATGACGGTGTGACGCTGATGCTTCTCGAAGCCGTTGTTGACGAGCTCGAGCGGGTTCCACCCGTACCCGATCCCGAATTCGAACCTTCCGCCGCTCAGGTCGTCGAGGGTGGCGATCGTCTTGGCGAGGATCAACGGATTGTGCTCGGCGGGGAGCGCGATGCATGTCCCGATGCGCACTCTCTGGGTGAGCATCGCGGCTGCGGTGAGCAGCACGTACGGATCAGGGAAGCGCTTGTAGAAGTCGGGCAGGTACCCGTCCTTCGTGACCGCCCCGGTCCCGTAGCGACCCTGGGTGTAGCTGTGGACCGTGCCGACCGGGCAGTGGGTGTGCTCGCCAACCCAGAACGAGTCGAAACCCCGTTCCTCGACCGCCGGAGCGGCTTCTGTCACCGACACCGTCTTGTCGCTCAACATCAGAGTGATGCCGATCTCCATCACAGCTCCCTCTGCTCTCTCCCTCTCGCCCAGCGAGTTGACCAAGCGCTCGCTTGTCAACTCAGGCTATTTGCGGCGCCCCGGCCCGTCAAAGCGGGCCGGCCTCAGATTCCTTCCAGGTGGAAGAGGTTTCGTGCATTCGTCTCCGAGATCATCCTCGCCTGCTCGTCGGGCAGGTCCGCGAGCAGCTCTTCTGCTCTCTTTCTCGTGTGCGGCCAGCTCGAGTCTGCGTGCGGGTAGTCCGACTCGAGCATGATCCTGTCGACACCGATCTCGTCGCGGATGCGCAGGCCGAACGTCTCGGTGATCGTGCACACCCAGAAGTGCTCGTTGTACAGGTCGGTGGGGCGACCCTCGAAATCAACGTCCTGGTAGTGCCTGTGCTCGGTCCACATCTGGTCCAGCCGCTCCAACAGGTACGGGATCCAACCGATGCCGCTCTCGGAGAGCACGAACTTCACCTTCGGGAACTTGTGGAGCACTGGCGAGAAGATGATCTCGGTCATCGCGGACATGGCGTTCTGCCCGAGGAGCGAGGACATGACGATACGTGGGGCGTCCGGTGACGTGTACGCGGTCTGACCGGAGGACCCGAAATGCAGGCATACCGGCATGTCGAGGTCCTCGATCGTCGCGAAGAACGGGTCCCAATGATCGGTGTGGAACGACGGGAGCCCCAAGGGGGCGGGGTTCTCGACGAAGCTGACCGTCTTCGCCCCCTTCGCCGCGGTGCGCTCGATCTCCTTGGCTGCGAGCGCCGGGTCCCACAGCGGCACGATGACCAGTGGGATATAGCGGTGGGGAGCCGTCGCGCACCACTCGTCGATGACGTAGTCGTTCCAGGCCTTCACGCATTGGAGCGCGAGCTGCTTGTCCTTGCTGTCGACGGTGAAGAGGGTGCCCGCCAGACGCGGCCATGTCGGGAAATTGATCTGTGCCGCGACTCCATCGGCGTCCATGTCCCTGAGGCGCGCCTTGGGGTCGAAACAGCCAGGGAGGATGTCGGCGAAGCTCAGCTCTGCCATGCTCCACTCGCTGAAGTCCTTACCGGCTACCGCAGTGAGCAGATGCTGCGAGTACTTGCGGCCCTCGTACAGCCAGGCGTCGCAGTCGTCCTCATGGACGATCCTCGGACCTTCCTCGCGCATCTTCGAGGGAAGGCGGTCCTGCCAGAGCTGAGGCGGCTCTACGAGGTGGTCGTCCACGGAAATGATCTTGGCGTCAGCGGGCAGCATCGGACATCTCCTCTCGTAGCAGGTCGTCCTCGGGATTCTGTAGCAGGTCGTCCTCGGGATCCTGACGCCCGGGAATGTGTCAAGCGCTTGGTTAAGCGTAGCATCGGCCCCGGAGGTGCAGCCACGACGACCCACGATCACACGCTTCTGCGAGACGCCGGGCCGTGGGACCCCTTGATACGCGAGGGCGCCCTCGGTGGCGTCCGGGTCGTCGACCTCGGCCAGTACATCGCCGGCCCGTTGGTCGCCACACTTCTGGCCGACCAGGGAGCCGATGTCGTCCGGGTTGAGCCTCCGGGGGGCCCGTACTGGAAGAGCCCGGCGAACGCGTTCGTGCTCCGACGCCGGCGCACGTGCTCGCTCGACCTGCGTGATCGTCGGGATCTCGGTCTGGCGCGGGAGATCCTCTCGAGCGCAGACGTGGCGATCGAGAACTTCAGGCCAGGTGTGGCCGAGCGCCTCGGCGTGGGTCCCGGGTGGTGCTCCGCGCACGCGCCCCGTCTCGTCTATTGCTCGCTCCCCGGATTCGGCGCCACCGATCCACGCGCACAGATGCGCGCATGGGAGGGCGTGGTGATGGCGGCGGCGGGCGCATACTCCCTCGACGTATCAGGTTCACTGATCCCGAGCGGAGAAGGTGCGGCGGGTGGGGCGGTCTTCTCGCCCCTGCCCCTCGCTTCTGTGTTCGCGGCCGCAGAGGGGGCGATGGCGGTGACCGCCGCCCTGATCGGCAGGGACCGTGATGGAACGGGCCAATGGATCGAGGTGCCACTGTTCGACTCGCTGTTCGAGGCGATCGGGCTCCGGGGCCTGTCCTTCGAACGCGGCGCGAAGGGGTTCGGCGACTTCGGCTCGGGCTTCTACCACTGCGCGGACGGCGGGTTCCTCACCTTCATCGCGGTCTGGTTCCGGCATCTCGAGTGGTTCGTGGACGCGGCGGGGTTGGACAGCTGGGTGGACGACGGGATCGTCGACGCCGACCGTCTCCTCGCGGACCCCACGACCCTCCAAGAGCTTCGCCGTAGGCTCGCCGTGCTGTTCGCCACTCGACCGGCAGAGGACTGGGAACGTATCGCCCGAGACGCCGGGTGCACGGTCGGCATGCTCCGATCGGCCCGCGAGTGGGCGCGCACCGAGCAGGCCTCGCTGTCCGGAACGTTGATCGACGTCGACGATCCGGAGCTGGGACGGGTGCGCCTGCCCGGTCGCGCCGTCGTCGTCCACAGCCGGGCGGGCACGCCCGCGTCGCGGCCGGCGCGAGCAACCGGGCCAGTGACCCCCGGCGGCGCCGTCTCGCAGCGAGGCAAACCCGACTCTCCTCTCCTCGACGGCGTGAGGGTGCTCGATCTTTCGAGGGTCGTCGCCGCCCCCACATCCGCGAAGCTCCTCGGGCAGCTGGGTGCGGACGTGATCAAGATCGACGAGGACCCCGCAGAGGTCGTGACCGCTTTCGAGATGCCCGCATTTCACGAGCATCTCAACCGTGGCAAGTTGACCTTGATCCTCAACCTCAAAGACCGCGACGATGCCGCCAGATTCCGCGAGCTGGTTCGAGGCAGCGACGTGATCATCCACAATTTCGGCCCCGGTGCCGAGTCCCGGCTCGGCATAGACGTCCTGCACCTGTGGGAGATCTCCCCGCGAGTGGTGGTGGTGCACCTCAGCACGTACGGTCGCTCGGGGCCCTGGGCTGCGCACAGGGGGTTCGCAGAGATAGCGAACATCACCACCGGCGTCACCGAGCGATCGATCGCCGGCAAAGTGCCTCCCACCGGCTCCTCTGCGTCCATGGACTTCCCCCGGTGGACGTTCACCGACTACGCAGCGGGTGTCGTCGGTGCTTACGGCGCTCTGCTGGGACTCCGCGAGCGGGAACGTTCGGGCGAGGGCAACCTGGTCGAGACCTCGCTCGCACGCGCGACGAGCCTGGAACAGCTCATGTACATGGTCCACCCCGTGTCTGCCGAAAGCTGCATTGCGGAGACTTGGCGCGCAGAAAGCGAGCCTCGCGGGACCGACTCCAAGGGTTGGGGCCCGCTACAGCGTCTGTACGACACCTCGGACGGCACGATCTTCGTTGGCGCTGGAAGCGAACAGGCAGACGCCGTCTACGAGGCACTCGGAATACCTTCGGGTATGCATGATCGGACGGCACAGGCCGCATCCTTACAAGCGCGACTTTCGAACCTCACGTCCCAACAGGCCGCGACGGCTCTCGAAAGAGCCGGAGCAGGGGTGCACAGGATCACCTCGGTGGCGGAATTGATGGAGCCCGGCGGGGCCGCGCAGCTGCGGGGCTTGAGGCTGGAGGATTCGACCGAAGAGTTCGGCAAGGTGGTCATGCCGGGTCCGGTGGTCAGGTTCAGTCGCACCGCAATGCGGTCGGGACGCTTCCCGACCCGTTTCGGGTCCGACGCCGAGGCGATCGAAGAGAGACTCGCAAGGAGCAGCCGTTGAGCACCAGCCAACCTTTGAAGACCAGCCAACCCTCGAAGACCGGACCGCCGAAGACCGGACCCTCGAAGACCGAGTTCTGGATCCCGATGGACTTCGTGGCGCCCGAGAGGATGGCACAACGCGCGAACCAGGTCGAGGCCGACGGTTGGGACGGCCTCAAGATCTTCGACACCCAGTGCCTGCACGGGGACGCGATGGTGATGATGACTACAGCCGCCTTGGCGACTGATCACCTGATGTTGTCCCTGGCGACCAGCAATCCCGTCACGCGCCACCCGTCGGTGGCAGCCTCCGCCATCTGCGCGATCGCTGCGATCGCCCCCCGCCGCATCTTCTACGGGATCGGCAGGGGTGACTCGTCGCTCGCTCACATAGGCGGAGCCCCGGCCAAGGTAGGAATGTTCGAACGTTACGTGGCAGCCGTGCGCAAGTACACGCACGGCGAGCCCGTCTCCTTCGACGAGATTCGCGAGTGGCGCCTTACAGACGACGTCTCGACCATCACGCTCGGCGATGCGCCCGAAGCGAGCGTCCTCAAGTGGCTCGACCACGAATCGGAGCCGCCCCCGATCGAGGTCTTCGCCTCGGGCCCGCGGGTGCTCGGGATCGCCGGAAGGCTGGCCGACAGGGTCTCTTTCGGCCTCGGCGCCAACCCCGGTCGTCTCAAGTGGGCGATCGAAACCGCGCACTCGGCGCGAGAGCGGGCGGGCCTCGACCCGCGAACGCTCGAGGTGTGCGCGATCGTCTGCATCGGGGTCTGCGAAGACCTCGCGAGGGCGAGACGATCGGTCGCCAACATGGTCGCCCCGAGCGCTCGGTTCTCGGTCATAAACGGGCCGGTCAAAGGACCCGTCACGGACTCCGAACGCGAGGTCTACGAAGCGATCTCCCGTTCCTACGACATGAACCACCATGGAGCGCACGGAAGCCAGGTGACGGTTCTCACCGACGAGTTCATCGACGACTTCGCGGTCGTCGGGGCGCCGCAGCGGTGCGTCGAGCGGATACTCGAGCTGCACGAGCTCGGCATCGATTGCTTCATGCTGTCGCCGCCCTTCAGCGACGCAGACGAAGCCGACATCCGCGAGGGATATCGTCACGTCGTCGAAGAGGTGATCCCCGCAGTGAGGGCCGCGACACACCCTGCCCAGTCTCCCTAGGACGGCAGTCTCTCCGGACTGGGCGGCACGCCCCCCGAAGAGGCCCCCACGCTAGGGGGACGGCCTGAGCACGCTCCCCCGAAGAGGTGTTGCCGGATCCGAGATCGCCCAGCGGCCGTCCACACAAGCCTGTACGCCGTTCACGAGAACATGCCGTATGCCCGACGGCTGGTCCGCCACGAGGCGCTCGCCCCCGCCAGGGAGATCGCTCACCCGACGAAGTGGCCCGGGATCTAGCTCGTCGAGGTCCAAGACGACGATGTCTGCGTGGCACCCTGCGGCCACGTGGCCGCGGTCTTCGAGCCCGACCAGATCCGCCAGCTCTCCGGTGAGCCGCCGGACACCGGATTCGAACGGGACGATCTCACGATCGCGCACCCAGTTGGCCAGGAAGTCCGTAGGTAGGGGAGCGTCACAGAGCTGGCTGATGTGCGCGCCCGCGTCGGAGATGCCGAGAACGCAGCCTTCTGTCGTCAACAGCTCCCTCACACCCTCTTCGTCGTCGTTGGCGAAGGTGACGCGATAGCGCGTGGCAAGCCGGTCGGCCACCGAGACCTCGATCATCGTCTTGAAGGGATCCTGTCCGCGCTCGGTCGCAAGATCGGAGATCCTCCTCCCGCGCAGGGACTCGTCTCCCGACTCGTCGATACTGAAATTGTCCCAGCGGGGGTTCACGAACTTGCCCGCCGCGATATCTGTCGCCGCGTTCGACTGCCACTCCGGATCCATACAGAGCTCCAGCTTGGCGGATAGATCGACGGTCGACATGAGCTCGCGGATCGTAGGCACGTTGACGAACGGGCTCGGGTTCAACATCGTCATCTGGAAGGTGATGGGCCTGCAGCTCACCTGGGGGAACACCTGTGCCCCCTTCGCCCAACCATCCCGGTGCCCGGCAAGCCGCGTCCGCCACGGTGTACGGAACGCGGTGTCCGGCGGGGTCGTCGTGAGAGCCGTCCATGTGATCTTGCAACCGACGCGTTGCTGCACCGCGTATAGCCAGTCCCACTCCTCGTCCGGGTTTACCTGAGCGAGGCTACTGCGCCTGCCGGCTTCTGTCAGCAACGCCTCGACCTCGTCGAGGCCGGCGACCGAGGAAGGAGTCTTGCGCCCCTGGTAACCCATGTGGAAGCGGGAGCGGTCTATCGAGACACCCGCCGCGCCGGCATCGAGGGACTCGCCGAGAACGCGGACCATGTCCGCGATCTCGTCTTCGGTCGCCCGGCGCTCGTGAGCTTCGTCGCCCATGACCCAGAGACGGATCGCGTTGTGCCCGACCAGCGCTCCGAAGTTCACCCCCAGACCCCTGCGCCGCAGGAGCTCCACGTACTCGGCGAATGATTCGAAATCCCACTCGACCCCCTCCCACAAAGTCGCGGGAGACATGTCTTCGACGCTTTCGAGCGTCCCGACCATCGTCTCGCGCGACTCGGCGTGGCATGGTGCGAGACTCAGCCCGCAGTTGCCGGCTATAACACTGGTCACCCCCTGGTAGCAAGACGGGGTGAGCCACGGGTCCCAATGGATCTGAGCGTCGTAATGCGTGTGCAGATCTATGAATCCCGGGACGACGAACGCGCCCGAAGCGTCGAGCGAGTCGCTGCCCTCGAGGCTCCCGCCCACCGCGACGATCATGCCGTCACGGATGCCCACGTCGGCCCTGAAGGGTGGTGAGCCCGAGCCGTCGACGACTTTCCCCCCTTTTATGACGAGGTCCACGGTCCTGCTCTTCAGGAGTTGAGGAAGTCGACCATCGCCTGCGCAGCCGCGGTGTTCAGGTATTCACGCAGGTGCAGGATCTTGCCCTCGAAGATCTTGATCACGAAGCAGTACCTGTTGTTGTAGGTCTCACCGTCCGAGCGCGTCGCGTGGCTCTCCATCTCCAAGATGGCGTGGTCGCCGTCCTCGAACGCGTTGTGGAGAGTGAATGTCATGGGCACCTTGTCGAAGACCTTTCGTATGTAGGTCTTCATGTCGGGGACGGTCGTGGACTCGAGGGTGCGGACGTTCCAAAAGGTCCCGCCGTCGTGCAGGAGCTCGAGCGCGTCCTCCATACGACCCTGTCCCTGAAGATGAAAGTAGGACCACGCGATCTCGACGTTGCCCGGCACGCTTCTCTCCCCTTTGTGAGTTGAATTGGTCCCGCGAGTGAGAACGATCAGACCCGGGTGCTCTCTGCGACACCCATCACGATGCGATTGACCACATCACCCTCTGCGAGCGAGTCCGACCGGCCGTCGAGGGCGATCCGTCCGGACTCCATGACGTAGGTGCGGTGGGTGTGACGCAGCGCGCGGTCGACGCTCTGCTCGACGACGAGGACACCGATTCCCGATTCCGCCATCGTGGCGATCGCCTTGTAGAGGTTCTCGCAGAGTCCCGGCGCCAGCCCCGACGTGGGCTCGTCCAACAGCAGGTAGCGCGGTCTCGACATGAGGGCTTGGCCGATCGCCACCATCTGCTGCTCTCCACCGCTGAGCGAGCCGCTGACCTTCTTCCAGTAGGTCGACAGGGCAGGAAAGAGCTCCCTCACCTTGTCGAAGTCCTCGTGCATCTCGGCCCTGGGCTTGCGGCGACGGAGGTACGCGCCCATGTGGAGATTCTCGTGGACGGTCAGCTCACGGAAGATCCGTCGCCCTTCGGGGACGAGGGCGAGCCCCGAGCGCGCAACCTTGGCCGGAGCCTGTTGTGCGATCTTGTCGCCGTCCAGATGCACCGTCCCCCGGAACCAGCCGAGGCGCAGGCCCGCAATCGCACAGAGCGTCGTGCTCTTGCCTGCTCCGTTGCGCCCGACCATCGCCACCACTTCTCCGCGATTGACGTCGAAGCCGACTCCTCCGACAACCTCCATCTGGCCGTAACCAGCGTGAAGATCGCGGATCGAAAGACAATTCACGCGACACCTCCGGCCTCGCCGACTGCTGCGACCTCGCGGCCAAGGTACACGCGCGCCACCTCTTCGTTCGATGCCACCTCGTCGGGGTCCCCATGCGCAATGCGCTGGCCTCGATGGAGAACCGTGATCTCGTCGGCGAGGTCGAGCACAAGAGGAAGGTTGTGCTCGACCAACAGGATCCCCGCACCGGACGCCGCGATCAGGCGGACAACGGACTTCATGATCTCCACCTCGTACTGACTCAGTCCCGCCGCGGGCTCGTCGAGAAGGTAGAAGCTGGGCTTGATGGCCATCACCCGGGCGACCTCGATCAGACGCTGTACACCGTGCGACATCTTGCCGGCGACCTCGTCGGCCACGTCGGCCAGGCCGACTTCGGCCAGGCACTCGAGTGCCGTCTTCCTCGCTTGCTTGGAAGCCTTGCGTCCCCGCGGCAGCCGGAAGACCGATTCGAACGCGGTCGTGCGTGTCGTCGAGTCCGCGGCCACGATCACGTTGTAGGCCACGTCCTTGTCGGTGAGGAGCTTCGGGGTCTGGAACGTCCGCCCGATGCCGTGCTTGGCGACCAGCGCCGCGCCGTGACCATCGATCCTCTTGCCACCGAGCTCCACGCAGCCCCGGTCGAGCCGGTAGAAGCCCGAGATCAGGTTGAGGGTCGTGGTCTTGCCCGAGCCGTTCGGGCCGATCAACGCGTGGATGGTTCCGCGCCTCACCGTCAGGTCGACGTCGTCGACCGCCACCACTCCCCCGAAGCTGCGGCCGGCTCCCTTCACGACCAGAGGCGGGCCGTCGGCGGGTCCGGCTGGCGGCCTGGTGCCGTTCGTGGCGGGGGCTGACAGCGCAGTCGGCGTGTGCACGAGGCCCCGGAGGCTGTACAGGTCGTCGGCGGCGGTACTCATCTCGGGGCCCTCCCGTTTCCTACCTTTGCGGGTCACCAGATCGAGCCCCTTGCGCCAGAGCGGAGTCGCGACCAGTCCGTCGGGAATGGTGGAGATGACCGCGATCAAGGCGACCCCGAAGATGATGCCCTGGTACTCGTTGAGGCTTCCGAGGAATTCCTCCAGGCCCAGGACCAACGCGGCGCCGATGATCGGACCCGCGACCGTCCCGAAGCCTCCGATGACGCATCCGGCCACCAGGTATATGGACAGATCGGTCGGTGCGCTGTCCGGGGTGAAGAACTGCTGGGTGAACACGTAGAAGGCGGCCGCCAGTCCTGCGGGTACCGATGAGATCACGAACGCGAGCAGCTTCGTGCGGTACGCGTTTATGCCGAGAGATGCCGCAAGATCCTCACTCGTCCGCAGAGTGAGAAACCGGTGTCCGAGCTTCGAGTACAACAGCGCCCAGGCCGACAGCCCTACCAGCGCGACGACGATGATGGTCGTGACGTACAGGGTCATGCCGTCTGGGGACTGGTTGAAGTCGATGTTCGAGATGAGCGATACGCCCTGGTCCGCGCCGTCGAAGGACAGGTCCTGTGCCACCGATGGGACCAGGAGGGCCAAGAACAAGGTCGTCATCGCGAGGTAGAAGCCACCGACGCGCAACGAGGGCATTCCCGCTACCAGCCCCGTGACGATCGCAACCAACACGCCGATCAGGCACAGCAGCGGGAGGCTTGCAACGGTCGGAAAATGATTCGCGAAGATCACGACCGCATATCCGGAGATTGCGAACACCGCGCCGGGACCCAATGAGAGTTGCCCGGCGAATCCCGTGACGATGTCCAGCCCGATCGCGATCATGAGCATCGACGCGATGTACTCGAGCTGAACCAGGTGGTACGCGCCGGTCCCGACGACGAGCGGCATGAGCAGGCCGACAGCGATCAAAACGATCGCTCCAGCGGCCTTGCGCCTCCCCGCGGCGCTCCTGAGGGCGATCATACGGTCCTGACCCTTCTCTCGCCGAAGATACCCGTGGGTCGTACGGCGAAGACGATCAGCAGCAGAAGGAGGTCAGCGACGATCTCGTAGCTGCCGTTCACGTACAGGTCCCAAAGCTGCTCTGCGATGCCCAGGCAGAAGGCCCCTACGATCGCTCCCCTGAAGCTGCCGAACCCTCCGATCGCGAGCGACAAGAAGCCCTTGAGCGTGTAGTTGATGCCGATGGTCGGGTCGGAGAACGTGATGGGTGCAACCGCGAACGCTCCGATCCCTGCTACTAGGCCACCCAGCGCGAAGGCGGCGAAGCTGATGATGCTCGGCTCGATGCCCCTCAGGGATGCCGCGTCGCGGTCCTGAGCGGTCGCCCGCATGGCCCGCCCGAGCCAAGTTCGCGACTCGAACAGCTCCAAGAAGATCATCACGATGATCAGAGCGACGATCGTGACGAAGAACCGAAGGTTGATCGTCACCGAGCCCACGTGCCATCCGCCGGCACCGACGATGGAAGGTATGGCCCTCGGGTAGTTGTCCCCGTAGAGATCGCTGGCGATCGTCTCGATGATCAGGCTGAACGCCAGCGTGGCGATGAACCACCCGATGCCTGCACCCCACAGAGTGAGTGCGTTGCCGCCTTTCTTGAGGAACGGCCGGACGATGACCCTCTCCTCGAACGCGGCGAGAAGGGTCACGCCTGCGATCACGCAGAAAAAGGTAAGGACCTGCGGCCAGTGCATCACGTCCAGGCACAGGTAGGAGATCATCACGCCGACCATCAACAAGTCGCCCTGGGCCAGGTTGAAGACGCGCGTCGCGTTGTAGACGACCGTGTAGCCGAT
>Ga0335075_10015610_pt1 | contig 11376 bp, 10 predicted proteins | sample Lox_Sample_24_FD_206723 | JGI IMG/M metagenome (GOLD analysis project Ga0335075, IMG submission 206723) | Soil microbial communities from Loxahatchee National Wildlife Refuge, Florida, United States - Lox_Sample_2.4 | ecosystem: Environmental > Terrestrial > Soil > Wetlands | place: USA...
GGTCTGGGGCAGGCTCGATCCCGCGTACCGGTCCTGCTCCAAGGGACACGAGCAATCCCCCGTCGATATTCGCGGCGCCCACCTCGACAAATCCCTCCAGCCGATTCAGTTTCACTGGATCGCCGGTCCAGTCACGTTGGTCAACGACGGCCATACTGTCATGGTCCAGGTCGATCCCGGCAGCTATATGCTCGCCGGAGGCGTCCGCTACGATCTCATCCAGTTCCACTTCCACCATCCCAGCGAGCACGCGGTCAAGGGCCGGCTCGCCGATATGGAGATCCATTTCGTCTACAAGAGCGCAGACGGCAAACTGGCCGTCGTCGCCGTGCGGCTCAGCGAGGACCGCGGCTTTCCCAACGCCACCCTGGCCACGCTCTGGGAACATCTGCCAACCGCCGCCGGCTCATCGCAAAGAATCACCGATATGCTCGATCCCGGCGGCATGCTCCCGGAGGACCGGGGCTATTGGACATACACCGGCTCCCTCACCACCCCTCCATGTACCGAGGGAGTGCGCTGGTTTGTCTTCGAACAGCCGGTCAGCATCAGCCGCAGCCAGTTGCTCGCCTTTACGAGCATCTTCAGGATGAATACCCGCCCCCTGCAGGAGTTGCATGGCCGGCGGATCGAGGCCAGCGAATAGAAGGCTGCCGCCGGCGGGGTGGATAGCAAACGCCCCGGGAGACAAGCCCATCCTGGCGGCAACACAATCCTCTTACCGTTCCGGCTTCGACTTCGTCTCTGGTTCCGGAGCAGGTTTCGCCTTCTTCGCCGGACTCGACACCCCAATGCTCATCAGGAAGAATCCGAATCCCTTCCGCAAAGCCTCGAAAAAGTTCATTGCAACCGGTCCTTTCCCTCCAATGGCTTGGCAATCCGCCTCCGCGCGCCCCTATTTTGCCCCGGTTGCCGGCGCCGGCATAACAGACGCCGGCGGCTGGCCGGTCACAATCTCCAGCGCCGCCGGGGGCAGCGGCTTATCGGCGTTCGCCAGCAGGATGCTCACTTGCCACATCTGCATCTCGCTCAGCACCTCTTTGAACGAGGGCATCCCCGTGAGCCGGATGCCGTTGGCCACCTTCCAGTAGGTCTCCCCGGGCGGATCGTCGCTCACGCCCACCACGCTCCCGTGATGGTGTTTTTCCCAGAGCGGCGGCGCAGCGGGAAACATATGCGCGCCAAACGATGACGGCTTGCCGTGAAAGCCGTGGCATGCCGCGCACTGCGCGCGGTAGATCTGGGCCCCGGCCACCAGGTTCTCCTCGTTGGGCTGAATGGGCGGCGTCTTCACCATCTCGCGATCGATGCGCGCGTGCAGCGGACTGCTGGTAATCCACTTTTCCATCGGCAGAGGCGGGTCGGCCACGGCCACCGGCGGCTGGCCAAAGCGAAACCATCCCAGCACCACCACGGGCGCCAGTACAATCCCCAATACGATTCCCAACAAAACACGGCCCATACTCCGCGCATCCTCCGTCGTCCTTCATCCTAAGCGATGTTCCCCCGCTCCCTGCTCGGAACGCGGCGAATTTTCTGCCGGAACACAAAGATTTGCTGGACAACACGCCTGGAATCTGAGACTGTGACACGCAGGCCTGTGTGGCACGCGCCGTACAAGCCTGCAGCGGTTCCACTATGGCTGTATCTCACAGCAGCAACAACTCAGAGGCTTTTTCCCCGGGAGAGAGCCGCCCGTTGCCACTGCCGGAAAGGGTTACAGGCAGGGTGGAAACGGTCTAAATCGCACGCGCCATAGGCAGTTCTGAAAGCGCAAGAAAGGACGCTCCCCATGGCAGATCACTCGAAAATGAAACTGGGCCGCAAGGCCATCAAGACCGACAGCCGGACCCTCGCGCTCGGCCGTTACTTCACCTCGTCCCTTCCCGGCCCGCCCCCCATGGCCGACTGGACCAAAGGCACCGTCCGCTGGGGCATGATGCTCAATAATCGCCTGGGCGACTGCACCATCGCCGCAGTGGCCCACGCCATTCAGGTATGGACCTCCAACACCGCCCGCAAGGTCACGCCTCCCGACTCGACCGTGGAAACGTATTACCAACAATGGGACGGCTATGTCCCCGGCGACTCCAGCTCAGACCACGGCGGGGTCGCGCTCGACGTCCTCAACGACTGGCAGAAGCAGGGATTCGCCGGCAATGCGTTGCTCGCCTTTGCCGACCCCAAGCCCGGCAACCTCATCGAAATTCGCCAGTCGATCGCACTCTTCGGCGGCGTCTATATCGGCCTCTCGCTGCCCCTCACCGCGCAGAAGCAGGATGTGTGGGACGTGGTCCCCGGCGGCGGCGCCGCGGCCAGGAAGGGCAGTTGGGGCGGACACTGCGTCTTCGTCCCCAAGTACGACGCCAAAGGCTTCACTTGCATTACCTGGGGCCAGTTGAAGACCATGACGGTCGCCTTCTGGAACAAGTACTGCGACGAGGCCCACGCCTTGCTCAGCCAGGACTGGCTCACCGCCAAGGGCTCGCCCGCCGGCTTTGACCAGGCTCAGCTTGAGTCCGACCTGAAGGCGATTGTTTGATCCGCACTGGCGGCGATTCGCTCCGCCCTGCGTCCAATGGAGTGCTGGCTCACTCACTTTAGCATTTCCAGGATCTCTGCCGGCCGGAGTCTGTTCCCTCGGGTCGTCGCCAGCATCGGCGCGCGGCTGCCCTGTGTGGACCCAAATCGGCCAACACCGATCCCGAAGATGCCGAAAAGCTCCCTCCAGATGATTTAATACCAGATGGGGGGAGCACTGCCTCAAGGCGTGGTGTGCTTCCGTACTCCCGTGGAGGAATCCCGATACCGATGCGTTCTTTTCGCTCTCTTGCCCTTTTGCTGGCTTTCACGTCTCCGGCCGCTCTCGCCGTTTTGGCTCAAGCTTCGAGCAGCAATCCGCAAACCCCGCAGTCGAGCTCCAGTCAGACCCAGCAGCAGTCGCAGCAAACGCCCAGCCTCACCCAGCAGGAGATGACCGTGCAGGAGCGCATCCGCCTGCGGCGCCAGCAGCGCCGGGCGCAGGCCATCCATGACACCTATTCGCACCTGTACGAAGCCTACTCCGGCGCGGGCTACCTGCGCTTTACCCCCGGCCCCTCCCTGCAGAAGGTTACTCTCTATGCCTGGGACGAAGGCTTTACCCGCTACTACAACCTGAAGCTGGGTGTCACTCTCGATGGCCGCGGCTACTACGGTACGGCTTTTGTCGGCATTAACCCCACCAACCTCACCAGGCCGGCCATCAGCCAATACGACATTCTCATTGGGCCCACCTACCGCTTTATGCTGCGCCCCAAGTACTCCCTCTCAGGCCGCCTCATGGGCGGCTACGCGCAGGGTAACTTCTCCGGCGATACGAGCGGCTTCGGCACGGCGGTCCTCGGCCTCTATCCCGATGGCTCCACCTACGCCGTCAGTGCCAGCCTGTTCGCCGAGTACAACCTCACCCCCACCGTAGGCCTGCGCTTGGGCGCAAACGACTTTGTCACGGGCTTCGGCTCTACCCAGCAGAACAGCGTGGGATTCACCGGCGGCTTCCTCTACCGCTTCGGCAAACAATAGCGCCGCCGGTCGGCCTTCTCATCCTTCTCCGGCTCGAAAGCTCTTCGCGGCTTCCATTCCCCCTCGTACTTTTCCCCTGTTCAGTGGGCAACTCTAGCCTCCATCGGCTATAACGGCTCATGCGGCGCTCACCCGCCGCCAAACCGTTGCCAGGAGAACCAAGGAGTCTCCCACGAATGAAAGACACCCTTTCACGCCGCAGCTTTGTTCAATCGGGCGCGCTCTTTGCCGCGGCCTGTGTCGCGCCTGCCGTGTCTGCCGGGGCTCAGGCGCTGCCTGAAACCGGCAAGCCCTCCCCGGTGCATCTGGGACTGGCCAGCTATACCTTCCGCAACTTCACCCGCGCGCAGTTGATCGGCTTCATGCAGGAGCTGCATATCACCGGCCTCAACGCCAAAGACGCCAAGGACCATCTCCCCATGGACCCCGCCGCTGAGGCCCAGGCCCTCGCCGATTACGCCGCCAACGGCATCAAGCTCCACGCCGCCGGCGCCATTTACTTTCGCAACGACCCCGACGCCGACATCCGCGCCAAGTTCGAGTACTGCAAGCGCGCCGGCATCGGCGTCATCGTGGCCGGCGACCCCACCCCCGACACCCTCCCGCGCATCGAGCCCTTTGTCAAGGAGTACGACATCCGTCTCGCCATCCATAACCACGGCCCTGAAGACAAGCTCTTTCCCGGCCCGCTCGACGTCCTCAAAGCCGTCAAGGACATGGACCCCCGCATCGGCTGCTGCATCGACGTCGGCCACGCCGCCCGCGCCGGAACCAACCTCGTCGAAGCCATCCACCAGGTCGGCCCGCGCCTCTTCGACATGCACATCAAGGACCTCGCCAGCTTTGACAGCAAAGAGAGCCAGGTCGCCGTGGGCCAGGGCATCATGCCCGTCCGCGAAATCTTTCAGGCGCTCATCGACATCGATTACCAGGGCTTCGTCGATCTCGAATACGAGATTCACCCCGACGACCCCATGCCCGGCGTCATCGAAAGCTTCGCCTACATGCGCGGCGTCCTCACCGGCATGGGTTACCTCAACCATGCGTGAGCCAGATCACACCCACCCCGCGTTGTAAACCGCCACGGCCGGTCTCCTCGGGGACTCGCACATCGAGTCCCCCTGCATCTCCGCAAAAAATCCCTACTCCGGCCGCTACACCCGCTTCGGGCCTCTGTCTTACGGCCCAATCGAGCTGTCTTACGCCCGCAAGACGCCGTAAGACACAGCCATTTCCTCCCGACGTTCCCGTCTTACGCCCCGTACGACGGTCCACCGCAGTCTCGGAAGCGGTGTAAGGCATTCACCGGCGTCATGTCGAAGCAACCGACCCGGGCTCCCCACCGAGCAAAACTTGCTCAAATGAGGTGGGCACCGAGAAGCGGCGACCCTAAAGAACAAGCAACGGGACACACCTGCTCCGGTTTTGCCGAAAGCGACGGCAGAACGGCGCTTCGTTACAGCAAGGTCGATCACCCCTCCGAATTCGCCCAATGGAGCTCCATGTCTCCACCGGGAAGAAAAATCGAAACCGGAGAGCAAGGTGCCGTCATTCACATCTCCCAGGCCTCAATCCGGCCAGGCCATTTTGCCGATAGTCATGAGCCGGCGGCCTATAATGGAAACATATTTCACCCTCGTGTGGGACGCGGAACTGGCAACTGCGTCCGTGTACTCAGGGTGTGAACCGCTGCTCAGAGCAGACCGGGTCGACTGGATCATTTACCAAAATGTGGTACGAAAAGTGCGAAAAAACCCTCGAAAACAGGTGTAACCCCTTTTTTATGACTATTTTAGAAATACCCCCTCCACCTCAAATCTACCGTAAATCATTGAAAATAATAGATTTACACTGCAAAATAGGGGAGGAGCAGGGGGAGGGGGTACCCTTGCGCTGCGGCATTCCCCAGTGCCCTCCGGAGATCCGTTTCATGCTGGCCATGTCTATTCCTCCCTCCGGATCATCTCTTCGAGTTTCGGTTTATGCTTCGCCTGACGGCCCGTGCGCGGCGTGGAATCGACCACGCGCGCCGGCCTGGGCTGGCCCACCCGCTCCCGGGCGTTTGCCTTCACGGCCTTGGAGGCCGAAAACCGGTTTGGCTTGCGTTTCGCCATCGCAAGGACGAGTATGGAATAGATTCTCGGGGAACGGAAGCCGGGGGCACACCAGTTTTCAACCAGTCGAAATCCGGAGGGCCCGGAAAAGGATGGAAGAAAGGGAGTTTTTCAACGAGACCACGGAGCAGCGGACGCACACATTGACCTGCCCCAAGTGCGGCCAGGCCGCGGAATACAAAGTGACATGGGTGGTGCGGCGCAAGCGGGCGCAACTGCCGCGCGGTGCCGATGAGCGCGACCGCGCACGCTTCGCCAAGGCCCAGTCATACATGGTAAGACGCGACGATAAATTGTCTTGCACCAATATCCGCTGCCGTAAACCATTTGAAATCACCACGCTGCAGTCGCTCGCATTCCTCATGGACTGAGGGACTGCGGGGGGCAGCACTGATTTCCCGATGCCGAACATGAAAACAGGTCCGCACCCCGTGCTTGTGCCGCATAAGTCGATGATTTGAAGGCCACGGGCTTTAGTCCGCACGTCAAGTCGAGCAAAATAAATGGGGCTTTAGCCCCCAGAGGGAATGCCGGCAATTGGAGAACCGTTATACAGGCACAAATTCTCGCAGCACGTCAAAGTGATTCGCGCGCCACCATCGCTAACGCGCCTTCCCGGTTGCGGATGCGGAGCGTTGGCTTCTAGCCTGATCGGCCAACTCAAGGGCGGCCTGGGTCACCGGATCATCCGGCTTTAGCGCCTTCGCAGCCAACAGTTCCTTTTCACCGTCGTCAAGGTCGCCAACCTGGCAGTCGATGATTCCCAGCTTCCTGTGAAGATCGGCTCTGGCCGCGCAGTCACCGCAGGCAGCGATTGCTTCCTTGAGCTGCCGGATCGCTACCGGCCAGTCATGAGCGGCTTCCGCTTCAATACCGTTGTTTGCAAGCGTGTCCGCGCGGTCCAGGATGCTCCGCTCTTTCTGGACAGCGATGTAGCGCGCCATCAACTGATCCGACTCCGCTCGATCCGTAGATCGCAGCGCGCGCGCCAGGCTGATCAACGCCTGGCTGAACTTAGGATCGATCGAGATCGCTTTTCGCCATGCCTCGACTGCCTTTGCGGTCTCCGACTCATGCTCGAGAGATTGGCCAAGCTCATACCATGCCGTTACGTTGCCTGGCTGCAGTTTGACGGTCTCCTGCAGCAGACCGGCTGCCAGCGGGAACTTTCCCGAGTGAGAGTCGATCAGGGCGAGAAAATATCGTGGCTCGGCCAGCTGTGGATCCAGCCGGCAGGCGGTCTCGAACTCGGGCTGAGCTTCGTCCGTGCGGCCCAGGTCATACAGAATTCGCCCCCGATAGAAATGGGCGACACCGGACTGCGGAGCAAGGCGGACCGCCTCGCTGGTTTGCACCAGGGCCGCCGACAGGTCGTAGCTATCGGCCAGTGCAAGCGCCAGGTCCAGATGTGCCGCGGCCAGATTGGGAGCCAGGTCAACAACCTTCTGAAGGAGTGCGATTCCTTCGCTCAGCTCGCCCATTTGTACTTTCGCTTTTCCAACCGTCGACAGAGTGGCGGGATCCTGTGGCGTCAGCGCGACAGCTTTGTCCAGTTCCTCGTCGGCCTCGGATTTCCTGTTCTGTTGAGCAAGAATCAACCCCAAGTTCAAATAGCCTTCCTTATAACTCGGATTGTCTTCCAGGGCCTGACGAAGAAGTTTCTCCGCCGAAACCAGGTCGCCATTCTTGGCGTAAACCATCGCCAGATTTCCGCGAGCCTCCACGAGTTCAGGGTCTAGGGCAAGTGCGGATTCGAGCCGCTTCTGCGCAGACTGCAAGTCGCCTTCCGCCAACTTCAGACGGCCCAATTCGGCCTGAATCTCGGCCAGTTCCGGGTCGATGCCGATTGCATTTTGGAGGGTGTCTTCAGCGCCCTTCATGTCGTTCGTCGCCTCAAGGGCCAGGGCGAGATTATAAGCCGTCCAGGCGCTGGCCGGATTCTCCTGGAGCATCTGGCGATAGATCTGCGCAGCTTCCGCCGGTTTCCCGGCCTGCAGCAGGTCATTCGCCTTCGTTCCCTCGGATGCCAGTTGGCTGTTCAATTGTTCTTTGTCCTGTTCTTTCCGCAACTCCTCTACGATCTGCGATGAATCCTGCGTTCGACCAAGCGACCGCAGTACTGCGACCAGCTGGAACTGGGCCGACCGATCGCCGGGTTTTAGCGTGACAGCTTTCTGCAACTGGGGCAAAGCCTGATCAGGCTTGCCCATCCGCGCCAAAACCAGTCCGAGCTGATATCGGGCCTCGAAATTATCGGGTTCTTTGGCGGCTCCAAGCTCAAGTTCCGGCTCTGCCTTGGCATAATCGCCAAGTTGCTGGTACACCGTGCCAAGCATGACGTGCCCCGAGGGGTCGTCCGGTCTCCGGCCGACGTAGGCGAGGGCTGGCGCAAGCGCCTCGGTATACGCTGCCGCGTCGATAAGTGCCTTGACCTGTGCGGCCAGCGCGACCGTATCGCCGGGACTACGGCGGGTCACCTCCTGGTATTCATCCGCGGCCTCGCGATCGCGGCGCTCGTTGGCATAGATGTTGCCGAGAGTAAAGTATGCAGACGTTAGATCGGGATAGCTCTTAAGCAAGTCAGTTAGCATCCGAATCGCGTCCTCCACCGTGGAGCCATTCACGGGCGGCAGACCATCCGCCTGCCTGGCCTTAGCCGCCTTATAGGTCGCCGTTGCCAAAGAGAGCTGCAGATCCGGAGCATCCGGCTGAATCCGGACGGCCTGCCGCCAGTAATCCATGGCGGCACCGTATCGTCTCTCCTTCACCATCGCCTGCGCAAGCCCGTCCAATGCGCAAACCAATTGCGGGTTCGCTGCGAGCGCTTTGCGGAATTCGGCTTCCGCCTCGATCGGGTCACCTAGGGACGACCCAAGTGCACAATGCGCCTGCAGCAATGCCGGATCATACCGCAGGGCCAGGCGAAACTCGCTTATTGCAGCCGCTGGCTGCTGCTGACTCTGCCGAACAAGCCCAAGGTCGAAATGCGCCTCGGCCAAGCGCGGCTCCAGCCGCAAGGCTTGCTTGAAGGCCGCGGCTGCGCATTCCAGATTGCCTTTCTGGGCGAACCACGCACCCACCGCGTCATAAACTCTGGCAGGCGGCGTGCCGGCGGGCGCGTGCGCGGCCGATGCTGGTGGTCTACAGGTGTCCGGCAGTTGCGCCGTCGCCCCTGCGCCTGCCAACAATGAAAATAGGCTAAAGCAAATGAGCGATCGTTTCATGTCGGATCCGCTCCATATAGAGGTCCAGCTTGGCCACACTCAATGCTGACTGCCGGTGGGTGGTTCGGTCACTTCGAGTATGCGATCCGCAGTTATATCGTGCAACAACTGGCGTGTACCCGATGGCCAACGGATCTCGATTTCCCTTATCACGCGCGAGCTGCCCAGACCGAAATGGACTCGTGGATCGCTTGAAGCAGCATATCCAGTGCTGGTCGTCGCCTCGTTGTAGAGCATCCGTCCATCTCCGGTGGTTATTCGAATCCGGGCGCCTATGCCCATCCGGTTGCTTTTCGTCCCCACCAGCTTCAACAGGATCCAGTGATTAGACGTTTCTGTGATATTGCGGAACACGCTGATTGGGGCCCCCAGCGCAGTCACTACAAGGTCTATCCGGCCGTCGTTGTCAAGGTCCCCGTACGCGAGCCCCCGGTGAGGGGCCGGCCGTGTAAAGTCGGCGCCAGCGGAGGCGCTCACATCTTCAAACTGTCCGTTCCTGAGATTGCGAAAGACCGAGTTCGGTTCGGCATACCGAAAATGCCTTGAAATTTGCCCGATATTGTCCAGCACATTGCTGCGGGCCACCACCAGGTCCTTCCAACCGTCGTTGTCGAGATCGACGATCCCGTTCGACCAGCCGGACATCGGCCTGGTGAGATTCGCAAGTCCGCTCTCCTGGCCGGCATTGCGAAAGTGTCCTTTGCCATTGTTCAAGAACAGTGGAAACGTTTCGTTTTCGATTGCAGTGTGCCAGATGTCGGGCAGGCCGTCGTTGTTGAGATCGCGGAAGTCGGCACCCATACCTGCAAGGGCGATCCCCTCGTCGTTGTACGCCACACCCGCCTCAAAGCCCACCTCTTCAAATCGCTTTCCTCCAATGTTGTGAAAGAGCAGGTTGGGGCTGTTGTCGTTGGCCACAAATACGTCAAGAAAGCCGTCGCCGTCGTAATCCGCAAACACGACTCCCATTCCCTTACCCAGCACGGAGGAGATACCGGTCTCCTTCGAGACGTCGGTGAAGGTACCGTCCCCGTTATTACGGTACAGAGAACTGGGAAGGGGAGCAAAGCTGTCGGGGTGACAGTAACCGCGGCCGTCCAGACCCATGCAGACAGGTTCGTAACGCGGATCCCACTGGCAGTAGTTTGCTACAAACAGGTCGAGCAGTCCGTCGTTGTTGTAGTCGAACCAGCCGGCCGCGATGGACCACATCTTGCGCCCGTTGTAGACGCCGCCGCTCAAACCCGCCTTCGCGGTGACGTCGGTGAACGTCCCGTCGCCATTGTTGTGAAAAAGCTGATTTCCGTTGACGTTGGCCAGAAACAGGTCGTGCCTTCCGTCATTGTCGTAATCGCCTACCGCCGCACCCATCCCATAACCTGATCCGGCAACTCCGGCCCGCTCAGTCACATCGGTGAACGTTCCGTCTCCGTTGTTGTGAAAAAGGCGGTTGTAGTACTTGGGGTCCGTCTTTACCAGGGTTGGCATCTCGGCGCCGTTGACCAGGTAAATGTCGAGAAAGCCATCGTCGTCGTAGTCGAACAGTGCAACACCCGCAGGCATTGTCTCCGGTTGGTATTTCTCCGGGGTGGGACAGTTCTCGACAACAAAATGTACACCGGCTCTTTGAGCGATGTCCTCGAACCGTATGGCCGATGGTAGGGCCGCACCGAGGAGGAATTCCTGGACCTGCACGCTCCGACCCCGACCCAACCAGGGAAATAGAAATTTCGGGACTGTAAGACCGGCCCCGCAAAGAAAGTTCCGACGGGAGCCATCAATGATCCGGGCGGGATGAAGGGAGCGGGTCGACACGAAGCTTTTCGCGAATAAAATTCCAGCGAGCACACCGGAGCAAAGCAATAGAATCAACGGCGCCAAACGCGTCCCTCTTCGCCTCTACTCTCTCAGCATAGACCGAGGCTCTGAAAAGAAGAATGTCACCCCCACAAGACTCTTGCGGTAACACATAGATCATTAATCACTGAAGAGGCGCATTACCCGGGTCTCATCCGCCGCGGTGGACGAGACCCGGCAGCGCCTACATCTGAGATTCGTGTATCGGATCACAAATCCCTAAGGTCACAGTGCTAATAGTAGAACTTCAGACTCATCTGCAACTGACGTGTCGCCGGCTGGCCGTTTTGGCCCGTACGCTCGCCTGTGATTTGGCCAAAAGTCGTGTCCGTGCTGTTGTGGTCTGGAACGCCGAAAACAACATTGTTAAAGAGGTTGAACGATTCAGCCCGGAACTCGAAGTATCGCTCCTCTCCAAGCCCTGTGTGAAAATCACGGAATAGAGACATGTCGACATCGTTATAATGCTGCGAAACGAGAGAGTTCACTTTCTCATTCCCGTAGGCATATCCGGTTGGCACCGCGAAGGCGCTTGTATTGAACCACTCGGCCTGGGTATGGATGCCGTGCCCACTGTTCGGGTCGCCAACCTGGTTCATTCTTTCCTGGTTGATGCC
>Ga0335075_10015611_pt1 | contig 11376 bp, 7 predicted proteins | sample Lox_Sample_24_FD_206723 | JGI IMG/M metagenome (GOLD analysis project Ga0335075, IMG submission 206723) | Soil microbial communities from Loxahatchee National Wildlife Refuge, Florida, United States - Lox_Sample_2.4 | ecosystem: Environmental > Terrestrial > Soil > Wetlands | place: USA: Florida...
GTGCCATAAGGCGTCTGCATTGGTGCTTGTGATTGAGTTTGGGGCGGGGGCGATGGCACGTGACCCGGGTGTAATTGGCTTAGAATGGTGCGATGGTGTGGTTGAGACAGACTTGGCTGTGGGGTATTGATTTGATGAGACTGCGTTGACGATGGTTGTACAGGATACTGTGACAAGCTCTGGGACTGGGTTCGCTCAGGCGGTCGACGATCAAAGCGATTGAGCCAATCGCTGTTCACCTGGTTCGCCGAATAACTTGATACGTTATCTTGCGACTGAGTGGAGGACTGATGCAGAAGAGGTTGCTGACGACCAATACCTGAACTGAACTCCGGGTGCCGAGATCCACTTGATGTTTGTAAAGAAGGTACCTCTTCGCGGCGGTGTAGCGTTTGCGGCTGTTGTGACATTGTTGTGGCATTCGAGAAGATTGAGGGCGGCGATTGGATTAATTGAGGTCGGGTCTGCTCAAGGGACAATCGCTTGGGTGGTGGAGGAGGTTCGGCGGGATCGTCGTTCAAGATGCTCATGATATTCGATCGCTTCGCCGTGGTTGGACGACTTTGTTCCGTAGAAGGAGCGATCGGAGTCGAACTTGGTCGACTAGGCTCTTGCTGGGTCCCAAAGGTAAGCTGTGGGCGCATGGCTACTGGCGAATGAGTGGGCGAATGCCCGTAATGCATTGTTTGACTTAGGGAATTATGCCGACGGGGGGGTGCCGTGTCAGGCTCTTGCTTTGTCAGCATCTGCAGGGACGATGCTGATGCAGAGGAGCTCGACTGCCTTGCGTGCATCACGTGAGCCGGAACTTGATGCTGATTAGACAATTCTTGGTGGGGATAAAGCGGGGGACTTGACACTACAGGCGCGTGTTGATAGTGCTGCTGAACGCCAGAATTCTGTGGCGTTGCAATAAGGCGCTGCTGTGGAGCCAGAGCCGGCGGCCGTTGATCAATGCGTGCTTTCTCATGCTGTCTACCTAGTGCTTGAGGTAGGGGCGATTGCTGTGCCATTCCTTGCAATGTCTGATTGGGCCGCGCGGGCTCGCTTCTCTCTTCGGGGAAAAATCCACTGGGAGGTCCTAGCAAATGCCGTTGCTGGCCTGATGATTGTGGCCGCAGTGCTTGAAGCGATTCCTCCGCTCGCCGGTGAGGGAGTAAGGTTGTGTTAATTTGAGCTTGCGACTGATGTTGCATTCTCGGCTTCTGGGCCATGTCGTTGCTAGTGCTCCGTTGCAATGCAATAGAAGGGTTAGGAGGAACAAATTCATCGATATGTGGCGGCTTTGATATAGAGAGTATAGATGCTTCTTCATCCATGGCGCCCATTTCTGCGTTCGGTGCTAGTGACCTTTGTCCATTTGTCGAGGGACCTGACGGGGTCTGCTCGTATCTTCGCTTCGGCGGTGCTATTGGTGAGGGTGGCGGACCCATTGGCTCTCCTCTTGCCCTCCTCTCTTCGGCTTCCTGGGCGACCTGTTCAAGTCTTTCATTTTTACCGTCGCTCACCTGACGTAAATAGTTGTTCTTTATCTGTTCGTACGTTTTAGCGGTGCACTCTCAAAAGCTATAGGGAATTTACCATAGTCACCGTCTTGGTTTTCATGAAATTGGCGATAGCTTCAAAATCCTTGCCGAAGTATGCTATCAGGCTTGGGAATTTGTTCTGCTCCGGTACGGACCAATAACTCGATGGCTGATTTCCTGGTGTTGTGGATGCGGAGCCGTTCGGGTTTGACATGTCTGTCGAACCCGCTAATAGGTGAGGCCGATTAAGGTCTTGCTCTTGAGGAAATTGTGATTCCAGAGCGGGCAGATCATCAGTCTTTGGGCCTAAGAAAGCCCCTCTAGACGATACTTTCGAGCCTTTACTAGAATGATTGATCGCCCGCTCAGTCTTTACTGGTGACGTACCAAGGCTCAGATCTGATTGCACCTGCAACGCTTGTTGTGCTTGTTGCATCTGAGCTTTGGTACGTCTGGGCTTCGCACCAGTACCCGCTTTGCGCCCCCTACCAGACGGCTTCTCCGTACCTGATTCTCCAACACTGTCCTTTGAAGCAACGGTAAGGCGCCTGGAAGTGGCCGTTGCTCCGTTTGAAGATTCTAAATCGCCGACTGTATCACCGAACGTAGGAGCTGCCGCGCGTCGGGGCCGACCAGTGTCTGTGACAGCTACTGGCATTTGATCGGACTCATCTTCCCCGTATCCCATGTCAGACATGAGAGCATTGGACCTTAGCCGTGATGCCTTCGTTTTGCGACCTTTTCTTGGCAATGGCTTTCTCCAATAGTCCTTGTACTTCGCCACATCTTTGGTTAGGTAGTAGTGCAGGATGCATTGTCGATAATCTCTCCCAGGTAGTGATTCAGCAATCTTACCCCACTTTTTGGGGTACTGGCAAAATGCATTGATGAAAGCCTTTTGCTCTTCTTGCGTGAAATCGTCTTGAGGTGGCACAAATGCGAACACATCAAGCACATGAGCTGGAGCAATGAGGTGGTTAGTATCCTCGAAATGCGACATTTCCATCTCCTCTGGGTCTAGCATTGGTGGAACACGAGCTTCCAATTCGTAGTTGGGCCTCGCCGTCGCTTCTCGATCACGTTTCTCCTGTTCCTCTCGAGCCGATTGCTCTGATGCTCTCATAATCAGTTGGATATCATGCTCGGTTGTATTCCTGGCAGCCCTTGTGCGTTCTATTAGCGGGGTCAGTGTCGGCAACTGTCCAACTGACAGGGATGGCGAAGCTGGCATTTTAGGCGTAGCAGCGTTTTCTTCCCGCTTTTGTTTCTCAATGCTCATCATTATGATCTTCCATTCTTTGTAGCTGTGATCGAATTCCTGGCGAAGGCCATTGAGTCTATCATGACAGTCTAGCTCCTTTCGCAGTGCTCCCGAAATGCTGTCCAGGTTATTCTCGTCTTCCGATTCATCGAATGTCTCTAATTGCATGGGCACGTCGCGAGTCAGATATGGTAGATCCTCAATTGGAGGCGTTGGAATGGGATTTATGGGAGCTTCTTTAAGAAACCGTCCAATCTTTTGTGGGACTTCTTGCTTTTCCTCCTCGACCTTTGGCGAGAGTAAACCTGATGGCTGGATATCCTTGACGGGTTCAGACACAGAGTCAGGCTCTTCTTCAGATATTCCCTGTTGGAGTTCCACAGGGACGCCTCCATCTCTTATCATGCCAAGCATCTGTATGCGAAGTAACAGACCAACAATGACAGGGTTCTCAAGTGGGGGAGGCGGCTTTTTTGCAGTTAGCAATTTCATCTCTCGAAGAAATTTCTCCTCTGCCACCGCAAAGTCATCCTCATCAAGCGCTTCCTCATCCTCGCCCTCATCTTCGCTGGACTGATCGAGTGATTCCCCCATGCCGGAAAGCCTGCTATCGTGATCCTCAGCCTCCTGGTCCGAAATCCCGCTAACCAATGCATCTCTCCCGCTGGGCAATAATGTCTTGCTGGGCGGCTGTGTATGTGTGCCTTGGAAAATCCACGAGTGCACTCCCGAAGCTTGGGACTGGTTGAAGCCGGTGTTTCGCAAAGTCTGATAGTTGTATGGTCTGTCTCTGAGATCTCCCGGGAATGGTCTGATTGGTGCAGTAATGGATGGACGTTGCAGCTGATAACCAGATGAGGGCCATGGACGGAGACCCGAACCACGCGGCTGGAGCATGCGTGAAGAGGGAGGTGCAGCAGCCCGTTGATCTACTGGAGACGCTGCCTGACGAATATTTAGCATTGTCGGAGTAGATGGAGGGACATTTTGCATAGTGGATGGTCTACTTTTGGTATGTGGCGTAGTGCCAGCTCTCGGACCAGTGGGTATGCCCTTGAAGGCAGCTGCCTCTCCTTGTAGTGTGCTCGAGAACTCTCGGCCGTCAGCTACTGGTCGAGCGTCTCCAAATCTTGAATCTGCAGCTGGCCTGCTGATGGGGGTATTGAAAGACGGGCGCGCTGATTGGGTCGGTGCATCTGTTTTCTGCCAAGGCTCTGACGGGTGTACTCGCGGCTCTCGAGGCAAATTGGGTTGCACGTTCGACACCCGGTCAGCCTTTGGCCCTGTAGGTGGTTGAAAAGGAGCTTGGGAGCCATTTGTGAGCGGTTCCGTAACAGGCGCGGTGGACGATGGCACGTCAACAGGTAAAGGTGGCGGTGCAGCAATGGCGGCAACGGCGGGAGTAGCGGAAACAGAAGGCTTGAGGTTGTCAAGCGGGACCCCAAAAGCCGGAACTTGTGGTGCAGAAGGGGGTGAGCTTGCCCTCGAGGGGTTGGACTCCTGGACTTGTTTTTCTGATCTTGTGGAAAAGTAGTCACTCTTGTCTCCGTCCTTACGACTCTCCCTAGAGAAGCCTGTCGGCGTGAGTGCCGTTGAAAACCTGCGGCTGTTATCCGGGTACGGTCGCCCTGGCGGCCTTTCTAGGCTGGACGCGCGAGCGTCGGCATTTTCCGTTGCCCCAGTGTTCGTTGGCAACGACGGTGGCCCGCTAGAGCCGACACTATTTCTGCCTGGAGATCGATCTCGTCTCCAATGAACCGCGTCTCGCGCTTTATCGTCTCGTTCGAGGCTCCGGTCTGGATCTCGTCTTTCGAAGCGGTCTCTTTGTTCACTTTCTACATCGCGGGTTCGCTCACGCTCCCAACCCCTATCTCGCCAGCTTTCCCTTGACCGGCTTCGTGGCCTGAATGGCTCGCGGTCGCGGTCACGGTCACGGTCACGGTCACGGTCACGGTCACGGTCACGGTCAGCTAAGAGTAATCCTCGGCCTCGACCCCAATCTCCCCTGCCCCTCCCTCGACTGGAAAGACCGCGAGCGGGAGAAGGGTACCACGCGGTCGGTTCTGTACCTCTTCCAGATTGAGACAACGGTGTGTCTCTCGAATCGCGCCGCAAGCGATTGGGCGATGCCGATCGGTCTCTTCCGACATAGCTGCGAACCTCGCGAGGGCCAGGAATGTCGCGTTCTGAGTTGCTCACGTCGCGGTCCCGTCGTGGCCAGTCGGCTCGGTCGGCGTCTCTTCGAGGTGGAGCTGGGGCATCACGAAAGTCGCGATCGCGATCTCTGAAGTCAGGACGGCCGACAAAAGCTCCCCTTCCGCGGGCGCCAACTGTCGGTTGGCTTCCATATCGATTCGCATCAGCTTTTGGACCTCGCGGTGGATCTCTGCCAAGAGGTACTTGGTTGGCATCTGATGAATTGCGGAATCCGAAGTGGCCCGAAGGTGCGTTCTGGCTTATCGAAGGCCTTCTATCTCTGTCAAGAAATCTCTGCGGCGACCGATCTCGGGGCTGGTATCTCGACATTTCGAACCGAGGCTTGGCTCATCTTTGGTGTCCGAACATAAGGTTTAGCTTGGAACGCTAAAAAGCGGTCGCGGCTCCGACCCTTGGTCACGTTTTCCGCCAGGCGTCGAGAACACTGCCCCCCCGTGCCGCCTGAGACGATGACGACGGTGACAGTGGGCCCCGACCGACGACTACAAGTCGACTGAAGGTGGAAAACCAGTGCGCTAGGGTTGAATCCTTAGCCTAAGGGATGTTTGAGAGAAGGTTGCGCTCGCGGCGATCAGAAAATTGAGGACTTCAGTTCGAGGAAAAACGGATCGCCGATTCAATTGACTTTGCCCCAGTCGCGTTGGCCTCTTGGGACGCCGGCAGGCTGTAGAATGGGATGACAGGCCAGTATCTTCCACAGAAATGGTATATTCGCCGCCTGCTAACGACGCCGATGTGATTGTCGTGATTCACTTGTGTTGTTTGACGATGGATGGTGAAGGATCGCCTCCATTTCAGCACTTTGACGGGGCAGCCGTAGCGGCGCCCTAAGCCCTGGAGCCGTGCGCTAGCATTATTAGTAGTTTGCGAATCTTTTCAGTTGATTCAACGGTAGTTTTACTTCCGGGGCCATTAGCGATTCCAGACCACTTGTGCAAAAAATTTCAGCTTTTTTGATGCCTTAGCCATTTGACAATATGACAAGGGCCGCCCGAGCCACTTCCTGGACGCAACATGACGAACAACGATGCCGGATCTAGGACGGCACCCTCCACGGCCACCGACGCTGTATTTGTACCTTCAAACCCTGTACCACAAGGAGTGCAAAAGGTACAAGGCATCGATTTTGATGCACATCATGCGGCAGATATCACGGTTGCAGACTTGGTCGACGGGATGGCCAATATGGGATTCCAAGCTAGTGCCGTTGCAGATGCTGTTCAAATCATAAACCAAATGGTCCGTCAACCGTAGATTTCCTCTCTCCCAATTCGCCTCTGATTGCTCTTCAGCGAGCCTGGACCGATCCGGACACTGGCGAAAAGACAACCATCTTTCTAGGCTACACGTCCAACCTAATTTCATCTGGCCTACGAGATGTTCTGCGCTATCTTGTGCAACATCGACATGTTTCTGCGATTGTGACATCCGCAGGTGGTGTCGAAGAGGACCTCATTAAGTGTCTGGCGCCTACCTACCTTGGGTCTTTCGCAACGCCAGGAGCATCTCTTCGCGCTAAAGGCATGAATCGAATTGGTAACTTGGTAGTGCCGAACAGCAATTACTGTGCGTTCGAGGATTGGGTCATTCCGATACTGGATAAAATGCTTGAAGAACAAGAAGCCTCCAAGACAAGCCCGGAGCCTCTACACTGGACACCCAGCAAGGTCATCCACAGGCTAGGAAAGGAAATTAATGATGAAAGCTCCGTCTACTACTGGGCTTGTAAAAATGACATTCCCGTCTTCTGTCCGGCACTGACAGATGGGAGCTTGGGAGATATGCTCTATTTCCACACCTACAGGTCCTCTCCAGAACAGCTTCGCATCGACATTGTGGAGGATATCAGGCGAATCAATACGATCGCTGTACGCGCCAAGCGCGCTGGCATGATCATTCTCGGTGGTGGTGTTGTAAAGCACCACATCGCCAATGCTTGTTTGATGCGCAATGGAGCGGAGAGCGCAGTCTATATCAATACTGCTCAAGAGTTCGATGGAAGCGATGCCGGAGCAAGACCAGATGAAGCTGTGAGTTGGGGAAAGATCAAGGTAGATGCGCAAAGCGTGAAGGTAAGCACCAATACTCCTAATTGATGGACGCCAATGACACCCAACAGGTGTATGCAGAGGCGACGGTGGTATTTCCACTTATTGTAGCGGCAACGTTTGCCAGACAACATCACAGAACATCTTAGACGATGTCACACGGGGGTTGTTGTGAAAGAACGCCACTTGGGCTACGGCATCTTTAATGCCCAATATTGAATTTGGGTGATCTTGGACCCCGCGCACAATCTGGAAAGGAGGTTGGGAGAAGCCTTAGTAGCCACAGGCGTTCAACCCACAGTTTTGTGACCGGCCGAGGCCGCCGCCGTACTATACGATTACTACATGACGTGAGTCACGTTGATGGGTGACCAGAAACTGTGGCTAAAGCCCCAAATCCTAATCGCTGACGCAGCGTTTGGTCGCTTCAGGTGTCAATGAGGGTGCTGACTCGGAGACGATAACCTTGATTCCCGAGTTTTGCCAGGAAGTTCAGCTGTGATAGCCAGACATTATTACATGGTCCTCGGACAAAATTGGGGGCCTCGAGACAATGAAATGAGTCGACGGTTGGAGTTTGCTGCCTGGCGCCTTTAAATGGGGAAAGCGTTGGCGATAAGTAGCGTTGCTAGCTAGCACGAGAATCAAAAGACCAGGCGTGCGCAAGCCGGCAAGAATCCTGGACGCTGCAAGTTGTGTGGGCGCATCCTCTTAGGCTTCCTAGGCTCTCCGGGCTTCCGCCACCGACTTCCCATTCGTTGCTTCTCCACAGTCGCAAGTGGCGGCGGTGAGCCATAGGCATGGGGGTTTGATCGCTCATTGTGCAGCTTGCAGCCTGAGTGACAAGCCTCACTGATATGCAGCTGCCTTGCGAATTTCTTCTGTTTAAAAGTCTGTCGCATCGCAGCCTTCTCTTGCATTTCACACGTTTGCCTGCTCCAGCTGTGCATAGCCAAACACCCTCCAATCAATTGCATGTGATAATTCTAGCCATCGGCTCTCTAGCATTCGTCTGCCAGCTTATGTACATTGTGTTGAATCCCGCGCTTTGAAACTTTGTTTTTGATGCGTCCAAATATTTGACGACTTGGCCTCCACAGCTTAACCCTTCCTCGTTTCTCCTCTGACCTGGTCTCTGAGTACGACGTGGCCATGGACACAGGCTCTGACTCACCAGTGCTGATTGTCCAAAGATCTCCACCCAATCTCTCTTTCAACGCCCATCAACCTCTTGCCGATTTTGCTCTGCCTGTGGATCCACCATCACACCGTACAGCTCCCTCAGCGACAAACCAAGAGCCTCCTTCAACATTTACAATGTCCCAACCCGAAACTCCACTAATTGCACATCCAACCGCTCACTCTGCCCCCTCTGAAGCGGCCATTGTCGATGCGAATACAACCACAATGGCCAGTACTGCTGTGGAACTCGCAACCACCGGCTCCGTTGACTCTCCTCCCGCGATCACTCCTTCAACGAATACCACCGAACTATCACCGCAACCTGACTCGCTGCAAGAAACGCAGGCAGACACACAACCTGAAACCTCACCAGCAGAGACGGACGCTGCACCAACACAGCCAGTCGAGACATCTGAACCGCCGCAGGATCCTCCCACAACCTCGACTGACCTGCCGACGGAACCCGCATCGCAGCCCCCTCCCTCAACTGCTTTAGATACGCCTCCACCTCCCACGCTGGTCGACCCTGTCACGCCTCCGGAAAATACAGAGCCTCCGCCGCCACCTGCACCTCAAGCTGCCGAACCACCCGACTGGATGAACATCGAGGAAGATACATCGACGCCGGACGAGGAAGAGCTGAAGGCCTATGAGGGAAGGATGCAGTCTATCAGCGCTTTGGACGTTAAACATCACGAAGAACTCTTCTATCCAGACGTCGATGATCCTGAACAGCGGCCGGTCAAGAAGATACGACTTACGTGGGTCATTAAAGGTGTACGGGGTACCAAAGAGAAGCCGAACACTGCTCGAGTCGTCAACTCGCCTGCCGCGTTGGTAGACGGCTTTTATTGGTCAATACGGTTCTTTCCAAGAGGTAACAATGCTTCAGCGCTAAGTGCTTATATCAAGTGCACGAAAAAACAGCCGAAGCCAGATTCTAATCCTCCCGAGAGCACATTCTCGTTCGTCCAGGGAGGACCAGATACCGATTTGAGTGAACTTAAGCCGGAGGCTGAGCTGACGACTCCCCCACCAGTGGAGCAAGGAGATGTCGTCATGCCTAGTTCCGAAGACTCAAAACCAGAGGAGGACGTGAACAAAAACCCTGCAGAAGCGGAGAATTCTCGCCCAACAATCGCATCGGAAGGCGCAGATAAAAGCGAGGACGAGGAGGATGAGGATGAAGAAGACTGGCGGGTGTCCGCCCAAATTGGTATGATCATATACAATCCCCAGGAACCAAGGACCAAGTACGATATGTCGTCGGAACACCAATTCAACAAGCACAACGATGACTGGGGTTGGACCAATTTTCATGGTCCTTGGACGGAGATTCCTAAACGCAGACCTGGCCAGCATCAAGCGCTACTCCGGAATGACACTATTGCCATGGATGCATACATTCGCGTCTTCGAAGATCCGACACAGGCTTTGTGGTGGCACGAGAGTCAGGAATACGAGAAGTACTGGGACTCAAAGTCGCTCGCTGGATACTTTCCCATGGGTACACCACCACTCTACCACAGCCCTGGCGTTGCAGGAATAACGGCATGGCTCCTACTAGCGCCGTTCCGGAAGGTCTTGCAGAGCATCGACACGAGTGGATGGAGAAGGGATTCCACAATCAGACCGCAGCCCCTTTTGTGTCAGATCCAGCTGGTTCTATACATGATGCGGAAAATGAAGAAAGAAGAGAATTACGTCAACGTCAATAACATTCTGGAACTAATGGACATGCTCGGCGAATCCCATAGCGACGTAATCTCGTTTTGGGAGGCCTTTCGGAGGTCGATTGAGCTTGAGCTAAAAGATCCGGATGCTGTGAAGCAGATTTCCGAGATATTTGATGGTCGAACGGGTGACGGCCAGATCCGCAGGCATACCGACCCTATAACGATCGACGTGGAGAAGGCGTCCTCAGTCCAGGGAGGACTAGAGAACGAGCTGGCTTCTTTGGAAGAAAAGCAAGAGTTCCCGAAGTTTTTCCCCATTACTCTAGGACGCGACAAATTCGACACTAATGTTCGCGAGTGGAAGCTTCTGTATAACCGAGTCAAGCTTGACGAAGAGATCGATGTCTCACGATGGGCAAACGACGAGAAGAATGCCAAGTATACACTGTATGGGTTTGTGGCTCACGTGGGCGAGAGATCTTCTGGCAAATTTTACAGCATTTTACGACCCAATGGACCAGGAACCAAGTGGCTTGCCTTTGAGGACGGAGACGGCAATAAAGTCTTCTCATACACGAGACATCGTATCCAAGAGTTCGAGGGACTTGAAGGGGAGGAGCTGAAGACGAACAAATCTACCCGTCAAACGGCATACCTTGTCATGTACATCAGGACCGACCTGCTCTCTGAATTCTTGCCAGGCGCGCTCGAGCCTTTCCAGATGGCCTCATGGCTGCGACCATACCTCGCTGCGCCTTGCCATTTAGAAGATGAACCTAATGAGGTCGCCAAGGAAAATAATGACTTCGAGACTGCAATCGAGATCTATCCTAGCACAAGTGCTGGAAGTATCAAGGGTTCGCTTGATATGTACACTCTTAAAGACGCCCAAGTGACTTCGACGGCCCCACTGAAGCTTACGGTCCCCCCAGACACGACATACAGTGAAATGCGACAAAAAATCGCCAAGTGGCAGGACATTGATAATGTTGAGAAGATCCGGCTTTGGAAAATGAAACTTGGGCCACTAGGAGAACATGTGACTGCGTCAATGGAGAAAGTTCGGCTGCACCGGTCGATAAGTGGGTCTGGCGATCCCCTTCGGCCGCTTTGTCTGTGGATGCATGTCCTTGAGACCGAAGAAGAAGTCAGGCTCTATGGCGACCCAGATCAACCACTGGGCTATGACCCATTCGCCAAGCCGATATTTGACGAAGAGGCTATCATTAGTTCCGAATCAAACCCGGCAGAGGTTGCAGTATCTGGAGATGTGACCGTACCTACGACAGATCCCGAGCACACCCACGATACCGAAAACGCAGTACAAGGTACGCCGGACAGTTCACCAACCACGATTGATGGGGAAGCCGTTGCGACTCTACCTGCTGCGCCTTCCTCGGAGGGTCCTTCTGCCGCCACGGGTGATATTGCTGCTCCCGACGCTGAACAAGGTGCGATCGCTGAAG
>Ga0335075_10015612_pt1 | contig 11375 bp, 8 predicted proteins | sample Lox_Sample_24_FD_206723 | JGI IMG/M metagenome (GOLD analysis project Ga0335075, IMG submission 206723) | Soil microbial communities from Loxahatchee National Wildlife Refuge, Florida, United States - Lox_Sample_2.4 | ecosystem: Environmental > Terrestrial > Soil > Wetlands | place: USA: Florida...
GACCGGTCCGACCAGGCCATTAGCACCGGGCCGAAGGTCCCTGGAACCGCGTCGGCCTGTCGGCCTTGTCTGCCTGTCGGCTTGTCGGCTTGTCGGCCATGGGATCTAGGGCGCACGAACCCCTCGGGAGGCCCCATAGGTTTATTCGGAGTTGGTGAACCGTCGCGGACGCCAGCTCGCCGCGCCGGACAAGTCCGGTATACCGGTACCTGTCCTCGTGGCGCGGCCTCCCGGTCCCGGATGTCCCCTCGGATAACGGCTCAAGTCCGCTTGACGAGGGCGCTGCTGATCGGGTGCTTGTTCCGGGCGGGCGGCACGCGGGTAGAGAAGTGACCTGTGTGCCGGGCGGTGCCTGTGATGCCTGCGGGCCGGTCCTGGCCTCGGTTTAACGTGCCGTTTTACCGCATCGTGGAAGGTTAACCGTCGTATACGTATGACAGACCGGCACGACGCGGTAATCCTCCACGTTATCTCGATTCCGCGACGGTCACGGCGGCCTGCGGGGACGATGCCGCCGGGCGCCTGCCCTGGCCAGGTATGCGGCTGGTCCACCGGCGGCTAGTGAAACAATCAATACGCCAACAAGGTCTCGGGACGGGGTTCTGGGCACTACGAACCCCGTTGGCTTATGGGGTTCGGGGCGCCGCAACCTCCCGCGGGCGGGTGTCCTTCGCCTGATCCTGTCCGGACATAGGTCCCTATCCGGCCCGGCCCTCGCGGCGAGACCGTGATTGTGGAGGTGATGACCAAATGAAGCTGATCACCGCAGTCATCAAGGCGGAAATGCTCGACGATGTGACACACGCCGTGACCGACGCAGGGGCCCGCGGGATGACCGTGACAGAGGTGCGCGGTTTCGGCCAGCAGTTCGGTCACGAGGCAGCGGTCCATCCGGGTAGCGTCAGGGTCCTTATGGTGCCCAAGCTGCGCATTGACGTCGTGGTGCAGGACGAGATGGCCGAGATGCTGGTCGATGTCATAGCCAAGTCAGCCGGTACCGGGGCTATCGGCGACGGGAAGATCTGGGTCAGCCCGGTCGAGAGCGCTCTGCGGGTCAGGACCGGTGAGCGCGGTTACCGCGCGATATGAGACCTGCGCTCCCGTAAGCCACAAGCACTGTGAGGCACGCAAGCACTGTGAGGCACGCAAAATCTCCTCCCTGACCGCGCGCCGCGCCAGCCAGAAGAACGCGGCCGGTCGGCGGCACTCCCATGAGGCACATCAGGGTCGGGCTTAACATGCGGTTTTGCCCCCTCGCGAAGCGTTGGCCCCCCGAAAATGAGGGTAACGCTACGAAGGTGTAAGTCTTCACGCTAATCCGGCCCAGAGAAAGCACTGGCGTCCCGTGTGTCGCTTTAAACCATGTCGGCGCCATTCCTCCCGCCGGGATCCGGTGAGCGAGCGGCCCGCCGGCCGAGCGAGCGGCCCGGCCAGCCGGGAGCAGCCCGGCGGGGAACGCATCGGCGGTACGCGTCGGCCTGTGGGCTGCGGGTGTACTTAACTCCACCTTGTCCGGTGGGGCTACCACCCAACGCGGTTTAGGTGGTTATCCCCACTGCCGCTCCGTACAATACTCAGTATGCTACCCGGCATGATGCAGTTTAGACCGCTGCTACGGCACCGACGGGAAGTGAGAATACGGCGATGAGCATGCTGGAGTTGCGTCGAGTATCCAAGTCCTACGGGCAGGGCAGCGCCGAAGTCCACGCCCTGCGCGAGGTCAGCCTAACAGTCAACGAAGGCGCGATGGTGGCGGTGATGGGACCCAGCGGCTCGGGCAAGAGCACGCTGCTGACCATCGCCGGAACTCTCGAAGAACCAACAGGAGGCGAGGTACTGATCGGCGGACAGCCGGTCAGCAGGGTGTCCCGCGGCGCCAAGGCGCGGCTGCGCCGCCAGGTCATCGGCTATGTGTTCCAGGACTTCAACCTGCTGCCTGGGCTGACCGCTGCGGAGAACGTGTCGCTGCCGCTTGAGCTGGACGGACTGTCCGGCCGCAAGGCGCGGCTCGCGGCGCTCAAGGCACTCGACGGGCTTGGCCTGGCCGACCGCGCCTCCCACTACCCGGACCAGATGTCCGGCGGTGAACGGCAGCGGGTCGCTATCGCACGCGCGATGGTGGGCGAGCGGAGGGTGCTGCTCGCCGACGAGCCTTCCGGGGCGCTGGACTCGGTCAACGCCGAGGCGGTGATGCGGCTCCTCCACGATGCCTGCAAGAACGCCGGGATGACCGCGGTAGTGGTAACGCACGACGCGCAGCTCGCGTCGTGGGCGGACCAGGTGGTGTTCTTGCGCGACGGCTCGGTGATAGATCAGACCACCCCGGCGAAAGGTCCGGAGTCCCTCCTGGAGCGGAACCAGTGAGCGCCGCGACGGTAATCGAACGGAGGGCGTCAGACGGCGGAGCTCCAGCCCGCCGCGCGGTGATCCGGTGGGCGGTGCGGCTACTGCGCCGCGAATGGCGGCAGCAGCTGCTGATCCTCGCGCTGATCACGGTCGCGGTCGGCGCCACAGTCATCGCCTCCACCGTCGCGACCGACACCCCGGCCCCGGTAGCCGGGGTACTCGGCACCGCACAGGACGCCGCGTCGATCACCGGCACGCCCGCGACGATCAACGCCGGTATCGCCAAGCTGGAGAGCCGATTCGGCAAAGTCGACGTCATCGAGAATGAGAGCGTCCCCGTTCCCGGCACTCTGGACACGTTCGACCTGCGGGCACAGGATCCGCGCGGGCCGTACGGCGGGCCGCTGCTGAGCCTGGTCAGCGGCCAGTACCCGGCGAACGCGGGTCAGATCGCGGTGACCAGCGGCGTCGCGACCGACTTTAACCTGAAAATCGGGAGCAGCTGGGCCGTCGGCGGCCTCACCCGCAAGGTAACCGGCATCGTGCAGAACCCGCAGAGCCTGCTCGACGAGTTCGCCCTGGTCATCCCCGGCCAGGTCACCAGCCCTGACAACGCCACGGTGCTGTTCGACGCCCCGGGCCAGACCGCGGATAGCCTCCAGGCGAGCACTGGCCTGAACATCACCACGGCCAGTACGGTGGCGAACGCCAACACGATCAACCCCGAGACGATCTCAATCGCCGCTGCTGTCCTCGGCATGCTGCTGATCGCGCTCGTGGGCATCGGCGGCTTCACCGTCCTGGCCCATCGCAGGTTGCGAGCGATCGGAATGCTCGCCGCCCAGGGCGCCACTGAGCGGAACATCAGGCTCGTCGTGCGGGCCAATGGCGCCGCCACCGGCGTGGTGGGCGCTGTGGCCGGATTCGTGCTGGGCTTCCTGGCGTGGCTGGCCTACCGTCCGCAGGCGGAGAACAGCGCCCACCACGTGATGGGCACGTTCCAGATGCCATGGACGGTCATCGGCATCTCCATGGCGCTCGCGATCATCGCGACCTACTTCGCCGCCTCCCGCCCCGCTAAGGCCATCGCGAGAACCCCGGTCGTGGCCGCGCTGGCCGGGCGCCCGCCCGCGCCGAAGAAGACCCGCCACCTGGCGATCCCGGTCGGCATCGGGTTCCTCGTCGCGGCGTTCCTCCTGCTCGGCGCGGCCGCGGCGTCGAACGGGAACGGGAACGGGATGGGGGAAGTGGTCCTCGGCTTCGTCGTGCTAGCCGTCGCCATCGTGCTGTTGGCCCCGGCTCTGCTGGCCGTCGTAGCCGCCGCCGGGCGACGCGCCCCGATCGGGATCAAGCTCGCCCTGCGGGACCTCGCCCGGTACCGTGCCCGGTCCGGCCCCGCGCTTGCGGCGATCAGCCTCAGCACGTTGATCGCGGTCATCATCTGCGTGGAGAGCGCGGCCAGGTTCGGCAACATGCTCGACTACGCGGGCCCCAACCTCACTTCCAGCCAGCTGATCGTCTACGCCAACGGCGGCCAGTACGGTTTCGGCTCACAAGTGCAGGCTGGTCCTGGCGCGCCGAGCATGGCGCAAGAGCAGCACGTCGCGAACCAGATCGCCGCCGACCTCGGCACGACCAACATGATCGAGCTGGAGTCGACCAGCGCGGGCCTGACCCACACGGCGAGCGGGCGGCAATGGTCTGGCCCGATCTACGTGGCCACGCCGCAGCTGCTCAAGTCGTTCGGCATCAGCCAGAGTGAGGTTAACCCCGACGCAGATATCCTCACGATGCGGCCTGGCCTGTCCACGATGAGCCTGATGCAGCTCACCTATGGCAATCTGGGCCCCAGAGGGAACGGGCCGGGGAACGGGCCTGGCGCCAACCCGTGGCCGTGCCCGGCGGGCTCCTGTCTCGCCAACCCGGTTATCCAGGAGTTCAGCCAGCTCCCGTCCGGCACCTCCGCGCCGAACACGGTGATCACCGAGCACGCGATCACCATGCTGCACCTGCAAGGCACGGTCCAGACAGCCGGCTGGCTTATCACGGTGCCGAACGGCCTGACCCCGTCCCAGATCACCACCGCCCGCCAGCTCGCGGCCGGAACGCCAGGGATGAGCATCGAGACCCGCAACAGCATCCCGTCGCTGGCGCAGATCATCGACGCGGCCACGATCTTCGGCATCGTGCTCGCGCTCGGCATCCTGGGCATGAGCGTCGGCCTGGTCCGCAGCGAGGCGGCCCGTGATCTGCGCACCCTGGCCGCGGCCGGGGCGAGCAGCGCGACCCGGCGGACCATCACGGCGGCTACCGCGGGCGCGCTCGCGTTCACCGGCGCGCTGGTCGGCATCGTCGGTGGCTACCTGGCGGCGTTCGGTTTCGCCAGCGGCAGCCAGCTCGACGGGGTGTCGTCGCTGACCAGCATCCCGGTGGCCAATCTGCTGCTGATCCTGGTCGGCATGCCGCTCGCCGCCACGGTCCTCGGCTGGCTGCTGGCCGGCCGCGACCCGGACGGCATCTCCCGCCAGCCAATGGAATGAGGAACGGGGCGCCCCGGCCCCCTAGCGGGAAGAGGGGCCCTCTAGCGGGAAGGGGCCCTCTAGCGGGAAGAGGGGCCCCCTAGCGGGAAGAGGGTTCGAGGCGCACGAATCCCGGTGTGGGAGACTGCTTGCGAAATAGGCCGAAGAAATAGGCCGAAGGGATGGAATGCAGGAAATCACCGTGTCCCAGATCGCGCTCGGCTGCGGCAACTTCGGCGGGATCGGCTCAGCGCCGGAGTTTTTCGGCCAAGGCCTGACCGAAGACCAGGCGTTCGGCATGATGGACGCCGCCTGGGAGGCCGGCCTCACGCACTTCGACACGGCCGACGCCTACGGCGGCGGCCGTAGTGAGCAGGCGATCGGCCGCTGGATCAGGTCGCGCGGGGTCACGCCAAAGATCACCACCAAGACCTATAACCCGATGCGCTCCGGGTCGGACCACGGCCTTCGCCCGGACCGGATAGAACGGCAGCTCCAGTCCAGCCTGGACCGGCTGGGCGTGGACCGGGTCGACCTCTACCTCGCGCACGCGTTCGATCCCGCCGTCCCGCTGACGGAAACCTTCGGGGCCTTCCGCGCCGCCCAGGACAAGAACCTGATCGGCACCTACGGGGTCAGCAACTTCGACGCGCGGCAACTCAGGGCCGCCATGGAAGCGGGCGAGCCGCGAGCCATCCAGAACAGCTACTCGCTGCTCGACCGGCAGGATGAACAGGAACTCATTCCGCTGTGCGCGGAACACGACATCGGTTACCTGGCCTTCAGCCCGCTGGCTGGCGGCTGGCTCACCGGCAAGTACCGGCGTGGCGAGCCGTATCTGGCGGGCTCGCGGATGACCCAGCGACCCGGGCCCTACCGGCAGTTCGAGAACGACCGCACTTTCACCGCGCTGGAAACGCTGGAAGCCATCGCGGTCGGCCGCGGTACCTCGCTGGCCGGCCTCGCGCTTGCCTGGCTGCTGGCCGACGACCGGGTCACGCAGATCGTGATCGGCCCCGGCCGTCCTGAGCACCTGGCCCCGGTGGCGGAAGCCCAGCGGCACCCGCTCACGCCGCGGGAGCTGAGCACCGTAAGGGACCTGGACACGGTAAGGACCTGGACACGGTAAGGACCCGGACACCGTAAGGACCCGGACACCGTAAGGACCCGGACACCGTAAGGGAGGCGCTGCCGTGATCGATCTGGCGGACATCGAGGCGGCCCAGGCTCGCCTCAAGGCGGCGGGCTCGGTGGTCCGGACGCCGCTGGTGCGCTTGCCCGGCGAAGAGATCTACCTCAAGCTGGAGACCCTCCAGCCCATTAACTCGTTCAAGATCCGCGGCGCGATCAACGCGGTCATGCTCGCGCCACCCGGCGACCGGGCCAAGGGACTGGTCACTGCCAGCGCCGGCAACATGGCCCAGGGCATCGCGTGGGCGGCGCGCGAACTCGGAATCCCGGCCACGATCGTGGTGCCGGACCAGGCGCCGCAGGCCAAGCTCAGCGCGATCGAGCGCCTCGGCGGCCGGGTGCTGAAGGTCCCGTACGACCAGTGGTGGAACATCATCGTCACCGGCCGGGTGGAAGCAGAAGGGGTGGAGGGCCAGTTCGTGCACCCCGCCGCGGACCGGGCGGTGATGGCGGGCAACGGCACGATCGGCCTGGAGATACTCGAAGATCTGCCCGACCCGGACGCGGTGGTGGTCCCGTACGGCGGGGGCGGGCTGACCGGCGGCATCGCCAGCGCGATCAAGGCGCTGCGACCCCGGACGAGGATCATCACGGCCGAACCCGAGACCGCCGCCGGCATGGCCGCCGCGTTCGCCGCCGGGCAGCCGGCCGACGCCGATTACCGGCCCTCGTTCGTGGACGGAGCCGGCGGCCGGCGAGTGCTGGACAGTGTGTGGCCGCTGGTACAGCCGCTCGTCGACGACGCGCTGGCGATCCCGGTGGCAGAGGTCGCCGCGGCCGTGCGCACGCTCGCCGAGCGCGTCCGGATCATCGCCGAGGGAGCCGGCGCGCTTGCCCCCGCCGCCGCGCTGTCCGGCCGGGCCGGAGTCGGCAAGGTCGTGTGCGTGGTGTCCGGCGGCAACATCAACGCGAGCAAGCTGGCCGAGATCCTCACGGGGGCGGACGGCTGATCCAAATCCTGGAAGGAATTACGCTGCGTGTCGGCGAGGGGGAACTGGTCTGCCTGCTCGGCGGGAACGCGTCGGGCAAGTCAACGACTCTGAAGACGATCCTGGGCACATCGTGCCGGAAAACCGGCGCCTGTTCGGCCAGCTGACCGTGCGGGAAACCTGGAACTCGGCGCCGTGCTGCGCAAGGGCGAGTCGCTCAGCGAGGACTTCGACAAGGTTCACGCGCTGTTCCCGCGCCTACTGGAGCGGCGCGGTCAGCTGACGGGCACGCTCTCCGGTGGCGATGGCGCTGTCCATCGCGGACCGCGGCTACGTCCTGTCCACCGGCGAGATCGTGCTCGAGGGCCCGGCCGCCAAACTGCTGCGGCATGAGGATCTCAAGCGCGCCTACCTAGGCGGCTAACTAGCGCACGCCGGTAAGCCGCGTCTGCCTCGGAACGCGGCAACCATGATGGGTACCTATGCGAGCGCGGGTTCTCGGTCTTTGATGACCGCGGACTCCGCGGTCAGCGCCTCTTTCTCCTGCTGGAGCCGGCTGAGCTCGGCTTCCAGGTCCCGGACGCGCTGCTGCAAGCGGCGCATCTCGGATACGACTCGGGGATCGGGGCCGCCGACGTGGCCGAATAGAGCCTTCGCCATAGTGTTAAGGTCCTCCACGCTGAGTGACCAGAGTGGGCACATAGCTAACTAGAGCAAGCGGAGAACGCTCCGCCCGCACATCAACACATCCAAGGGTTCCACCTCGTCGCGCGCAGGTCAAGTTGGGGACCTGACAACATGGGTGAATAACGGATTTTACCCACGATGTGCTCTTGTAAACCGTTAGGAGGTGCCGGGACCGGCTCGGCCGTCGGCTTTTCGGTAACTGCTGCATATCCGAATTGTTGCGACTGTTCACGTACGCCACTGGCAAGGCCTAGAGTTCTTCTCGTGACCGAGCCGGCCAAGGTCAATGCCTCTCGCCCCAACGCTGCCCGCGTATATGACTACCTGCTCGGCGGGCGAGACAATTTCGCCGTTGACCGAGCACAGGCAGACCGGATGATCATTGCGATGCCGACGGCCAGAACCGGCGCGCGACTGCAACGCGAAGTGCTCGCCCGCGTCATCCGCTTCCTTGTCCGCGATGAGGGCATGACCCAGTTGCTCGACATCGGCTCCGGCCTGCCCACAGTGCAGAACGTGCATCAGATCGCCCAGCGCGTGAACCCTGACGTCCGCGTGATCTACCTGGACAACGACCCGGTGGTGATCTCGCACGCGACCGCTCTGCTGGCCGACGACAAGCGGACGTTCGCCATGAAGGGCGACCTGCGCGACCCCGAATCCATCCTGAGCGCCGCCCGCGAACTGCTTGACCTGAACCGGCCGGTTGGCCTGGTGTTCTGCGGAATCCTGCACCAGATCCTCGACGAGGAGAAGCCAGCCGAACTCGTGGCGACCCTGGTGGACGCGCTCCCGTCGGGCAGTTGCGTGTTCATCAACCACCTCGTCCAGACGGACAGCTCGGCTCGCCTCGAGAACGCCATGCGGCAGGGCCTCGGCAACGTCCGCTTCCGTACCCGCGAGCAGATCCTTGACCTGTTCGGGAGCTTGGCGCTGGTAGATCCCGGCCTGGTGCCGTCCCCGCAATGGCGCCCCGACCAGGCTCCGGGCGACCAGTCCAGGGAGGCTATGGCCTGCGCCGGCGTGGCCAGAAAGGCATTAATTATCAATAACTGGCTGTGGTGCTTGGGCCTTAGCATGCCTTGTTTCCGGCGCGGCAAGGCTGAGCACGGCGGCCACGCCGAGCACGCCCGCCGCGACGCCGAACGCCGCCGAGTACGACACGCTGTCCACGAGTACCCCGGCCGCGACCGGGCCGGTGACTGTCCCGGTGTCCCCGGCCATCTGATACGCGGCCACGAGCGTACCGCCCCGCCCGTCGAGCAGGTCGCCGATCATCGCCGACGGCGCGACATCGAGCAGTCCGGAGCCGAACCCGGCCACGGCTATCGACGCTAGGAAGGCATCCGGGCCAGGCAGCACCGCCAGCATGGCCAGGCCGCTCGCCGAGATCAAGCAGCCGGCCACGATCACCGGCCGCCGCCCCAGTGTGTCGGCGAGACGGCCGCCGGGGAGGAGCACCACCCCGTTCAGCGCGGTGAACACGGCGAACCCGGCCCCGGTCCAGATCGGCGACTCGTGCAGCACCGAGTGCACGAACAACGGGATGATGGCTGTCCGTACGCCGAGAATCGCGAACCCCTGGGCAAGGTTGGCCGCCGCGGCGGCGCGGTAGGCCCGGTCACGCAGCGCCGACCACAGCACGGCGGACCGCCGGGTCGCCCGCCTGTGGCCGGAGGCCCCGCGCAGCAGGAAGGCCGCTATCCCTCCCGGGATCAGCAGCATGAACCCGTAGATGAAGAACGGCGCGCGCAGCGACCAGGCACTGATCAGGCCGCCGACAGCGGGGCCGCCGATGCCGCCGATGAGGAATGAGCCGCTGTAGAGCCCGCTGGCCCGGCCGCGCCGCTCGCTCGGCACGCTGGCCAGCAGCAGCGCCTGGGCACTGATCGTGTACATGGCCGAGCCCAGCCCGCCGGCACCGCGTAGCACGAGCAGTTCGGCGAACGACCGGGAGAAGCCCGCCATGATGCTGCTCACCGCCACGATCCCGATGCCGGCCGCCATCACCGGCGACTCGCCGAACCGGTCCACCATGCGGCCGGCCGGCAGCGCCCCGACGACCCGCATCAGCGCGAACGCGCTGATCACGCTCGCCGCCGCGGCCACGCTCACACCAAACTGTCTGGCAAACTCGGGAATAGCGGGTGCGACGATTCCGTAGCCGAGCGCGACTGTGAACGAGACCGCGCTGAGCACCTTGGTGACCCGCTGCTGCGGGAGGGACAATGTGGATATGTCCACCAGGCTAGCTGCCGTGCCAGCACGGGAAGCCGCATTGATCACGGCTACCTTGCTCCGTGACCCACTCGCAGTCCACCTCCGGCTCGCCGCCAAGTACGGCGACGCCGTCCGCATGCCGATCAGCCGGAGCCGCAGCGCTTTCCTGTTCAGCACGCCCGATCACGCCGAGCATGTGCTCGCGGTGAACCAGGACAACTACGTCAAGGACGCCACGTACCGGCCGCTGCGCGCGCTCATCGGCGATGGCCTGCTGACCAGCGAAGGGGAGACCTGGCGACGGCATCGCCGGCTGATCCAGCCGGTGTTCTCGCGCCGGGACGTGCTCAGGTTCGGGCCGTTCATGATCGACGCCACCCAGCGCATGCTCAAACACTGGGACGAACTGCCGTCGGGGACGGAACTGTCCGTGGCGCACCAGATGGGCGCGCTGACGCTGGACATTGTCGGCGGCGCGCTGTTCGGAGCCGACCTGACCGGCGACGCCGAGCAGATGGCGCGGGCCATGCAGGCCGGGCAGCGCGTCGCCCTGCTCGCCGCGCTGCTGCCGCTGCCGTGGGGTCCGCGAACGACAAAGGCGGTCAAGGCGCTGGCCAGACGGCTGGGGCGCAGTCCGGAGGGGGTCGACGGCGCGGCGAACTGGCTGATCGCGTCCCGCCGCCAGGCCAGTGCGCGCCCAGATGCCGGTGCCCTAGGCGCCGGTGCGCGCCCAGATGCGGGTGCTCCAGGTGCCGGTGCGCGCCCGGATGCTGGTGCTCCCGGCGCTGGTGCTCCCGGCGCTGGTGCTCCCGGTGCCGGTGCGCGCCCGGATGCTGGTGACCTGCTCGATGTGCTGCTTGGAGCCGGCCTGACCGACGACGAGATCGCGGCCGAGGTGGCGACGTTCATGCTGGCCGGGCATGAGACCACCGCGAACACGCTGTCCTGGTCGCTGGCATTGCTGTCGGCGTTCCCGGCCGCCCGCGCCCGGCTGGAGGAGGAGGTCGGCTCAGTGCTCGGCGGCCACGTACCGGTGGCGTCCGACGCGGCCCGGCTGCCGTGGACAACGGCGGTGGTGAACGAGGCGTTGCGGCTGTACCCGCCGGCCTGGACGGTAGAGCGCACCGCGCTCGCCGACGACATTGTCGCCGGAGCCCCGGTGCCGGCCGGCAGCAGGGTGACGATCGGCACCTACCTGGTGCACCACAACCCCGCGTACTGGCCCGATCCGGCCGGCTTCGACCCTGCCCGCTTCCTGCCTCCGCCGCCCCCCGCCTCCGCGCCGCCCCCCGCCTCCGCGCCGCCCCCCGCCTCCGCGCTGCCCTCCGCCTCCGCCTCCGCCTCCGCCTCCGCCTTCGCGCCGCCCCCCGCCTCCGCGCCGGCGTTGGTCGATCGGCCTCGGTACGCGTTCATACCGTTCGGCGGCGGTCGCCGGGCGTGCGTCGGCCAGTCGTTCGCCGAACTTGAGGCCGTCCTCGTGCTC
>Ga0335075_10015613_pt1 | contig 11375 bp, 8 predicted proteins | sample Lox_Sample_24_FD_206723 | JGI IMG/M metagenome (GOLD analysis project Ga0335075, IMG submission 206723) | Soil microbial communities from Loxahatchee National Wildlife Refuge, Florida, United States - Lox_Sample_2.4 | ecosystem: Environmental > Terrestrial > Soil > Wetlands | place: USA: Florida...
AACATCGAGCCGGAGACGATCTCGCGTCTCGCCGAGATCGAGACGGTGCGCGCCGTCAAGCAGGCGAACGACGATGTGGCGGAGGCGGAGCACGTCGTGCGCGCGGGGCTTGCGCTCTATGCGGGCGACGACGCCCTCCTGCAGCCCTTCCTCGAGCGCGGCGCGGTCGGCGGCGTGTGCGTTCACTCGCACGTCGTCGGGCCGCAGGTCGCCGAGCAGGTGCGGGCGGCGCTCGCCGGAGACCTCGAGACGGCGCGCCGCATCGACGCCGATCTCGCTCCCGCATACGACCTGCTGCGCGTGCAGACGAATCCGATTCCGATCAAGACCGCGCTGGCGCTGCTCGGACACGACGTCGGCGGGTTCAGGCTGCCGATGGTGCCTGCGACCGAGGACGAGTCGGCACGGGTTCGCAGCTGCCTCGAGCGGCTCGGCCTGCTCGTAGCCGCGTAGCCCGCCTACACTCCCAAGCCTGTGAGCGACACGCTCCGCATCATTCCGCTCGGCGGCCTCGGCGAGGTGGGGAAGAACCTGACGGTGTACGAGGTCGGCGAGGAGACGCTCGTCGTCGACGCCGGCCTCGCGTTTCCGCGCGACGAGCATCTCGGTGTCGACCTGATCCTGCCGGACTTCGGCTACCTGCGTGATCGGCGCATCCGTGCGGTCGTGCTGACGCATGCCCACGAGGACCACGTGGGCGGGTTGCCGTACCTGATGCGCGAGGTGCAGGTCGACGAGATCTGGGCGACGCGTCTCACGCTCGGTCTGGTGAAGTCGAAGCTCGACGAGCACGGCCTGCTGCGCGCCGCCGAGCTGTGCGAGGCCGATCCCGAGGCCGAGCCCGTGCAGCTCGGGCCGTTCCGCCTCGAGTTCGTACGTATGGCGCACTCGATCCCCGATGCGATGGGTCTCGCGATCGAGACGGCGGCCGGCCGTGTGTTCCATACGGGCGACTGGAAGCTCGACCACACGCCGGTCGACGGCTTGCGTACCGACGTCGGCCGGCTCGCGGATCTCGGCAACCGCGGAGTCGACGTGCTCCTCGGCGATTCGACGAACGCCGAGCTGCCGGGCTTCACGCGTTCGGAACGCGTCGTCGGCGAGGCGTTTCGCCAGATCATCCCGACCAGGCGCGGGCGCGTCCTCATCTCGAGCTTCGCCTCGAACATCCACCGGATGCAGCAGGCGATCGACGTCGGCGTCGATTCGGGGCGCAAGGTCGCCGTCGTGGGCCGTTCGATGCGGCGCAACCTGAACGTCGCTCGCAACCTCGGCTACGTCAACGTCCCGGAGGACCGGCTCGTGCGGCCGAACGACCTGGACGACATCCCGCCCGAGGAGCAGCTGATCCTCTGCACGGGCTCGCAGGGCGAGCCGCTCTCGGCACTGACGCGCATCGCGTACAACGATCACCCGGCGGTGCACGTCGAGCGCGGCGACACGGTGATCATCTCGGCGCGTCCGGTGCCGGGGAACGAGCTGCGGGTCCACGATGCCGTCAACCGGCTGACGCGCAACGGGGCGGAGGTGCTGCGTGAGGAGAACGCGCCGGTCCACGTCTCCGGGCACGCGCGCTCGGAGGAGCTGCGCACGCTCATCGGCCTCGTCCGTCCGAAGGCGCTCATGCCCATTCACGGTGAATACCGCATGCAGGCTGCGCATGCGCGGCTCGCGCAGGAGGCGGGCATCCCTGCGTCCTCGATCGTGATCGCGGAGAACGGCGACGTCGTCGAGCTCTCGCGCGACGGCCTGCGCGTGGTGGATCGCGTCGAGGCGGGCGTGACCTTCGTCGACGGGCTCGGAGTGGGGGACATCTCCGACGTCGCGCTTCGCGACCGCCGGCACCTCTCCGAGGACGGCGTGCTGATCGTCGTCACGACGCTCGCCGACGGAACCGCGTCCCGGCCCGAGCTGATCGCGCGCGGCTTCGCCGAGTCGGACGAGCTGATGGACGAGATGCGCCAGGAGGCGCACGAGATCGTGCGCGAGCTCCTCGCCGACGACGTCCGCGAGATCAAGCTGATCCAGGAGCACATTCACGACGGCGTCGGTCAGCTGATCTACGACCGCACGCGCCGCCGCCCGATGATCCTGCCGGTGGTCGTCGAGGTATGAGCCGGTGTCGATGAACACGGCCGGCACGCGGCCGGAGTGGGCCGAGGCGATCGCCGACCACGCCGCCGTCGAGTCGACGGGCCGCCGCCTGATCGGCCAGCTCGTCGCCGTCGAGGTGTCCGCGCTCGCGTTCTGCCGCCTGCTCGAGCGCTGGGCGCGGGGAGAGGCGCAGCCGTCGACGCCGGGACGGCGGCAGGCCGCGCTCCGGCGCGCGGCCGACCGGGTCGAGACGGCGCTCGCCGGTCTCGAAGATCCGCTCGGCCGCTACCTCGTCGAGCTCGAGGCCGACCAGGCCGAGGGGCGCTCCTGGTTCGGCGAGCCCGGCGCCGCGGAGCTGATCGACTGGGGACCGGTGCTCGACCGCGCCGGAGTCCACGTCGCTGCGCACCGCGTCGCCGTCGCGTATCTGGAGCTCGCGGTGCTCGTCCGCGCCCTCGAAGGCCTCTCCTCGAGCGTCCGCTGGCAGTCGAGCCTCGACGCCGGCTCGCTCTGGGCAGGCCTCTTCGACCTGCGCGAGAACCTCCTCGGCCGCGCCCTCGACGACCTCCGCGCCATCGCCGCCTGACCGACCCCCCGTCCCGACGGGACATCACGAAGCTCCCCTCGCGGACACGGCTGGGCGAGACATGTCAGGTGGCAGCCACCATCGCGGACCATCCACAACGAAACCGTCCCGGGCGGACGGGTGCGTGCGTGGGGCCTCGCGCGTTGCGCGCGCGGTTCGCGGGCCGGCTGGGGAGACCGCACAACGAAAAGACCTGGCCCCTGGGGCTGTCACGAGCGGAAGGTCGGCGCCGTGCGGGACGCGTAGAGTCGGGCCATGACTCCGACCCCGATCGTCATCGACTGCGACCCCGGCCACGACGACGCGATCGCGCTCATGCTCGCCGCCGCCTCGCCCGAGGTCGACCTCGTTGCGGTGACGACCGTGTCCGGCAACCAGACGCTCCCGAAGACGACGGCGAACGCGCTGCGCGTGCTCGAGCTGCTCGGGCGCGGCGACATCCCGGTTGCCGCGGGCGCCGACCGGCCGCTCGTGCGCGAGCAGCACGTCGCCGCCGAGGTGCACGGCGAGTCGGGCCTCGACGGCCCGGAGCTCCCGCCGCCCGCCGGCGCGCCCGTCGCGACCCATGCCGTCGATTTCCTCGCCGAGCAGATCCGGGCGCGCGACGGGCGGTTGACGCTCGTCCCGACCGGCCCGCTCACGAACGTGGCGATGCTGCTCGCGAAGCATCCCGACGCGCGGCCGGAGCGCGTCGTGCTGATGGGCGGGTCGATCGGCGAGGGGAACAGCACGCCCGCCGCGGAGTTCAACATCTGGGCCGACCCGGAGGCCGCTCGCCGGGTGTTCGAGAGCGGCCTCGACGTGACGATGATCGGTCTCGACGTCACGCACCGCGCCCTCATCACGGACGACCACCGGGAGCGGCTCCGCGCGGCCGGCAAGGTCGGCACGGTGGCCGCCGAGCTGCTCGACTTCTACACGGCGTTTCATCGCACGCGGTACCCGGACCTCGACGGCGCGCCGCTCCACGACCCGGTCTGCGTGGCGCACGTGGCGATCCCCGGGCTCGTCGACGTCCACGACGCCCGGATCGACGTCGACTGCGGCTGGGAGCAGGGGAGAGGCAGGACGAACGTCGACTGGCGCGGCCGGCGGAGCTCCGGTCCGCTCAACGCCAAGGTCGGCCTCGACATCGACGGCGATGCGTTCGCCGAGCTGATCGTCGAGCGCGTCGGCTCGCTCGGATGACCGTCGTCTTCGCGGCGATCGCGCCGCACGGAGGACCGGTCTTCGACCAGCCGGACGCGCCGACGCGGCGTGGCATGGAGGAGCTCGGCCGCCGCTTCGCGGCCGCCGAACCCGAGGCGGCGATCGTGCTCACGCCGCACGGGCTGCACGTCGACGGGCATTTCGCCGTCGTCCGGTCCGCGGCGCTCGACGGCGACGCCGCCCAGTGGACGGACACAGACACGAGCTACGCCGGGCCCGGCGAACCGGAGCTCGCGGACGCGTGCATCCGCGAGCTGCAGGCGGACGGGCTGCCGGCGCTCGGGATCACCTTCGGCTCGACGGCGGCCGGCGCGTCGACGATGCCCCTGGACTGGGGTGCGGCGATCCCGCTCTGGTTCATGCGTGCGCCTGCAGTCGTGGTCACGCCGTGCCGGGCCCTGACGAACGACGAGCACGTGCGTGCCGGCGGAGCGCTGGCGCGTGCCACGGGGGCGCGCCGCATCGCGCTGATCGCGAGTGCCGACCACGGGCACGGGCACAGCGAGGACGGGCCGTACGGCTTCGTGGCGGAGTCCGCACCGTACGACGACCGGATCGTCGAGCTCGTGCGCGCGAACGAGCTCGGCGAGCTCGTGGACGTCGACCCCTCGTGGGCGGTCACGGCGAAAGCCGACAGCTTCTGGCAGCTGCTGATGCTGCACGGCGCGATCGGAGACGGCTACGACGTCGAGCTGCTGTCGTACGAGGTGCCGACGTACTTCGGGATGCTGACCGCGAGCTACGCGCCGCGCGGCGCGATCGCCTCGAGCACCGCCGAGTAGTCGAGGTCGGCCAGCCCGCGTCGCTCCGCCTCGAGCAGCCAGGCGCGAACGGCGTCGGCGAGCCGGAGGTCGACGCCCGCCTCGGCGGCGGCCGACACGACGAGCTCGGCGTCCTTGCGCGCGAGCGCGAGCCGGAAGCGCGGCGGGTAGTCGCGTGCGTCGAGCGACGGGCGGCGGCGTGCAGCCTGCTCGGCGATCGGCGTGGCGGCGAGGATCTCGAACGCCGCCTCGCGATCGAACCCGAGCCCGTCCGCGAGCGCCAGGGCCTCGCCGAGCACGGAGATCGTCTCGACGAGGGTCAGGTTGGCGACGAGCTTCGCCGCTGCGCCGGCGCCCTGACCGCCGACATGGACGGGCGAGCCGATCACGTCGAGCAGGGGCCGGAGGCGCTCGAACGTCTCATGATCGCCGCCGACGAAGATGCGGAGCGAGCCCGACTCCGCCTCGACGAGGCTCCCGAGCACCGGAGCGTCCAGGAGTGGCGTCCCTGCGGGCAGCGCTGCGGCGAGCCGGCGGATCGCGGCCGGCCCGACGGTGGACAGCTCGACCAGCGCCGTCGGACCCCGGATCCCGGCCGCAACCCCGTCCGCTCCTTCCGTCACGGCGACGAGCGCGTCCGGGTCGGCGACCATCGTCAGCACCGCCTCGACGTCCTGCGCGACGTCCGCCGGCGTCGCCGCGATCCGGGCCCCGGCCGCTGCGAGCCGCTCGACCGGCTCCGGGCTGCGATTCCAGACGACGAGCTCGTGGCCGGCGTCGCACAGGCGTCGCGCGAGCCGCGAGCCCATCGCCCCGAGTCCGACGAAGCCGATCCGCACGTGCGCATGATCGCGGACGGGAGGAGGGTGGCGGCGCAGAGCGAAGTGCCCACCATGGCGCGCACGAAGCGGCCCCGTAAGACGTCCCCGAAGACGCCGAGCCGCGTCAAGAAGCGCCGCGCCCGGCGGTCGCCGGCGCGCGCGCACCAGCATCCCGAGCTGATCGGGCTCGGCCTCGCCGGGCTCGGCATCTTCCTGGCCGCCATCCTCTGGTTCGGGTTCAACGGCGGTCCGGTCACGCACGCCGTGCACTGGGCCGTGGGCGCGGCCGGCTACCTGATGCCGCTCGTACTGGTACCGCTCGGTGCCTTGATCGTCACGCGAAGCGCGCTGATCGACGTCCGCCCGTTCCGGCTCGGACTGCCTGTCGCGGTCGGCGGACTCCTCCTGACGCTGGGTCGCGGGCACGGAGGGATCGCCGGCAGGGGCCTCGAGAGCCTTGTCGCCCTCGGCCTCGGCTCGACGGGCAGCACGATCCTCGGCGTCCTGCTGACGATCGCCGGAGTGCTCCTCCTGACGGGCGCGAGCCTCGGCGCGTTCCTGCGCCGCGGCGGCCACGTCATGCTCGCCGCGCACACGCGCGTCCGGCGCGAGCGGCCCGGCGCGATCCCGGTTGAGGATTCGTCACCCTCGTTTGGCGAGGGTGAAAAGACTGCGCCGATCGATCCACCGGTCGACGTGGCGCACGACTACCCCGACCTCGTCTCGGAGCCCGTCCAGCCGCCGCCGCTGCTGTTCGACCTGGCGCGCGACGAGCCGGACGCGGAGGAGGCGGACTTCGAGCTTCCGACGCAGGAGACGCTGTTCGAGACCGGCGCGGCGCCGGTCGAGTACACGCTGCCGGACAGCGCGCTCCTCAACCGCTCGAAGGCGGGCGCGGGTCCGAACGGCGAGGCGACGAGCCGCGTCGCGGAAGCCCTCGTCACGTGCCTCGCCCACTTCGGGGTGGAGGCGACCGTCGTCGGGCAGATCGCCGGCCCCCGCGTCACGCGCTACGAGCTTCAGCTCGCGCCCGGCACGAAGGTCGGGAAGGTCGCGCAGCTGAAGGACGACCTGAGCTACGCGCTCGCGACGACGGAGATCCGGATCCTCGCGCCGATCCCCGGCAAGCAGGCCGTGGGCGTCGAAGTCCCGAACCTGAGCCCGAACCTCGTCACCCTCGGCGACATCTTCGGCGAGCTGCCGCAAAGCGCGAGTCCGCTGTCCGTCTGGCTTGGCAAGGACATCTCCGGCGCCGCCGTCTGGGCCGACCTGGCGCGCATGCCGCATCTCCTGATCGCGGGCACCACCGGCAGCGGCAAGTCGGGCTGCATCAACACGATCCTCACCTCGATCCTGCTGCGCGCGACGCCCGACGAGGCGCGCCTGATCCTGGTCGACCCGAAGCGGATCGAGCTGAACCACTACGAGCAGATCCCGCACCTACTGACACCGGTCGTCTCGAGCCCGAAGGAGGCGTCCGCCGTCCTCCTGAACGTGGTCACCGAGATGGAGCGCCGCTACGAGCGCCTGAGCCAGGTGCGCGCGCGCAACCTGCCGGAGGCGAACCGCGCGTTCCGCAAGCGCGGGGAAGAGGAGCTGCCGTTCCTGCTCGTCGTGATCGACGAGCTCGCCGACCTGATGATGGTCAGCCCGCAGGAGGTCGAGGACTCGATCATCCGGCTCGCGCAGAAGTCGCGCGCCGTCGGCATCCACCTCGTGCTCGCGACGCAGCGCCCCTCGGTGGACGTGATCACGGGCATGATCAAGGCGAACGTGCCGTCGCGCATCGCCTTCGCGGTGTCGTCGCAGACGGACTCGCGCGTGATCCTCGACCAGAACGGCGCCGAGGCTCTGCTCGGCCAGGGCGACATGCTCTTCAAGCCGCTCGGCACCTCGCGGCTGCAGCGCGTGCAGGGCGCGTTCGTGACCGAGGAGGAGATCGCGCTGATCGTGGAGCAGACGCGCGTCCAGCGGGAGCAGCGCGTCGACGAGAGCTTCCTCGAGGCGCCGCAGGTCTTCGCGGACGACGTCGACGACGAGAGCGGCGAGTTCGACCCGGACGAGGACCCGCTGCTCGACAAGGCGATAGAAATAGTTGTTACAGCGCAGACCGCAAGCGTGTCGCTGCTGCAGCGGCGCCTGCGTGTCGGCTACACGCGCGCCGGACGCTTGATCGACATGCTCGAACGCCGCGGCATCATCTCGGCGTACGAAGGGTCGAAGCCGCGTCGCGTGCTCGTCTCGGAGCACGATCTCGAGCGCGTAGTCGCCGCTCCGGTCGACTGAGTTAACGGGTCGCTCCGGCCCTTCCCTTGTCGTCCGACGCCGGGATACGATCACCCCGACTCGGTTCCGGACTCAGGGAGGGTACGTGAAGGTGTCACGCTGGATGGTGCTGCCGGTTCTGGCCGCACTGGTCGCCGTGCTGGCGTCTGCGGCATTTGCAGGCGCCGCGAAGACCAACGGCGGATTCACCGTTGCGCTCGTGAGCGATATCGCGGGCTTCAACGACAACGGGTTCAACAAGAACCAGCTCAAGGGCCTGAACGAGGCTGCGGCGAAGTTCCACCTGACCGCGAAGCCGCTCGTCTCGCACTCCGCGAGCGATTACAAGCCGAACTACAACACGGCCGTCCGCGACGGCGCGAAGCTCGTCATCGCGGCGGGCTATCTGCTCGACCCGACCGTGAAGCTCTACGCGAAGCAGTTCCCGAAGGTCGACTTCGCGATCACCGACGACACGTACAAGGACGCCGGTGGCTTCAAGAACGAGGAGGGCATCACCTACGCGACGCAGGAGGCAGGCTGTCTCGTCGGCGTGCTCGCCGCGAAGGAAGCGGCCACGATGGGCACGAAGACGATCGCGGCGACGGGCGGCATCGAGATCCCGCCGGTCGACTCCTACATCGCCGGCTACCAGTACTGCGCGCAGAAGGCCGTTCCGGGCACGAAGGTGCTCGTCCAGTACTCGAACAGCTTCACGGACGAGTCCGCGTGCGCGACGGTGGCGCAGAACGAGATCGGCCAGGGTGCCGAGGTCGTCTTCCAGGTGGCGGGGGCGTGCGGTGACGGCGCCCTGAAAGAAGCCTCCAAGCTGGGCAAGTGGGGCATCGGCGTCGACGCGGACGAGTACCACGTCGCGAGCCGGATTCTCACCAGCGCCGTGAAGAAGACGGACGTCGGCGTCTACGACGTCATCCAGCAGGTCGTCCAGGGCAAGTTCCAGGGCGGCAGCGACGTCCTGCTGAACCTGAAGAACGCCGGTGTCGGCGTGGGCACGATCAGCCCGAAGGTGCCGAAGGCGTGGATCGCCGAGATGAACAGCTACAAGGCGCAGATCATCGCCGGCAAGCTCGTTCCTCCGGCCGTCCGCAAGAAGAAGTAAGGACCGATGCACGGAGGGGGCACGCTCGTGCCCCCTCCGTCGTCTTCGACGACGGGAGCGGCGATCCGTGAGCGACGAGCACGTCCTCGAGATGCGGGACATCCGCAAGGAGTTTCCGGGAGTCGTCGCGAACGACGGCGTCTCGTTCGACGTCCGCCGCGGCGAGGTCCACGCGCTGCTCGGCGAGAACGGGGCGGGCAAGTCGACCCTGATGAACATCCTGTACGGGCTCTACCGGCCGGACGGAGGGGAGATCCGCCTGAACGGCAAGCCGGCTGTCTTCGGGTCGGCGCGCGACGCGATCCAGGCCGGGATCGGAATGGTGCACCAGCATTTCATGCTGATCCCGGTGATGACCGTCGCCGAGAACATCGTCCTCGGGGCGGAGCCGCGAAGCCGGATGCTGCTCGACGAGGCGGCGGCCGAGCGTCGCGTGCGCGACCTCTCCGGACGGTTCGGCCTCGCGGTCGACCCGACCGCGCTCGTCGGCTCGATCACGGTGGGCCAGGAGCAGCGCGTGGAGATCCTGAAGGCGCTCTACCGCGGCGCCGACGTGCTGATCCTGGACGAGCCGACGGCGGTGCTGACACCGCAGGAGGCGGGCGAGCTGTTCGAGATCATCCGCAGCCTCCGCGGCGACGGCAAGTCGATCATCTTCATCAGCCACAAGCTCGGCGAGGTGCTGGAGATCGCGGATCGCATCACGGTGCTCCGCCGCGGCAAGACGATCGAGACGGTGCCGCGCGAAGGTGCGACCGAGGCGTCGCTCGCCCGCGCGATGGTGGGACGCGACGTGCTGCTGCGCGTCGACAAGCCGCCCGCGCAGCCCGGCGAGACGGTCCTCGAGGTCGAAGACCTCCACGTGCGCGACGAGCGCGGCATCGAGAAGGTGCGCGGCGTCTCGTTCGGCGTCCGCGGCGGCGAGATCGTCGGCATCGCCGGCGTCGACGGGAACGGTCAGAGCGAGCTGATCGAGGCGCTGACCGGGCTGCTTCGGCCGGAGAGCGGCCGGATCACGGTCGCCGGCGAGGAGCACCGCAACGGCTCGGCGCGCGAGATGCTCGACGCCGGGGTCGGTCACATCCCCGAGGACCGTCAGCGGCACGGCCTGGTGCTCGAGTTCTCGATCGCGGAGAACATCGCGCTGCACGACTACGCGAGACCGCCCGACGCGAGGTGGGGATGGATGTTCCCGTCGCGCCTCGCCGACCGCGCCCGCGCGCTGATCAAGGAGTTCGACGTCCGCGGCGGCGGCCCGCTGACGCGTGCCGGAGGCCTCTCGGGAGGCAACCAGCAGAAGGTGATCGCCGCGCGTGAGATCTCTCGCGACCCGAAGGTGCTGATCGCCGCACAGCCGACGCGCGGCCTCGACGTGGGGGCGATCGAGTACCTCCACCGGCGCCTCGTCGCCGAGCGCGACCGCGGGCGGGCGATCCTGCTCGTGTCGCTCGAGCTCGACGAGATCCTCTCGCTCTCCGACCGCATCCTCGTCCTGTTCGAGGGCGAGATCGTCGGCGAGCACACGGGCGAGGTGTCCGAGGAGGAGATCGGCCTCGAGATGCTGGGCGGCAGGGAGCAGACGGCGGCGTGAGCGAAGGCCCGTCTCCGTCTCCCGAGCAGGCCGCCGAGACCGGCACGCTCGCCGCGCGCATCGCGCTGAAACAGCGCTCGGGCGGCGTGCTCGTGCCGCTGGCGACCGTCGTCGTCGCGTTCCTGATCGGAGGGCTCGTCGTGCTCGCGACGGGCCACAACCCGCTGCTCGCCTACCGCGACATCTTCGACGGCGCGGGGCTCAACTGGATCTTCCACCCGACGACGAACATCGCGAACACCGCGGCGTACAACCTCTCCCAGACGCTGCTGCAGACGACGACGCTGATTCTCTGCGGGCTCGCCGTCGCCTTCGCGTTCCGGTGCGGGATGTTCAACATCGGCGGCCAGGGCCAGTACTTCGTCGGCTTCTACGTCGCCAACTGGCTCGGGGTCGACTTCGCGAAGATGAGCCCGCTGCCGCACATCCTGATCGCGATCGGCGGCGCCGTGCTCGCGGGCGCTGCGTGGGCCGCGATCGCCGGTGTCCTCAAGGCGACCGTCGGCGCGCACGAGGTGATCTCCACGATCATGCTCAACTGGATCGCGATCTGGATCGGCGAGTGGCTCGTCGCCGACGGCGGGCCGCTCCAGAACGCCGGCCAGGCGTTCAACCCGAGCTCGAACCAGGTCGCGGCGAGCGCGCAGCTCCCGGTCTTCTGGGGGCAGCAGCAGCTGCAGGGGCTCGACATCGGCATCTTCATCGCGCTGGCCGCGCTCGTCGTGTTCTGGGCCGTCCTCAACCGGACGACGCTCGGGTACGAGGTGCGCGCGGTCGGCTTCAACCCCGACGCGGCCGCGTACGGCGGCATCAACGTCCGGAAGAACATCGTCCGCGCGATGGCGATCTCGGGCGCGTTCGCGGGCCTCGCCGGCGCGCTCGACATGCTCGGCTACCTGTACCAGTACAGCCAGAACGACATCCCGGT
>Ga0335075_10015615_pt1 | contig 11374 bp, 9 predicted proteins | sample Lox_Sample_24_FD_206723 | JGI IMG/M metagenome (GOLD analysis project Ga0335075, IMG submission 206723) | Soil microbial communities from Loxahatchee National Wildlife Refuge, Florida, United States - Lox_Sample_2.4 | ecosystem: Environmental > Terrestrial > Soil > Wetlands | place: USA: Florida...
CGCACAGACCGCAAGCCCCCGTGAGCCGGGCAATGGCCAGCGAGCCCTCGTGCCGTTCGGCGGCGGGATCGACTCGATCGTGGTGGTGGAGCGGGTCAGGGCGATCGCCGACGCCGCGCTGTTCGTCGTGAGCAGGCCGGGTGACCGGTTCGCCGCGATCGAGGAACCGGCCGCGGTCACCGGCCTGCCGGTGGTGCGGGCCGAGCGGGAGATCGATCCCCAGCTGCTGCGCTCGGCCGAGCTCGGCTTCCTCAACGGCCACGTCCCGGTGACCGGGATCTTGTCCGCGATCGCGGTGCTTGCCGCCATCCTGGAACGCCGCGACGCGGTGGTCATGTCCAACGAGTGGTCGGCGTCCATCCCGACGTTGGAGTATCAGGGCCGCCCGGTGAACCACCAGTACTCAAAGAGCGAGGCGTTCGAGGCGGCCTTCCGCGGCGTGCTAAAGCAACAGCCGGCCGGGATGCCTGACTACTTCTCAGCGCTGCGTGACCGCACCGAGCTGTGGGTGGGCAAGGAGTTCGCGGCGCTCGAGCGGTACCACCGCTCGTTCCGCAGCTGTAACAAGGCCTTTTACGCCGAACGGTCCAGAAGGCTCGACCACTGGTGTGGTCAATGCGACAAGTGCTGCTTCATCGACCTGATCCTGGCTCCGTTCCTCCCTGCCGCGTCGCTGCAAAAGATCTTCAAGCAGACCGGTGAGCCACTGGACGATCCGGGGCTGGCGCCCAAGTTCCGCGCGCTGCTTGGCGCGGGCGCCAAGCCGTTCGAGTGCGTAGGCGAGGTCACCGAGTGCCGGGCCGCGGTGCTGCTGGCCGCGCGGCGGCACGACCGCGCCGGCTGTCGCCTGCTCCAAGACCTGGCCGCCGAGGTAGCGAGCTGGCCCGACGCGCCGTCGGCCGCGGACGCGGAAGTCATGTGCCGACCGGTGGGAGAGAACTTCATCCCGGCCGGGTACCGATGACCCGGCCGAAACTGTCCTGGTCGGACCTGTCTGGCGCCCGGGTCGGGGTGTGGGGCCTCGGCCGCGAGGGCCACGCCAACGTGCGCAAGCTAGACGAACTCGGCGCCGAGCCGGTCCTCGTGGACGACCACCCCGGCCGCCCGGACGTGCTCGCCACCGGCGACGGCGGGCTGGCCGCCCTGGAGCACTGCGACGTGGTGGTGAAGACGCCGGGGCTGAGCCGGTACCGGCCCGAGGTAGCCCGCCTGACCGAGCGCGGCATCCCGGTGGTCGGTGGCCTTGGCCTGTGGCTGGCCGAACAGGACCGGCAAAGGGTCCTGTGCGTGACCGGGACCAAGGGCAAGAGCACCACGGTGTCGGTGGCCGGGCACCTGCTGACCGGGCTGGGCTACCGGTGCCTGGTCGGTGGCAACATCGGCGTGGTGCCGTACGACCCGGCCGAAGAGGCCGTGAGCGGCGACTTCGACTACTGGGTCATCGAGGTATCCAGCTACCAGGCCACCGACCTGCCGTGCACGCCGCCGGTGGCTGCGGTCACCTCGCTGCACCCCGACCATCTCGACTGGCACGGGGGAGTGGAGCAGTACTACCGGGACAAGCTGTCCATGTGTTCCCAGCCAGGGGCCGACCTGACCGTGGCCAACGGCGACAGCGAACTGCTCAGACAGCACCAAGAACTGCTCGGGCCCCGGGTTGAGTGGGTGTCGGAGGACGACGATCCGGACGCGGACTGGATGGAGCCGCTCGGGCTGCTCGGTCGGCACAACCGGCGCAACGCGCTGATCGCCCGCCGCTGCCTGGCCGCCCTCGGCGTACCCGACAGCGGCGACGACCAGAAACTGCGCGCGGCCGCCGCAGGCTACAACGGGTTGCCCAGCCGGCTCGCGCCGGCCGGGACCGTCGACGGGGTCACATTCGTCGACGACAGCCTGGCCACCAACGTGCTGCCCACGCTGGCCGCTCTCGAGGCGTTCGCGGACCGGCCGATCGCGCTGATCGTGGGCGGCCACGATCGTGGCATCGACTACGCGCCGCTCGCCGTGGGCGTGGCGGCCCGGGACGCGCCGACGCTGGTGCTGACCCTCCCTGACAGCGGCCCCCGCATCCACGCCGAGATCGACCGGGCCGATACCGAGAGGGCCGATACCGAGAGGGCCGATACCGAGAGGGCCGATACCGACCGGGCCGATACCGACCGGGCCGATACCGACCGGGCCGATACCGAGAGGGCCGCTCCCGGGACAGAGGTCACCGACTGCGACGACCTCGAGACGGCGGTCCAGGCGGGGTTCCGGTGGGCCAGGCCGGACGGCGTGGTGCTGCTGTCCCCGGCCGCGCCGAGCTTCGGCCGGTTCCGCGACTACCGCGACCGCAGCGAAGCCTTCGCCCGCGCCGTCCACGCGATTTCCCAAGCCCGCGAGCTCCCGCCAGAAGTCAGCTTCTGACGCCGATCACCGTGCGCAGCCCAGGCGGCAGCTGCTCGGAGCCGAACGACGATCCGACCCTGGCTTGCACGCCATGGCGCGAGAGCAACGCCGGGATCAACGACGTGTCCACAAGCACGTTCTCGTGCCGTTCGTGGCCGCGCCGCCACGCGCCCGCCCCGTCGGGGACAAACGTGGTGATGTCCCGAACGAACCTGTCCGGCGCCGGGGTCGAGAACTCGGTGATGACGGCCCAGTCCGGGCCGACCCGGCCGAGGTTCTCCGCGCCCGCGCGGGCTTGCCCCCACTCCAGGTCGCAGATGTCTATGGCCAGCACCCCGCCCGGCCGCAGCGCCTCGGCCATTCGGGCCAGGGCGCGGTCGATGGCGGCGCTGTCGGGCAGGTAGCTGATCACATGGCCGACCGAGACGATCGCGTCCGCGGCCGGCAGCGGATCGTCGGGCAAGGTAAGCGGCCGCAGGTCCACGCCACCACCCAGCTCCTCCCTGGCCAGTTCCAGCATGGCGGGCGAGGCGTCGGTGGCCACCACCGTGTGCCCGGCCGCCAGCAGGTGCCGGGTAAGCGCCCCGGAGCCGCACCCGAGCTCAAGCACAAGGCCGCCCCGGACGGGCGACAGGAGTTCCAGGATGCCCGGCGCGCAGTTGTCGGCGTGCCGACCGTAGCCGCGGGCGTGTACCAGCGCGAGGTCGTGCTCGTAGTAGTCCACGGCGCGAGCCTAGTCGGCCACGACCAGGCCCAGGTGGCGCGCCAGGAACGGGGCCAGGGTGACAAGCTGGACACCGTCGATGGTGACGCCGCGAAGCGACTCGAACCCGGCCCTGATGCCGAGCGAGGCGCCCCGAAGGTCGACCTCCGTGCAGGTCACCTTCGTGAAGTCGGCGTCGGCCAGGGTACAGCCGGCAAAGCTGACCCGCCGTAGCGTGGCGCCGCCGAAGTCCGCGTGGCGCAGCACGCAGTCCTCGAACCTCACATCGGTGAACGTGGCGCCGCGAAAGTTCACCGAGTCGAGCTTGCACTGGCCGAACACGACCCGGCGCAGCCCGGCCGAGAACGCCTGCACCCCGGCCAGCACGCAGCCGGTCAAGGTGACGTCCTGCCATCCGGTTTCGGCCAGGTCGGTGGCCACGAACCGGACCTGGTCCAGGCGGGTGCCGGTGAACCTGGTCTTGCGCAGCCTGCCCCCGCCGAACGACACGGTGGCGAACGAGCAGTCAACGAAGTGACATCCGCCCGAACCAATCTGGTCGAACGCTACATCGGAAAACCGCAGGCCCTCGTAGTCCCCGTCCGCTTCAAGGTCCCCCTCAAACGGGATGAGCTCACGGTGTTGGCCCGCCATGCGGTTGACTGTACCCTGGCGCCTTCCGGACAAGCCGGGAGTACGCAGACAAGGGGTACGTATGGACGTCACCGAACCCGTCGTCCGGACGACGAGCGGCCTGGTCCGCGGCCGCCGCGACGTGGACAAGACCGGAGGCATCGCGGCCTTCCTCGGCATCCCGTTCGCGCAGCCGCCAATCGGTGACCTGCGGTTCGCCGCGCCGCGCCCGGCGCGGCCGTGGGACGGGGTGCGGGAGGCCGTGACGTTCGGCCCGCCGCCGCCGCAGTCCGCCTATGCGCTGACGCCAGCCCCGGCGGCGCCGGACGCCGACCCGGATGACTGGCTGACCGTCAACGTGTTCACGCCCGACCCCGGCGCGGCCGGGCTGCCGGTGATGGTGTGGATCTACGGCGGCGCGTACCGCTCGGGCGCGTCCAGCCTGCCCGGGTACGACGGGACGCTGCTGGCCAGGCAGAACGTCGTGCTGGTCACCTTCAACCACCGGGTGGGCGTGGAGGGCTACGCCCACCTGCCAGGCGTGCCGGCCAACCGCGGGCTGCTCGACCAGGTCGCGGCGCTGCGCTGGGTGCGTGAGAACATCGCCGCGTTCGGCGGCGACCCTGACCGGGTGACCGTCTTCGGCGAGTCGGCCGGGGCGGGCGCGATCGCGGCCCTGCTGGTCATGCCGGACGCGGCCGGGCTGTTCGGCCGGGCCATCGCGCAGAGCGTGCCAGGCACGTTCTTCTCGCCCGCGCTTGCCGCCGACATCACCGCCGCGATCGCCGCGCAGGCCGGGCTGCCGCCGACCGCCGACGCCTTCAAAACCGCCGACCCGGCCCAGCTGGTCGCCGCCGCCGACGCGGCGCGGCCCGGCGACCACCTCGACCGGTGGGGACCGGTCGCCTACACCACCACGCCGTTCTCGCCCGTGGTCGACGGCGAGGTGTTGCCCGTAGCGCCGTGGCGGGCCGTGGTCACCGGCGCCGGCCGGGAGATCGACCTGATCACCGGGCACACCCGCGACGAATACCGGCTGTTCATGCACTTCTACGGGATCGCGGGGACGGTGACCGACGAAATCGCCGCCAACGCGCTGGCCGAACTGGGGCCCGACGGCTACGGGGAAGCGGGCGCGAAAAACGAGGCGGCCTACCGGGCCGCGTACCCGGACGCCGACCCGGAGGCGCTGTTCGAGCTGGTCCACTCCGACTGGCTGTTCCGGATGCCGACCCTGCACCTGGCCCAGGCGCACGCCGCGGCCGGCGGCAGGACCTTCCTGTACGAGGTCCGCTTCCCGGCGTCCGCCGTGGATCTCGGCGCGTGCCACGCGATCGACGTGCCGCTGGTGTTCGGCGACTACCGCGGCCTGGGTCAGACGCTGTTCGGCCCGGAGCCGCCGGCCGCGGCGGTGGCCGTGGGCAACCTGATGCGCGAGCACTGGGCCGCGTTCGCCGCCTCCGGCGACCCCGGCTGGCCGCCCTATGCCCCCGGCCGGCGTATGACCCGCATCTTCGACGACCCGCCGGACGTGGTCGGCTACCCGGAGGAGTCGCTGCACCTGTGGGACCAGCACCGCTTCGGGGTCAACGACCTGACCGCGGACGCCGAGCGGTAGGGTTTTCCCCTGATGCCGATCTATGCCCTGGACGAGTACGAGCCGGAGATCGACGAGGCCGCGTTCGTCCATCCCGACGCGGTCGTCATCGGCCAGGTGAGGATCGGCCCTGAGGCATCGGTGTGGCCCTGCGCCGTGCTGCGCGGTGACCACGGCCGGATCGAGGTCGGGGCGCGGACCTCGGTCCAGGACGGGACCGTGGTCCACTGCACCGAGGAGTGGCCTACGCTGATCGGCGCCGACTGCGTGGTCGGGCACAACGCCCACCTGGAAGGCTGCGTGGTCGCGGACCGGTGCCTGATCGGTTCCGGGTCGATCGTGCTTAACCGGGCCCGGGTCGGGACCGGCGCGATCGTGGCGGCCGGTGCCCTGATCACGGAGGGTTTCGAGGTTCCGCCCGGAGCCCTGGCGGCCGGCGTCCCGGCCACGATCCGCAGGACCGGAATGCCCGCGGACCGGGTGGAAGAAGGTGTGAAGACGTACCTCGCCTCCGCCCGCAGGTACCGGTCAGGGCTGCGCCTTCTAAATCCGGGCCGCATCAGTCCCTGAGGAAAGATGATCGACGGCCTGGCGGTGGTGGACGCCCACATGCACGTGCCGCGGCTGAGCACCGTGACGCCCGCGTGGCTGGACTGGGCGGCGAAGTTCGGCCAGGACTCCGGGTGGCGGGACGTGTTCGACGCCGGCGGCGACCCGGTTCCGGCCCGGCTCGACGCCATGCTCGACGCCGAGGGCGTCGATGCCGCGCTGCTGTTCGCCGAGTACAGTCCGGGCGCGACCGGCATCCAGCCGGTCGAGGACCTGCTGCCCATCATCGCCCACAACCCCCGGCGATACCGCCTGGTGGCCAACGTGAACCCGAAGTTGCACACCCCGCCCGCCGCTGAGGCCGAACGCCAGCTCGATCTCGGCGCCGTCGCGGTCAAGGTGCATCCGGTGCACGGCGCCTTCCGGCCCGATCGCGACGACATGTACCCGGTGTATCAGCTGTGCGCCGAGCGCGGCGTGCCGGTGATCGTGCACACCGGGCCGAGCATCTTCCCCGGCTCGCAGCCCGAGGCGGGGGACCCGGCTTTGATGGACCCGATCGCGGCCGGCTTCCCCGGCGTCCAGTTCGTGCTGGCCCATGGCGGGCGCGCCCACTGGTACGCGGACGCCGCCCGGATGGCGCTGGCCAGGGACAACGTCTGGCTCGACCTGGCCGGGCTGCCGCCCAAGCGGCTGCCCGGCTATTACGCGGGCTTCGACTTGCCCGCCCTGGCCGCCAGGTGGATCTTCGGGACCGACTGGCCTGGCGTTCCCGGAGTGGCCAAGAACGTGCGTGCGATCGCCGCCCTCGGCCTGCCCGCGGATATCCTCGCCGCGGTCCTGGCCGGGAACGCGGCGCGTCTCTACCGACTCAGCACGTTCGCGTAGCATCGAACCAGTCGTCCCCGCCCGGGCGTGGCGTGGCAGGGCGAAACTAGCCGTCGCCAGTGCACGTTGTCTTTGATACCCGTACACCTAGCTGAGACGAAGCACCCGTGGACATCGACCTGGATGTGGACTACGCCACCACCCTGGTGGCCGCCGTACTGCTCGGGGTCGGATTTGTCCTCCAGCAGTACTCGGCCGAGCAAGAGCCCGACTCGCATTTCCTGCGCCTGCGCATGCTGACCGACCTGCTGCGCAAGCCCAGGTGGCTGCTCGGCATCGTCTGCATGGTGGGGGGCTACCTGGCCGTGGCCTGGTCGATCGACCACCTCGAACTGACGCTGGTGGAGCCCCTGCTCACCACCTACCTGGTGTTTGCCCTGATGCTTGCCGTCCCGATATCGCGGCAGCGCCTCAAGGTGACCGAGGTGGTCGGTGCCGTCATCTTGATCGGCGGGGTCGCCCTGGTGTCGGTGTCCCGCTCGATCACGCCCATCGGCCTGGATTTCGGTTCGTTCTCGCACTGGTACGCGGCGGCGATCATCGCGGGGATCGCGGCCGTCTCCGTGGTGATCGGGCACCGCACCAGCGGGCAGGCCCGGGCCACCCTCACCGGCCTGGGGGCCGGCCTGGTGTTCGGCATCCAGGACGCACTGACCAGGCAGACGCTGACCGGGCTCGAGGGCAACTCGTGGACCGTGCTGTTCAGCACCTGGTCGGCGTATGCGCTGGTCGGCGCGGGCATCGTCGGCATCTGGCTGATGCAGAACGCGTTCAGCGCGGCCCCGCTTCATGCCTCACTGCCCGCCATCGCGGCCGGTGAGCCCCTGGCCGGGATCGCGCTCGGAATCCTCGTGTTCGGCGACCGCGTCTCGATCACGCCTGGCATGCTGGCCATCGAGGCCGGCGGGATCGCCGCGCTGATCGTCGGGGTGATCGCGGTGGCGCGCGCGTCGGCCTTCAGCGGCCTGCGCAAGATCACCGACGTGCGCAAGATCACCACCGACGTGCGCCATATCACCGACGTGATCAGGCCAGGGTCAGACGCCGGGCCCGACACACCCAGCACGCCAGGACCCGACCAGAACCCGCCAGACAAGCCGCTGCCCAGCGTCGAGGGAGCGAACGGGGTGACGCCAGGCAGGCCCCCGGGAAGCCCGGTTGCGCCGAAGTTCTCCCGGCCCCTTCACCGGCACCGGATTCAGGACTCCGCGTCCGGCGGGGACGGCTTAGCCGGGGCAGCCGGAACGGCCGCGGCACCGCGAGGGCCGCCCCCCGCCCATCCCCAGCCCCGCGGCGCCGACTCGGACGTGGTGCGGTTCAGCATCTTGTCAAGCGCCGCCGTCAGGCTCCCGTCGGCGGCGATCCGTCGCCTGATGATCACGATCATCGTCGGCAGGGCCCAGAAGTCCCCGCACACCCACAAGATCGCCGCGCCGATCTGCTGGTCGGCGAACGGCGACAGGGTGACGCCGGGGACGTGGTTGTAGACCGCGTACACCGAGTGCGAGACGAACAGGCTCAGCGCCATCGAGAGCATGATCATGATCCCGTTGGTCACAAGCAGCGCGGCCGCCTGGGACGTGGCCGGCATCCGGCGCCGGAACGGCGGCGACGGGATGAACTGCAGCCAGAACAGCACCCCAGCCGCGAAAAAACTACCGTGCGCCAGCCAGATGTGCACGGCCCGGTTGTTCTCGGACAGATCGAAGGGACCGGGCAGGTGCCAGACGACCATCGCGGCATTGAACAACGCCACCGACACCCACGGCCGCAGGACGAACCCGCCCAGCGAGCGCAGCGGCCGGGACCAGGCGCCCCCCAGCACGCCCCGGGTCACGCTCGGCGCCGCCCGGCCGGGCAGTGCCTCGAGCAGCGGTTGCCACGGCGCGCCCGCCACGACCAGCGTTGGCGCGGCGAACATGAGCAGCAGGTGCTGGATCATGTGCGCGATGAAGTACTCGTAGCCCCAGTAGTCCAGCGGCGACTCCACGGCCAGCAGCAGCACCACGAGCCCGGCGTAGAACAACAGCGACCGCCGCCGCCGCTCCCTGGTCCGTTCCGGCCGGGACCGCCGTGCCAGCCGCCACAGCCCGATCTCATGCCACACGGCGACCACGATGGCCAAGATGAGGAACGGGTCGTACGACCAGTGCTGCGTGAAGTAAGCCATCAATGTCCTAGCTGGATGAGCCGTACTCGATCGGCACGTTGATCACCTGGACCTTAGTCCATGCCCCGGCGTCGAGCCGCCACACGGTGAGCCGGGAGCCCGACACCGCCAGCGCGTCGTACGAGCCGGCCGTCGGCCCGGCGGCCAGCGTCGCGGTACGGGCCGGCGCGGGCGGCAGCGCCTGCCAGGACCCCCCTGACCCGCTGATCGTCTCCGCGTGCCCCCCGCCCGACAGCACCCACACGCTGCCGGCCTGACCGAACCCCGACGCGCTCACCCCGCTCGCCGCGACCGGCGCCGACACCGTCCAGCGTCCGCCTGCCGACCACGCCGCCAGCAGGTCGCTGCCGGCCCGCAGCAGCGCCACGTTGCCGCCCGCGTCGGCGGCCAGCCCGAGCACCTGCACCTGATCCCGGCCGAACCCCGCGGGCAGCGGCGGCCCCGCCGCCTGCCAGCCGCCGCCGGTATCGGCGAAGATTCCGGCCACGCCCCGCCGCACGCAGCTCCCCGCCGCCATCGGAACATTATTTGGACCGAACGAAACGGCGTTCACCGCCACCAGCCCGCACTCGCGTCCCGGGGTGGTCGCCGCCAGGCCCGACAGCGACGCGAGGCGCGACCACTGTCCGGCGGACGCCGCCCCGGCCGTCGCCGCCGCCTCGATGCTGCCGTCGTGCAGCAGCGCCAGCGTGCGTCCCGACGTCGCGACGGCGATCGCGTCCTGGACGTCGGCCAGGTCGGCGTCGAGCAGGCCCGGCGTCCAGTTCTTGCCCTCATCGGCGCTGGCGGCCAGGGGGGAGTAGGCGAGGTCCTGGCTGGGCCGGAAACCGACAAGCAGCGAGGTGCCTCCGGCGCCGCTGGCCGCGACCAGCCCGCCGTTGTCGGCCACGCCCTCCGGGGTGACCTCGGACCAGCGGCTGGCGCCGGCCGGCCGGACGAACAGCTGCCAGAAGTTGTCCTCCGACGCGGCCGACCCGCCCATGACCGCGATCGCCCACGTGCCCTGCTGGGTGACCAGCGATGTGGACAGCGGCGCGGTCTGCACCTGCAGGCTTGCCGCGGAGCCCGGGGCGACCTGAGAACCGCACCCGGCGATCAGCGTGACCAGACCCGCGCACGCCGACGCGAGGCCCCCCCGGGCTAGTGTGAGCTTCACTTGTCGCTCAGCGCCTGACGCGCGTACTGGGTCAGCATCACCGAGTACGAGGACTGGGTGCTGGCCGTGGCGGGCCCGGGATCGGCTCCGACCTCTTCGCGAATGTGCCCCGTCCGGTCGATAACCAGGGTCAGCTCACTGTGGTCGATCATGGCGCCCGCAGGCTCGTCCTCGACGGCGACCCCGTACTGCTTCCAGACCTGGCCGAGCTGGCTGACCGACCCGGTCAGGTAGAGCCAGTTCGGCACGTCGGTCAGCCCCTCCTCGCGGTCGAACGCCTGGGTGAACGCGTCCGACCGGTAGATCGGGTTGGCCACGATCGCGACCAGTTCCACGTCCTTGTCCGCGGACCCGAGCAGTACCCCGGCCTCCTTGAACTCGGCCCCGATGATCGGGCAGTCGCTGGTGCACACCGGGTCGAGGAACGTCATCAGCACGACCTTGCCGTGCAGGCTGGCCAGCGAGACCGGCCGACCGTTCTGGTCGGTGAGCTGGAAGGCCGGCGCCGGGTAGTTCTCGGGGGCACTGTCTCCCTCGATGGCCAGGGCCAGTATCGGATCTGCGGTCCGGTTCGTCGCCGCCGCGGCCATCGGCGCGGCCCCGAGCAGGACGATCCCAAGCGCCGCCAGCGCGCCGACCGACCGCAGGCTGGCGGTCGCGATCGTGCTCCCCAGCGCGCCCGGGCTGACCAGCAGCTTCCGGATGGCTGGCACCTCCTGCGAGGTGGCTGGCGCCTCCTGCGGCGCAGGCGTCAGGGCCAGGTATCCGGCCGAGAACAGCACGATCCAGGGGATCATGCTGTTGGGGTCGGTGCCGAGCCCGCCGAGGAAGCCGAGGTCCTGCACAAGCACCCAGTCCGCCAGGCAGAAGACCAGGCCGAACCACACGGCGTAGCGGACAAGCTCGGGCCGGCCAGTTAGGAACAGGGCACCCATAGCGGCCAGCACGATCACCACGACCAGGTTCACCGCGAAGCCGTTGCTCGCGGCGAACGAGCCGAAGTCCGCCACCAGGGCGGAAAGGAAGTGCGGCTGGGGAGTCGACGACATCTGCTGGACCATCCCCGACAAGGTGCCGGAATGGCCGCCCTTCCAGTAGCCGCGGCCCGGCCAGGCCTGCAGCACGGCCATGCCGATGAAGAACAGCCCGATCCCGGCCAACAGCAGCCGGCCAAGCTTCGGACTGCGCCAAGCGTCCTCGGGCAGCGCGATGAGCGCCCCGGCGACCACGTAGATGAGCACCGCGCCTGGTGCCCCGGTGAGCCAGCTCAGCCCCGGCGCGAAGATC
>Ga0335075_10015617_pt1 | contig 11373 bp, 11 predicted proteins | sample Lox_Sample_24_FD_206723 | JGI IMG/M metagenome (GOLD analysis project Ga0335075, IMG submission 206723) | Soil microbial communities from Loxahatchee National Wildlife Refuge, Florida, United States - Lox_Sample_2.4 | ecosystem: Environmental > Terrestrial > Soil > Wetlands | place: USA...
CGCCGAGCGCGGCGATCCGGTCCAGCTCCCCGTCGAGGACGTCGCGCGGCATCCGGTAGGCCGGTATGCCGTACCGCATCATCCCGCCCGGCCGCTCCCCGGCATCCCTGACCTCCACCTCGTGCCCGAGCCGGGCCAGATGGTAAGCGGCGGACAGCCCGCTCGGCCCGGCCCCGATGACAAGCACGCGCTTGCCACTGCGGGCCGGCGGCGGGTCAAACGACCACCCCCGCTCGAGCGCGAGATCGCCCAGGAACCGCTCGACGCTGTGGATCGACACTGCGCTGTCGAGGCTGGCCCGGTTGCAGACGCTCTCGCACGGGTGGTAGCAGACTCGGCCGTGAATCGCCGGCATCGGATTGTCGCTGACCAGCTGCCGCCAGGCCCGTTCATGATCGCCTGCCTCGGCGTGGGCCAGCCAGGCCTGGATGTTCTCCCCGGCCGGGCAGCCCGCGTTGCACGGCGGCAGCAGGTCGACGTAGACCGGACGCCGCTGGCGGACCGGTCCCGAGCGGGACCGCCCGTGCAGCAGATCCGGCAACGGGGTGGCGTCTTGTCGCTCTGGTCGCAGGGCCATACTCGGCACGCTACGCCTGGGAGCCGTCATGCAGCAGGGACCTTCGTCCCCTGACCTGCGCGTCTCGGGGGTCGGCTGCGCCCGCCCTTTCGGCGGTGGCGGCCGCGGGAAGCGCGATGACGACAGTCCGGCCGCCGTCGGAGTTTTGCGTGCAGTGCAGCGCGTCGCCCATCGTCTCGGTGAAGTCACGGGCAAGCCGGAATCCGAGGCCGTCCTCTTCCGCTTGCGGCGATCCGTGATCAGTAATCGAGATCTCGATCAGACTCGCGTGGCAGGCCGCGGCGAGCGTGGGCGGGCAGTCGGCATGACTTCGGTGCAACGCGCCCGCGATCAGGCTGGTGAGGATCCTGGTGAGCAAGTCCGCGTCGGCGATCACGTCCGGCAGGTCGTCAGGAATGCTCAGGCTGATCTCCGGGCCGCCGGGCCCAAGGTCGTCCAGTGCCTCCTCGAGCACCTCATCGAGGCTGACTGACCGCTGGTACGTCTCCAGCGCTCCGGAATGGGCCCGGCGGAGATCCCTGAGGTCGGTCAGGAGCCTGGTGACCTGCGCGAGCGCCCGGCGCGCATCCGAGGCAAGCCCGGCCAGCTCGGCCGCCGTGATGGTGGCGGGGGAATCGGCCAGGATGGCAAGGGCGGTGTCGGCCTTCTGGAGCTGCTCGCGTGCTTGCCGACCGGTGGCGGCCAGCACAGCCGAGAGGGAATGAGCGTCGGCGGCCTGGCGCGCGACGCGCGCGTCGCGCTCGTCCTGGCGGCGCCGGACCAGGCCGGCCAGCACCGGGACGACACAGGACGAGAGCAGGCGCATGTCATCGGCGCTGAGAGCGCGTCCGCGGCCGGCCAGCGTGAGGGTGTCGGTGACTTGGAGTGAGACCTCGGCGTCAGGCCCGTCGGGCGGCTGGTCGCCCGCGCTCGCGATGACGAACCAGCATGACCCGGTGCCGTTGCGCCCCCGCTCGAGAAGGCTCACGGCGTCCAGGCCGAACATCTCCCGGATCTCTTCGACCAGGGCAGGCGGGTCGCCGTGACCGCCAAGCACGCTGGCGGCGAGCCGGGCGAGCGCGGCGGCCTCCGCCGTCGCCCGCTGTGCGCGCGTGCCGCGGCGGAACGGGGCCAGCAGCCGGCTGAGCGCGAGCCCGTGGTCCCTCCCGCGCTTCCTGCTCACCAAGTGCACATCGATGCGCCCGGCTCGGCGGGCGAGCCTGGTCGGCGTGCTCTTCCCGGCCAGCAATGTCGTCAGCCGGCTGCGGCGGCTGGCGCCCAGGACCATCTGGGTCGCGTTCTGGGCGCGGGCGAAGCGCAGCAGCGCCTCGGCCACGTCGTCGCCCGGAACCTGCTGGAAGCTGCCGCCGAGGGACGCCACTTGCGCCCGCTGCGTGTCCAGCGCCCGGCGGGCGGAATCGGTCAGGCCGTCGTCCCGGATGACGTGCACGGCGAGCAGGTCACTGCCCGGCGTGGCGGCGGCAATCCTGGCCGCGCGGCGAATCACGGTCTCGTCGTCGCCCTCGCCGGCGACGCCGACGACGATCCGCTCGCGGGTCTCCCACGGCACGGAAATGCCGTGCTGGGCACGGTAGCGCTGCAGCCCCTCCTCGACCCGGTCGGCCACCCACAGCAGAGCGAGTTCGCGCAGCGCGCTGAGGTTACCGGGCCGGAAATAGTGAGTGAGCGCGGCCTCGATGCGGTCCGGCGGGTACACGTTCCCGTGCACCATCCGACGGCGGAGCGCCTCCGGGGTCATGTCGACAAGCTCGATCTGGTCGGCGCGGCGCGCGATCTCGTCCGGCAAGATCTCATGCTGCTCCACGCCGGTGATCTGCCGCGAAACATCCCGAAGCGACTCCAGGTGCTGGATGTTCAAGGTCGTGATGACGTCGATGCCAGCGTCGAGCAGTTCATCAACGTCTTGCCACCGCTTGGCATTGCGGCACCCGGGAACGTTGGTGTGCGCAAGCTCGTCGACCAGCGCGACCTCCGGGTGGCGGGCAAGCACCGCGTCCAGGTCCATCTCGGCGAAGGCAGAGCCGCGGTGGGTCATGGCGCGGAGCGGAACGCTCTCCAGGCCTTCCGCCATCGCCGCGGTCAGCGGTCTGCCGTGCGTCACCACGATCGCGGCCACCACGTCGCTTCCGCGTGCCCGGCGGCGCTGCGCCTCCGCCAGCATCGCGTACGTCTTGCCCACGCCGGGCGCTGCCCCGAGGTAGACGCGCAGCTTCCCCCGCGCTGGGGTGATGTCCGCTGATCCCCGCTCCGGAGTGATGTCCGTCGGCATGCCTGCCACGTTGCCGCGAAGCGGCTCGCGTTCCCAGAGACGTTCGGCCCTCCGGACGAGGACCTTGGCCACCAGCCCAGGGCGCTGGGCAGGGAGCTGTCGGTCTCTGGAAGACCGTTATGCCGCAAGGATCCCCGGACTGGCGGGCAGCGACTTCAGCTGGCCGTGTACGCGGGCAATTCCTCTCCGTTGGCCCTGAGCCCGTCATGTCGCGGCCGTGTGGCGCGGCAGGGCTTGCTCGATCCTGGCGGCCTGGCAGGCTTGGCGCTGGTGCATCACGCCGTAAGTGAAGGTGTCCTCCCCCGCCTCGCGGGCCTGATGAGCGAGTTCGAGCAGCACCGTGCGCGCGACGACGCTGTCGTGGTGGTCGCCGAGTACCTGCTGCAGTTCTTTCGCCTGTGCGGCCTGGAGCCTGGCGGTGCTGCCGAGCGCGGGCGCTGCTGCTTCGGCGGCGTACCGTGCCCGTTTGGCGGCTTTGCGCGCCTGGTGGATCGCCGTGTCGCGGTCGGCGGCACCGGGCACGGCGGCCAGGGCGCGCTGCAGTCGGCGTGCTGCGCGCCGGACCGGTTTGGCGAGCGCCTTGCCTGCCTTGCGTTCCGCCGATGGGGTCAGCGGCGGGTTGGCCAGCAGCGCGCCGAGTTCATCGAGCAGCCGAGGGTAGCGCTCCCCGTCCAGCGCATCTAGCGCGGTCTCGCGTGCCTGGGCGAGCCTGGCGGTGAAGTGGGCGCTGATGCGGGCCTCCACCGGGCCCATGACCAGGGCAGGCGGGACGGCGACGAGGTCAGCGGTAAGCATGGCCAGCAGGACCTCGGTGTCGCGGGCCTGCCCAAGCGCGGCCGCCAGCCATCTCAGCTCCGTGCACAGCGGACGGGTCGCGTCCCGCGCGATGATGTCGCCGAAGCCCTGCAGTGCGCTGCGGGCCCGGCGGGTGGCAACCCGCATCTGGTGCACGGCGTCCGGCTCATCGCGACGGACGAGCGGGCCACAGCGCGAGATTTCGCCCGCCTGGTCGCGCAGGTAGGCCAGTACTACCTCGCCCGCAGACGACTGCCTGCTCAGCGTAGGCCGCTGAGCGGCCCCCGCGCCCGGCAGGTCCCCTGCGCCGGGGGCGTCCTTGCGCTCGGTCTCACGAACGACTGCGGCCATGCCTTTGCCTCCTGTGCGCGGGCGGTTATGGAGTGACCACCAGATGGTTTTCCACCATGGTGATCCCGGGCGCGGCGGCTGCGGCAGTCGTGGCCGCGGTCGACTCGTGCATCGAGTGCACGTTCCCGTAAAGCCTCGCGATATGGCCGGACACTTCGATCTTGATGTGACGGGCGTCAACCTGCGCCTCGCGCCTGAAGGCATCCTCGATCACCTGCTCGACCTGCTCCGGGCTGGCCGGGTTTTTGAGGGTGATGGCATTCGTCACGCCCAGCACTCCCCGAACCGGGGCGACCACCCGCTCGACCTCGCGGCGCTGGTAGTCATGTTCCACCTCGCCGTCCAGCGTGACCCAGCCGTCTTCCACCCGAGCGTGAACCGCGTTCTCGGGAATTTGCACGTTCCAGTCCAGGACGTGCGCGATCGCCGTGGCGACGTCACAGTCGTCCCGGGCCGAGCCGGCCTGCTTGACCTGCAGGTCATTGGCCACGGCCCTGACCCCGTAGACGCGCTCGGCGGCCGAGGCCGCCGCCATCTTCTCCGCGTAGCTCAAGGCATGACCGGTCAGGGTGACCGCGCCATCCGTAACGGCCACGCCGATGCCGTCGGGGTCCGTTAGCTTGGGATCCCACCGCAGCTCGTCGGTGACGTCATCCCTGATCTCGCCGTCGGTAATCATCAGCTGCCTCCTGCGTTCGCTTACGGTGCCGTCCTTGGCGCCCCGAGCGGGCGTCTCACTTCCAGGCAATGCCCACCCGGCTGGGCGGGAAAGGGTCATTGGTCCCTTGTTCGGACCTGTGCCCTAGGCCTAGCAGATCACCCTCAATGGGGCCTGCAAGCCATGTACACGCCCCCCTTTTCGTGGTTTACGCCATGCCGCCCGGCCGCGGCACCCGTTTTCAGCTTGACGCGGCGTGCCGATTGGAGGGTCCATCCGTCTTGCGTCCGCTGTCGCCCGGTGCCCCTCCGGAGCCGGGCGGCTAGGGAGGATCGGAGTTCTTGACGTCCGCCGCGACAGTTCGGAAAGCGTGCTCATCTCGCCGGTGCCGGTGCCGGTGCAGGTGGCCCGCACGTTCCTGGCCGGGGTGCTAGACAAGTCCCACGTGCACGTAGACCTGGGATGTACCTCGCATGCCCGCTCGGGCGGGACGCGTGGCGGCAGGTTGGCCCGGGAGCGGCTGCGGATGCCATGACCCTAGACCACCTTCAGCGTGCCGGGTGCCAGCGGGGGAGCCATGCTGGGTTCGCTGGAGTTCATGAGCCCGACAGTCGGCTGCCTCGGGACCGCGAATCCCGCGTCCGGTAGCCGCATGCAGCTGCTGCGGACCACCAATGCGGGGCGCACCTGGCACGCGGTCACACTCTAAGTCGGCGCGGCAAGGAGCCAGCGGGAGAGGCGGCTGACGTGGATGAGCGGGTACCTGCCTATTTTCCGGGTGGTGGCGGTCGACATCTGGCCAGTGCCTCGGCCGCCCGCGATTTCTCCGAACGTGTGCTGGAACGCGGGAACTACAACGCGGGAACTACCGCGACAGGGCAGGGCGCGTGGTGCAGCAGGGCGTGCGCTATCGAGCCGAGGCTCATGTCATCGAGGCCACCGCGGCCGCGCGAGCCGATGACAAGCAGCTGCGCGCCGACTGCGGCTTCGAGAAGCGCGGTCCGAGGCGAGCCAGCCGATACCTGCCGCAGCACGGTCAGCTCGGGATAGTCCTTCTCGTGCGCCTGCAGCACGCGGTCGAAGTCCGCTTCGATGCGGCTCGCCTCGCCCAGTGTCGCGGGCGCGTCCGCGAGCGCGCACACGGCGAGCACCGGAGCATGGCGAAGCTCTGCCTCCCGGAACGCGAACCTGATGACGTCCCGGGATCTTGCGGACCCGTCCGTGCCCGCCACGATCGGGCCCTGTTGCTGGTTAGCCCGGCGTCGGCGGGCGCGGAGGATCACCACGGGCCCCTGAGCGTGCCCGGCGACCTGCCAGGGAACGGAGCCCAGCGCCAGCCCGGTGATGCCGCCCTGACCGCGGGCGCCGAGCACGACCATCTGAGCGGAAGCGGTTTGCTCGCACAGCACCTGCGCGGGGGTGCCGCGCGCCAACAGCGGCATCACCGATTCCGCTCCCAGTGCCGACCGGGCGTAGCTGACCCCGGCGGCGAGGATGTATTCGCCCCGGTTCTGGGCGACGGCGTAAACGGCCGGATCGTCGAGTACCGCCAGGTAGTGCGGCGCCCACGCCAGGCAGACCGTCAGCGTGCACCCGTGCGCCCGGGTCTCCTCCACGGCCCAGCGCAGCGCCTGGTCACTCCCTGGCGAGCCGTCGTAGCCCGCGACGATCCCGTTTCGCAACGTAGTCATCTCGCATCACCTGCCTCCCCTTCTAACTCTTGGCTGTCCGCGAGGCCGCCGACAGGGCACAAGGTCCCGCGTCAGGTCGTGAATCAAACCGGCGCCGCCTGGCTCGGCCGTCGGCGCAGCCATTCGGCGTAGGACTGCGAGTCGTCCAGGCTGAAGCTGAGTCCCGTCCCTGGCGGGGGCGCCACGGCGAAAAGAAGCACGGCCGCGTGCTCGAGCGCCGGCAGCAGCAACTCTGGGGCGCCGCGCGCCTCAAGCCCGACTGACGCATAGTGCTCGGCGCCGATGCGGATCTCGGCGAGTTCGACCGCGCAGCCTGTCGTGACGACAAGGCGGTCGCGGGAGGCGGCGGCGTCGCCGGAAGCCAGCGGGAACCAGGTGCCCGTCCGCTTCTTGTGTACCGTGGTCCATCCCGGGGCCGCATCGCCGCCGTTGTCCCCCGGCAGGTAGTCGTCACCGGAAAAGGACCACTTTCGCCAGAGTGCGAGGGTGCCGCGGGGGCCATGTGGCAGCTCGATCGGCTCGGGTCTGCCCACGAGTGCCTTCACGTCCAAGACGCTGCCTTGCCTCAGTTTTACCGCCAGCCCCGGCAGCCGGGGCTGCATCAGGTAAGCGTCGTCCCGCGTTTCCGTTCTGGTCGGGAAGCGCGCGAACCATTCCCGCATCGCGGGCGTCAGCGGACCGGGAGTTATCCAGCGCACCTCCAGGCTGTCCACCGGACCCGCCATCCCGGTCGGCACGGGCAGCCCGCCGGCGGCGGGTGAACGATCCTCGGGAACCCCCTGGGCCGCCAGGTCCGCGGCGGACGAGGGGCGCCCGCGCAGTGCCCAGGCGAGCCCGACCGCGAGCAGCCCGCCGGCCGTCGGCCCGGCAAGGTAGATCCAGATGACTCCCAGGTCACCGCTGACCAGCGCCGGACCAAGGCTCCGGGCCGGGTTCATCGACGCGCCGCTGACCGGGCTTGCCCACAGTCCGGCCAGGACGACGTAGCCGCCGATCGCGATCGCGGCGTTGTGGCCGACGTTACGTGCCCCGGAGGATGTTCCGAGGATCACGGTCATCAGGCCGAAACTCAGCACCGTCTCCGTTGCCAGGGCGATCCCGGGCGAAATGCCGGGTCCGGGGAAGGTCCCGCCCAGCCGTCCGGCCGTGCCGAACATCGACCGCAGCAGCGCGGCGGCTCCCGTCGCGCCGCACACCTGAGCCAGGAGGTAACCGGGAACCCGTTGCCAGGGGAAATGGCCGCGAGCGGCGAACGCGACGGTGACCGCGGGGTTGAGGTGCGCGCCGGAGGTCGCGCCGATCGTATAGATCAGGGCGAGCACCATGATCCCGGGCGCGGTCACTGCGGCGGTCCGGCTCACCTGTCCGTGACTCACCGCATCGACTACCGCGGCTCCGGCTGCCGCCAGGACGAGCAGGAAGGTGCCGCCGGCCTCGGCGAGCAGCCGCCGCCATTCAAGTCGGCTGTCCGCGAAGTCCGCTGTTGCCCGGTCGCGGGATCGCCCGTTCAGCGGTATCGCGGCGCGCCGTGCCAAGTGACCGTTCACCACGTGCTCGCAGAGCCACGGGACCTGGCGATCAGCTTGGCCCTGGTGCTCTGCAGTCGCGTGGCCAGCACCGGGATCAGCCGACGGCTGAACTCGTAGCCGAACACCGGGTCCGTCGCACAGCAGCCCCGGACGGCGGCGGCGTCGAACTCGAATGCCTCGACCGGGCTGACGCAGACCGCTCCGAACGACCAGCGGTACGGCGGGAACAGCCAGGACAGGCCGAGCAGTTCGCCGATGCCGATGCTGTCGATGATGACCGGCCTCTCGCCGGGTACCTGCATGTCCAGGCTGACATGACCGCCCTGGATCAGCCAGAATGCGGCGGCGTAGCCGCCGTCGTCGAAGATCCGGTGACCCTCGGGAAACTTGACATCCGACGCCGCCTCGGCGAGCCGGCCGAGCTGGCTAGGCGGCATGCCCCGCAGGAACGGCTGAGCGGCCAGGGCCGCTGCGGTGACCTCGATCATGGGATCGACCACCCCCTTGCTGGTCTTCTATGTCCAGTTGAACGCCGCGCCGCGGTTCCCGGTTAGGGCCGTAGGGCCCTGGTCATGGGCCGTTCGACCTCTCCGCGGACCTGCCCCCGCCCCGCAGCAGATGCCTGCAAGGGACAGAAAGCCGATTCCGTTCGGGATGAAGTTCTTGATTCTCCCGAACGAAATCGTGCTTCGCGTTGCTGGAGTCACTGATCGCCCAGGCGGTGCCGAGGCCCGCCAAGCGTAGGGGCGAATGCCGCGGTCCAGGGGACTTTCGCCCGCCCTAGCCCTGCTGCGCGGGCGGTGCGGACCGTGTACGAGTGACGGACTGGCCGAGCTTATCGATAATGTCGACGACGCCGTCGACGTCACACATCAGCCGGGCCGCAACCGGGATGAGGTCCCGGCCACGTCCGCCTCTCCGGGCCCGGCGAGCAGGATCTCATCGAGGACCTGGCGGACGTCAGCCGCGATGTTCTCGTCCGGCCGCAGGAACACGGCTAGGAGATCACGGCGGCTGACGACGCCGATCAGCCTGTTGTGCTCGTCGACGACTGGCAGCGGCCTGACGTGGCGGGTGCTCATCAGGCGGCCGGCCGTATGGACGGTCACGTGCGGGCCGACCGTGATGGGGATGGTTAACGCCCGGCTTTCGCTTCCTGGAACTCATCGCTTTCACCGGGTCCAAACGGCAGGAGACGTCCTCTTACGGTTCCGCAGCCTGCTCGGTGACGGGCGGGGACTTAATGACCGGTTTCCCGGTCCCTTTGGCTGGACTGGCCGAAGGGACCGGAGCCGCGCACCGCGCAATCGGGATCCGCGTGAGGCGGAGCCGAGCCTCTCCCGCTCTCCGGTATCCCAGCGTCCACAGGGCTTTGGTCCTGATTTAAGCGGTCGTTGGACGGTGGGCGGCCAGATCGCCGCGCGGTGGAATTGGGTCATCAGCGATACGCCGAGAAAGGGGCGGTTGCGATGAACGCCATTGTCAAGGACGTCATGACGACACACGTGGTCGCCGTCCGGATGAACGCGACCTACAAGGAAATGGCCGCCAGGCTGCGGGAGCTCCGGGTGAGCGCGTTTCCGGTGCTCGATGACGATAACAAGGTCGTCGGCGTGGTATCCGAGGCTGACCTGCTGACCAAGGAGGCACTCGAGTACAGCGTGCCCGGTCTGATGGGCCGCATCTTGCACGGCCGCGAGCGGGCCAAGGCGGCCGCGGTTACCGCCGCCGAGCTGATGACAAAGCCGGCGGTGACCATCGGCCCGCGCGAGCCTGTCTCGCACGCCGCAAGGCTGATGTACTCGCGGAAGGTGAAGCGGCTTCCCGTCGTCGATGACGACGGCCGCCTGGTCGGGATCGTCAGCCGCGCCGACCTGCTCAGCGTATTCTCACGGCCCGACGCGGAGATCCGCCACGACATCATCGAGAACGTCATCATCGGCACCGTGGTCACCGACCCCGCCCGGTTCACCGTTACCGTCAAGGACGGCGTGGTGACGGTCGAGGGCAAGCCAGAGAACGCGAGCGTAGGCCGCGACATGATCGAGGAGATCCGCCACGTCGAAGGCGTCGTCGCGGTGCGTGACCGGCTCAGCTACCCGCCGGAGTCTCGTTCCGTCCCGCACACGGACATCAACTCGGCCCTCTAAGAGGGCCGGGCACATGATGATGTCGCCGTCGTCCAGCGCGAAGTTGACGAGTTCCGCCGCGGGCAGTGCCTGTCGGGTGTAGACGATCCTGCCCACGGGTACCTGTCCCAGCAGCCGTAGGCAGCCACCCCGTAGGTGCGGGAGCGTTGTGCCGTTGAAGTCGATGGTATGCAGCGGTCACCGAGGCGGCCCGCCTGATGTACTCCCCGCCGGGTTAAGCGGCTCCCGGTCACCAGCGACGGCGGACGGCTGGTCGGCGTCGTGACTCGCTCCGACGTTCTCGGCGTGTACAGCTGGCCCGACGCGGACATAAAGCGCAGATCGCCCAGGACCTCATCCTCGGCACGTTCCTCTGCAGCCCCGACAGCTTCACCGTCACGGTCAAGGACGGCATCGTTACCATCCAGGGCGCGCCGGAGACCACCTGGATCGGCCACGACATCACCGACGCCGTCAGGCACATGGGGGGCGTGGTCGCCGTCCGCGACCGGCTCACCTATCCGTCCTCCGACCCGCAGTACGGCATCAGTGCGCTCTTCTGAACACACTCCGGGAGTTCGTGCATGCCGAAAAGGGGCAACCGTGACGCCGTCGCTGCCCCTTCGGGTTGGCTGAGACTTCCCTTCACCGCTCACCGGACACGCGCCAGGGGCCGCTACCGGGAGGGAACCGCGTTTGGAGCCGAAGCCGTCGTTCAACCCGCAGGTAGCGAGCATTGCTCTTAGCTTGGCCTAACCCCCGCGCCGGGTTCAGGACCTTTGTCGGGCCGTCAGGCCCTACGAAGCTCATCCTGCCTGGCTTGGAATAGGTATGTAGGGAGTAACTCTGCTGGGACGGTAGCGGAGGAGGTGCCCAAGATGATGTGCACGGTCGTAAGGAAGCTCGGCAGGGAGCTTGAGCCCGCCGTCCATTCGGTCGGCGTGAACTTCGTCCACCGCGTGCTGGTGAAGACTGACACGGGCGTCGAAGCAAGGGCGGATATATCGGACAGGCTGTACGAGAAGGTACGACCCGGTGACCGGCTCAGGTTTCTGGGTACCCGCAATGTATACCGGGCGTTCCCTCGCGTGCGCGCCTCGCGCCGGACCGGGCTTTTTCGGCTGCGCCCGGTGTGACCCAGCGCGGAAGGCCCGCCCGGGGGAGCCAGGCCCCGGCGACCTTGGTCCCGCCCAGTACAGGCCATCGCCCCCTTGGGGACTGGCCCGGGCAAGGGCTGTGCTGGAACTGGAAAGGATGTGAAGGCATCGGTCACCGGTTTCTCCGGCTGCTACGGCCACCCGGCCGGAGGTGGCACCTGGCGGCGAAAGCGCTGCTCCGAACCGTGCCTCGTGCATGTAGTTGCGGGTGCTCATC
>Ga0335075_10015618_pt1 | contig 11373 bp, 7 predicted proteins | sample Lox_Sample_24_FD_206723 | JGI IMG/M metagenome (GOLD analysis project Ga0335075, IMG submission 206723) | Soil microbial communities from Loxahatchee National Wildlife Refuge, Florida, United States - Lox_Sample_2.4 | ecosystem: Environmental > Terrestrial > Soil > Wetlands | place: USA: Florida...
AGCGCTGCAATCACTTCGGCTTGGTCCAATGGTCAGACCGAAGGCCAGATCACAAAGCTCAAGCTCCTGAAACGCATGATGTATGGCCGCGGGAAGCTCGATCTGCTGGAAGCCCGCATCATTGGCGTCGGGTAATCGAGGCAGCATCAAGATTGCGTCAGAGCCCCTTTTGGACGCCGATTGACATTCTCGGAGTGCATCGGCGCCTCGTGACGGATCGCAAATCCCTTTTGCACTGCATGCCAGTTTACATTCGCTCGAGCTCCTCGGACCCGAACCATCCTTCCCGCACCACCGCGGCGGCGAGGTCGTTCGGACTGTCTGTATAGGCCACTAGCGCCAAACTCCGGCGGGCTCTCGTGCATGTCACATAGAGAAGCCGACGTGTGCGATCAACGGTGGTCTCGCTCCCCTCCGCGCTTCGCCGCTGATCCTCCGCCGAACGAGGCTTGGCGCCGAACAGCTTTTCATAGGAGAATAGAAATCCCTTCGCCGCGCTGTCATCCATCACCACCAATACGCGATCGAATTCCAGGCCCTTAACGCCCTGGTGTGTTCCGTACGGCCCGCGATCACCTACGTAATCGGCATATGCCACGATCTGGTCGTAGGGGGTTTCGAGAAACGCTCTCCATGCCCACAAGCTCACAGGCGAGGCTTCGGGGTTCTCCTCCCCATCGTCCGTTTCGCTCGGCTCTTCAGCTTCCGCCCCAGCGCCGGTGCTCTTTTCGAGAAACACGAAGGGGCGCAGGCTCGGCGGAATATCGAACAGTTTGTGTGTCGCCACGCATTGCAGGACATCGAGGAACCGTGTCGCCGGGTTTGCCTGCAAAGCTATGATGGCTTCGACCGCCCGGCGCACATCAAGCAGCGGATTCGCTGGATCTTTACTGCCGGCAAGGGCAGCCCGGCGCAGGAGCGGCGAAGTCCGCCGCAAATGCGACATGAGGCCAAAGCCATCTTTCGCGGTTGCCGCGGCAACCAAAGGGGCGGCAAGTTCCGTAAAGAGACGCAGGCCGGCGAGGTCGCCCGTTCTGAGGCCCGTCGACAGCCGGGAGTCCTGGTCGAGCGCCTGAAACATCGGGAGGAACCCTGTACGCGATGCCGCCATGTGATGCTCGAGGGTCAGGGTTTTGACAGCTGCTCGGCCGTCAGTCCAAGCGTCGTCGTCGCAGAGCACCGCCATCCTCGCACGAATCTTCCGCTCAATCTCAGGTTTGTTATTCGCAGTGGCAGAAACGACGAACAGTCGAACAAGCCCTTTGGGGCTGTCATCCCGCGCCGCCTGCCGTTGTCCGTCCACCGCTGATCTGAGGCTATTGCCAAGACTCACGATGCGCCGCGGCGAGCGGTGGTTCAGTTTCATGGCCGGTCGCGCCCAGTCCGGCGGGATGTCGCGCCCGAGGTCTGGCTTTCCGTCAGCATAGATACGCTGCATCGTGTCACCAAAGAGACCAAGCGCAAATCTGCCTTTGTTTGCCACTTCAAGGGCAAAGAACGCCCCCATCAGATCGCGGTTCGTATCCTGGCTTTCGTCGATGAGGAGGAACGGGAATTTGTTGACAAGAACAGTCCGCATCGACGGCTTGGTCAGGATGAACGCTGTCGTGATCTTCAAAACTTCGGAGTGGGAAAGCGACTCTGCACCGAAATTGTCGCCGTTCGGGTTGTACGTGAAGCGCCGGGGCGTACCGAGCCATTCAAGGCGCTTCTCTATGGCGGTTATGCCGCGCTCACGATCGAGCGCAGCCTTTGTTCCTGCCCGACCCTTCGCTTGCTTCTCACATATCTCGGCTAAATCTCGCGGCAGACTCGACAGGAGCCATGACCGAATATCGGTGTGAAAGGAACCGATCTGCTGCCAGCAGAAGCTATGGATGGTCGAAATAGGGAAAAGCGGATCAACGCTGACACGCGAGGCGATCTCGTCGACGGCGGCATTGGTGTAGGTGATGACCGCCACCTTCTGGCCCGAGCGCCGAAACGTATCCCCGTGCCGGTCTCTGAAAGTTTCCAAGGCCTCCTTAAGGGCACGGGTCTTACCAGATCCCGCTCCGGCATAAAGAAAGAAGCTTCTCGGCGCCTTGGGGTCGAGGCACGCACTGATCTCGCGGTGAACCCCATCATCGGCGTTACCCGGAGCGAGATCGACACCAGGAGCGCTCATGCCTGGCTTCCCGCAGCTATGCCTTCGGCTATGTCCTTCCCCAGTTCGTGCTCAAACCACGCGAGGCCGTCCCGTATATAACGCGGCGGCACCAGCGCCTTCGGATTGTCGAGCATCAGGCAGTCGAGGGCAAATGCTGCCTTCTCGGCAGCCTTGAGCAACTCGAACAGCTCATCCGCAAGTGCCTCGCCCGAGAGGCCTGCCGCCACGATGGCCTTGATTTTGTCGCTCATAGCCGAGCCGGTGATGGTGGCCAATGCGTCGACATTCTCGAGAATGAGTGCGTCTTCGAACGTGCGTGGGATAATTTCGACTGTCCCGCTGTCGGTGTTCGAAACGTCAAGCGCTTTCTGGTACGCGACATATAAACCGTAGCCCTCGCAGCGCGACAACACGTGCTCCTCGGTCTTGAGCTCCAACAGCTCATCAATCAATTCCTTCGACGGATGCCACTGCTTGAGCACCGGGTTCGCTGTTTTTTGGCCGGCGCCGCGTCGAGGTCGTGCGGCTTTCCACCGGACAGCCTCCGTCCCGGTCTTAGTCGGCACCGCGATGGGCGCGGTAGCATCCAGATCCGCGACAATAAGTGTCGTCAGGCCGAGTTCGTCGACAAGCTCTTTGAAGCTGTGTGCGTGACTGCCTCCGAGATCGAGCACAGTCACGTAGCAGCGGGAGAGAGTGTCGAAATGATGTCGGATGAAATGCGGGACTAGGATGCGTTCCGCTTGTCCTTCGACGAAAATGACGCCATCGGCGAAGAAAAGATCGCAATGTGTCGCCTTCAGGTAACGCCTTACGAACCGCTTCGTCTCGTCGCCCGGTCCAAATACATGCGACAAGTTTGCGACCGTTGTCGTTGGCGTCTCATGGATTGCGGTCGCGGCCCGTCGTCTAAAGTACCGCAGGCTCGCGAAATCCGCTTCATGCGCGACGTGGCTCGAATGGGTGCTGACCACCAGCTGCGTAGAAAATCTTGCCTTATCTCTAAGATCAACGTGATTGCGAAGAAGCGCGTATGCCTTCTTGATGAAGACCTGCTGCACCTGCGCGTGGAGGTGAACTTCGGGTTCCTCTACCAGCACAAGATGCAGCGGAGGAATCTGCTCCAGCGCGTCTCCGTCAATCTCGGCCAACACTTTGCCGACCCGCATCCATTCGTCGCGGTAGCTCATGAGCATGAAAACCATGGCGATCAAATTCTGGTAGCCCAGCCCGGAATAGTCCTCCGGCAGATGGAGGGCGTTGGAGCCGTCGCCGGCGGGATTCGCTACCTCGTACTGCACCGCCGAGCCGTGCCTGAGCCCGTCGGTCGCTCGCAACTGTGTGCTGATCTTTAGCTTCGGGTTCGTCATGCCCGGGTACCCGAGGCCCTGCAACTCCTTGAAGGCCGCCGCAAAACTGGCCCTCAGACGGTCATCGAAGCTCCGTTCCGCAAGCTGGATCGCGCTGAGTGCTTCGTAGTCAGCGGCCGAGGGCAGTTTGGCGGGATCGAGGTGACGGTCATAGTAGGCGCGGAGCTGATCGGAGAGCCGCCGTTTGAACCTTCGCGAGCCACTATCTTGCCCGTCTTCTGCCGGCGCCGCCGTTCCCCGATCACCCGCGTCGGCAAAGTCGCGCTGCGCCGCGATTTCATCGACCTTGATCAAGCGCTTGAACGGGTTCTTCTCAAGCGGCAGCGCGTCGCCCGGAAGCTTCTGCGGCGCTGCCAATCCCTTTTCTGGAGGCACATAAGCAGTGGGATCGAGGGCAAACGCTGCGAGTCCAACGTGAACGCGCAGGCGACGTTCAAGGAACTCGGTAAGGCTGACGGGCCAGATGCGCGCCTTGGCAGCCTGCCCAACTCGCGCGCCGGACTGGCATTGCTGAGCGGCCGCGCGATCCGACAGGTAGTGGGTCTTCAGCTTTTCGAGGTTCTCCACCTGGTACTGAAGCCGGACCCCAAGTAAACCGCCGTTCCAATCCAGCGTCGGCAGTGCATGGATGACGTCTTGTATCTCGCAGAGGGGAACGTCGAGCCAGATGTCAAGCGCAGGTAGCAGGTCATCGAGGTTGGTTTCGATGGAAGTGCCGTTTTCCCAGGTGACCCCCAGGGCATCAAGCTTTGGCCAGTTGGCGATAGTTATATCGCGCAAAGACAGACGGCTCGGTGCGAGAAGAAAGTAGCGAAGGGCTACCATGGCCGACGTCTTTCCACTATTGTTGGCGCCAACGAAGATAGTCGTCTTCTCGTCTAAGTCGATGTGCGTACACTTCAATTTACGGAAGTTGGAAAGTTCGACGAATTTAATTTTCATCCGGTCATCCTTCGGTCGCCCACCTTGAGAGCGACACTTCACGCTTTCAAGTAGTCTTCAAAGCTCCGATTGATCCTAGGAATGTCGTGTTCTTTACGCCGCCCTCGCCCATTCGGCCGAAAGGGCCTCGGCCTGTTGCAGCACAGTTTGGACGGCTGCATCCTGCAGGTCCGGCGGGTAGCCGTATTTGCGCAAAATGCGCTTGACCAGAACCCGCATGCGGGCGCGCGCCGCTTCACGGTGCATCCAATCCACAGTCACGCTCCCGCGCAGGCTCGTCACGAGCTCATGGGCGATCACTCGCAGCGCGGGCTCGCCCATCACGTCGCGGGCGCTGTTGTTCTGGGCAAGGGCGTCGTAGAAGGCGATTTCTTCGTCGCTGAGGCCCGTCTCTTCCCCCCGGGCCCGAGCCGCGCGGATATCCTTGGCAAGCTTGATGAGCTCCTCGAGCACCTGGACGGTCGTCAGGGCATTCGAATGATAGCGGGCGATCGCCGCTTCCAGCCGTTCCGTGAAGCCACGCGATTGCGTCACGTTTCGCTGCGCCTGTGATCGAACCTCGCCGTTGATGAGCTTACGGAGCGCCTCGATGGCAAAATTCTTCTTTTCCATCTCACGCACCTCGGCCAGAAATTCGTCCGACAGCACGGAAATATCCGGCCGGTCGATGCCCGCAGCTTGCATGATATCGATGATGTCGGTCGAGACCACCGCGCGGCTGACAATCTGCTGGATGGCGAGCTCGCGCCCCGCCGTGCTTCTCTCGCCCGTCGCGACGCTCTTCGCCAAAGCGGCGCGGATGGCCTGGAAAAAGCCGACCTCATCACGGATCTCGCGCGCCTCATCACTCGCAGCCGCGATGGCAAACGCCTTCGACAGTGCAAGCACACCATCAGCGTAGCGGCGGTGAGCCCGTTTCTTGCCGTCCTCCGTGGTTTCCTTCGCCGCATCCCCCTGCTGGACCGTGAGAACCCAGTCGATCGCACCAGCCATAACCGCCAGGCGCTGCTGCGGGCTGGCCTCAGCGGCCAGCGCTGGACGGTAGTCGAATCCGCCTGAGGTGTCCGGCCGGAAAATATCCCGGACGATCTCGTATTTCTCGACCATCACGGCGACCGCCTGCACTTCGTCGATGCCAGTCTGCGCCTGATCGGGCTTTGAATACTGGCCGAGCGCGCTTTTCAGGTTTTGAGCAATGCCGATGTAGTCCACGACCAATCCGGCCGGCTTGTTGCGAAAGACCCGGTTGACGCGCGCAATCGCCTGCATCAACCCATGCCCCTGCATGGGCTTGTCGATATACATCGTGTGCATGCAAGGGGCGTCAAACCCGGTGAGCCACATATCGCACACGATGACAAGTTTCAGCGGATCGTCCGGTTTCTTTGCCCGTTTGGCTAACAGCTCGCGCCGCGCTTTGGGGCGCTTCCCGATATGCGCCTGCCACTCCGGCGGATCGGAGGCGGCGCCGGTCATCACTATCTTGAGCGCCCCGGTCTCATCATTGTTGCTGTGCCACTCGGGCCGCAGTTTGATGACGGCGTTATAGAGCGCCACGCAAATGCGGCGGCTCATGCAGACGATCATTCCCTTGCCTTCGAGCGCTGCCGTCCGCGCTTCGAAATGCTTGACCAGATCCTCCGCTACCATCGCGAGCCGTTTGTCCGCGCCCACCAGCGCTTCAATGCTTGCCCACTTCCGCTTGAGCCGTTCCTGTTCGCTTGTGGCCTCATCTTCCGTGAGCTCGACCACTTCCGGGTCTATCTTTGGCCGTTCCGCTTCATCAAGCGCGATGCGCGCCAGCCGGCTCTCGTAATAGATGGGCACGGTCGCGCCGTCCTCGACCGCGCGGCTGATGTCGTAAATGTCGATGTAGTCGCCGAACACGGCCGGCGTGTTGACATCGCTCTTCTCGATCGGCGTTCCGGTGAAACCGATGAAAGATGCGTTCGGGAGCGCGTCGCGCAGATATTTGGCGAAGCCATAAGTCTTGTCGCCGGTCTTGCGCTCGACCTTCGCGCCGAAGCCATACTGACTGCGATGCGCTTCATCGGCGATGACCACCACGTTGCGCCGATCTGTGAGCACAGGGTAATCGCTCTTCCCGTCCCCCGGTGCGAATTTCTGAAGGGTGGTGAAGATGACCCCGCCGGATGACCGGTCGAGCAGCTTGCGCAAATCCTCGCGGCTATCTGCTTGCTGGGGCGTCGTGCGCAGCAAATCCTTGCACATGGCGAAGGTGCCGAATAGCTGATCGTCAAGATCATTGCGGTCGGTGATGACGACAAGCGTCGGGTTCGCCATGTCCGGGTGTTTGATGATCTGGCCGGCATAGAACGCCATCAGCAGGCTTTTGCCCGACCCCTGCGTATGCCAGATCACGCCCACTTTCCGGTCGCCCTGCGGGCGTGTCGCGGCCAGCGTGCGTTCCACCGCGCGCCTCACCGCGTGGAACTGGTGATACCCGGCAAGGATTTTGGAGAGCCCCTCCCCTGCATCACCGAAGACGATGAAATCGTGCAAGAACGCGAGGAAACGATGCCTCTCGAATACGCCCTTAATGAGAGTTTCCAGCTCCGGCGTGGTTTTCGGCGCGAGATCATCGCCCTCGACCGTGCGCCACGGCATGACTCTTTCCCGATCTGCCGTCAGCGAACCGAAGCGTGCCCAAAGCCCGTCGGAGATCACTAGGGCCGCATTTGTCCGGAACAGTGATGGTATTTCCGACTTGTAGGTTTGCAGTTGGTTGAAGGCGCCGTCGAGCGTCGCGTTCTCGTCGCCGGGATTCTTGAGTTCGATGACGCCAAGCGGTAAGCCATTGACGAACAGCACCACATCCGGGCGTCGCTTCGCTTTCTGCTCGATGACAGTGAACTGGTTGATCGCGAGCCAGTCGTTGGCGGCCACGTCTTCGAAATCGACCAGACGCGCGAGCTCGCCGGTGACTGTTCCGTCCTCGCGAGTGACCTCAACCGGCACTCCATCGATAAGGTAACCATGCAGCCGCCGGTTTTCCTCGATCAGATCTGGCGTCCCGGCTTGAATGACCTTTCGGAACACTTCCTCGCGCCGTTCCGGTGCGAGCCGCGGGTTCAGCTTTGCTATTGCGGCACGCAGCCTGCCAGTAAGCACGACTTCGTCATACGCGCCACGTTCCGGCGCGGCGCCGTCAGGGCCGGTGTCGATCCCGTTTGCGGTCGCGTAGCCCAGCTCCCCGAGCCACGCGAGTGCGGCTTCCTCGACATCGCTCTCGGCGATGCTGACACTCATGCAACCTCCGCCACGGCTTTCTCAGCTTCCTTGATACGAATTTCGCCGGACATAAGCTTGGGGAGGAGGAGGTCGCGAGTCTGCGTGAGCGTGCGCGTCTCCACAACATTAGCTTTGATCTTGGCAAAGATCGGAGTGACTAAAGTCTCAAAACTCTGAAGAACCTCATCGCTTGGCCTCGGAAACAGAATAGCATCAAAGGTGCTCCTGGTAATGGTCGAAAATACGGAGCCATGCGCGATAGACTGGAGTGTATTTACCATGTGTTGTGCTGCCAGAAAGATGAAGCAGCTACCGGGCGTGCCGTTCCGGCAAAGCCCGTAACAAGACTGATTGAACGTCATTTCTTGCCCCGCAATCGCAAGATTTCCTACCGTGCCACGAGCTGAAATTATCGTCGTTCCAGCGGCCACTAAGCGGGCAGAACTCTCCTCCAAACCCTGCTGAGTGATCCGCTTTTCGGTATCGAACACAAAAATGCTTCCGGCTGGCGGTGTGTCTACGACGGAGAACCATGGAATGCTTCCGCCCCAATAGTCACCTATAGATGTTTTTGGCGTGCCCCCCCGATGATTGAAAATAATGCTGAGAGCGGTCCTTCTGCCCAGCCGGTGGGTCTCCCCTCTTCGCCAAGTTTGTCCGGGAACAGCGCCCATATTTTGGGAGCGAGGTAAGGAACCTCTCCTTCCATCTTCGCCCGCGTTGGGCCGAAATCGACGAACCAGTCCTTGAAGATTGCTCGCGCCATCGCTTCGAGGGTCTGGTTCGTCCGCCGATTCAGATCGATCTTGTCGTCGAGACAGCCGAGGACGGAAGCAATGCTATCCTGATATACTTTTGGAGGCAATGGAATGGCGAGGCGGCGGTAGTCATGGCGACGGACAAACAACCTAGCGCTCCCTGACGCACCAGCCAATCCAGAGGACGCCGAACACTTGAACGCATATGCAAGAAATCTTTCGTTGATCTTGCCACTGATCGCTCGGACACGCCACATATTCTGATTTAGCAGAGCGGGTAAATCACCTTCGGTCACCACGCCTGTTTTTCCCAGCGTGGCTCCGACCATGACAAAAAGAATATCGTTAGCACGCAATTCGAAGCGTGTATAAGGCGCGCACGCCGAAACGGGTATATAAACAGCTTGATCTCGATTGATGCGGCCGTCCTCCCCGATATTCAATGTTCTTAATACAAACCGACCGGACGGGGCATACTCCTCGCTCTTGAATGCGTAACCACCGCTTAAATCGGCGATGGTCTCGAGTGCAACACTCGGCCACCTATTAGACATCTACGGCAACCTTCGATAGTGTGGTAACGATCTCTGCCGCTAGCGAGTTGGACTCTGCAAGCTGAGCTTCGATTGTTATTTTGAGCGCTGCAAACCGCTCGGCAAACGACACATCGTCATCTTCGGCATCTGCCGCACCGACATAGCGGCCGGGGGTGAGCACGCCACCGTGTCTCCTGATTTCATCCATTTTGGCCGCCTTGCAGAATCCGGGAACGTCTTCGTAGGTTTCCGTTTTTACCTCCCCACGCCAGGCATGATAGGCTCCAGCGATCCGGGCAAGATCTTCGTCCGAGAATTCCTTGCGCGTGCGGTCAACCATGTGGCCAAGCTTTCGGGTGTCGATAAACAACACCTCTCCCCGTCGATCACGAAACCGCCCGTTGCTCTTATTGCGAGCAAGAAACCACAAACAGGCGGGTATCTGGGTCGAGTAGAAGAGTTGTCCTGGCAGCGCGATCATGCAGTCAACAACATCACCCTCGATCATCGCCCGGCGAATCTCCTCCTCGTCGCTCTGCCCCGATGACATTGAACCGTTCGCTAATACCACGCCGGCCGTGCCGTTCGGTGCCAGATGCCAGAGGATGTGCTGGAGCCAGGCGTAATTCGCGTTGGCGACCGGGGGGGCGCCGTATTTCCAGCGAGCATCCTCGCGCAACCTTTCACCGCCCCAATCGGAGACGTTGAAGGGCGGGTTCGCGAGAATGAAATCGAACCTCTTGTCCTTCAGCTCATCGCGGTGAAAGCTACCTTCATTGTTCCACCGAATGTCGGCATCGATGCCGCGCACCGCGAGATTCATCTTGCAGAGGCGCCAGGTAGTGTAGTTGCTTTCCTGGCCATAAATCGCGAACTGGCCGACACGGCCGCCGTGCGCTTCTAGGAAACGCTCGGCTTGGACGAACATGCCGCCCGATCCGCAGCAAGGATCATAGACGCGACCCTCAACGCCTCGCTTCTTGTCGGGAAACGGTTCGAGCATCTCGACGAGCACACGCACGACCGAGCGCGGCGTGTAGAACTCGCCGCCTCGCTTGCCTTCGGAGCCGGCAAACCCGCCCAGGAAATATTCATAAACACGGCCGAGCACGTCGTGTGCCTCGCCGTTCCCACTCATGGCAATGCCCGAGATAAGATCGATCAGCTCGCCCAGCATGACCTTGTCGAGCGCGGGGCGGTTATAGTCCTTCGGCAGCACTCCCTTGAGCGAAGCGTTCGCCCCTTCGATCGCCAACATGGCGTCGTCGATGAGCTTCCCGATCATTGGCTGTTTCGCGCTTGCCTGCAAATGCGACCAGCGCGCCGCTTTCGGGACCCAGAAGATGTTCTCCGCGAGATACTCGTCCGGATCCTCCGCCGCTTTCGCATCCTCGGCCAGCAGCGCCGCTCGCTTGGCCTCGAAGGCCTGCGAGATATGGCGGAGGAAAATCAGCCCGAGAACGACATGCTTGTAATCGGAGGGTTCGAGATTCTTGCGCAGCTTGTCGGCCGCTAGAAACAGCTCGGCTTCGAAGCCAAGGTTCGCACCGTTACCATTCTTCGCCGCCGCGCCGGCTTGCTTGACCGATCTTCTTCCCACTGTTGTATCACCTCCGATTGTGCACCATGCCAATAGCACGAACCGATTACGCTGTCCTGTTCTCGATAAAACGCCACTCGATGAAGAGCCGATGCCATCGCGGAGCAAGTAAGCTTAGCAGTGGCACCTCGTGCCCTCCCCGGACCCCTTCACATCCCAAAATGCATCACATCCGTTGCCTTTGGCATGCGTTGGGCGATAAAGAGACCGATGGTACGGGTGCTCGCAACCGCCTGCCCGCATGAGAACCCGCTTCCCTTACTGACGTTGCCCCCAATCCCCGGAGCCGGAATCCTCCCACCCGAGCCCGATCAGGTCCTCACACCAAGCGCGCACAGCCAGGCGTCGACCTGGCCAAAGGCGTCCCGTCGCCACTGCTCGGGAGTGCGCTCGCGGAGAATCTGTGTGCCTTCGACGAAGCGCCGCACGCAAGTCGGTCCATAGCCGTCCATCGTCTCGAATTTCTCGGCAATGTAGCTATAGCCCGTGCGAGCGCTAGCGTGCTCGAGCAATGGCCGACAATCTTCCGCCAGAGCCTCGATTCCGCCCGGATAGTTTCGCACGCAATAGTAGATATCGTAGGCGTCCTTCTGCTTGTGACGTCCGTGCAGCGCATGGCCCTTCATGGCCAGCAACGCCGGATAGAGCACACCGCGATCTCGACGCGGTTTCGGCCGCCCTCGGGCATAGCCCCTTCGATCGCGACCATCTGGTAAAAGCGCAAGGCGAGGTCCGCGCCGGATGCCCTTTGTACGGCAAACTGGCT
>Ga0335075_10015619_pt1 | contig 11372 bp, 9 predicted proteins | sample Lox_Sample_24_FD_206723 | JGI IMG/M metagenome (GOLD analysis project Ga0335075, IMG submission 206723) | Soil microbial communities from Loxahatchee National Wildlife Refuge, Florida, United States - Lox_Sample_2.4 | ecosystem: Environmental > Terrestrial > Soil > Wetlands | place: USA: Florida...
GTGATCGGGGTCCTGGGGCTGACCGTGCTGCTGATCATCGTCGCCGCGATCCGCGGGCTCGGCCACTGGTCGAACCTGGGCTCGACCGGGATCGTGCCCTCGGCCGGGTACTACCACTGGCTTGGGCCGTTCATGCTGGCCACGCTGCTCGGCGCGTACACGATCGTCGGGTTCGAGGCATCCAGCAACCTGGCCGACGAGACCCAGCAGCCGCACCGGACCATCCCGCGGGCAATGATCCGGGCCGTGCTGCTGTCCGGTACGGTCGGCATGGTGTTCCTGATCGCGCTCAGCTACGCCACCAGCTCGGTCAAGGCGGCCAGCGCGAGCACCGCGCCGGTCGCGTTCATCGTGAACGACGTGCTCGGCGGCGTGGTGCAGAAGATCTTCCTGATCTTCGTCTGCGTTTCGATCTTCGCCTGCGGCCTGGTGATCATGGTGACGAACAGCCGGCTGATCTGGGCCATGGCCAGGGACCGGCGGCTGCCCGGGCACCAGCTCCTGGGCCAGGTGCCCCGGGCGACCGGCGGCCCAACCTGGGCGACGGTCCTGGCCGCCGTCCTGGGCGCGCTGATCACGCTGGTGCTGCGCACGCATACGTCGGCGCTGGAAACCCTGTTCACCGCGTCCACGATCATGCCAGCTCTGCTGTACGCGTCCACGGTGCTGCTGTACTTGTTCGCCGGCCGCCGCCGGCGCGGCGCCGAGGGGCACTTCTCGCTGGGCCCGTGGGAGATCCCGGTGATCGCCGGGGCCCTGGTGTGGCTGGCCTACGAGCTGATCGTGCTGATCGGCCCGGCCGAGTTCCGCGACGCGCAGTACTACGTGCTCGGCGCCCTGGGCGTGGGCCTGGTGTTCTATATCGTCCAGTGGATCACGGAGCCCAAGGCGATGCGGACCGAACCGGGCGCCCACGGCGCGGAGCTGCACTGAGCCGGTGCGCATCCTCGCCATCGACCAGGGCACCTCGGCCACCAAGGCCGTGCTCGTCGGCCCGGGACAGGAGGTGCTGGGCAGCGCCGAGGTGCCGGTGCGGGTGGGCGCCGTCGGCACCGACGGCGTGGAGGCGGACCCGGAAGAGCTGTACGCCTCGGTGCTCGCGGCCGGCTCGCAGGCGCTGGCCGCGGCGCACGCCGGCCCGGACGCCGTCGCCCTGGCCAACCAGGGCGAGACCGTGCTCGCCTGGGACCGCCGCACCGGCCGGCCGCTGACCCCGGCGATCGTCTGGCAGGACCGGCGGTCGGCCGGGGTGTGCCGGGGGCTGGCCGGATCCGCGGCCCGGCTGGCCGAGATCACCGGGCTGCCGCTTGACCCGTACTTCGCGGCGCCGAAGATGACCTGGCTCAGGCAGACCCTGAACCCGGGCGGCGTGATCACCACCACCGACACCTGGCTGCTGGCCCGGCTCGGCGCCGGCTACGTCACCGACGCGGCCACCGCGTCCCGGACGTTGCTGCTCGACCTGGACACCACCGAGTGGTCGGCCGAGGCCTGCGCCGTCTTCGGCGTGGATCCCGGTGCGCTGCCGGCGGTCACCGACTGCGCTCACGTCGTGGGCGAGACCGCGGCGTTCGGCCGGCCCGTTCCGGTCGCCGGGCTGGCCGTCGACCAGCAGGCCGCGCTGCTGGCCGAGCGCTGCTTCGACGCCGGGCAGGCCAAGTGCACGTACGGAACCGGCGCGTTCCTGCTGGCCACGGCCGGGGCCAGGGCCGTACGTTCCAGCGGCGGGCTGTCCTGTTCGGTTGCCTGGCGACTGGCCAGAACGCCGAGCTACTGCCTGGACGGGCAGGTCTACACGGCCGGTGCCGCGCTCCGCTGGCTCGGCGACGTCGGGCTGCTGGCCGACGCGGCCCAGCTTGACGCGGTCGGCGGCTCGGTCGCCGACAGCGGCGGCGTGCTGTTCGTTCCGGCCCTGGCCGGGCTCGGTGCGCCGCAGTGGCGGCCGGACGCCCGGGGGGCGTTCCTGGGGCTCGGCCTTGGTACCACCCGGGCCCACCTGATCCGCGCCGTCATCGACGGGCTGGCCGCCTCGGTCGCGCTGCTGGCCGGGAGCGTCGCCGCCGACCTCGGCCGGCCGCTCACCGCGCTGCGGGTCGACGGAGGGCTGACCCGCTCCCTGGTGCTGCTGCAGGCCCAGGCCGATTTGCTGCAGCTGCCGGTCGAGGTGTGCCCGGCCCCGGACGCGACCGCGCTGGGCGTGGCCGCGCTGGCCCGGCTGGGGACCGGGGACGCAGCCAGCCTGGCCGAGGCGGTCGGCCCGGCGGAGGTGCAGACGGTGATCGAGCCGCGGATCGGCGCCGCCGAGGCGGCCGGGCGGCTGGCCGCCTTCAGCACCGGGCTGCAGGCGGTCCTGGCGGCGTCGCGGTGACCGGCTGGCAGCCCGGCGAAGCCGCCGACGTGGTCATCATCGGGGCCGGGGTGGTCGGCGCCGCGATCGCCCGCGAGCTGTCGCGGTACCAGCTCACCGTGCTCCTGGCCGACGCGGCCAACGACGTCGGCACCGGGACGACCAAGGCGAACACCGCGATCCTGCATACCGGGTTCGACGCGGTGCCGGGCAGCCTGGAAAGCCGGCTGCTGCGCCGCGGCTGCGCCCTGCTCACGGACTATGCCGCGCTGGCCGGGATCCCGGTCGAGCGCACCGGCGCTCTGCTGGTGGCCTGGACCGCCGAGCAGCAGCGGGAGCTGCCCTCGATCCAGGAACGGGCCAGGCAGAACTCCTGCGAGGGGGTCCGCCCGGTCACCGCCGCCGAGCTATACCGCCGCGAACCGCACCTGGGACCCGGCGCGCTGGCCGCCCTGGAGATCCCGGACGAGAGCGTCATCTGCCCATGGACGACGCCGCTGGCCTACGCGACCGAGGCGGTGCGGGCCGGGGTGCGGCTGATGCTCGGCACCCGGGTCACCGCAGCGCGGGCCGAGAGTGGGCCGGGCGGGGCGCGAGGCGGCCACGTGCTCTCGACGAACCGCGGGACGCTCCGCGGCCGGTGGGTGGTCAACGCGGCCGGCCTGCACAGCGACCGGGTAGACGCGATGCTCGGCGGCGACGGCGGGTTCACGATCCGGCCACGCCGCGGCGAGCTCATCGTGTTCGACAAGCTGGCGCGGCCGCTGCTCGGCTCGATCCTGCTGCCGGTGCCGACCGCGCAGAGCAAGGGTGTGCTGGTGGCCCCGACCGTGTACGGCAACGTGCTGCTCGGGCCCACCGCGCAGGACATCGACGACCGCGCCGACACCGCCACGACCTCCGGCGGGCTCGCCTCGCTGACCGCCGCGGGCCGGCGAATCCTCCCCCGGCTGCTCGACGAGGAGGTCACGGCGACCTATGCGGGCCTGCGCGCCGCCACGGAGCACCGGGACTACCAGATCAGGGTGGACGCGACCCGCCGCTACGCCTGCGCGGCCGGGATCAGGTCGACCGGCCTGTCCGCGTCGCTCGGCATCGCCGAGCACGTGGTCGGGCTGATGGGCGAGGCCGGGCTGCCGCTGCGCGGGCGCAACGGCACCGCGGCCCCGCCGGTGATGCCCTACATCGGCCAGGCCGGCACCCGGCCCTACCAGGACGCCGCGCTGATCGCGGCCGACCCCGACTACGGCCGGATCGTCTGCCATTGCGAGCGGGTCACCCGCGGCGAGATCCGCGACGCGCTGGCCAGTACCGTGCCACCCGCCGACCTCGACGGGCTGCGGCGCCGGACCCGGGCGCTGAACGGCCGGTGCCAGGGGTTCTACTGCGCGGCCACGGTGTCCGCGCTCATGGCCGGGCGGCCCGGCGGCGGCCGGCCCGGCACCGCCGGGCGGCAGGTCAGGGCGGGCCAGCAGGCGTGAACGCCGACGTGCTGATCGTGGGGGCGGGGCCGGCCGGCCTGGCCGCAGCGGCCGAGCTGCGGCGGCTGGCCGTCGGCCAGGTGCTGGTGGTGGACCGGGAGCAGCAGCCGGGCGGGGTCCCCCGGCACAGCGCGCATACCGGCTACGGCCTGCGCGACCTGCACCGGGTGCTGACCGGGCCAGCGTACGCCCGGCACTACGCCGACGCCGCGGCCAGGGCGGGCGCCGAGATCCGGGCCGCCGTTACGGTGACCGGCTGGGCCGGGAGCCGGTGCGCGACCCTGACCGGCGCCGCAGGCATCGAGAGCGTGTCCGCCCGGGCCGTGCTGCTGGCCACCGGCTGCCGGGAGCGGCCACGGCCCGCCCGGCTGGTCCCCGGCGACCGGCCGGCCGGCGTGATGACCACCGGCGAGCTGCAGCAGCGGGTCTACCTGCACGGCGAGCGGCTGCCCGGCCGGGCGGTGGTGGTGGGCGCCGAGCACGTGAGCTTCTCGGCGATGCTGACGCTGGCCCACGCGGGCGCCGACGTGGTGGCGCTGGTGACCGACCTGCCCAGGCAGCAGAGCTACGCCGGGTTCGCGCTGGCCGCGCTGGCGCGCTGGCGGGTCCCGGTGTGGACATCGACGGCGGTGCGCCGGATCGAGGGCCGGGAACGGCTGGCCGCCGTGGACCTGGCCGACCTGCGCACCGGCGCGGTCCGCCGGGTCAAGTGCGACACGCTGGTGTTCACCGGGGACTGGATTCCCGACCACGAGCTGGCGCGGGCTGCCGGGATCGCGATCGACGCGGGCACCCGCGGCCCGGCGGTGGACACCGCCCTGGAGACGTCGGTCCGTAACGTGTTCGCCGCGGGCAACCTGGTGCACGCCGCCGAGACCGCGGATGTCGCGGCTCTCGGCGGCATCCACGCCGCCCGGCACATCGCCGCCGCGCTTCGCGCCGGCCAGGGCATGGCCTCGCCGTCGCCGGTCACCCTGTCGCTGGACACCCCGTCACCGGACGCCCCGCCCGCTCCCCGGGTACCCATTACCGTCGACCCTCCGCTGGTCTGGATTTCGCCCAACGCCATCCGGTTCTTCTCACCACCGGGCGACACAACGATCTCCCCACCGCACGGCCGTTTCCTGCTGCGCAGCCAGGTGTTCCGGCGGCGCGCCGTGCTCGAGGTGCGCCAGGGCGGCCGGGTCCTGGCCAGGAATAGGGCTCGCCTGATTCCTGGGCGGCCAGTTCACCTGGACGCGGGCTGGCTGGCCCAGATCCGGCCTTCGGACGGTCCGGTGCTGGTGGCGCTGGCGCGCGGCTGAGCCTGGCCGGTACCCGCTGGTTCATCCAAAAGCCAGAATGGCATTCGCTCGCGGCTGTCCGTAGCCTTCGAGACGGCCTGCCGCATTGCGGCCGATGCGCGCGCCAGGATTCCTCCACGACGTTCTGGGTGGACAGCAGCCCGGTTGCCCCGCTCAGGCGACCTGCACGGTCGCATCTGAGTTGGGCAGGATATTTCTCTACCTCCCCGGCAGATTTTAGGCATCACGGCCAGTAGTTATCTACATCCTCTCCGTACTAAAAACTGGCCTTGCCTTTACCGAAAATATTCATGCGTTAAGGCCAGGAAAAATCACCCGGCCGGGCGCGGCAAGCAGGGAACCCCGGTGCGCACGCGCTAACTGCTGCCATCCGGCCTGGTCAGACCCTCATGTTCGCTGTCCGCTGATGGGAAGTACCGACGGCCTGAACTACCCTCGGGACGCGGACGTGCTGGAACACAGGTCACGCTGAACGGGGAAACGCGCTCACGCAGCGTGTTGATCATGGGGGGTGGGTGATCCGTGGCCCGGTCCAGGATCCGGTTTGCGATGCGCCCGCTGGCATGGCTGGCCATCGTCGGTGACGGGGCCGCCCGGCTGGAATTCGGCCCACGCTGGGGCGGCCTGCGGCTGCTGGCCGTTGGCCCCGCGATCGCCTCGGCCGACGGCATAGTGGTCATCGTGACCGCCGGGATAGCCAGCATGGCGGTTTACCTGGCCTTCGCCCTGATGGTGCACCCGGTCTTGCACGGGCCTGGCAACTCGTCCAATGTGCTGACCGAGACAACCATCGCCGGTGTCACAGCCGCATGCGCTTTTGCCAGCATGCTCCGCCGCCGCCGGGAGGATGAGCTGTCGCGGGCCCGGGAGATCGCCGACATCACGCAGGGGGTGCTGCTGCGCCCCGTGCCCCGCCGGGCCGGGCCGGTGCGCCTGGCTGCCTGGTACCGGTCAGCCTTCACCGGTGCCCGTGTCGGCGGGGACCTGTACGAAGTGGTGAGCACCCCCAAGCATGTGCGGCTGGTCATCGGCGACGTGGCAGGCAAGGGCCTGCCCGCGCTGCAGGGGGCGTCGACCGTGCTGGGGGTGTTCCGGGAAGCCGCCCACGAAGAGGACAGCCTGGCCGCGATCGTGGACCGGATTGAGGCCAGTCTGGCCCACGAGTTCGACGACAAGCAGTTCGCCACCGCGATCCTCGCTCAGGTCAGCCCGGATGGCGGCCAGGTTGACCTGCTCAACTGCGGCCATCCCCCGCCCCTGCTGCTCGGCCCCGCGCGCCCCCGGTACATCCACACCGGCACCACCGGCCTGCCGCTCGGGCTGGGTGCGCTCGGCCCCACGCCGCGCATCGTGGTGACGATCCCGCTGGCCCCCGGCGAGGACATCCTCTTCTACACCGACGGGATCACTGAGGCGCGGAACAAGACCGGCGACTTCTTCCTCCTGGCCGACAGCCCCGCTCTGCGCGGCCCGCCCGACCCGGATACCCTGATCGACCAGCTCAGCCACGAGGTGACCCGGCATGTCGGCCACCCCCTCACCGACGACGCGGCGCTATTGCTGCTCGCCCGCCCCCCGTGCCCGCCGCCCCCACCCCCGCCCGCCCGGATTCCCGGGCCCCGGGGGCCGTCCGACTAGGTCGGGACGGCCCAAAGGCACCGTGGTGCTAGGGGTCGGCGCCCGGCAGCGTGAGAGGCCGGGGTGGCACGGGAGTGGAGACAACGATCGAGCTGACGGTCTGGCCGTAGCTGAGGAACTGGTCGAGTAGCTCTTCGAGCTGGGGCACGGTGGCGGCGTGCACCTTGACCAGGAAGCAGTCCTCGCCGGTGATGCGGTAGCACTCGCTGACCTGGCCCAGCTGCCGGGCGAGCTCGGCGATCTTGGGCAGCTGGCCGGGGGCGGGCCGGATCCGGACAAACGCCATCACCGGCAGACCGAGAGCCGCCGGGTCAACCTCGAGGCGGTAACCGAGAATGATCCCGGCCCGCTCGAGGCGCTGCACGCGTTCGGTGACCGCCGGGGCTGACATGCCCACACGCCGCCCCAGGGCCGACATGGTCATGCGCGGGTTGGCGTTCAGCTCGCCGAGGAGCCGCAGGTTGGTCTGGTCGAGCAACTCAGTCTGTGCCGTGAAAGCAGAAGCCGGGTTTTGCCGTTGATTTGCAGGCAACAGGCGCTCGATTCCTTGAGATAGCCATTTACTTCGCGCTTTCACCCTACAACGCTTGTCTAACGTGAGCAGCGCGCCCGATGCCGGGGCTGACCCCTCGGCCAGATGGCAGCCGGTGACCCAGGCAGGCCAGGCGGTGGCCCGCCTGCCGCCGACATTCTTCTTCCTCACCAGCGCCCTGTTCCATTACCTCGGCCCGTCCCTGGCCGTGCTGCTGTTCGTGCACGTCAGCGTGCTGGGCGTGGCCTGGTTGCGCATTGCCAGCGCCGCGGTCGTCTTCGCCCTCTGGCGCCGGCCGTGGCGGGCGCTGCGGAGCCTCACCGCTGCGCAGCTCCGGGTCCTGCTCGCCCTGGGCATCGTCCTCGCCGCCATGAACTCGCTGTTCTACCTGGCCATCGACCGACTTCCGCTGGCGACGGTCGGCGCCATCGAGTTCCTTGGCACGGTCGTCCTGGCCGCACTCGGCGCCAGGACCCGCAGGAACATCTTGGCTCTCACGCTGGCCATCGGCGGTGTCTTCACGCTGACCGCCGTGCGGCTGGCCGCCCAGCCGCTCGGGTTCGTGTTCGCCTTCGCCAACTGCGCCGGCTTCATGCTCTACGTGACGCTCGGCCACCGCATCGCGAACACCGCCGCCGATGGCACCCGCCCCGCCCAAGGGTCCATGAGCGGCATCGACCAGCTCGGCGCGGCCATGCTCATCGCCGCCGCCGTCGCTACCCCGGCTGGCTTCTCCGATGCCGTCCCCGCCTTCACCCATCCCCTCTGGCTGCTGTGGGGAATCGGCGTCGGAGTGTGCTCCTCAGTGATCCCCTATGTCACCGACCAGCTCGCTATGGCCAGGCTCCCCCGGGCCACCTTCGCCCTGATGCTCGCCCTCCTCCCGGCCGCGGCAACCGTCATTGGGCTGGTCATCCTCGGCCAGGTCCCGACCGCCCGGGACCTACTCGGCATCGGCCTCGTCATCGCCGGAGTGGCCCTTCACCGCAGCCCTGCCCACGGCCCCACCGAGCCCCTTGAAACCCCACCCGGAATCGAGCATTCTGAGGCAAGCGGGCCTGCGGAAGGAGGTTGCGTTGAGGGGGTACGTGGTCATATTCGAGGGCGATAACGAATCCGGCTACTCGGCCTACTCGCCGGACCTGCCGGGAGTCATCGCCGCCGGGGAGACCCGCTCGGACACAGAGCGACAGATGGTGCAGGCCATGGCCGCGCACATTGCCATGCTCCGCCAGACCGGCCAGCCGGTGCCGGAGCCATCCGAAGCCGCCAACGTCATGATTCTCGACCCCGCGGCGGCCTAGCCGGACGCACGATCGCGTCCGCGGGTTCCGCCGGCGGGACCGTCATGGGGGCGGAATCGCGGCCGCGGCCGCGGCTCCGGCCCACCGTCACCGTGGCGCTCCCCGGTGCCCGCCGTCTGATCCCCCCGGGGCAACAGAGCCCATACTGTTGCGGGAGGCGCTATCCGGCAATGATCATCCGAACCCGGCGCAGGCTGCTCCCGCCCCGTCCCGCGACCATGGCCACCGGGACCAGGCTCGGCGCTGCCGCCGGGATCGCGGGCCCGGTCGCGTTCACCGCGGCCTGGGCGGCTGCGTCCCTGCTGCAGACCGGCCATTCCGCCACCGAGGTGCAGATCAGCGGGCTGGCCGCGCCCGACGCCCGGAATCCGTGGATCATGATCACCGGCTTCGTCATGCTCGGCGGCTGCTCAGTGGCCTTCGGCACGGCCCTGCACTCCGAGCTCGGCGGCTCAGGCCGCGCCGGGGCCGGGCCGCGGCTGATCCAGGCGGCGGGCCTGCTCACCGTGGCCGCCGGCCTGCTGCGCCGCGACCAGATGCTGCTGACCGCCCCGGTGCACGAGTCCTGGCACAACCACGCGCACGACGTGGTCAGCGCCGTGATCTACGTCGCGCTGGTGGCCGCCCCGCTGCTGCTGGCCCGCCGGTTCCGCGGCGACCGGCGCTGGAGTGTCCTGCGCTGGCCGCTGGTGGCCGACAGCCTGGCTACGGCCGCGGTGCTGGCCGTGTTCTTCTCCCCCGCGATCAAATCCTGGGACGCCGTCCTGCAGCGGATCGCCGTCACCCTGCCGCTCGCCGCCGTGGTCACGCTCGCGGCGTGGCTGCTCACCACCAAACCGGCCAGCGCCGGCCCGGGCGCCCCGGACCAGGGGCCGGCCGCCGTGAGCCGGTTATCGTGGCGGCATGCCCGATCGCAAGGAGATCATCGAGGTCGCCGGGCGCAGCGTGCCGGTCAGCCACCCGGACAAGGTCTACTTTCCGCAGACCGGGCACACGAAGCTGGACCTCGTCCGGTACTACCTGAGTGTGGCCGACGGCGCGCTGCGCGGGGTCGCCGGGCGCCCGATGGTCCTGAAGCGGTACGTCAACGGCGCGGACGGCGAGGCCTTCTTCCAGAAGCGGGCGCCCTCGTCGCGGCCGGCCTGGATCGAGACGGTCGAGCTGAGGTTCCCGTCCGGGCGGGCCGCCGAAGAGGTGGTCGTGACGGATGCGGCCGGGCTGGTCTGGGTGGCCAATCTCGGCTGCATCGACCTCAACCCGCATCCGGTGCGCGCCGATGACCTTGATCATCCTGATGAGCTGCGGGTCGACCTGGACCCGGTGCCCGGGGTGGACTGGGCGCAGATCGTCCGGGTGGCGCTCGTCGCCAGGGAGGTGCTGGCCGATTTCGGGCTGACCGGCTGGCCGAAGACCTCGGGCTCGCGCGGGATGCACGTCTACGCCAGAATCGAGCCTCGCTGGGCGTTCACCGACGTCCGCCGGGCCGCGGTCGCGCTGGCCCGGGAGATCGAGCGGCGGGCGCCCATGGACGCGACCTCTAAGTGGTGGAAGGAGGAGCGGCACGGCGTCTTCGTCGACTACAACCAGAACGCCAAGGACCGCACGGTCGCGTCGGTCTACTCGGTCAGGCCCACCCCGGACGCCCGGGTATCGGCCCCGCTGGCCTGGGACGAGGTCCCGGAGTGCCGGCTCGAGGACTTCACCATCGACACCGTCCCCGCGCGGTACGCGCGCCTGGGGGATCTGGCCGAGGGCATGGATGCCGCGGTGGGCTCGCTGGAGCCGCTGCTCGAGCTGGCCGCGAGCGACGAGGCGGCCGGCCTGCCCGACGCCCCGTGGCCGCCGCATTTCGTGAAGCAGGCTGACGAGGAACCAAGGGTGCAGCCGTCCAAGCGGCGCGCCGCCACCACGGCCGGGTCTCCGCGAACCGCCACACCCCGCCCGGCCACCGCAGTCCGCCCGGTCACCGCACCCCGCCCAGCCGCCGACCCACCCGCGCCCGCCCCGGGCCAGGCCCGCGGGCCCACTGGTCGCCGTCGCTCCACCATGCCGCTGATAGAGATAGCCAGGGCGGCCACCAAGGACGAGGCCATGCAGGGCCTGGAGAGGTGGAAGCAGCGCCACCCGGAGGCATGGTCCCGGCTGCAGCCGGCCGACGTGCTCGTTGACTCCATGCGCGGGCGCTCATCGACCTGGACCCGGATCCGCCTTAACCTGCGCAACGTGCCCGAGCCAGAGCGGCCGCCCCAGGAACCGCTCGAAGTGGACTACGACCCGTGGCGCCGGGGTAGCTGATGCTCGCCGGGGTCAGGACCTGGCGAACTTCAGCAGGAACTCGAGCACGCCGTGGTTCTGGGTGGTCACGAAGCCGGTGAAGCTCGGATTCGGGATGTCCCAGTTCGCGAACAGGACCGGGATCGACCCCGACACCTCGATCTCGCCCGACGTGCGCTCTGCGGACAGCGTGAACGTCACCGGCCGGGTCTGCCCGTGCAAGGTGAGGTCGGCCACTGCCGTGTAGGCCTTGACCACGCCGGCCGCGGGCAGCGTTCCCAGCGCGATCGGCTTGGTGAGCGTGAGCGTCCCGGTCGGGTAGGCGGCCGTGTCCATGATCCGGCCCCGGAACTGCACGTCACGCTCGCTCTCGTCGCTCTTGATCGTGGCCATCTGCACGGTGAAGGCGGCCGCCGTCACGGTCGTGCCGCTGATCGTGAGGTGGCCCGTGATCGTGCTGGTACGGCCGACGGCGACGTGATTCTGCCCGAA
>Ga0335075_10015620_pt1 | contig 11372 bp, 19 predicted proteins | sample Lox_Sample_24_FD_206723 | JGI IMG/M metagenome (GOLD analysis project Ga0335075, IMG submission 206723) | Soil microbial communities from Loxahatchee National Wildlife Refuge, Florida, United States - Lox_Sample_2.4 | ecosystem: Environmental > Terrestrial > Soil > Wetlands | place: USA...
ATGGGAAGGAAATGAGTCCAGTTGGTAAGGAAAGCCCATGCAAGAGATATATTCTGAAAACAGGCTCCATGGAACAGATGTGAGTTTCAGAACCGGTGATGGCAAAATGTCTCAGCCGCGGCAAGACTCAGGTACGGGCAGAACCTCGTTGCCTAGAGAGCCTCGTCAGATCTTAGGAGAGATAGTTCGCCTTCGTGTGACGGTGCTACTTAAGCCGTAGCTTTCCGAGCAAGAGGTAACCTCTTTCCGGAAAGATGTCTCATGAGCCATCCCTGATGTAATCATGGTGCTGCTCGTTGCGACCACGGTGGCGAAAGATTCGAGGAACCAGTTACCCCCCATGCATGGAGTTAAGTGTTCTCGATGTCACGTGACTGGACTCTTCGATATTTTGTTTTTCATCGTCGATCAAGCCTCTTATCCCAGCCGTTTACTGTCGCAAGCACATACCAGCATATCTTGGCAAAGGCAGAGATAAATGCTAACGTTGTACCCATCCATGTCGTCATCGATGCGGATCAGCAGCATTTAGTGCCCGGGAATTGAGCTATCCGATATGAAAATGGTACTCTTAAAGAATGCAAAGCATTTCCATATTAAGAATATGCAGCAGAGATGACCAATGCATGAAAAATCTGGGGTTTCACGCATTTTATCCGAGATCTGACCACGGACCCGGATAAATTTTTAGTCTTATACTAGTTTATCATTAGCATGAACGTCAACTAGTTTCCATCGTCTTTCTACATACTATTGATCCGTCTCATTCAGTCTCTGAAGGACTTTGTCTTCTTAACTTATTTTAGAGCCATAGGGGATACTCTCTTGGTGCTGAGAATTTCTTTACTTGACTCCGTTCCCTCTCGCTTCTTTTTGTCATGGGTATAGCAACGAATTGCCTTCTTCTACTTGTTACACTCTTCACCGGTAGTTGGATCTATGCTGTAATAAGTAGAAATTTATCCAATATCCCGCACATTACAGCTACCTGGAGTGACTGGTTGGAGCGCAAGACGCAACGGTCAATAATCCAAAGAGGATATGACAAGGCATGTGCTGGCCACTCTCACTCCTGCTATCACGCGCTAATTGCTATTTAGTACTCCAAGGTTTCCAAAAGCTTCGTATTTGGGGATATGAACCTATTGCCGCCTGCTCTTCTCCCAGAAGTGCGAAAACTGCCGAGTACAGTCCTACACTCGTCCGCGGCAAATGAAGACGTGAGAGATGTTCCTTTAGTCCGTAATCAGGCTGACTGACATCGCATAGATTATGTATCTATCCCGCAGTCTAGGAGATGACTATTGGGACGTAATAACATTTGTGAGAACAACTGTCATGCGTTCTATTGCTGCTCAAGTCTCTCCCGTCCGTGATGAGATCGCCGTCCAGTTCAGGAAGCATTTCACGTCATCTGCTGGAAATGAAATCTGGTGTTCCGTGCCTATTTGGCCGACAACTTTCATCATGATGAGCTCCATTGCGTCTCGATTTATGGTGGGACGGCCGCTATCTGACGACGAGGACTTTACGAGTATGATTAGCAAATTTGCAAGAGGCGTAGGAGTTGAAGCCTTTCTATTACAAAAGTTTCCTCTTTTCATAAAACCGTGGGCTGTCAAGCTGTTGAGTACGAAGAAGAGAGCTCGTTTTCTTAAGGAGAAGCTGAGGCCATATGTGATGGCTTCGTTAAAGGAGACGGATGATGGTCAGGTTGTTTTAAAAGAAAGAGAAATCTCTCCTGTGAGGATTCCTTTAAGATTTTGAGGCTTTTGCTTACCACCAGAAGGACGAGGCCTTGCTGTACCAATTCGTCGCACATGTTTTGCCTAAATATTCTGATCCTGCGAAAACTCCGGATCAAATGAAAGAAAAGATCCTAGATGAAGTAGTTGGTCGCTATCTAGGTCTCTTCTTTGCCGCAGTATGCGATCCCCGTATCTTCTATGCGTTAAAATCTGGATCAATACTGATTACTGACATTTGGGCAGATCGACACCACCACGATAACATTTTCCCAAACTTGTATTGATCTCATCAGCCACCCCCACGCCCAATATGCAGATGTGATTCGGGATGAAATCAACACTGTCCTTAAAAAGTACAACGGGCAATGGAGTGTTGAAGCTATTAGAGAACTAAAGCATTTGGACAGGTAATCCGATCACCTTAAACCTCAATATTTAGAAATCTGACTTCACCCAGCTTCATCCACGAATCTCAACGCCTCCATCCCATCGGCATTGCCCTAGCAAGCCGAAAAGTCATGACCCCAGACGGCCACACATTCAGCAACGGCGACCACTTCCCCCAAGGCGCCGTCATCCGACTCCCCACCTGGTACGTCCAAACAGACGGCGCAGCCTACGAGAACCCACACGAATTCAGCGGCTTCCGTTACGTCAATGACAAGCACCCCGAAAGCACCCCTTCAGACATCTTCATGTCTTTCGGCCACGGGCATCACGCTTGGTAAGCTCCCCTGCTCCTTCCCAACAAATCCACAAAATCCCCAAATATGATTCCCGAATGCCGCGTTACTGACTCACAACACACCATACAGTCCCGGACGCCGCTTCGCCCTCATGGTCGTAAAATCCATGGTCATCGAGTTACTCACCAAATACGAGTACGAAGAACTCCCGGAAAGGCCTGCAGATTTCGTTTTCGGCGCGGGCATCTTGCCGGATATGAAGCAGGAGATCAAGATTAGGCCGGTGGTGAAGAATTGAGCTGTTCTCTTTGGAAGAATTGGAGTTTGTGGTTCCGAGGCGTTTGTACTTATTGCTTACTGCGTGCTGCGCGGGCAAGGAGTAGAGAGGGATGATAGTATTAGGCGCGCATGGATAGCTATTGATTAATTTAGATGAGTTTGTATTTGACTTGACTTGATGTTATCTGTCTATGCGGGGAATCTCTCGTTGTGATCCTGTTGCCGTGATCATTTTGCACGTCGTCGACTTAAACCTTGATTCTTGTGGGTCATGTATGCAAGCCTTAGTCGGTGGAGCCATCTTATTTGAAGCAAGGGCTGGAATAGGGTCAGACATATCAATTATGGCACTCCTCTGCCGTGATATCTGTCCCTGCCGAGCAACTACCTGTTTTAGGTATATTGAGCGCTTCCTAAAAATTGTTAGCTAGATCCCCGTCATAATGTTGCAATGTTACTTACCACGTTCCCTAATCACATCTCGTTTCCCATACACCCGGCACATAAGATATACCATTCCCCCACCGCAGCTCTCAACTCCCCTTCACCCTCCTAATAACCACATTTCCCCCCTGCAACTCCCACCCCACCCCATCACTTCTAACCAACTCCTCCCAGCTCCTCCCCCCGGCCACGCTCTCCACAAACTCCACGTCCACACTAAAATACGTCCGCCCAATACACTTCAACGCCAGCGCTCTAACCCCTTCCTCCGCCCACTCCATCAGCCTCGCCCGATGCGCATCCACCGCCCCCTTAACCCGCCAAAACGCCCAATAATCACCATGCACCAGCGCCCCCAGCACCGCATCGACCCTCTCATCCCTCAGCACAAACTCCCGGCGCGCCGCATACGCAGCCGCCAGATCCGCCCGTCGGCACGCCAAGTCCAGGACGAGGTAGCCGGCGAACTCGTGCAGCTCGGGGCCCGAGAGCGGCAGCTTGGGGTGCAGCGTCTTCAGCAGGTACAGGAGCGCCGGGTGGTAGGACTCGTGGTGCCGGAGCAGGATGGATAGCCGGATGGCGAAGATGTAGGCTTGCGTGCTGAAAGTGTCGGTGCGCGAGGTGGCGACGAGGGCTTCGCGCAGCTTGCGCATGGCGAGGATGAGGACGGAGAGGTCTTTGGAGAATTGTGGGTCTAGGGGGGCTTTTTCGGGGTCAGGGGAATTGTCGCTGGGGGCGGCGGTGTTGGAGTTGGTGGTGTTGGAGGGGGGAGCGAGGTGTAGGGAGGAGAGGCGGTGGAGGAGCTCGTCGTCGCGGCCGGCATGTGAGCAGATGCTCATGTAGCGGTCGACTATCTTTGTGTAGTAGCGCTCTTGGGTCTTGAAGTCGAGCAGGCTAGGCTGGTGTCAGCGAGGCTGTCAAGTGTGTTTGGCAAGCTTCTAGATAGAATACCGGTTATCGCCCTTGGAAGGCAGGCCGTAGCTCTCTAGCGGGTCAAGATTGACGGGCTTGAGCCTGCTCCATGGCTCTGATGGCGCGCGGCCGCCGCGTCCTGACATCTGATATTCGCTGGCGTGGAGCGTTGATGCAATGATACAAGGCCAAGGACGTGCGAAACGGAAGGCTGAGATGGCAAGCCGAGGCTGTGCTGTGATTGGTTGAGGGGAATTCTCGGTCTTGCAAATAATTGCCTGTGATCGTTCAACTGTTGAGATTCTCCAGTCTAATCCCAACATTTAATTGTTAATATAAACCTTCAAGAGTCCGACGCTGTTTAGAAATGTAAAGGAGTTCTTTGATGCAGGATCAAGGAGACTATTTTAATAAGAACGAGCTCCGTGCCAGTTATTGTCATGTCTGTTCGCCAGCGAAAGACATCAGCCTCGGGGACCTTTGTGGAAACCGTCAAGCAGGCTGAGAAGCGTGTCGAGAAAGCCCTCCTTGTCCTGTGGGATGACCTTCCATCCTGGCAGCAGGACAATCATTACATTCATACCGGGTATCGTCCCGCATCTGGCTCTTTCTCTAAGAGTTTCGCCAGTCTCGGATATCTACATAACGAATCTGTCAATATCTATTCTCATCTGCTCGGTGCGGTCATTTTTTCGATAACTGCAGGTGTTATTTACACGCAGATCAAGCCCAGATATGAAACTGCAAGTTCCGGGGATGTGCTGGCATTTTCGTGCTTCTTTTTGGGAGCCGCTCTGTGTTTGGGTATGTCTGCTACCTATCATGCCATCTCGAACCACTCCCAGCATGTTGCCAGATTCGGAAACAAGCTTGATTATGTGGGCATCGTCTTTTTGATCACTGGGAGTTTTATTCCGAGCATTTACTATGGATTTTACTGCCAACCACGGCTGCAGACGACTTATTGGACTATGGTGAGCACGGCTTCCTTAGTGGATCCCAAAAATGACAGTAATGAACTAATCCTGGAAAATTAGATTTGTTCTCTGGGTTTGGGCTGTGCTACTGTCTCCATCTTTGACAAGTTCCGGACTTCTGCATGGAGGCCTTATCGAGCCGGCATGTTCGTAGCCATGGGCCTTTCTGCTGTCTTTCCTGTTCTTCATGGCTTGCAAATATACAGCGTAGAAGAGATGCAAGATCGTATAGGCCTCAGTTGGCTTCTATTGCAGGGATTTCTTTATATCCTTGGAGCTGGACTATACGCTGTAAGTACTTGCCGAATTCTATTTATCGAAAGACTCCTGATTCCATTAGGCTCGATGGCCGGAACGGGCTGCACCAGGGTCCTTCGATATTTGGGGGAGTTCTCATCAGATCTTTCATGTGTTGGTTGTCATGGCAGCCGCGTCACATTTGTATGGCTTATTACTGGCTTTTGACTACCACCATGGAGTCTTTGGGACAAGGTGCTAGAGGGCTGCATTAATGACTATTCAAACTTTCATAAGAATAGAGTGTACGATGGCTGCTAGACAAAGTAGACTTGGTTCAAAAGAGAGAGTGTCTGCACTTGCTATTCGAATTATGAGCAATATATATAAATAATTTCCAGAGCTCCTTAACTTGGAGCCCCTTGATCAACCGAAGTTCAATATCCAACATCGGCGATATAGCCAGCAGAATGAGAAAAAGATGCTCTCGATATGACCTAGCCTCGGCAATAAGGGGAGATAAAAGAAATGGCTTATCGGCTATGTGCCTCGGTCTTTCCCCACACTTTTAGGTCGTCACGACATGGTTTCCCATTTTATATGCTGGAGCACTGCTCAATTGTCTTTTCTTTAATGTTTCCTGTATATAACATCCATCATGGCAGAAAAGCGTGTAGCCCAGATCGCAGGCCATCTGAACTACCCAAAGGGTATGCTTGCTGGCCAAGTTGCCATTATCACAGGCTCCGGACAAGGCATTGGCGCAGAAGCTGCTCGTCTCTTTGCCAATGAGGGGGCTAAGGTTATCGTATCAGATATTGACGGAGGTGAGTTCTATCTGTACTGGACTGTCCCGAGATAATGAGACTGATCTCTTTTTCCATACTAGAGAAAGCCAAAGATGTCGCCAGGAAGATAAATCAGTCTGGAGGTAGTGCCATCGCAGTTCCTGGTGATATGCTCGATGACGCATACCTTAAGACTTTGGTTGAGAAGGCTGCGGAATTCGGCAATGGAAAAATCCACATCATCGTAAACAATGCGGGCTATACCTGGGATGGTGTTATCCATAAGGTATAACTACCCGGCCTAATACAGGGGCTTACCACATCTGCCAGAGTGCCATATGTCGGAGCTTAATTCGAGGCAATGAAGTGAAGAATAGTGCTGACAATGTATCTACTGCGCCATAGATGACAGATAAGCAATGGAACAACATCATTGCTATTCATAACACCGCCCCATTCAAGCTTATTCGACAAGCCGCGCCGTACTTCCGCGTTACTGACGGTGAACCCCGTTGTATCATAAACATCTCTTCGACATCCGGTATCCATGGGAATGCTGGTCAAGCCAACTATGGCCTGGCAAAAGCAGGTGTTGTTGGCCTGACCAAAGTCGTTGCAAAGGAATGGGGTCCAAAATTTGGCGTTCGAGCAAATACGATAGCATTTGGTCATATCCTAACCAGATTGACTCAGGCAAAGGAGAAGGGAGCTTTCGTCACTACGCCTGATGGCGAGAAGATTGCATTGGGGATACCAGAAGCGCAGCAAAAGGCTAGAGCCGGTGGGCAAACGTACCCCGACATCCCACTTGGCAGACCTGGCACAGCAACTGAAGCTGCAAGCTGTATATTGGCTGTGGCAAGTCCGCTATTCAGCTATGTTAATGGTCAGACGATTATGTGTACAGGAGGGAGGAATATGTAGGATAATATACTGCTTACTTCCGCCACTCTGCGTGTTCTAGCTCGTGCTCGAGATTCCTCTTTCCCCATGGCTAAGGCTGTTCATGGCCCTCCCTGCGAATTTTCTTCCTCCTTAAGCTCTGCTTAGAGATGTTTGCTGCGTGCATTCTCTGCTTCCCAGTGGAGCCTCCGCTAGAAACCAGCACTATGATCGGGTCACAGATTGGCAATCTTCCTCCGTTGGGAAATGCGTCTTGCAAGTTAAGCTTTCTTCACTTCCTATGTGTTTGGCATCGAGCTATTTTTTTTTAATCTCTCTGTTTACTGCTAAGCAATCTTGCTTAACTTGTATAAGTACAGAAAGGAGAGCAACGCTGAACCGCCGTATCAAGGACCGCGAATTAGGTGATAGATCAAGCTAGAACCGGGACATATTACATTCCCTACAAGATGGCAACCTATGCAACCACTCTTTTGATCTGTTCCAAATGTATACTGAGCTCATGTTTGCAATACTATCAGCACTACAGTCTAAGTGTACTCATACAGGGGCAACCCGGGCTACCATGGCTTCAAGTTCATACCAACATCCTACAATTATCCTGAATTAAGTGTTCCCTCTTAAGTATTACAGCTGAGATACGCGAGAAGATCTTTGTCTTAGCTGTACACCTGGAAGGTGTACATCCGTATGAGCGGAAGGGTGAAGTACAAGTGGAAGATGGCATAGTTGGGCACAAATGCGATCGATGACACTCTCATCACGGCTTTTGATGCAAGAGGAGCAATAAGATCTTTCAAACCCAATTTGGCTCATGACTGTAATTATATGATTACAAGGCACACAAGTGCAACGTACACCCATCCATCCCTACATCCAACCCGCACGCCTTTAGCTAAACCTTCAACCAAAGCGTCAACACCCCCTTCGCATACTCCACAATCTCATCCCCTCCCAGCTTCCTCTCCCCATAAACCCGATCCACAAAACTAATCGGCACCTCCGCAACCGTACAGCCCATCGCCTTGGGCCGCACCATCATCTCCATCTGGAACGTATACCCTTACTCTCAGTACTGAGCATAACCTTCTCCAAAACCTTCTTCTTATACAACCTAAAGCTTCATGACGATACTCACATCAACGAGCAATAGTACTACGGTTTGTGTGGACGTAGTTAAATTGAAAGCATATTGTCCATCATTTGATGATTGTTCATTGATATGACCCTCAGCAAAGGAATCTGATATCCTGGAGCGTAGACGTCTCTAGACGTGATGAAGGCGTCCATAAATTGAGATACGTCAGGGCGGTCTTGAAGCAACTGATAGTTAACCTCAGTCACGTCGACTTCGTCCAGAGCTGTGTTGCCATATTCACCGTCACGCATTCTTCTTCCGCCAAACCAAGAGAGAGTGAAAGATTCTAGTTCCTCAAAATAGGCGATGTGCTTGATCAAGCGTTCGTTGACACCCACCAATCCGCGCGTATGTGGCGGATGTTCTGGAGATCTTCCTCCATCATGTGTGCAATAGGAAACTCTCCTACCAATTCCCCTGTGTACTTGAAATTTGCGATATCCATCCTATAGCTGAAATATGTCTGCGGATTGCGAACGAACCCAAACATGCCTTGTCTTGCCTCTATTGCCACCATTTGCGTGCCAAAGCAGAGCTTCTAAGTTCGCAAGGCCTCTCTTTGAGATTCCTGGCAGGCTTGAAGTGAAACAGGAACAGGCGTTGTAGAGTATAGCTCCACCAACTTGCAGTAAGTTGATTTGAGGACGCCAATTTGAAGGATGTGGACATTAAGAGTACCTAGAAGCTTGGGAAAGTTCCAGATCTCTAGCTGGAGCTCAATTGGTGGCTTTAAAAAACATTCAAGCAATGGAAGCGGCTCTAACATCTCGATTCGTGACATTGGTAGCTCATCAAGAGGCGTAGAGAGTTATGGAGTTGTAATGCTGATAGACATTAGAGGGAATAGGTGATAAATTGGAGCTCTGTAGCAAGGTAAGTGAAGCTGTCTCTGCTGAGGATTTGTGTGTCATATCTTTGGAGGTGTAGCTCTGTGTCTGCAATGATGTGTGTAATGTGATCTATTGTTTCTTTGGATGGATCAATTACGGATCAGTGAATATCTAATTACTATTCGCATTGTGCACGGGGCAGGTAAATCCGTTCGGGAGTTTGAAATGATGTATGCTTAGAGATGGAAACTGCGTAAAGTCGATGAAGAAATACCTAAGATGGGTGCTCTGGTGGATAGCGCTGACCCCTTTTTTGTTTCTAGAATATACCTCTAATACCTCGGGAGCTCCGTATTAAGCAAATCTTCCGGCAACATGACTTGTGCTATTAGCCCCTCAGTGATTCTTCCCGTATCATCTATGCTTCAGCAATTGTGTTCCTGGCAGGATATGCTAAGCCTCCAGTGTGCCATCTATCTTGAAACGACGCTGAGATCCTTTCCCATCCTTAATTGCAACTTCATTGGCTTCAGCTCCTTTGACATTTATTTCATCGCGAGCAACTCGCAATAGTTCCCGGAATGGACGAACGAATCGAATCTTTGGCGGTGGGTGTTCGATATCGGCATTCTTGGCCAATGCCTCCATTCCGCTGAGCCATCTTTCTGCTGCCCGGGCAAGATAGGGATTCGACTGCAAATTGGGACCTTCACACTCCTCAAGATCGTGGAAAGCTGGCAGAAAATAAGGATCCGATTTACTGTAACGGATAATGTTAATCGTCACCAAGCTTGGAAAGTTACTGCTTGTCAAGAGTCGTGGATTCCACAAAAATTGTTCCTCAATGACAAGGAATCGTAATTTACTGAATTCGTGGTGCAGAACAACGGGCTTCTTCTTTTTAGAGGTCAATGTGTTTTCGTCCATAAGTGCTTTCATAGAAGTATGAGGAAAATAAGAAGGAATTTTGTCCAGAACCAGTGTGTCTATAGCAAAGTTGATATAAGTCTGGGCTGGCGATGTCTTCGTTGGGAAGGCGAGCTCGTACTCTTTCAAGGCTTCGATGCGTGACTCACGGTACACATGCAAGCCGACTGGTCGTGAGCGTGAACTTATGAAGCGGGTTACTTTTGGTTTCTTTTTCTCTCCTTCTTTTAAAGGAACTTGAACACTGTGTTTCAGTTCCATTCTAATAATTCGTGGCCCTGGTAGAGCATTCTTCCAGATCTTGAGACGTATTTCGGCCGGGAGCCTGGGAAAGCAGGTGAAGCATCCGACAGATTCAATAGTTTTCTCGGACACAGAGACAGCGGAAGACTTCTCACAGTAATCCGATGTGGTGGACTCCATATAATCCTCCGGTACATCGAGACTAAGTGTACATGTGGACGACATTCTGGTGGCTGGTGACGATCAGGTATCTGAAAGGAATTGTGCCACGTATTAGGTTAGACCGGAGAGACTGTTGAGCTTTTATCAGAGAGAAAGCTGAGCGAATATCAATCGAAGAAATGATGAGGAACCCGAAGGATTGGGGCGTGGCGGAAAGAGAAAGGAGGTTGTGGGAAGGAAAGTAGTATTTGGTAGGATAAAGGGAAAGCGCGAAGCACATATCGACCTTCAGAATCGGCTAGGCTAATTCAGCTTAACCACATTGTAACGAGACAGGTGATTAAGTGAGATAAAGTTATTAGCCATTGAGATTTAAGGTAGAGCTTTTTTTCGTGCGGCCCAAGACCGCCAAGATCAGCAAGACGCTGAGCAATACCATAAGATATCATGAAAAGGCAGCAGCTGTAAATGATAGAGAGATCTATGGTGCACATAGGAGTCACAGAGGAAGAAATCATTGAGTGCCACGTTTGGTCCTGGCATTGCTTACTTGATAATGCCAGAAGAGTATGGTCTCTCTCAGCCATGGAGGGAATTCCAGACTTTTACTCTCACACCTGGTTCCTACCATCAACCATAAACAGAGCACTTCCACTGCCCGGCCCACTGACTACTATGGCCTTCTTCTTTTGCTCCGCCGTAAGCTCCATATTTGCATAATAGTCCTTCTCCCAAGCGCTGGTCACCGCGTCGACCTTTTCCGCGGGCACAAGATGTACACTACAGCCACCCCATCCAGCGCCGGTCAATCTACTTCCATAGGCACCTGCTCTTCTGGCAATGGTACACAGCTCGTCTAATTCCGGACAACTACACTCGTAGAGCTCCCTACAACTGTCCTGCGTTTTATTCATCAAGTCACCTAGCTTCTTGTTGTATGTTTCAGTCGATTCTCCTGCGTCCTTGGCTAAAAAGGAATCAGGCTCTTCTAGTAGTCGAAGGAATTCCTGTACACGGAGAGCTTCGGAAAAGACATGTAACGCGCGTTGACGTAGTTTGAACTTCTCGGCACGCACAGGGAAGGTAGATTCAAAGCGT
>Ga0335075_10015622_pt1 | contig 11372 bp, 10 predicted proteins | sample Lox_Sample_24_FD_206723 | JGI IMG/M metagenome (GOLD analysis project Ga0335075, IMG submission 206723) | Soil microbial communities from Loxahatchee National Wildlife Refuge, Florida, United States - Lox_Sample_2.4 | ecosystem: Environmental > Terrestrial > Soil > Wetlands | place: USA...
TTGAAATAAGATAGATAGTTTTGATCGAAAAGAAAGTGTAGAATCAGGATCCTCTGTTCAAATATCCTTGAATTTCTTCATCGTCACCCAGGAATTCGTCGATCAAAACAATTGCCAGTCTCCCTGTTCCGACCCAATGGGCGGAACTGCTTTGTTCCGAACAGAGACAGATCTTATCCTACCGATGGAGAACGAGTGTTTCAGTGTTATCGCCGGGCTGACCGAGTCAGTTTCTCAGGCTAGAGAACAAGCTCTTATTGTTGACTATGCAAATAAATCGTCATATGTTATCGTATATGTTCTAATTCAGGGCATATGGACTGTCTGCTTCGGGAGATACACGCCATCCCAGACACGCACGATATTATACGGCTTCTTTTCTCGGCTTCGCCTATCCAGGCGTGATCCAGAATATGTTGGCACTTTGCAACGCGTGCTTTCACAAGCCATTGCACTGGCAGCTTACTCAGGGTCGGTGATCGTTGTCGTGATTGCTATTCCACTTCTTGTGATTAACATGGTTGTGATTGAAATTTATCTTCGCAAGCTCACTCAGAGCGAGACTTCTGTCCACGTTGGTGCTTGGAGTCCATACGCAAGTACTGTATTGGTATTATTTGCGGCAGCCTTCGCAAAATCTTACGAAACATTGAAAGAAATGGCGAAACAATCTGGAGGGAATGTGTGGAAGTTACTGCAGATAATCTGGCCAGGCCATCAAGACCCTGACCGACCACAACCAACCATCAATCATGATGCGTATGCAGATGCTGCACGCCGAGCGAAGAACGTACTTATGGCGACTCTGGAGTTCATTTTTGGGATTCAATTTCGCAAGCGGATCGTTCATGAATGGCATGGATTGATTGAGTTCTGCAAGGACCCCGAAATATCTTACCACGAATTCCGGGATCCTGCTCAAGGAAGGCCAGTGTGTGAATGTCCTGCAGACTATGTGTGTGCACTCCATCCGGAATGCTCACATCACCGCGTATGTGCCAACAAGACGGAATGCAAAGACTGTCCAGCATGTAATGGCACACCGGGCCATCATGAATGCCACTGCAAAGGCCATAAAGACCACTTTGTTACACTGCCGGTGAAGGTCAGCCAGGGGTTGGAGCCCAAGACGGCCACTACTCAGATTTCATCAACAAATATCCCTTCATCACAGAGCACAAATTCATCTCGAGACTCAATGCCGCAACGAGACCCAGTGCCAACACAAGCGACTAATTTGCCACGCATGCGTACTATTTGATCATTATGAGGTCCCCCAACTCGTACGGGAAGTCGGCATCCTGACGGAGGCGTATAAGAAGTGCTTGAGAATGAAATGGCGCGGTGATACGGTTTGCAATGTAGACAAATAAATAGGAGAGACGAAGAGTAGCTATTCGTGTAGCCATTCGAAAACACACGGGAGTCTTATTTCTCTCTTCGATAGTAGACTTTGGCTTGCAGATTGAGGGGTTGTAGAACCGCCAGAAAAGCGCGAGCTGTGAGGCACTCAGTTTGGAGGGTGGATACACGTGGCAGCGATCCAGAAATAGGGAATTTCGAGCTGATGAAAAGCGGCGGGGACATTGGAATTTTATAGAGTGAAAGTCCGGCCACGGTCACGCTTTCATAGCTCTAGCCCAGAGATAGCAATCTGAAGTCGCCGCTTTTCCATCCGACACTCTTTACGACACGTAGCGGTCTAACACCGAATTTTGACTCCTCCTAGTCTTCCTATTGTGCTTCCCGTTGTCTCGAGTGCTGTCTTTCTCTCGGTTCGCCCCTCTCTTATAGCCGTTGGAAGCAGTGCTCGCAACGTATGAGGTGAGGTGAGACAACCACCCCCCCTCGCCCTCAGGGTCCAATGAGACGAGGGCCCTCGAGGGTATGACCTCAGAGGTTGCGAGCACTGGTTGGAAGAGGGAGGAGAGAGAAGGAGCGGGAAAGCATGCGTTGCTGATCAAACTGCAGGCACGACGGAACGGGCTTCCACGCCCTCAAGTGTCGGATCCACAAGGGCGAAACGAAGCGGATGCGCAGGATGGAGCCCAAAATAGCGTACAGAAGAGAGTCCATTTTGGAACCCATCAATCGAGGGCGAGCGTGCACGCGAGCCACGAGGCGCTCACCCTTCATTCACCCGTCGCTCACCCTGGCTCACCCTAGTCGCGAGGCGCCAGTGTTTAAAGCGGCATGGTGTGGGTGAGCGGGAAGGTGAGCTCGGAGCGGATCTTATTTTCTGTTGTGTTGCCAAGTCTTGATCGGGTTGCTGCCGAAGTGGCTGCCCTGCTACATCCCAGCCTTTGCTGTAAGGCGAGCTTCAGATTCTAAGGTAGTTTGCCGTCCTGCGAGAATACAGCGGCTTTGACTTCCCTGGATTGGCCAAGCATTAATCCGTGAAACAGACTTATCTTAACCTCCTCGTGATGAGTCAACAAAGAGATACCCCAAGTTGGGCCTCGGCCCTCCTGATGGATGTGCGTTAGGTGCATGAAATTCACTACTCACACAAAATGATCCCAGCGCCTGCACTTTACCATTTCACCACAACGGATGGGATGCTTGGCTCTTCCAGCCGCATTTCCCAGAAGATTCCGCTAGGTCATTTGCCTACATTGAGCCGCCTCTCGTCAAGCTGAGCAGCTTCTGGGGTTTTCCCCAATATAAAGTCGGCATCTCGAACTGGCGAACTACGTGCAATATCCTGCACTTGCTCGCACTTGTTGCGGTCCTTTCCATGTTGCGTTTGTGGAAATTCAACTCCATTTTCGGGCTGCTTGGCGATACAATTCCAGCGAGGTGCAATCTCTACTTTCCGAGCGACTGGCTTGGCAGCGGGCACTCCTCTCCTGACCTCACGCCTCCTTTCTCCCTGAGATCAATTTATCGCAATTCACGACTGGGCGCCACTTGACACCTCATCCTTCGCCTCGCCTAGATTTGCCGTGGCGTGATATTGATTTTCGCAGAGCCCGGAAGTTGATTGCACTGATGGCTGAGATGACGTCGGGGCTGAGAGGCCTCGCTGCTCCTAGTGCAGCAGCCGCTGGAATTTCTTGGTCATTGAGATTTCTACATGGACCCATTGGCGTCTGGGTGTGTGTTTCAATGTCTTTATCCCTTCGTGTGTTTTGGTCCCCGTGGCCGTCGTGAAACCAAGATGTCCTCGCCAGAGCAGGCCTCCATTTCTCGCTTCAAATCATTGCGTTCGCTGCACACGAACACCCACTCTGCTAGATCTGTAAGCAGCGTCGAAACAGCTGCTTTACTAGGTCGGTCGGCACCCATCACTCCGGCTCAGAAACCATCCACAACGGCAGATCCAAACCAACAAGCCAACACCTTAGAAGAGTCTCCTTCACCGACATTAGCGAGACGTCCTGAGATCATTCAAACGACAAGCTTCTCAACCAAAACTCAATCCAACAGCTCTCACGACAATGGCGAAACTGGAAGTGGGGCCGAAAAGGACGACAGCACGAACCGGCACAAATTGAGATCGGATAAGACTTCCTGGATACACACAGCCTCTTTGTGGGGATTTTGCCTCGTCTTCCTCTTGATGATCAGCGCTCTTTTCCTCCTCCGCCATTACGCACTTTCAATACAAGGCTTCGGCGTCAGCACTTCAACCACCTCTTACCTTTGGAAGTACGCTCCGACTGCTGTGTTTGTGGTGGTGATTGCCTTTTGGCGGCAGATTGACTATCGATGCAAAATTCAAGCCCCATGGATTGAGATGTGGAAAGGCTTTAGTCCGGCCCAGAAAACTGTCTTGTTGGACTATGTCTCGCCCTTGCTCCCAACTTCATTTTTTTTGTCGCTCACAAACGCCCACTTCGAAGTCACCGCCAGCATTGCGATATTTGCGCTATTGAAAGCGGCTGTCTTATTTTCTACGGGCCTTCTCGTGCTTCAGAACACCACATTGCGTCATCAGAATGCTATACTGTCACTTGACCGGGGAGGGAGTGGGAGCCCCAATAAGGCCTCTGCGCAATACACCATGTTATATTATGGTGCCACCGAGAGAGGTTTGCAGTGGCCAGCTCGCACAGGGCCAGTATCGGCATTTCAAGAATTATCTTCCGCAAACAATCTACCAGCCGGCTCAATTGTTACCACCGATGTTCTGGGATTCTTCCCGTGGATCACTTGCGAGATCGCCTATATGAATCAGACATTTGCTAGTTCGGCGCTCGAGGCAACATTTCAGTCAGAAGACTGCTCTGGGACATTGTCGGCATATGCGTTTCCTTGTGAGGCCGCGAACGAGATCTGTACGCCTTTACAAATTTTCGGAGGTATGAAGACGACTTACTGCTCAACTCTTGACTATTTCGGCGATGGTCTCGATAATGCTCTTATCATCTACCTCCTTGGAGTTGAGAACAGTCAAGTCTTGGCTCCTGGCTACAACGAGACAAATAGCGGAACTGTGAATGTCACAGCCTGGTCACAGTCCATCCCTTGGACGTCAGCACTGGTCTGCGCGACCAATTACGCCATCGAAAAGGCCCATCTCACGGTTGACACAGCGAACCCTACACTTCCTGGCCATACCAATATCTCGGATCCTTTCACCAGTACCTACGATACCATTAACGGATATACGTTTGGCAATCTCACAACTGATTTTTACAACAGCTACTTGCCAGACTGGAATACTCTGCCAAAGCCAACTGACACACTGTCCTCCGAGACACTTGATTATTCTGGTATTGATACTTTTCTTGGCCTGATGATGTATCAAGCTTCTGTGACCGATATTTTTCTCCTGAGAAATACAACGCTCATGTATACAGCGGCGCAGCAAGTCTTCAGAGGTCTGAGTTCCCAATTGGTTGGCTCCTGGCTCTCATTCCCTCAGCACCTGACCACGCAAGGCTCTTACACTTACACAGAACCGCGCTTGCATATTCATGACCCGTCTCTTTGGGGCATGGCTATCTCTTTGGCGCTTGCAGTAGTCTGCATTGTGGTCATCCTTAGTCTTCGCAACCCCTTCGTTCTCCCTTGGCAAAAAGACGGCTTGCTCTCTCGTGCCCTCACGCTGAGGAGGAGTCAGAGACTACATGAAGTTTGTATGAGGCTTGGCCATCTCTCGGACAAAAATCTTGCAAATACACTGATTGGTTCCTCGTTTGCGCTTGTCAGTGGCTCACTACACTGGTTGTGTATCGAAGCCAAGCTCGACAGGCCCGCAAAGATCTCTTCTCCGAAGAACAACACTTTGACCGGGTCAGATGTAATCACTTGGCGTCCACTCCCAAGTCGCATTTGGTTTACTGTCGTGGCAATGGCATTCCCGATCGCTGTTATTGTTGCTCTCGAGATAGTGCAGCACTTTTCTGATGCAAATGATGGCATTGCAGACGCTCAGAATTCGACGTCACTCACAGTTGTAATGTCTTCGTACATTCCGGCACTTATTTTGTTAACCATTGCAGCTATTTACAGCTCAGCCGAATTCGCTGTTTCACTCCTTTCACCTCATTTGCTGATGAAGGCTGGGACTGCAACGATACACACAGCTGGCTCGAGTCCTTTACGTGATCTCTCGATATTTGCAATATTGAAAGCGCTCTCCCGCCGTCAGATAGCGGTTGCGGTGATAATGATATCAGCTATCTTCGGCAGCATTTTAACAATCATTTCCTCAGGCCTGTACGAGATCTCGACAATACCAATTGCTCATGAGACCTTCGTCAGCACGGCTGATCAATTCTTCCTGGGGTGGAACGAACCCACCAATGCAGCCGCTGAAGCAATGTTCACTCTTATCCAGCGTCATAATTCGTCATATCCCAGCGGCACCAGTGATGAAATCCTATATCCCTTCTTCTCCTTGGATAGAAGCAATCCCATTGTGGATGTAATCCTGCAATCGAACAGCAGCAACTCAATTGAAGTTGAAATGCCTGTCATTCGGCCTTCTCTGAACTGTACAGTTGTTCCAGGTGCCAATCTGACGGTCCAAGTTGGCCACAATGGATTAGACAGTAACGACACCATTCTAAACTCCCCATGGATAAACATTACCTCTTACCATGACCTTCCCGAGCATTGTCAGTTCTCTCCAGGAGTCTACCAACATTCCAAACGATTCAAACTTGAGACTACAGGAGTCATGAAACTACGACCGGGACAAACCGTCTTAGCCGGCGAATCCGATTCTCCGCTCCCCGAAAATTTCACAGAGTCAGGGCTAGTCCTATTTGCCCCCGATTGCCCTAGCGTTGCTTTCACTTTCGGCAAATTCAAGATCGATGACACGAAGATAGGCGATATCACAAGATTGGTATGTAGCCAGTACCAAGAAGAAATACCAGCTACGTTGTCATTCGTCCTTCCAAGCCTAGCCCTCAACCCTTCGCAGCCGCCCATACTAGACGAGAACAGGAGCAAGGTGGTAAAGCGGACCTCATATGACTTCGACCAACTTTTCTGGACACAAGAGATCATGGACTTATACATCAATGACGAAGACTCGCCCCTTGATGTATTCTTCACATTTTTGGAGTATGGAGTCAACGGCATGCCTCTCAGCGAGCTAGTAGGTGTTGAGAATCAGCCGATGCTGGTGAACGCGACACAGCACCTCTATAGGCAGTTCATGGTGCAGGTCGTGAATGAGGCGATGAGGCTAAACGCAACCAATAGCACAACTCAGGATGATGCCGTCACACAGATAGGCGCAAAGCTGGCGGCGAAGATATTCGATCATAGTCGACTACGGATCGTGCAGAATAAGACATCGAAGTTTATCCTGCAAGGCGTCTTAGCTGCAATGGTAGTCTGTTGGGCGTTCGGCTTCAAGGTGCTGAGGGAGACGGGTCAATTAGTGGCCCACAATCCCTGCACAACTATGGGGACTTTGAGCTTGTGGGCAGGGAGTGAGCTCGTGGACAGTCTACCAGAAGACGGAGACTGCGATGATAAGCGGCTAATGGAGAGGTATAAGGACGTAAGATTTCGTTTGTCCTTGTGGCCGGGAGAAGAAAAGAGCGGCGACATGAGTGCAGCTGTGGTCACGAATAGTGACCAGAACGCGTGGTCATCTTCAGCGACGAGATTTGGGATCGACATTGTTGACGTAAGCAAAATTAGATAGAAGACTCATAATATCCGCCGCAGCGTCGCACAATCATGTAAACATCGGCGTCGTAGGATCGTAATATATTCACTTCATTAGGAACCGCCGTTAGGCAATTCTGAAGTCCTTTCCTTTCCATTCGAACTGGCTGTAGATAGTCCGTTGGCCTTGATGATTGGTGCGAGCCTTTATATTAGGCTTCGGAGCACGTCCTACTATTGTCATCCTCTACTCCTAATTCCACAGGAAAGCTGCCACTCTATCACACTGAACGGGGTAACGAGCAGCAAAACCCAAACTACACCAGATAAAACCAAGGCGATAAGAGAAAATGATACAGTGTCAAGCCACCACTTCCACGCCCTTGACCAGAACTCTAATCCCTGAGCGATTGAGATCGTTACGCGTAATATCCAACATCTCGTTATATACGAGCCAACGCCCCATGTCGCAAACGTAATCACGATCCGCACAGATGCTTCTGGCGGCAAGATCGGTCCCTTCAATTCCGTGTCATGCGAGAACTAGACCGTACCGGCCGACTCCGTGCCATCCCTGAAGATGCAGAATGGCGCTTTGGCGGCCAGATGCGCGGCCAGGGCCTGTGAAGGGGATGTGTCCGACAGCATCAGGACTCTAAGCGCTCATCTCAAGGCTCGAACTCGCCTTGGTCGACATGGCAATATCAAGCAACCGCAGGTATTCAGATAAGGTGCGGCAGGGAGGTTGTGGACAGCAACCTAGTATGCGGGCCAAGGTCCATAGAGAGATGTCCTCCAATGTTTCTTTCCCAGTTTTGGTTGTAAATCCTTTTCAAAGATTCCGACAAAGCCATTCGTGTAGGAGTGCAAGTCTTCAAGCTACAGGTGGCCTAGAGCCGCGTTGAGGAGAATCCGCTAGTTCGAGGAAGGGGCATCCGTTTGGCGCTGTCATGTTAGTTAATGCAACAAATTTGAGAGTATGTACCGTATGGTAGACTTGGTAGCTGGCCGTTGCGCTTGTTGGTGCTGCCTGTTTTTGGATCTCTGGGCAGTAGAGGACCAAGGAATGAAACATAAATCGTAAATTTGGCGCTAAGTAAGCATCGGGGGCACGCAGGCTTGATGGAAGGGTGGGTGAATGAGAGCAGCGTCCGGCACAGTCGGTGTGGATCGAGGGTGGACCAAAGTCGCTCGAGTTGAAGCGGGGGAAAGTGATTGGAGCACCAAGGAGGGGGGCCTGGAGTGTGGCAGCTGCGGGCGAGCGAGGATGGTTGGAGACAAAGGGCGATCTCGGAAGCTGCGAGTGACACTCGAAAAAAGATAACCTAGAGTGCAACAGCAGAGGGGGACGGGGGCTTTATAGTTGGCAAAGCGGCGAGGGGCGCAATACCCGATTAGGTTGGACGCCTCGAGGTTTGGCAGCGACGAGATGTCGCCGCTTTATGAAAATCGCTGTCTCACTGTGGGCTTAGTTCAAATGCGATTGCGCCAACCATCGCTGGATGTTGACCGTTGAGGAGCGCTGTCGACGGGCCTAAGTGGGCCCGGTAGGGGATAAGATTGGCTCACCCGGTCCCCAGTTGATGGGTGAGGTCGGGGCGAATTTCTGTTCTCTTGGCAACTCGAAACGAATTTGTGGTAAGCTGTGTGTTGAAAGATTTCAAGTCATTCTCTAAGCGACCTTGTTATATGTGACGTGTGATCAGCTAATGCCATGACAGCCTCAGCATGAGAAAGACCCCATGCCACCAGCAAGGCCATCTCTGCAGGCAATTGCTCACAATGAGAGAACAAGCTAAGAAGCTCAGGAGCCTACTTGACTGACCACAAAACGTAGAAGAGACATGGCTGCAATCTTCCCTTCTCCCTCGATCTCGTCAGCCACTTCCGCCGCGATTGTGCCCGACTTGGAACTTCCGCAGATGAGGTCGCATCCCCTCGTACCTGGATCTCAGAAAGAGATTGCCTTCATTGAGCACATTGACGCAAGGCTCTCACAAATCACGAGGAGATATGCAAAGAAGTTCTCCAAAGGAAGTGGTAGTGGAGATGAAGCACCCGGCTACGACAACTTCGCCCAGTGCGTTGTGGATCTAGAGACTGTCTTCAATATGGTCTGGATCAGTGGAACCCGTGGGTGACCATTTCATTAGCAGTGCTTAAGACATTTCTCTAGTTGTTGCTGTCGTTCCCTCTTTCATGAAAGTGCTGACATTTGAATGATAACGCATAGCCACTCTGCAGGTACCCTACCTTCTGTCCCTCGCCGGGCTTTTCTCCTCGTATCTCCCTGCCTTCCCATTCGCACCGGCGCCGACATTCCGCATTGCCAAAAGGCTTGATGCCGCCTTTGCCTATCTGCTACAACCCCCACCAGCCTCTGGAGATGGATCATCAATGCACTCGCACGAGGTATCTTCCACAGACAAGGTGAGGATCAAATCTTTGATCTCCTCCACAAGAGTAGCGGCTGTGGAAAGAGCAGAGAAGAGCGGGTACTCACCGTCTATTTTAGATACGTTGGATGATGAGGAGATGGAGGAGGAGGATGACGAACTAGCAATGGGCGACGAAGAAGAACACACTGAGATCAGCCATGATGTGGTTTCCAGAGGTCTTTCGAAGATGTATGAACAAACGCTTGAGTTACTAGGCGATGAGTTGGTTTGACCAAGCTTTTACGATGAACTGGTCAGAGTGAAAGAGGGAAGCTTTTATGGGACACGGAGAAAGCCTCAGGTTAATCGACCTACTCGGCTGGACAATACCGACTGCTTCGCGAACGGGGCTAGATCATGGTCGACGCTTTGGAGGATCTATCTCTGGCGCTGAAATGACGCTACTACAGCTTTTGCGGGCGATGCAGATTCTCTTTTTGACCAGCTCCTGCATAAAAGGCGATCCTCAGATACCTGTGCGAAAAGGAAGGCCACACCAGCAAGAATGTTTTATCCCGCGCAATATACGACTATACCGGTACCCTGTATGTTCACTGTCCTGTCAAAGGCGACAAACCCCCTTCCAGATCCAGCATTTCCTAAGACCTGATGGTATCAGAAAAGCCATCTACAATGTGCTTTCTTTGGCCACTTTGGAGAAGCGGAACCAAAGCTATGATCACGCATTCCGTTGTGCGCTCAGATGAAGTCTGGCAAGAACTGGAAAGCCACCCCGACCACAGAGGAGCCATTGAAAGATGGCATTCGATGAGCACATCAAAATTTATCTCCGACGCATGGCCTGGCAAACTCATTCGTGGGTGTGACTACCAAACGCTCGTGCCAAGCATCCGATTTTAATTGTCCAGGTCAGCTCTCTCCCACACGCTTCATTCAGCAACTTCACGATGATGGGATCGCTTCGAATTTAGCTTGCGACCAGTGCATACTAAGGCCTCGGTAGAGACACCAATTTTGAAATGAAGCAATCGAGGAGTCCGATCTCGGAACGCCTTGGCTTTTTCAGCCAATCAAGTTTCGCCACGCCGAAGGCACATTGGTTGAAATTCAATAGCCATCTGCCAAAGAAGAGAGGCCTAAGGCCTGCTCTTGATGCCCAAACGCACAATACCCTCGTCGACTTTGAAGAACAGTCACATCGCGAATAAAAGGTTTGCTGCCAATTGCCCCTCGTTCATTTCTTCAACTACAAGACACTCACTTGTCTGAATTTGCATCTTCTCTCATCGAAGTTGTTTTCAGATCAATACAATTACCACTTCTGAACGTCGCCTATTCACTAGACGTTTCACAGCGACGTTCAAAGCGCAAGATGCGTCTTCAAGTTTGGCTTTTAATAGCCTTTATCCACAATTCTCTGGGTTCAATCCCTATCACACTGGGTGATGCGATTCCATCTACAACTGTTGCCCCGGCACGAGGCGCGCCAGGTGTAAGTGTTACCAGAACGACGACGTTGATGAAAACGGCATCAGTCTTGGGAAGCTCAGCACCGACGTCGAAGACCACCGCACCGCCTTTAACATACAACCGGTTCGGCTTTCGACGGCAGGAGTGCTTCAACGATCAGGGCTTCAGGGTTAATTGCGCTACGTGGACGGGTTATTATTACACTTGGGGACCACCTGGAAATCCGTATGAAGGTGGACCTGGCGAGGGCGGAGGATCCGGTGGTGAAAACAATGGATATACTACCGTCATCGTGGGAGGATCCAGCAGAGCCAGCAGAGTCTCACCATCATTAATGCTCTGGTTAGCATCGTTATGTGTACCGCTCGCCACCGCCGTGGTATGGAGCTAAACTCAATATCGACTCGTTTGGCAGGTGCCTTACCA
>Ga0335075_10015623_pt1 | contig 11372 bp, 9 predicted proteins | sample Lox_Sample_24_FD_206723 | JGI IMG/M metagenome (GOLD analysis project Ga0335075, IMG submission 206723) | Soil microbial communities from Loxahatchee National Wildlife Refuge, Florida, United States - Lox_Sample_2.4 | ecosystem: Environmental > Terrestrial > Soil > Wetlands | place: USA: Florida...
AGGCCCGGCTGAAACGGCTGATCGATGTCGGCCTCGACTACTTGCGGCTCGGCCAGCCGGCCAACACCCTCAGCGGCGGCGAGGCCCAGCGGCTGAAACTCGCGGGTTACATGTCGGCATCCAAGCGGTCGCGGTCGCTGTTTCTGCTCGACGAGCCGACGACCGGCCTGCATTTTCAGGACATCGTCCAACTGCTCGATTGCTTCGATGCCCTGCTGGCCGTCGGCCATTCGCTGATCGTCGTCGAACACAATCTGCAACTCATGAAGGCGGCCGATTACATCGTCGATCTTGGCCCCGGCGCCGCCGACCGCGGGGGCCGCGTCGTCGTGCAAGGCACGCCCGAGCTGGTCGCCCGCACCAGCGAATCGATCACGGGCCGGTTCCTCCGCGAAGCACTCGAAAGTGCTTCGCTCTCCCAGCGAGCCTAAAGATCCGTCAATACTCCATGTCCGACGAGCAAACACCAAACGACCCTTCGCCCGCCGAGCCGCAGCTCTATTTCGGCCAGGCGACCGAAGCGGTTTGCCGGGTGTATGCCGCGGGCATCGATGCCGAGGCTTTCGGCGGCCAATCGCCAGGATTGCTCTACGGCCCCGAATCGCCGTGTGCCACCACGCTGCGAGTGCGTCATCCTTTTGTCCATCGCTCTGACGGGGCCGGCGTGGTCGAGGCGACGATCGCCGAACCTTGTTTTTGGACCCCGGCGGCTCCGTACATCTATCGCTACGAACTACATGCCTCTCCATCCGCGCCCGCGACGACCGGCCTGTTCGCCATCCGCCGGCTGCAGGTTTTGGACGATCATTTGGTTTTCGATCGCCGCCGGTGGGTATTGCGGGGAGCGTTGGCCGAGCAAGCGCCGGACAACGCGGCGGGCGAAATGGGGCTAGGTCGAGGCGACTACGCCGCACCGCTAGCCGCCTGGCACGAGACACCCTTGGCCGCGGTAGTCGACCGACAGAGCGACGCGTTGTGCGAACTGGCTAGCCGATTGGGAGTGCTGCTCGTAGCCCGGGTTTCCCCCACGCGTGCTGTGGCCGAATTGCGCCGCCTGGCTCGCTGGCCGGCGGTGGGAATTGCTATTCTAGACGGACTGCCGGCGGACTTCGATCCACGTCCCCACGCCCGGAACATGTTGTTTGCGGAGTGGGTCGCGAACGATTCGCCGCTCCGGCCGGCACCTTGGTCGCAACTTTTGTTTGGCGAGGTGGCCGATCCAGCGGCGTTTGCCCGCAAGATCGCCGGTTGCAGTTTACCAATCGTTGCCCTCAGGCCATGTAACGATTGGTCAGGGCCCGACGTGGCGCGAACCGCGTGCGATCGGCTGCAGCGCGATTTGGCGGCCGTGGGCGTCCAGGCAGCCGGATATGTGGTTTAGAGTGCGGCAGCGAGCCTTCGAGTCATCGCGATGAATCCCCAGCCACCCGATTCCAACACCGACGAACCGGCCGGCGCGGAATTCGCCCGCTACGTCCGCCAAACACGGTTTGCCCCGCTCGGTGCCGCAGGGCAAAACCGGCTGGCCACGAGCTCGGCCCTATTGTGCGGCTGCGGCGCGCTCGGGTCGCACCTGGCCGACTTGTTGGTGCGCGCCGGGGTTGGGCGGCTGCGAATCGTCGATCGCGATTTTCTCGAAGTCAGCAATTTGCAACGGCAGACTCTCTTCGACGAGCAAGACCTGGCCGACGAACTACCCAAGGCCGTGGCCGCCGCCCGCAAACTCCAGCGAGTCAACGGGCTCGTGGCCATCGAGCCGATCGTCGCCGATGTCGATCACCACAACATCGCTGCGCTGGCTGCCGGCGTCGATTTGATTCTGGATGGCACCGACAACTTCGACACTCGCTTCCTCCTCAACGATTTTGCCGTTCAGCACTCCGTGCCGTGGATTTTCGCGGGCGTGGTCGGAGCCGCGGGCCAAACGATGACGATCTTGCCCGGCGAGTCGGCTTGCCTGCGCTGCCTGATGCCCGAACCGCCGCCGGCTGGCGACGCTCAGACTTGCGAATCCGTCGGCATCCTCGGCCCGGCCGTGGCCGCAATCGCTTCGATCGCCGCCTGCGAAGCGCTCAAGATTCTCAGCGGCAACCGGGCAGCCGCCAGCCGCCGGCTCGCAGTCGTCGATCTGTGGGAGAATCGGCTCCGCGAGATCAATCTCTCCGACTTGCGCTTGCACGCCGACTGCCCAACTTGCCGCCGCGGCGATTTTCCCTGGCTCTCCGGCGCTCGCGCCGACCGGCACGCCGTGCTATGCGGCCGCGGCGCGGTGCAGTTGACCCCGGCTACGAAGCATCACTGGGACTTGGCAGCCTTGGCCCGGCGACTGGCCGGCGTGGGCCGCGTCAGCCACAACCCGTTTTTGTTGCGGCTCGTGGTCGACGGTTTTCAGATCACGCTCTTTCCCGACGGCCGGGCTATCGTTTCCGGCACCGACGATATCACCCAGGCCCGGGCCGTTTACGCCCGCTTTATCGGGCATTGAGCAGACCGGGCTCGGCGCTTACTTCGCCGCGGCGCTCTTGGAGTATTGTGCCGTGGCCGCGGCGATCGATGCCCCGTGATCGAACTTGTAGTTCTGCTCGGCCAAAATTTGTTCCAGGGCCGAGAGGAAGAGCAGCACGTTGGCCGGCCGCGAGCCGTAGCCCATCAGGCCGATCCGCCACACCTTTCCCTTGAAATCGCCCAAGCCGGCGCCGATCTCAATGCCAAAACGATTCAGCAGGTCACGTCGCACAACGGCGTCGTCGACCCCGGCCGGAATTTTCACCGCGTTGAGCATCGGCAGTTGGTGTCCTTCGCGGGCGGCATAGCCGATGCCGATGGCGGCCAGGCCGGCCTTCAGCGCGAGGTGATTCGTGCGGTGCCGGGCGTGGCAGGAGTCGAGTCCCTCTTCCAGAATGACACGCAGCGCTTCGCACAGGCCGTAGGTCATGTTGATCGGGGCGGTGTGGTGATATACACGCTCCTGCCCCCAGTATTTGGCCAGCATCGAGACGTCGAGATACCAGCTTTGCACCTTCGTCTTGCGGTTCAAGATGACGTCCAGCGCCCGATCGTTGAATGAAACGGGCGCGAGCCCCGGCGGGCAGCTCAGGCATTTCTGCGTGCCCGAGTAAATCGCGTCGATTCCCCAGCGATCGACTTCCACCGGCACGCCGCCGAGCGACGTCACCGCGTCGACCAAGAGCAACGCTCCGGCGTCGTGAACGATCTTGGCGATCTCTTCGATCGGCTGCCAGGCCCCGGTCGAGGTCTCGGCCATCACGATACCGACGACTTTCGGCCGGGCCGTGGCCAGTGCCTCCTTGAAATCGGCCGGTTCGAAGACGTCGCCCCAGGGGCGATCGAGCCGCGTCACTTTGGCGCCGGCCCGCGTGGCCACGTCGAGCATGCGGCCGCCGAACACGCCATTGACGCAGACGATCATCGAATCGCCTGGCTCGATCAGATTGACCACCGTCGCTTCCATTCCGGCCGAACCCGTGCCGCTGACGGCAAAGGTCATCCGGTTTTGCGTCCGCATCAGCGAGCGCAGCATCTGCTGCATCTGCCCCAACAGCACGCGGATCGGTGGATTCAACTCTCCCATGCCTTCGCTCGCCGGTGACATAAAGACGCTTTCCTTATCGCTTGGACGGAATCATTTCGGGATGAAGTTTTCTTGCGTGCCGCTCAATCGCCGCTGGGGGCCGCTTCGCGCACCAGCGCGCTGATCTGTTTGAACTCGGGTGTTCCCGCCGCCTGGCACCATTCGAACAGCGCCGCCTCGACGGTCGTCAGCGTCGCGCCACTCGCCAGCATTCGATCCAAGGCCACCTTTTGATCGATTGCGTACCGCGAGCCGACGGCGTCAACCGCCACGTACACGCTGTGTCCGCTGGCCAACAGATCGAGTGCGGTCTGCTGGATGCAGACATGCGCCTCGATGCCGGCCAGCAGCACTTTCGGCCGGTCGTCGGCCGCCAGCCGCTGGGCCACTGCCTTGCAGGCCAGGCAACTGAACCCGATCTTGTCCGGTACGGGCGCGTCCAGCAGGGCCGCCAATTCCGCCGTCGTCGCGCCCAATCCCTTGGGATATTGCTCGGTTGCCAGCACCGGCAGGCCAAGAACCTTGGCCCCCCGGATCAAGCGGGCGATGTTCCACACGATCCGCTGCCGCTCGGGAATCAGACCGATCAACTTGTCTTGCACGTCGACTACCAGCAACGTGGTGTCGCCGGCCGACATCAGCTCGGGACTGCGGAATGGCGGATCACTGGGGTTCATCGGGGGCCAGCATAGCCGAAAAATCGCCCCTCGGCCATTGGCGGTCGCACCGCTACAGCGGCGCTGCGAAATCGGTGCGATTTGTCTTAGAATTCACGCGACCCCTTTATGGGCTCGCGCCCTACGGCAACGCGAACCGCCGGTCGGGCGCCGTGTCACTCGTGAGCATGCCGCCGCGGGCTTGCTCCATACTGTTCATTGCCTTCGAGGTGCCCAGCCTTGGCCGAGCCGATCGATCCTGCCGCCCAGCGCGAGTTTGCCCTCGATGTGGTCGAGCGGCTCCGCGCCGCCGGACACGTGGCCTCTTGGGCCGGCGGCTGCGTCCGCGACGCGCTGCTGGGTCTTGTGCCCAAGGATTACGACGTGGCGACCGACGCCCGGCCCGACCAGATCCGCACGCTGTTTGGGCCAAAACGCACGCTGGCCATCGGCGCGGCCTTTGGCGTCATCACGGTGCTCGGCAAGAAACCGGCAGGCCAGATCGAAGTCGCCACTTTCCGCCAGGACGCCGCCTACAGCGACGGTCGCCATCCCGATGCGGTCACGTTCAGCACACCCGAGCACGACGCCCAGCGCCGCGACTTTACGATCAACGGCCTGTTCTTTGATCCGCTGACAGAACAGGTCCTCGATTTCGTCGGCGGCGAAAAGGACTTGCAGGCACGCCTGATTCGCGCCATCGGCGAGCCCCGGCAGCGGTTTGCCGAAGACAAACTCCGCCTGCTGCGGGCCGTTCGCTTTGCAGTTCGCTACCAGTTTGCCATCGAACCAAAAACGCGCAAGGCGATCGAAGGAATGGCCGGCCAGATCGGCGTGGTGAGCGTGGAGCGAATCGCGATGGAGCTTCGCGCGATTCTCGAACATCCACGACGCGCCGATGGGATGCAGTTGCTGGCCGAACTGGGCCTGCTGGCGGCGATCATGAGAAAGGCCGCAGTTCCTTGGCCCACGGAGGGACTCCTCTCCAGCGCGGATTGGCTGATGACGCTCGACGTGCTCGGAGCACTCGGCAGACCGAGTTTTCCGCTGGCGCTCGCCGCGCTCGTGCATCGGATGTTTGATTCCGGAAACTCATCGAAAGCGACGTCAACGCTGTGCGTGAATCTTAAACTCTCGAATGCCGAGACGCGGCTCGCAACGTGGCTTGTTTCGCAATATGCCAATCTGCACGACGCGCCGAATCTGCCCTGGCCGCAGTTGCAGCGCTTGCTCGTGGCCGAGGAGGCTGCCGATTTACTTGCCCTGGCCGAGGCCACTGCGCGCACCGACGACGATCGTGCTGGCATCGACTTCTGCCGCCAGAAACTTGCGCTCCCGCCCGACTTGCTCAACCCGCCGCAATTGATCACTGGCGACGTCCTCGTCGAGCACGGCTTGCGGCCCAGCCCACAATTCGCGCGGTTGCTCGTGCAAGTTCGCGACGCGCAGCTATTGGGCCAAATCAAAACCAAGGCCGAGGCTCTTGCGCTCGTTGACCGCCTACGCGATTCGGGCGGCTTCGTTGCGCCGAACGGTTGACCCCGGGCGAAACGCCCCCGGTGAAAACTCCGGCAGGGCTGTCCCCTCGCTCGATCGGTGCGGCCGTCCCGCTCCGGCGGAGGCTATCCAGTATTTCTCTGGCGACTTCTGGCGGAACGGCGGATAGCATGGCTTCCCGGCAGCCAGTTCGCCGTTCGCTCCCGATCAAGCCCCGGTTGCGCTCGGCTGGTAATCTCCGAGCTTTGCAAAGATCGTGGCGGCCGATCAGGCCGAGCGGCGCCAAGCTCGAAAGTTTCGAGCACCACGGGGAAGAAAAGCCGAGCCAAAACGCCCCGCAGTGGTATGCTGGAAGGAGGCCGGCACCCGATTTGCGGATTGGTTCGTCCGCTATCGCTTTTCTCACGGAATTGTAATTCCGCTCGGCGAAACTACTTCGCAGGACAGCCGTAAAATACGAGAGGCGATGACCTCGTACTTTGAAAGGGGGGGTTCCATGCGATTCAAGAATTTGGGCGTTGCCATCACACTCCTGGCGACAGCCCTCGGCTCCTCGCCGATCTATGCCCACGGCGGCGGAGGCGGCGGCGGTGGTCACGGTGGCGGCGGATTCGGAGGCGGTGGTCACGGCGGCGGCTTCGGGGGCGGTCACTATGGGGGTGGCGGTTTCGGGGGTGGGCACTACGGTGGCATGGGCGGCGGCTATCGCGGCATGGGCGGCGGTTATGGCGGGGGCTATCGTGGGATGGCCGGAGGCTACGGTGGCGGAATGTCGCGCGGCATGGCCGGCGGCAATGTCGGAGGCCGCGGTGCTGCGGGCGGTCAGCGTGCCAACAGCTTCGTCAACCGCAACTTTGGCAACACGGCCGGTCGCACCGGCATGACAGGCAATCGCTCGTTCAGCCAGGGCGGTCGCGGCGCGAACTTCTCGTCGAACCGCAACGCCAACTCACAGTTCTTTGGCAACCACTCGCCGTTCGGCAATTCTGCCAACGCTGGCGGCCGTGGTAATTTCAACAACTGGGGATGGGGCAATCGTGGTGGGCGCGGTGGCTATGGTGGCTACGGCGGTTATGGCGGTTATGGTGGATACGGCGGCTATGGTGGCTACGGCGGGTTCGGCCTTGGATTAGGCTACGGCCTCGGCTTCGGCCTGGGCTTCGGCTTGTTCGGACTCTACGGACTTGGCTACGGCGGCTATGGCTATGGTGGATATGGCGGGTACGGCGGCTATGGTGGCTACGGCGGCTATGGTGGCTACGGCAACTACTACGGCAATCAGTACGCCAACTACTCCAACGTTCCGCAAGAACAGCCGACGAATTCCGGCATCGATTACGCCACGCAAGGCGAAACCAATTTCCGGGCCGGTCGCTACCAAGAAGCAACCAACGACTTCCGGCATGCATTGATTGACGAGCCGTCAAACGCCGCGCTGGTCATGATGGTCGGTCAGTCCTTGTTTGCCACCGGCCACTTCGTCGAAGCCGCTGGCGCGACCGAATTGGCCATGTCGACATTGCCCGAAGACAAGTGGGGTGCGATTCCCGAGCACTACACCCAGCTTTACGGCAACATCGGCGACTACAGTAATCAGTTGAAAGCGTTGGAAGCGGCGAGCAAACGCAATCCCAACGATCCGGCCCTGCGGTTCTTGCTCGGATTCCATTACGGTTACCTCGGCTATCCGAAGGAAGCCGTGCGTGAACTGAGCAAAGCGGTCGAGCTGGAAGGACGCGATCCAGCGGCTCGCAAGCTGCACGACATCTTCGCGGCCAAGATCGGCGCTTCGCCGGTCGGCCCGCCGCCCGAGGTGAAACAGCAGCCTGGCACGCCGGGATTCAAGCCCGAAGGTGAGAACTCGACGGGAGTGCCGGCTTCGCCGACTCCCACGTCGAGTGTTACGCGGCCTGGCCTGCGATTGGCCGCCTGAGATTGACCCCGATCATGCCGCTGGTGGCAGGGGAGCTGAAATTCAATCTTTCAGCTTCCGCTGCTGCCGACGGCGAAGGGGGAGGAAGTTCAACGACGCCACTGGCCGTGCGGCCGGCGGCGTCGTTTTTTGTTCTGGGGCGCTCGCGCCACGCGGCTTGGTGGCCGACAGTCCGTTCGGCGTTGCGTTCCGAACGTCGCGGCCCGCGTTTCTTCCTTGCCTTCGTGCTTTGTAGCGTGCACAATCGAGCGGCGATTGAACGTCCCGGTCGGCTGCCTCGAACCGCATAGGGAGGGGTTCCATGAGCGATTCCGCTGACGCCCACACTCCGTCGGGCGGCGAACTGCAATTCGACCGCGCGGAATTCGCCGCGCCGGCCAGCGCCGCCACGTGCAAGGTCTGCGGCAAGCCGATGCACGACCTCTATTACGAAGTCAACGGGCTCCCCTTTTGCCAGAGCTGCCGTCAACAGCTGCAGAGCGCCAGGGACGTCGGTTCGGGAGCCGGCCGCTTCGCTCGGGCCGCTCTCTACGGCTCGCTGGCCGGCGTGGCTGGAGCGATCATTTACTATGCCGTTCGAGAGGTCGCCAACATCGAGTTCGGGTTGATATCGATCATCGTCGGCTTGATGATCGGCAAGGCGGTCAAAAAAGGGAGCAACGCGCGAGGCGGCTGGCTTTACCAGGGACTGGCCATGTTCCTGACGTACTCGGCCATTGTCGCGACCTACGTCCCTCCGATCATCACGATCATTCGCGATCGGGCAGACGAAAATGCAGCGGCCGTCGGGCTTGAAGAACCGGACGGCGCCGACGGGGCGGCCCAAGCGCCTGCCGAGGCCGCCGCGGATCGACCCGCCGTTGCCGAACCTAAGCCTCCCCTGTCGACGGGCACCTTGGTCATGGCCCTCGTGAGCCTCGTCGGTCTGGCCTACGCGATTCCTGTTCTGGTCGGCTTCTCGAGTCCGATGAGCCTGATCATCGTTGCCATTGGTTTGTACGAAGCATGGTCGCTGAATCGCCGGCTGCCGATCGTCGTCCACGGCCCTTTTCAGATCGGAAAGGGAATCGCAGAAGGTACGGTACATGTCGAACCTGCCGGCTGAGACGATCCGCTGCGATCGGTGCGGCACCGAGATGTCGCCGGCCGTCCTGGCTTGCCCGGCTTGTGGCCGGTTGGTGCATGCCGCGGAGTTGCACCGGCTGGCCGACGAAGCCGGCGAGGCCGAGCAAAGGGGGGACGTTTCCGCCGCCTTTGTCGCCTGGCGGCGGGCCTTGGAATTGCTGCCGCCCGAGACGCGCCAGCACCAACTGATCGCCGGCCGAATCGACGAATTGGGCCGCCGGCTTCCTAACCCTCCGTCGGCGCCGAGCGGGTCAGAAGGGAAACATCTCGGAAAGGCCGGGGCAGGGGGACTGGCCGGCCTTGGCGGCCTCGGCTTGCTCGTCTGGAAATTCAAGTTCCTGGCGGTTCTCGTGCTTACGAAGGCCAAGTTCCTGCTGTTGGGACTGACCAAGGCCAGCACGTTCTTATCGATGTTCGTCTCGATCGGCGTGTATTGCACCGCCTATGGCTGGAAGTTCGCCCTCGGTTTGGTTGGCTCGATCTACATTCACGAAATGGGGCACGTCGCGGCGCTGCGGTGGTACGGTTTTCCGGCTACGGCCCCGATGTTCATCCCTGGCCTGGGCGCCGTCATCCGCCTCCAGCAGAATCCGGTGAACCCCGTGGAAAACTCCCGCATCGGACTGGCCGGCCCGGTGTGGGGACTCGCGGCGGCACTCGGGGCACTCAGCGTTTATCTCCTCACGGGTTGGCCGAGCTGGGGTGCGATCGCGCAGGTCGGTGCATGGATTAACCTGTTCAACCTCGCGCCGGTATGGCAACTCGATGGCGGGCGGGGATTCAGCTCGCTCACTCGGCAAGAGCGTTGGCTGGCCGTGGCCGGAATCGGCGCGGCCTGGTTCTTTACGGCCGAGGGCCTGCTGTTGCTCTTGCTTGCCGGCGGCTGTTATCAGGCCGTGTCGGTCGCCGCCCCCACGAAATCCGACCGCGTGGGGCTGTTCCAATATCTCGGGCTCGTGGCCGCGCTCTCCGCCCTCTGTTTGCTGCCAGTTCCCGCGGCGGCAAACTGAACTGCGTGTGGATTGACCAAGCTCGTGCGGCGATTCGGCTGCGCCGCCTCTCGAGCGGTTTGCGACTGTTCAGCCCTCGGCATCGCCGACCAAAATCTTTTCGGCCGCCTGGCGGCCGAGCGTCGTTTGCTGCCCGCCGATTTCAACCGTGACGATGCTCGCGGCGGCTTGATTGGCCACCACCGAACCGCTGGCCCCGAGCACTAATCCCGAGCTCGACAGATAGCGCAGAAACTCCGGCGACTGATCGACCACGCGAGCCAGCCGGAACCGATTGCCCACTCCACACGCCGCGAGTGTTCGCACCGCGGCACTGGCCACCGACCCGTCGCGCCGTGGAATTGGGTCGCCGTGCGGGTCGGTGTCGGGATGCCCCAGGAAGGCATCGATTCGATCAATCAGCCGATCGCTGACGGCGTGCTCCATGTGTTCGGCTTCTTCGTGAACTTCGTCCCAGGCCAGGTTCAGCGTCTTCACCAGAAATAGCTCGATCAACCGATGCCGGCGAATCACCCGCAACGCCAGGGCGCTCCCGGCCGAGGTCAAGCGGACGCCTTCATACGGGGTATAGGTGGCCAGGCTGCTCTCGCTGAGCGTTTTCAGCATGCTGGTTACCGTGCCGGGCGAAACGCCCAAGGCCGAGGCCAGTTGCCCTGTGGTGGCTGGCCCGGCATCGCCGGAGCTGCAAATCTGGTAGATCGCTTTGACGTAGTTTTCGACCGTCAGGCTTGCCAATCGACGGGTCCTTGCTTTGGAATGATTGCTGGTGCTCCGTGCCGGCGTCTATTCTAATCATCCTGCCCCCCGCCTTGCATGGCCCGCCCCCGCGGCCCATGATAACGATCGCCGCCGGGCCAGTCGGCGAACCAGGAAAGTGCGTGGTGAGCGGACGGACCGGCAGGCCCGATCGGGCGTTTCGCCGCGGGATTCGCAGGCGTAGGCGGCATGGAGAAGGGGCAAAAAGGTCCAGGCTTGTCGATTCTGTCACTCAAGAACGAATTGGCGTGGGAACTGTGCGATCGCTTCGAGGCCGACGCCGCCTCGCTTCGCGCCCGCGTGACACGCTCGGCCGCCGGCACGCGGCTCATCGATTGCGGAATCAACACGCCCGGCGGGATCGAGGCCGGCCGTCGCCTGGCGGAAATCTGCATGTCCGGGATGGGAAGCGTCGAGGTCGTGTCGGGCAATCCGGCGATCTATCCGGGACCGGCCGTGGCAGTGCGCACCGACCATCCCACGGCAGCCTGCATGGCCTCCCAATATGCCGGCTGGCAAATCTCGGCCGAAGGCTATTTCGCGATGGGTTCGGGGCCGATGCGCTCGGCCGCCGGCCGAGAGCCGCTGTTCGACCGCATCGGCCACCGCGAACGCCCCACCGCGGCGGTCGGGATACTCGAAGCGACGGCTTTTCCGCCCGAGTCCGTGCAGGCGGATATTGCACGGCGTGCTGGCGTCCCGCCCGAGCGGCTCACCTTGTTGGCCGCTCCCACGGCCAGCCTGGCTGGCACGCTGCAGGTGGTCGCCCGCAGCGTGGAAACGGCCCTGCATAAACTCGACGA
>Ga0335075_10015625_pt1 | contig 11370 bp, 6 predicted proteins | sample Lox_Sample_24_FD_206723 | JGI IMG/M metagenome (GOLD analysis project Ga0335075, IMG submission 206723) | Soil microbial communities from Loxahatchee National Wildlife Refuge, Florida, United States - Lox_Sample_2.4 | ecosystem: Environmental > Terrestrial > Soil > Wetlands | place: USA: Florida...
GCCATATCGTCGGCAATATGGCTGGCCAGCGCTGGATCACCGTTCGTTATTGCTTGGATCGCCATGCCAACGTCCGGCACATCGGACCAAGGGAAGCCGAAGAAGACGTTCACATAAGCGTCCGGTTCGCGCGCCTCCCATGTCAGCGCGCGCTGCACCAGGTCCATCCACGGCGACGTCCCCGTCCACTGCACGACGGTCGGCGAGATGATCGGCACCTTGACTGTCGCATGTGCCGGCCGGTAATCGCCCCGGATCGCCCGCACCAGGCAGCGCGCCGCCCGCTCACCTTGCAGGTAGCTGTCGTAGTGGGGGAAGTATTTGCCGCAGAACGCCATGTCGGCCTGTTGCAGAAATGCCTCGTCCTCGTTGCCATGAGGATCGAACGTCGCGGCGATGAACGCCTTCGGCCCGACCACGCTGCGCACGCGTCGGGCCAGTTCCGCCTCGGGCCGAGGCACGCCGCGTGCCGCCATCGCGCCGTGCACGCAGAGATAGACGCCATCAAATGGCCCCTCAGCGCGCAGCCCGGCGATCATTTGCCCGACGAAGGTTTCATATGCTTCTTCGGTGACCCACCCGGAGCCCGAGCCGGTCCTGGGCCAGAGGGGCGACTCGATACCCGCCAGTTCGACGCCGTCGTACTCGCGGGCAACTTTCACGAAGCCGCCCATGTAGGACCTGGGATCGTGTCGCAGCAGTGCTTCGCCTTTTGCCGGCGAGCCCTCGTAGAGGAAGTCGGCCAACGTTGTGTCGTTCTTGAGGAACGTTACTGTCTCGTGCATGAAATTCAGGACGGCAATACGGATTGGCGGCCGGGTCATGGTGAATCGAGCCTCGTGAAAAGGGGTTCACACGGAGTGCCGCAGAGGATGACACGGAGGGCCGCGGGAGGCGAGGCCAACAGTGCGGCGTTGAGCCGAATGCCCGCTCGGCCATCAGATTGCCGATGCCGTTGGCGCCGGGGGGATGGCCGCCCGCCAGCGTTCAGGTCCACCGGTCGAAGCGCGGCGTTGAGTGCCACGTCCCGATATCGTTGCGACCGATACCAGTGCTCCGCGTGGGTCATTTCGTGGGCCACGCTGTGCCGGGTGCAAAAAGTCCGCCGTCGGCGCACCGGCGGACTTCGTCCGCCCTACGGCGCTCCCTGGTCCCGAAGTGGGGCCGCAAAGCGAGCCTCCCGGACCTTTCTGCTTTGCGGGAGAGAGCTTGCTGCGGATAGGATGCGGGCCCGTCTGCGGAGCGAGCCGGGAGGAGGTCCCTCCCGCCGTAGGGCCCTCACCCGGCGCGCGGCACCCTGGGGGCGGAGCCCGAGGGCAGGCTTCTCCCGCGGCGCGGGAAAGGTGGACCAGGGAATAAGATCTGCCGCTCGACGTCATTATGCTTCGCATCGACAGAGCGGTACCGAGCAGTGGTGGACGAATGGGGATGTCAGTGCTGTCGAAGCTGGAGGAGAACATCCCGTCGCTCCGCCGCTACGCCTGGACGTTGCTCCGGAACTCAAGCGACGCGGATGACCTCGTGCAGGAATGTTTGCTGAAGGCTCTGGATCGGATCGACACGCTGCGTGCTGCAAGCGACCTCCGGTCGTGGCTGTTCACGATCATGCACAATCTGTACGTGAACCGCTGGCGGCGGATGAAGCTGCGGGCCCGCCTCGCGGCGGACAACGCCGAGGCCGAGCTCGCCGTGGGGCCGTCGCAGCAGGCGAGCGCGGAGATCCAGGATGTGCTGCGGGGGCTCTCTACGCTCACCGAGGAGCAGCGGCAGATCGTTCTGCTGGTTGCCGTGGAAGGGTTCCAGTACGGCGAGGTGGCGGCCATGCTGGGCATTCCGGTCGGGACCGTGATGTCGCGCCTGAGCCGGGCGCGCGACCGCCTGAGGGAGTTTGTGGAGGGGCGGGAGCGGCCCTTGCTGCGGAGGGTGAAATGACGGCCGTGGAACGCCCGATCGGCGAGGACGAGCTGCATGCCTATGTGGACGGTTTCCTGCGGCCGGAGCGGCGGCAGACCGTCGAGCGCTACCTTGCCGACCACCCCGACGCCGCGACGCGGATCGCCGGCTGGCAGTCGGTAGGAGATGCACTGCGCGAGGCGGCGGCGTGGAAATTTCAGGAGCCCGTGCCGGCCACGCTCAACATCGCCCGCTTGGCCGAGACCCGCATTGCCAATCGCTGGGGACCTTGGCGGATGGCTGCCGGCGTCGTGATCGCGCTGGCGCTGGGTGCGGGATCGGGGTGGCTGGCGCGTGGACCGCGCGAGGCCGGGGCCGCGGCGTCGGCCAGCAAGGTGGCGGCGGCGGCCAACCGTGAGCCTGGGGCGCACCCTGTGCAGCTTGCTGCCGCGCAGCCAGCGCAACTGGCAGGTCGGGTGACACAAGGGGCCACAGGTGCGGGGACGCCGCCGGACCTGTCCAAGTCGGGCTATCGACTGGTCGGCGGGCAGGTTGTGGCCAGCGGGCAAGGGCCGGCCTGCATGCTGCAATACGAGGATGCGCAGGGAACCCGCATTACCCTGCTCATGCGTCCGGTGCAGAAGCACGATACGAGCGCCACTCAGTTTGCTGAGAGCGGCGGAGGTAACGGCGGGAGAGCGCCGCAGCTCGCCGAGGCCGGGGCTGACAGCGGAGGCCGGGTGCCGCAGTTTGCCGAGGCGGGGGATGCCAGTGGTCGAAGGGCGCCGCAGCTTGCTGAGGGCGGCGGCACCAGTGGAAGCGCCCCGCGGCTCGCCGAGGGCGGTAGCAGCGGAGGCGCGGCGGCGGCCGGTTCCTGCCCCTGAAGAGGGACGTTGGCTTCTGTCATTGCGAGGATCACGAGCGACGCGTGACGGGCGGATCTCGCGGAGTGCACAATTGGCAGGAGATTGCTTCGGCTCGCTCGCAATGGCGTCGGAGCCACTTGCCTGCCGTCATGACATTTATTCATTTCCGACGGAACTTACATCGCTGATGTGGGGGAGGTTTCGGTTAGCGGCCTCGTGTTCGATGCGGTTGACGGGACAAGCCTCGTTCAGCGAGAAGGCGGCAGTTCTGACTTGACTTGCGGCGGAGCCCGGCCTTGTGTGCCGGCCGCTTATTGACCGGGACACGGCCCCCGATGCACGCCTATCGCAGCCACACAGCCGGCGCGTTGCGCCTCGCCGACGCCGGTCAGCTGGCGCGGCTGTCCGGCTGGGTGCATAGCAAGCGCGACCATGGCGGGTTGCTGTTCATCGACCTGCGCGATCATTACGGCATCACGCAGTGCGTGTTTGCTGCCGGCAGCTCTGCGTTCGAAGCGGCCGATCGGGTGCGGCCGGAGAGCGTGATCACCGTTACCGGTGATGTCGTGCCGCGGGAACCGGGCACGGTGAATCCTCGGCTGCCGACGGGGAAGATCGAGCTGCGGGTGAACGAGCTGGTCGTGCAGTCGGCAGCCGAGGTGCTGCCGATGCAGGTGGCGGGCGACGAGAAATATCCCGAGGAGATCCGGCTGAAGTATCGTTTCATTGATCTTCGCCGCGAGAAGCTGCAACGGAACATGGTTCTGCGGGCGCAGGTGATCGCCTCGATCCGCCGGCGGATGATCACGGCTGGGTTCACCGAATTCGCGACGCCGATCCTGACGGCATCCAGTCCGGAGGGGGCGCGCGACTTCCTGGTGCCGTCGCGACTGCATCCCGGCAAGTTCTATGCGCTGCCGCAGGCGCCGCAGCAGTTCAAACAGCTAATCATGGTTGCAGGTTTCGATCGATACTTTCAGATTGCGCCGTGTTTTCGTGACGAGGCGTCGCGTGCGGATCGGTCGCCAGGGGAGTTCTATCAGCTCGATTTCGAGATGAGCTACGTGACGCAGGAAGATGTGTTCGCGACGATCGAGCCGGTGCTGGCGGGCGTGTTCGAGGAGTTTGCGCAGGGGCGCAGCGTGTCGCCGCCACCTTTCGAGCGCATTCCTTATGACAGCGCGCTGCTGAGCTACGGCACCGACAAGCCGGATCTGCGCAATCCGCTGCGGATCAGCGACGTGACCCGGCATTTCGCCGGATCCAAGTTTGGGCTGTTCGCTCGGATCGCGGCATCCGGCGGGGTGGTGCGCGCCATTCCGGCGCCGGGCGCGGGCGGCCAGCCACGCAGCTTCTTCGACAAGCTGAACGATTGGGCCAAGGAGGAGGGTGCCGGGGGCCTCGGCTATATCGTCTTCGAGGCGGACGGTCCGAAGGGACCAATTGCGCGCAACCTGGAACCGGAGCGTGCTGCGGCGATCCGCGCTGCTTGCGGTTTGCGGTCCGGCGATGCGGTGTTCTTCGCTGCCGGCCAGCCGGACGCGACAGCGAAGTTCGCCGGACTGGTGCGAACGCGGCTGGGGGAGGAGCTCGGCTTGCACGAAACGGGTGCGTTCCGGTTCTGCTGGATCACTGATTTTCCGATGTACGAGTTGAACGAAGAGACCGGGCAGATCGATTTCAGCCACAACCCTTTTAGCATGCCGCAGGGCGGCATCGAGGCGCTGAACACGCAGGACCCGCTGTCCATCAAGGCGTTCCAGTATGACATCGTGTGCAACGGGGTGGAGCTGTCCTCCGGCGCTATTCGCAATCATCGGCCGGACATCATGCTGCGCGCGTTCGAAATCGCCGGGTACAAAGCGGCTGAGGTGGAAGCGCGGTTCGGCGGGATGCTGAACGCGTTCCGTTATGGGGCGCCGCCGCATGGCGGCTCGGCGCCGGGGATCGACCGCATGGTCATGCTGCTGGCGGACGAGCCGAACCTGCGGGAGGTCATTTTGTTCCCGCTCAACCAGCAGGGGGAAGACCTGATGATGGGGGCGCCGGCACCGGTCGCGCCGGAGAGGCTGAAGGAACTGTCGCTGAAGCTCGATCTGCCGCCGAAGCGGGAGTAACGGCTCGTCTGCCTTGGCTCACGAATTGCGGCGTTCGACGACGCTGAGGTGACCCTCGCTATCATCCACGTTTGCACTGTCCGCCCAACGACCGTGCAACCCCCGGCTGCCCCCCGTGTTCCAGGGGCCGCCAGCCGGAGGTCTCGAACGCCCGCATCCGGCACGCCAACAGGAGGTCGCCATGCCGGATACGGTTTCGGACCATGTCGTTGAAATCCTGACCGAGTGGGGCGTCGACACCGTCTTCGGCCTTCCCGGCGACGGCATTAACGGCCTGGTCGAAGCCTTCCGCAAAGCCGCCGACAAGATCCGCTATGTGCACGTCCGCCACGAGGAGACGGCGGCGCTGGCCGCGTGCGCTTACGCCAAGTTCTCCGGCCGGTTGGGCGTCTGTTTCTCAACCGCGGCGCCGGGGGCCGTGCACCTGCTGAACGGGCTGTATGACGCGAAGATCGACGGCGCTCCGGTCCTGGCGATCACCGGCATGACCTATCACGACCTTGTCGGCACGCATTACCTCCAGGACATCAACCAGGATTACCTGTTTCAGGACGTCGCGCTGTACAACCAGCGGTTGATGGGCCCCGAGCACCTGGAAAACGTGCTCGGCCTGGCCTGCCGCGCGGCACTGTCCAATCGTGCCGTCGCGCATATTGCGATCCCGATCGACTACCAAGCCATGCCGGCGGCCGCCGAGCGGCGCTTCAAGCGGAACGTGAAGGGCCATGTCTCGACGGCTTGGCAGCCGCCGGTCCGGGTCCCCGATCGCTACCTGATCGAGGACGCCGCAAAGGCACTCGCCGGCTGCAAGAAGGTGGCGATCCTGGCCGGCGCCGGGGCGCGCGGCGCAGGGTCGGAACTCGAGCAAGTCGCCGAACGGCTGGCCGCGCCGGTCATCAAGGCGCTGCTCGGCAAGGATTGCGTCACCGATACCAGCCCATACACGACGGGCGGCATTGGTGTGGTCGGCACCCGTCCGTCGGTGGAGGCGCTGCACGCCTGCGACGGGCTGCTGATCGTCGGCTCCTGCTTTCCGTATATCGAATTCCTACCCAAGCCCGGTCAGGCGGTCGGTATCCAGATCGACGACAAGCCGGAGCATATAGGGCTCCGCTACCCGGTCGATTTCGGCCTGGTGGGCGACGCGCAGGCGACGTTGCGCGAATTGCTCAACAAGCTGCCCCGCAACGAGGATCGCTCGTTCCTCAAGAGCTGCCAGGACGGCATGCAGGCTTGGTGGGCGCTGATGGAAGAGCGCGGCACCTCCGACCACGCGCCAATGTGCCCACAGGTGGTATCGTGGCATCTGCCGGACCTGCTCGCGTCGGATGCCATCATCTGCGGCGATTCCGGCACGGTTACCACCTGGGCTGCGCGGATGCGGCTGCGCGAGGGACAGAAATTCTCGTTCAGCGGCACGATGTGCTCGATGATGGCGGCGATCCCCTATGCGATCGGCGCCGCCCACGCGTTTCCTGGCCGCCAGATCGTCGCCTTCACCGGCGACGGGTCCGCAACAATGATCATGGGAGAGCTTGCGACTATCGCGCAATACCGACTCCCGGTGAAGGTTGTGGTGATGAAGAACAACACGCTCGGCCTGATCAAGTGGGAGCAGATGTTGTATCTCGGCAGTCCGGAGTACGGCGTGGACCTGCACCCGGTGGACTTCGTCAAGGTGGCGGAAGCCTGCGGCCTGCGCGGTGTCAGGATCGAGAATCCTGGCACCTGCAAGGAGCAACTGAAGAATGCCCTGGCCATGGACGGACCGGTCCTGATCGAGTGCGTTGTCGATCCGCTGGAGCCGCCCTGGCCGCCGGTGATCACCAGAGACGAGCAGAAGAAGCTGATAGCCGCCATGGCGCGCGGCGAGCGCAACCGAACGCCGATCGGGCTGTCGATCGGCAGGCACGCGGTGCAGGAGTTTACGTTCGGCGCAAGTCCGTTCGGTGCGGCCGGTCGGTTGGTCGAGCGCATCACCGGCCGCGTGCCGGAACTGGTGGGAAACTCGAACGGAAAGTCGGGGAAGGGGTCCTGAGATGGATGTGATTGAAAGGATCGCGCGACCGACGGCACGGAGCGCAAACCGCCGTGCTGCCCCGTTCCGACCCACGTACCACGAGGCAGCGCGCGAACTGGAAGCCGCCCTCAAACCGCTGCTGGCCGGTGAGGTGCGATTCGATGTCGGAAGCCGTGCCGCCTACTCGACGGACCACTCGATCTATCGCGCGGTGCCCGTCGGCGTCGTGATCCCGCGCGATGCGGATGACGTGATCACGACCGTTGCAGCCTGCCATGCGCGCGGCGTTCCGATCCTAGCCCGTGGATGCGGATCCAGCCTGAGCGGGCAAGCCTGTAATGTGGCCGTCGTGATCGACTTCTCAAAATACATGAACCGGATCCTGGCACTCGATCCCGATGCGCGGCTGGCCCGCGTCGAGCCCGGCGTGATCAACGACGCATTGCGGAACGCGGCAAAGGTACACGGCCTGACTTTCGCGCCCGATCCGGCAACGCATGAATACTGCACGCTTGGCGGTAACATCGGCAACAACTCCTGTGGGGCGCACACCGTCATGGGCGGCAAGACGGTGGACAACGTCGAAGATCTCGAGATCCTCACCTATGACGGGCTGCGGATGCGGGTCGGCCCCACCTCGGACGAGGAATACGACCTGATCCAGCACGCGGGTGGCCGCCGCGCCGACATATACAAGGGGTTGAAGGCGATCGCCGATCGCTACGGCGACTCGATCCGCAAGCATTATCCGCGCATTCCGCGTCGTGTCTCCGGCTACAACCTGGACGACCTGCTGCCCGAGCACGGGTTCCACGTCGGACGGTCGCTGGTCGGCTCGGAAAGCACCTGCGCGCTGACGCTGACCGCTACGCTGCGGCTGATCCCCTTCCCATCCTGCCGCGCGTTGATGGTGCTGGGATACGAGGATGCGCCGCGAGCCGCCGATGACGTGCCGGCCATCCGCGATTTGCATCCTTTAGCGATAGAAGGCTTCGGCCGCCATCTGATCGACAACGAGGCGCGCAAGGGTAAGACCTTCCCTGGGGAGCAGCTACTGCCGGAAGGGGGAGCTTGGTTGCTGGTCGAATTCGGCGGCGAGACCCAGCGCGACGCCAACGCCAAGGTGGAGCAAGCTTTCGAGGTGCTGAAACGGGGCAGTTCCACCACACTGGGCATGCGCTTGCTGGAGGACAAGCAGGAACAGGACGAAGCGTGGGACATCCGGGAAAACGGTGTGGGTGCCAGCCGAATCCCCGGCGACGAAGAAGCCTGGCCGTCGTGGGAGGATGCGGCGGTCCCGCCGGAGAAGCTAGGAAGCTATCTACGCGGGCTGGACAAGCTCAACCAGCAATTCGGTTACACCTACACGCTATTTGGGCATTTCGGCGATGGCTGCGTGCATACACGGATGACGTTTGGACTGAAGACCGCGGACGGCGTCGCCAAGTTCCGTCGCTACATGGAGGCCGCTGCCGATCTCGTTATTTCACATGGCGGCTCGCTCTCGGGCGAGCACGGCGATGGCCAGGCCAAGGGCGAGCTACTGCCCAAGATGTATGGCCCGGACCTGATGCAGGCGTTCCGTGAATTCAAGACGCTGTGGGATCCGGCATGGAAGATGAACCCCGGCAAGGTCATCGATGCGCGTCCGCTGGATGCCGACTTGCGGATCGGTCCCGACTATCGGCCGCGGGACATGGGTCCGACGCATTTCCAATATCCCGCCGACCATTTCTCCTTCGCCAAGGCAACCGAGCGGTGCTTCGGGGTGGGGAAGTGCCGCTCGCTGGGCGCCCGGATCATGTGTCCGAGCTTTCAGGGCACGCGCGAGGAGTTCGCCTCCACGCGCGGGCGGTCACGGCTGTTGTTCGAAATGGTTCGAGGCGAGGCGCTGACACACGGTTGGGACGAGCCGGCGGTTGCCGAGGCATTGGAGCTTTGCTTGCAGTGCAAGGGGTGCAAGCATGATTGTCCGGTAAACGTGGACATGGCCACTTATAAGGCCGAGTTCCTGTCCCACTATTACGAGAAGCGATGGCGGCCGCGAGCCGCCTATTCGATGGGGCTGATCTGGCTGTGGGCGCGGTTGGCGCGATTTGCGCCGGGCGTGGCGAACGAGGCGGTGCGTGCACCGGGCATCGGTCGCCTCGCGCGCTGGATCGCCGGGATCACCGAGCAGCGCGAGCCTCCTGCATTTGCGGCAACGAGCTTCCAGGACTGGTTCGCCGCCCGGCCCAACACGTGCGCCAACGACATGACACGGCCGGCGGTGATTCTGTGGCCGGATACGTGGAACAACTATTTCCTGCCGGGCACCGCCAAGGCGGCGGTGTCGGTGCTGGAGGATGCCGGATACCGAGTGGTGGTGCCGAGCCAAAAGCTATGCTGTGGTCGGCCCTTGTACGATTATGGGATGTTGGACCTCGCGAAGCGGAAGCTGCGCGAATCTATGGATGCGCTGCGCCCGGCCATTGATGCAGGCACGCCGATCGTCGGGCTGGAGCCGAGCTGTGTGTCGGTGTTCCGCGACGAACTGCTGAATTTGTTCCCGCATGATGAAGACGCGCGCCGCTTGGCCGGTCAGTTCAAAACCTTGGGCGAAGTACTGGTAGCGACGGATGGCTGGACTCCCCCGCGTCTCGGGCGTAAGGCGCTGGTTCATATGCATTGTCATCAGCGGGCAGTGCTGAACCCAGGTGCCGAGGAGAAGCTTCTGAAGGCGATGGGGCTGGAGTTGGTTCGGAATCCCGCTGGTTGTTGCGGCGTCGCCGGTGCGTTCGGGTACGAGACCGACCATTATGATGTGGCGATGAAGATCGGCGAGCATGACCTGCTGCCGCTGGTGCGAAAGCAGGGTGCCGACGTGCTGATGATTTCCGACGGATTTAGCTGCCGGTATCAGATGAAGCACGGCGCCGGGCGGTGGGCCATGCATCCGGCAGAGGTGGTTGCAATGGCGCGCGAAACCAGCGGCTATGTGCCCGAGCAGGTACCCGAGGAACGTTACCTCGAACCGGAGGCGAAACCCGGCAGCCGCGATGCGCTGACAGCCGGCGTTCTCGCCGCGGGCATCACAGGGCTGTTGCTTTTGGGAACTCTCAGTCGCCGCTCATGGGTATCGTAGGGCGGACGCTGTCCGCCGTTGTAGTGATGGCGGACTGCGTCCGGCCTACGCTCCCAACTTGTCGCGTACCATGCGCGCCTGATACCGTATGCCCGGACAATGGAGGCCGCATTGGACGAGGAGCTGAACCTGCTCGCCCGACATCCCGGCGTTCCGCGCCACCTCTGGACGGTTGACGAATATCACCGCATGGGCGAGGCGGGACTCTTGACCAACGAGGACCGCGTCGAGCTCGTCGAGGGGGAGCTGGTCCAAATGGCGCCGATCGGCAGCGAGCACGCGGGCTCGGTTGGAGCGCTCAACCGACTGCTGGTCATAGCGGTGGGAGAGCAGGCGATCGTGTTCGTCCAGAACCCCGTCCGGCTGGACGAGCATAGCGAACCGCAGCCCGACTTCGCCGTCTTGAAGCCCCGAGCCGACGAGTACTATTCGGCTCTGCCGACCGCGCAAGACGTTCTGCTCATCGTCGAGGTAGCGGACAGTAGTTTGGCCTACGATAGGGGTTTGAAACTGGAGCTCTACGCCCGCCACGGGATCCCCGAGGTCTGGGTGGTGAACCTGCCGGCCCAGGAGGTCGAAGTCTTCCGAGCGCCGCGAGGGCGGGACTACACCTCGCACGCGCGCCTCGGCCGATCGTCGATGCTCGAGATCGGCGCGCTCCCTGGGGTAGGCATCCCCGCCGAGCGCCTCTTCAGGAAGAGTTTCGGGCGCCTTTAGCGGCCCGCCTCCTCATAGAAACGCAAGAACATCGCCACTGCCGCGTCCACGACGAACTGCACTTCGCCGGGCCCTGGTGCGTCCAATAGCGCCAGCTTCTGGCGCAGCACCAGCCTGGTCTGGCACAGCGCGAAGAACTGCTCGGCGGCGAAATCGGGATCGGCGACGACCAATCGCCCGCGGCGCGTTTCTTCGGTCAGCCAGTCGGAGAGCTGCCGGATCGCCCGGGCGGGCCCTGCCTCGAAGAAGGCGTGCGCCAGGTCGGGGAAGCGGGTGACCTCGGAAATGACCACCCGGTAGATCGTCCGACCGACGGGCGAGATCATCAGCTCAACCATGCGCCGGCCCAGGATGCGAAGAAACGCGGCGGGCTCCCCGTCGTGATCGGCGCCGGCAAAGATCCAGGCGAGATTGCGGCTGCACTCCTGGCCGACATAGGCGGCGAACAACGCCGCCTTGCTTGGGAAGTGATTGTAGAGGGTGCCCTTGGAGACGTTCGCCTCGGCGGCGATGCGCGACATGCTGGCGCCCTCGTAGCCGTCGGCGGCGAACACGCGAGCCGCGCCGTGCAGGATCTGCGCCCGCTTCTCTGGGGACAGCGCCTCGGCCACCGACATCGTGATTGAACCCTGG
>Ga0335075_10015626_pt1 | contig 11369 bp, 7 predicted proteins | sample Lox_Sample_24_FD_206723 | JGI IMG/M metagenome (GOLD analysis project Ga0335075, IMG submission 206723) | Soil microbial communities from Loxahatchee National Wildlife Refuge, Florida, United States - Lox_Sample_2.4 | ecosystem: Environmental > Terrestrial > Soil > Wetlands | place: USA: Florida...
CTCAGCCGCCGGGGTCGCACAGCTGCGCAGCAACCCGGCTGTCTCCGAGATCGTCCCCAATGTGAACATCCAGGTGTCGCAGGTCCACACCGAAGCAGTCCCGCCCGTCTCCGCGACCGCTAGCCATTTCGCGCACGGCGCGTTCGGGCCGCCCGGCAACGGCCAGAGTCCGGGCACGATCGCGCCGCTGCGCACCCACGTGATCCCGAAGAACTGCCCGGCCACGCCCGTCCAGGAACCCGAGGCGGTGGCCGACATCCACGCGTCGAACGGCAACCCCAACGCGCCCGACGAGGCGAACTCTATCGCCACGGGCCAGGGTGTGATCATCGCTAACGAGGGCATGAACGAACTGGCCGGCGACCCGGACCTAGTGCGCGCGGACGGCTCGCACGTCGTAATCGACGCGCCGAACTATACCGCGGACGCGGGCAACGACGAGACCTTCGAAGACGCAGCGTCGATCGGGGCGCAGGGCCTCATCGTGTACCAGTACTCCAAGGGGCTGCCATTCTCGGGCATCTCGCCGGGCTGCACCTTCACGATCAAGGGCGACGCGCCGGGGGCCTCGCTCGTCGACCTGACCCAGATCGACACGCCGATCCTGGCCCTGTCCCAGGTCATCGCCGGCATCGACAACGCCGTGACCACCGTGCACGCGGACGTCATCTCCGAGTCGTTCGGCGACACGTCGACGCCGGGCAGTAAGTCGGGCGCGCTGCTAACCGCGGCCGATAACGCGGCGGTCGCCGCGGGCGTGACCGTGGTGGAATCCGCGGGCGACAGCGGTCCGCAGGGCACCATGATCACCGCGGCCGACGACCCCAACGTGATCGCGGCCGGCGGCGTGGACAACCTCCACATCGTCGCCCTCAACGACGGCATCCACAAGTACGTCAGCAACAACATGGCTGCCCAGTCGTCGGGTGGCACCGCGCCCACCGGCAAGGTAGTGGATCTCGTGGCGTCCGACTGGTTCGGCGGCGAGACGGACTGCGCCCCGCTCATCAACGGCTGCCCGAATAACTATCCGATCGAGGCCGCCGCCGGCACCAGCGAGGCGTCGCCGCTCATCGCGGGGGCAGCGGCGGACGTCATCCAGGCGTACCGCGCCACGCACAACGGAGCCAGCCCCACCCCGCAGCTGATCAAGCAGATCCTGACCGGTACCGCGACCAACATCGACGCGCCGGCCGATCAGCAGGGCGCGGGCCTGCTCAACGTCTATGCCGCGGTGAAGGCCGCGCAGCAGATGCCAGGCACGACCTACGGCAACGGCTCCGACAACGCACCGCGGCTTGTCTCGACGCCGTCGCAGCTGGACATCACCGGCAACGGCGGCTCGGTCAGCGACCAGTCCGTCAGCGTCTACAACGCGAGTACCCAGGCCACCCGGGTGACCGGCAGCTACCGCTGGATCGGTCCGGAGTTCCCGCTGAGCAAGGTGTTCACGGAGAATGTGACAGCGCCGGCTCCAACCCAGCCGGTGCCGGTGATCGGTGCCGAAGCGGCGGCCCCGATTACGTTCAACGTTCCGCCGGGGGTCAGCCGGCTGGACGCGGACATGATCTGGCCGGATCCGACCAACAGCAGCGTCCTCGATTTCTTCCTGTTCAACCCGCAGGGCGCCGTCGTCCAGGAGTCCTACGATGACGGCACGCCGGGTCAGGTCGGCCGGTCGCCCAACATGCAGCACGCCGAAGTCAGCGATCCCACCCCTGGCCGGTGGACAGCTGAGTTCGTATGGGGCGGTGACGACGACTACGTCGAGCTGGCACCGGCCACGCCCGGCACCTACCGCGGCCCGATGTCGTTCAAGGTGTCCGGTCAGGACTACGTCACCGAGCCCGCGACCCAGCCGGTCACGATCGCGGGGCGGTCTAGCGCGACGATACCGCTCCGTGTCTCGATGCCGGTCCAGTCGGGTGACCATCCCGAGTCGCTGGAACTGTCGGCTAGCAATGGCGCACTGGACTCCGTACCGATCGCCCGCCGGACGCTGATCCCGTCGGCAGGCGGCAGCTTCGTCACGCAGATCATCGGCACGAGCGCACGTAGCGTCGGGCAGATGGACACCTATGAGATCAGCATCCCGGCCGGGGCGCCTGACCTCAGCGTCGCTCTGCACGCGACCGACGACAGCGCGGATAACCAGTTCACTTATTACCTGGTGAACCCGAGCGGCACGGTGGTCGAGACCGCGTCGACGCCGCAGACGGTCAACGGCGAGCCCAGCGGTGACGCTGATCTCACGGTCACCGACCCTGTGGCGGGGCTGTGGCAGATCGACGTCGTGCTAAAGCTCACCGTCAGCGGGAACGAGTTCAACCAGTACGTCTACGGCGACGTTACCGACGGAGGAAACGGCTAACCCGGACTACTCGGCGGGGACCGGGGTCGTCTTCAGGACGCTCCGGCCCCCGGCGGCCGACCCCAGCGCGCGGCGCGCGCATGATCAGGCCGGCCCAGTACGCAAACACGACGGTTCCAACAGTGACGGATGCCCACTGCGGCCGTCTGCGATGGGTAACCACGCTGACGTGGGAGCCAAAGTGGGAGCCGAGCCAACATGCACAGACACGAAGCGGCGTATGGCCACGTCTAGCGAGCACTACTGCAGGTTGACGCCACGTCGAGCAGCATCCAGCCACGTCTAGCGTCCGGATGGAGCTTACTTGGGAGCAGGAGGCCGCTGTGCACGTTGGATCCCACGTTCTAGAGGGGATACGGCTCCGCTTAGTCTGGCCGAATCTCAGTTCGCCCGCTCATTGCGCGCTCGCCGCCATCAGGTTGCCGTGGCGCTGAGAGCGCGCGAGCGGGCTGGTTCAGCCGACGGCCATAACGAGGTGCGCAGTGCAGCCGATCCTCGGCTGCGGGGGCCGTCATTTCACCGTCGTGCCGAAAGTAGTGCGCCTACAGGTGCGCAAACGAATGCCTAACAGTGCATAGATTTGCAAGTTTCGGAGAGCGCGCTTCGCTTTCTGCGCCTGACCCACACGACTGCCGGATCGCCGACTATGCGTGTGCCACCCGCCGCGATGTCGATGCTGCGGGTCCGTACAGATCGCCCGGTCATGCATTCCATCGCACGAAGTCGGCAAGAGCTAGGCTTCCGGCGTGGACAGTGACCGAGGTTTGCTCACTTATACCGGTGGCTGGCTGGACCGCGCCGGCGGTCGCCGCGCCGACGCGATTTGGCTGGAGGAGTTGGTGAACAGCCCGGGCGCAACGGTGCTCCCGTTCTGGCGGGACCAGTGCCTGGTGTCCGGCGATCCGCCGGTCCCGGTGACGCTGCCTGCCGCGCGAGGCGACGGCGCCGTGTTCCTCGGGCTTGACGCCGACGGCCACGGTGTGTTCGCGACGGACCTTTCCGGCATGGAGGCCGAGCAGGCGGCCGAACTGGCTGGCGCAGACCGGGCGGTGGATGTCCGGATGATCGTCGGAACGCTAAGCCCCGCTGCGGCGGCGACCGCCGGCTACGGCCGCGGCTTGCTGCACTGGCACCGCAACCAGCGGTTTTGCGGTGCCTGCGGCGCCGCCACCGAGTCGGCCTGGGGCGGACACCACCGGGTCTGCGGCAACGAGGCCTGCGGGCGGCTGCACTTCCCGAAGATCGAGCCCGCAGTGATCATGACCGTGCAGACCCAGCGCGAGCCCGAGCGCATCCTGCTGGCCCGCCATCGCGGGTCGAGTGCCGGCCGGTACTCCGCACTGGCGGGCTTCGTCGAGGTCGGCGAGAGCCTCGAGGACGCGGTCCGCCGCGAGGTCGCCGAGGAGACCGGCGTCCAAGTCGGCGAGGTCAGCTACGTGGCGTCCCAAGCCTGGCCGTTCCCGGCTGGCCTGATGATCGGCTTCCGCGCCACCGCCATCACCGAGGACATCACCGTCGACGGCGAGGAAGTGCTGGAAGCCCGCTGGTTCACTCGCCGCGAGCTAGCCGAGTATGCCGCGGATAACCCGCTCGGCCGCCCGGACTCCATCGACCGTCACCTGCTCTGCACCTGGCTAGGCGACGGCGACAATCTGGAGCCGGATGCTACGGGTAATACGAGGAAGTAGATGTGACCTGCGGGTACCTCGGGACGGGTTCACACTCGCGGCAACACCAGCCGCCGCATCAGCTCCCTGAACACGATCCGCCGCGCGCAGGCCATCGATATTGGGGAGGCCTGCTGCTCGCGGTGTAAGGCGTCGGAGTGTTCGTCGTCGCCGTACCGCCGCCAGCTGAAGTCGCTGCCAGGAAGGCCCCGCGCAAAGCTGCAGACCGCGATGGACCACCTCAACCGTGCGCGCGTCTCCCTGGATGTGCCGACGAACCCAGAAAGGCGGCGATGGACATGCTGCCCAGCGGCGGACTGTCTGCACGGGTCGGCGCTTCGCTCAAGGCACTCAACTGCCGTCGACAGCGCACGGGCACGGCTACAGGCGCCAATGACAGCTCGGGCCGACGGCTTCGGCGAGGTGGGTTCGGTCGCCTGGGTCGGCGGTCAGCATCCGCCGGATCACCACCACGGTCAACCGGTGTACCTACGGTCACCGGGCATGGGTTGCACTGTGACGCCCGCGGCCGTGAGGAACTGACGGATCTGGGAGGCGTGCTCAACGACGTGCAGCGGCATGCTGCCGACAATCACAGCGAACAGCATGCCGTGGTATCGATGGACGCTAGGAAGTGGCCGAGCGGCCATCTCCTCGGTGAGGCCGTCAAGGGTCCGCCGGACGCGGAGGCGGCACCAGTCGACGTACCCGAGGAGCTCGGGCTTAGTGAACCTGCGGTTGGGGAAGCCGTAGGTGTTGTCGTCAAAAGGTTGTGGCGGTGCCCACGGCTCGAACTCTCCAGTCAGGTCATAGTCGAGCGTTGTCAGCGCGTGGTAGCCGAGGAACCAGGGAGCCGAGCCGTGCAATCCCCCGTGCGGCCCTGGAGCCGTTGGCGCCTCGTCCGGCCACAAGTCCGTCTGCCACAGGTCGTCGGGGCAGTCGGTCAGCGCCGCCCCCATCAGTCGCAGCGCCTGTTCGAAGTTATGAGCCATGCTTTGCACAAACGCGTTCGGCACGCTGCCGGTATATCGCAACTAGGCGGATCTGGCATTCACATGCGCGCACGTTCTTGCCCGCGAACCGCGCGGTATACCGCGAACTGGCGATGGCCGAGTTGCTCGCCTGTACAAGAGGTGAGGACTGATATGCCAGTATCTTCTTAGCGTCTTCCCCGACCTGGGGGAGCGCGGCCTCGACCTCCGGAACGCTTGCACAGGCGCACGCCCTACACGCCCGGACTTGGGCAGCAAGGGCCTACAGCGTCAGCCTGCCGTGATTCGTCCATGCGGCCGCATCAAGCACAGCAACTTGCCGGGGTTGGAGGAGTGCTGCTCGGTCAGTGCCAGGAAATCTCTGGAATCGTCAGTCAACCAGAGGTTCTGGGCGCCGTGCACCGAATGAGCGGGCCGTGGCGTGAGGTGATCCCGATGGGTATGGCCCCGCTGCAGTGGCAAGGCCGGCGGCTGGACGCGCCGGAGTGCTCAGTACGCGTCGCAGCAGACGTAGTCCATCTTCGATCTTTGTCAGCTGGATAGCTCCGTAGCCCAGGACTAGGCCGGACTGAGCGGGCTGGTTTGCGTAGAAGGCTGCCAAGGGATTGGCTACCACTCCCGTACCGTCGGTTCGTTCCAGCACAGCGGCAGCCGATAGCTGTTGCCCGTCGGCCAGCAGCGCGGTGAGGTGCATTCCAGCGCCCGACTCGATCGGTTGGAGCCAGCCACCCTGTTGCGTGAGCACCTCGAGGACGCGTTCATGACGGCGCTCATATTCGGCACGCATCTTGCGGATGTGGCGGGCGAGTAGGCCCTCGTCGATGAAACGCGCCAGCGCAGCCTGGGTCGCCAGCGGAGAGAACCAGTCCGACGCATACTTCGCGACCCTCAAGGCGGGCTGAAGGGACCTCGGCGCGATGAGAAATCCCAGCCGGATCGCTGGGAGCACGGTTTTAGAGAAGGTACCCACGTACAGGACCCGCCCACGAGTGTCCAGCCCGTATAGCGTCTCGATCGGGCGTCCGCCAAACCGGAACTCGCTGTCGTAGTCGTCTTCGATGATGGCGGCGTCATGTTCGCTGGCCCACGTCAGCAGCTCTATACGCCGGGCCAGTGACATGGGCATGCCGAGCGGGAACTGGTGGGAAGGTGAAACGTAAATGAGCCGTGCGTCTCGCGGGATGGCCTCGACGACGATGCCCTGGCTGTCGACGGGGACAGGGCATAGCCGTGCGCTCAGGGACTGCAACAGCAGCCGCACTGGCGGGTAGCCCGGCTCCTCGACGGCAACGCAGTCACCGGGTCCAAGCAGTACGCGCGCGATCAGGTCGATCGCCTGCTGAGCGCCTGCAGTGACGGTGACAGTGTCCGCATCGGCCGTGACCGCTCTGGAGACCGCGACATGGCGGGCGACTGCGGCGCGCAGGCCCGCGTGACCGGCCGGATCTCCATAGGTGGCGTTCCGGACAGCAGATCGCCGCAGCTCGTGCGCCACGAGACGGCGCCATGTCTCGAAAGGGAAGAGTGTCACGTCGGGCAGGCCGACCCGGAAGTCGTACATCACGCCGCCCGTTGGGGCCCGGCCTACCGCGTACCACCGAGGGTAGGGAACGTTCCAGCGCGGATGCGGCATGAGTTCTTGCGTCGCTATCTGGCGCCTGGGGGAGGCCGACGTTCCGAAGTGATCGCAGACGTAGGTACCTGCCCCGATCCTGGTTACCAGGAATCCTTCGCCTATGAGCCGGTCGTACGCGACGCCGACGGTATTACGCGACACCTGCAGGCGGTGGGCGAGCTCGCGAGTGGGTGGCAGTACCTCGCCGGATCGCAGCCGCCCGTCGAGGATCGCGGCACGGAGTGCGCGGTAGATCTGGTCGGCGAGGCCGTGCCGACCCATGAGGTCGATGTGTAAGTCCATCCGGTAAGCCTAAATTGGCCCGGCCAATTTGCGCGATATTGGCCCTGGGACTATACCGCTGGCCCGGTTACGTTAGCTGCCTATGACGATCTCGAGGCCGCCCCGTGATCGGGATCACGGCAGTCGAGTGCGCCTCTGCGGCGGCATGGGAGACCAGGATTGCTTGAACGGCACCGGCACGACGCCGAACGGGGGCTCGTTTAAGCAGCCTGGCTCCCCTGGCGCCGGGTGCGCCTGATATCGACTCGGTCAACAGGGAAAACTCCAGCCGTCAGCCCTGCAGGGGCAAAGAACGTTCCCAAACAGGCCACCACGGCGGACCCGCGCTGGCGATCCGCACCGAGTTACGCTGGCACAACTTAGGCTGCCCGGAACTGGCAGTTTGAGCGGTGGAACCACCGCACCAGGCCCACCGCTATCTATGCGCGCAGGCAACGAGGCTGGCCTGGAAGCAGAGGCGGAGCTCCAGCGTGTTGTCTTGACGCTGCGGTTAGATCGCAGATATCTTCGAGCTATGCGAAGTGCAGCGCCCGCTTTGCTGCCGATTTTCCGGTCGAGATTGCAAGCCGACATCCTGGCCGCACTATTGCTTGACGCTGAGGAAGAACACAGCCTGACAGACCTTGCCCGGCGGTTTGACGCGCCCCTCAGTACTGTCCACGGCGAGGTGAAGCGCCTGACCGAGGCAGGGCTGTTGCGTCGTCGCAGCGTTGGGAGGTCGGCGCTGGTCCGGGCCAATATGCAGAACCGCCTCGTCGAGCCGCTCACCGAGCTGCTGTTGCTTTCGTGGGGGCCGATGCAGGTCGTGGCCGACGAATTCGCGGCGTTGCCGCAGGCGGAGCGCGTCCTGATTTTTGGTTCCTGGGCTGCCCGCTACCTCGGGCGGACCGGCCCTGCGCCGCGTGATCTGGACGTGCTCGTCGTCGGACAGCCGACCAGAGTGTCGGTCTACGATGCGGCTGACCGTGCCCAGCAGCGACTGGGGATGCCCGTTAACCCCGTGATCCGCAGTGCGGACACGTGGCGCGAGGTCGATGACCCTCTAGTCCGGCAGATTCGGTCCAGTCCGTTCGTGGCGGTCCTGGAGCCTGACGACGCGGCCGCCGAGAAGGCGGCGGACAGCCGATGAGTAGATGGCCGCGAGGTGAAGCTGACATTGAGGAACTCCTCCGGCGCGGCGAGCTGGAGCACGTAACAGGGGGCGCTGCGGACGGCAGTCCGCTGCTCGCTCAGGCGGAGAGAACTGCGGCGACTGCAGCTGGGCTAGTCGCCACTGATGCCTACAGCGCCTATGTCCTGGCCTACGACGCCACGCGCTTTGCCTGCGTATCCCTGCTGACGCAGCAGGGCATGCGCGCCACGACCAGCGGGGGCCACTATGCCGTGGAGCGCGCCGTCCGAGCGCAGTTCGGTCCTGGTTTCAGGCCATTCGGTGACCTGAGGCGACGGCGCAACGAGCTGGAGTACCCGCGCCTGCCGGGCGACACCCCCAGCATGGACGAAGCCACGCAGGCCATCGAGGTTGCGCGGCAGCTGATTACCGCAGCGAAGGTGCTACTCGGCCAGCTGTCATTCTTCGCCCAGTAGTGACGGATGACCTCAGTGGCATTCTCCGGCGCGTCACTAGGCTGATGCGGGTGCCTAAGCGGCCTTGAGGTCAGCCGCTCTCGGCATCTCGGTCCAACAGGCCATGCCCATCAGAGCATCGCAGTCAAGACAAGGCCTCAGACTGCGCATCAGCGCTCAACGCTATGCGATTCGGGAAGCGGTGCACTTCCTGAGGCCAGCCGACCGCGACCGCGATCCTTCCGGCCCAATACCGCGCCGCGGCGTCGTCGGTCACGTTGACCACCGCGAAACCGCCGAGGTGCTCCTTGGTCTCGGCGAACGGCCCGTCAGTGAATACCAGCGAGCCGCTGCTCGGGTCGACGCTGCACACGGCCGTCGACGCGTCCAGACCGCCGTCGCTGAAGACGAAGACACCGGCGGCCGTCATCTCCTCGATCAAGGCCCTGGCGGACGCGCCCCTCTCGCGCAACTCCTCCAACGTGAGGTCGGGCACCCACTCGTCGTTGAAGGCGATCAGGTACAGCGCCATCTCAAGCTCCTCTGCTCACGGGCAGCCCGTACGGCTGCCGCTCACCTTCTCCACGAACGCACTCGTGTCAATCGACACCCGGCCAGGACTTTTTTCCAAGCCTTCCGCATCGCAGCCGGTCGAACCGCGAGCGGCGAGTGGAGCAGTACTTGATTACTTGATGCCGAGTAGTGACTTGGCTTTAGCCCAGGTCAGCACCACGTCCGTCGGGGCATTCCCGCACACGCCCGCGAACAACTCGGTCCGGCTCTTACGTCGGGCCGCGTATCCGGCACCCATGGCCAGGGCGCTGGCACCGCCGCCGCACGAGGCCTTGCTGCTGAACGTGCCAAGGATGTTGTCGCGGTGCCCCCAGCAGCCGGAGCGGTCGTGCTTGGTGCAGTCCTCATTCGGGCTGTGCAGGCCGTCGTCATACATCCAGCCATAGTCGGCGCCAAGGGCGTTGGGCCAGCCTCCCGCCCAGTTGCCGCCAAGGCCCACGACCTGCCCGCCGCCGGGAAGGCTGGCCGGGACCCGGCTGAGCGGCGGGTCCTCGTCGCGGCGCGCCCCGATTTGGGCGACCTTGTCAAGTGACCTGCTCAGGACCGTGGCGGGCGGCAGCCCACGTTCGGTCCGCTCAAGGTCAGCAGTGACGAACAACTGCTCGGCAGGTGTCAGCTTCAGGTAGGCAGTCAGAGAGAACGACATCCCGCCCATCTTCTCCAGCACCTTCCGAGCGTGCGCGATCGCCTTGAGCACCTCTCGATTGCATGCCCGGCCGTTGCTGCTGCTGGCGCAGCTACCCGTTCCCAGGAAATCCGGGCGCGGCGCCAGACTCCGGGACGGGTGTTTCGGCGGGACGATACCCGCGTGCGCCGCCGCTGGACGGCTCGCCGCGGCATCGGCACCAGCTGGGCCGGCCCACATCCAGACGACCGCAATCGCGGTGAGTACCGCCACGAACCTAAGCGAGCGAAAGAACCCGCGACCGAGTACAGCGGCCTTCGCCGAGTCAGCTATTTGCATACCGCCGCATATTAGACACTTCCCAGCGAATCAGCGGCCGGAAGACCAAAACGCCGAACAACGGCAGTCCTCCATTGCCGGCAGCAGGGTTTCACCCGGGGAGCATCACCGTCTGCGGGCGCTACCCCAGCTGGTCGCGGCGGCGTGTCAGGTAGGCGGTCTCGGCTGTGTTGCCCGCCAGCTCGATGGCTTTGTCGTATGCCGCGCGCGACTGCTCGCTGCGGCCGAGTCGGCGCAGCAGATCGGCGCGGGTCGCATGGTAGGGGTGATAGCCGGCCAATTTGTGCTCAAGACTGTCGACGGCTGCCAGTGCCACCTCCGGGCCGTCAAGTTCGGCGACCGCAATGGCCCTGTTGAGGGCGATGATCGGCGAGGCGTCGAGGCGGACGAGCTGGTCGTAGAGGGCGACGACCTGCGACCAGTCGGTGTCGCGTACGTCGCGGGCAGAGGTGTGGACGGCGCTTATCGCTGCGAGGATCTGGTAGGGACCCGGAGCCGCCCGGGCGGCTAGGCGCTCGCGCACTAGCCGGTGACCCTCGGCGACCAGCTCCGCGTCCCAGGTGCCACGGTCCTGCTCCGCCAGGGTGACCAGCTCGCCACTGCCGGAAACCCGGGCGTCGCGCCGCGCCTCGGTCATGAGCATCAGCGCCAGCAGCCCGGCTACTTCACCGTCGTCCGGCATGAGGGCACGGATCAGGCGAGTGAGCCGGGTCGCCTCGGTGATCAGGTCGTGACGTACGGGATCGGTGTCAGAGCCGGTCGCCAGGTAGCCCTCGTTGAAGACGAGGAAGAGGACGGCGAGCACGCCGGAGACGCGTGCCGGGAGATCCTCCGCCGACGGTACGCGGTATGGGATGCGTGCCGCCTTGATCTTGGCCTTGGCGCGGGTAATCCGCTTCTCCATAGTGGTCTCCTGCACCAGGAAGGCGCGGGCGATCTCGGGCACGGTCAGGCCGGCGACCATGCGCAGCGTCAGCGCCACGCGGGTCTCCATCGCCAGCGCCGGGTGGCAGCAAGTGAATATCAGCCGGAGCCGCTCGTCGTCGATGGCGCCGAGCGGCTCGGGCGGGTCATCGGAGTACAGCACCTGAGCTTCCTTTTGCTTGTCGCCGCGCTTGTTCTCGCGCCGGATCCGGTCGATGGCCTTGCGGCTGGCGGTGGTGGTCAGCCAGGCGCCGGGGCTGGGGGGTGCGCCGTCGGCCGGCCACCGCTCGACTGCGGTCGCGAACGCTTCGGCCGCCGCTTCCTCGGCTACGTCGAGATCACCGAAACGCCTGGTCAGGGAGGCGACCACCCGCGCCCACTCCTCGCGGTGTGC
>Ga0335075_10015627_pt1 | contig 11369 bp, 11 predicted proteins | sample Lox_Sample_24_FD_206723 | JGI IMG/M metagenome (GOLD analysis project Ga0335075, IMG submission 206723) | Soil microbial communities from Loxahatchee National Wildlife Refuge, Florida, United States - Lox_Sample_2.4 | ecosystem: Environmental > Terrestrial > Soil > Wetlands | place: USA...
AACCTCCGGCGATTGACGCAGGCGAGCGGGACCGGCGCTGGCCGCGGCCGAGCGCTTTCTCTCGAGGAGGTAGGGAATAGTCACCAGCGAGCGAAACGGCTGACGCCAGCGCTGAAGCCGGCCAAGAAAGGGGTACAAGTCCGCCGGCTCATAACCGTCGCGGCGCTGCAAGCTGGCGGCCAGAGGCCAGCCAAGATAGCGGTGCGCCATCAGCGGCAATAAAAAGGTGCGCACGAACTGCGCGTAGGCCAGCCACAGCGGGCTCTCCGGATCGCGCTTCTCTATGGAAAGCACATCGACGAAAACCGGTCTCACGCCCTCGAAGAGTACATTCAGTGGGGTCGCATCCTTCAGGATGAGTCCCCGGCTCAACAGGCTTTCGCACAGATCGAGAGTTAGATTGGCGGCGGCAATCCACGCCCCGGGTGTCCACTCCCATGGATAGGACGGAAAGAAGATGCGAGGATGTTCGAGGAGTATCTCTTCCCGGTTTCGCGCCTCGATATCCAGGCAATCCTGGTCAAGGGTGGTGGTAGCGACCAGCTGTCCTTGAGCGACCCATTGCCGGGCAAGATCAGATCTCAGGAATTCTAATGCCGCCCGGGCATAGCTCACCCGCACCCTGCGTCTTACTCGATTCCCTTCTACCCGGAGAGAGCCGGCCGGGTCACGAAAGGTCTCGATCGCAGCTGAGCCTGCCGCCATCATCCGTGGGTTCCAGTTCGAATCGGAGACTTCCCGGAGGTTTCGCCCTGCTCATCGACCACGCTGAGCTCCGCCTTAGGTTTCAATCCAAAAAGCTTGCGAAGCTTCCTCCGCATGGCAAAGAGAGCGCCGGCAAGCATCGATCCACCGATCTGGAAAAATAGCAGCCCCGAGCCCGGGTCGACGTAGGCGTGAGCCGGCTTGACGGTTGCGGCCAAAAAAATGCAGATCTGTAAAGCGCTGAAAACAAACAGAGCGGAGCGTTTGAGCAGTTGCACCATCTACCTGCCTGGCTGATGTGATCACAGCGTAATGAAGTTGTAACGTCAGTTGACGTAAAAAAGTTTCGGGGCCGGTGAAATTTAACCGTTCCCCCGGACATTTCCTTTACCCTGGAAGGTCGCCCTATCCGGATGTACCCAGAAGGCTTATCGTCCGCCGACGCACGGGCCAGTCTTGCGCAGTAAAATAGACTGACACTGTTACGGAAAAGACTACATGCCCACGCAATTTGAAAATGCACTGACCGCCATGCTTCAGGATGCCGCCCGCCAGGCGGGCTTGGTCGTCCTCTCCGCCGAGGCCGGCACCGATTTCAATCAACACCCCACTGCGAAATTTCGGCTGGGACTTACCCTGGATGCGGCCCCGGAGCGCACACTCGGCCTGGAGCTGAGCGAGAACTTCGATTTCCAAAAGCCGGACCTCCTGCCTGAGATGACGTCGCACCTGCGCGAGGCTGCCAGACGGCTGCGAAATCCCCGGCCGGACGCATACGTAACCCAGGCCGGGTTACCCATCCGCTTCAGCGATTTCGGTTGGCCTTTTCACCGCTCCACTTCCGGCGCCGACACTTACATTGTTCACGGCACTCTTCACCTCGAAGATGGGCAGGCTTCGCCCCTTCACGCCAAGATTTCGGCCAGCATGACCGTGACTTTTGCCGAGATTGTGGCCACGCCGGAGCAGCCATACGCGGAAACATTCATCTACAATGCGATCCGCAAGACGCTCGATCAGGGCCAGCTGGAGCTGCTGAAGAGCGGCAACCGGCAGCCTGTGCCCGTCACCACGCGCTATTACTCGCGCTGGCAGAAGAAGTTCTTCTTCACCGATACCACCGACGAAAGCCGGATGGACTTTCTCCTGCTCAAGATCTACTGGCTTTCCGGGGTGCTGGGTGGAAATCAGCCGGTGTGGATTGCCGATCCCCGCGATGCGCAGTATCTGAACACCACCTCGGAAGAGCTGGCACGGATGGCGGCGGATCTTTCCCGCCAGAGCCTGTTGAGCCTCGCCGACGATACCGCCGCAGCCACTCCCTTACTGCTGGGCCGTGCCGAGCAATATAAGGAGAAGATGCTCGAAGCGCTTGCCGCCACCAAGCCCGAGTTCAATGAGGAGATGCGGCAGGGCCACACAAACATGTAAGTGGGACTGTGATGCAGTCGGCGGTCAGTTTTCTCAGCCCTGCACTCTATCCGCTACAACCTGCTGTCAGACTTTCGCCCCGCAGCGGGCGCAAAATTTTGCCTCGGGCAGGATGCCGGTTCCACAAACCTCGCAGGTGCGAATGATCTCCTGTGGGCTGGCCGGAGGCCCTGCCGGCGCGGCAAATCCCGCGGATGAGGCATTGGCCACCGGGGACACAGCGCCAAGCTGCCCGGCAAAGTATGTTGCCAGGGCCAGGTTGTATTGGCGCACCCGTCCGGGCATGAAGAAGCACTCCACCAGGCTGACGATGGTGGGAATGCCGGTAAATGAAAAGACCACGTAGAGGATGCCGAGGCCGGTTCTGCGCAGATAGAAGTGATGGGCGCCAAAGGTTCCGAGAAAAAGCGCGAGGAGAACTCCAACCACTTCATCCTTCTGCCAGGCTGACATCTGGGCCTGGAAGAGCGCTCGCTGCTGGTCATTCCAACTTGTCTCGGCGATTGGTGTCGTAGCGGCCATCCGTGCTCCTTTCCGCGCGTGTCTCTGTATCCGGCCTGACCTTTTTGAGGCCGGACCGGTCCGGGTCTGGCATCTCCCGTTTGGTTCGCTTCTTCAAGATACGCATCTGCAGCAGGATTCGTTCACTTCGTCCTGACTTACATTGAACTGGCCAACTGCTTTTCCACCGGGTTATGGTAATTCAGTCTAAATCCGCATCTATTTAATACATCGCGGCCGCCCTCACGGCTCTGAAAGACCATGAATTCTCCATCGATGACACGACCGCGCCGCGGGCTCCTGACCAACGAGCCGATCATTCTGCTCGCCCTGGTGCTCTCCGGGCTGTATTTTGCGCGCGAAGTGTTGATTCCACTGGCGATGGCGTTAACGCTCAACTTCCTGCTCACGCCCCTCGTCATCCAGTTTGAAAAGCTGCGCTTGCGCCGCGTGCCGGCGGTCATCCTGGTGCTTATTATGGCCTCGGCGGTGGTAGGCGGAGTAGGGTGGATCGTGACCCGGCAGCTCATCAGTGTAGTCAATGATCTGCCCAACTACTCCAGCAACATCCACGACAAGATGGAGTCGCTGCATGCTCCGGCGAGCGGCGAAATCGGCCAGACCCTGACCAGCCTGCGAGCCATCGGAGCCGCGCTTACTCCCGGCAACACGGCCCCCGCCACTCCCATTCCGCCCACCCCGTCCCTGGTCCACAAGGGACGCCGTGCGGAAGAGGCTGAAAAGCTAAAGCTGCTCCAGGAGCAGGCGGATAAGCCGACACCGGTGACGGTCGTCGCTCCGGCGGAGTCCAGCCGCCAGTACTTCAGCGAATTGCTGTCGCCCGTGGTCAAGCCGCTCGGCACGCTGGGAATGGTGCTCATCTTCACCATTTACATGCTTCTCAAGCGCGAAGACCTGCGCAACCGACTGCTTCTACTGGCCGGTTTTGGACGCCTCAACCTGATGACCCAGGCGCTGAACGACGCCGCTGAGCGCATCAGCCGATACCTGGTGATCAACGTACTGGTGAATGCCAGCTACGGAGTCGTCTTCAGCCTGGGCCTCTATCTGCTCCACGTTCCCAACGCCACGCTTTGGGGCGCCCTGCTGGCCATCCTGCGCATGGTGCCTTATGTGGGAACCATGATGGTTGGCACGGTCACCCTCGTCTATACGCTGGCGATCTTCAGCAGCTGGTGGCATCCGCTCTGGGTGTTCCTGCTCTTCGCGGTCCTGGAAATCGCGGTGAGCAACTTCGTTGAACCATACCTCTATGGAAGCCACACCGGCATCTCCGCCCTGGCCCTGGTCACCATGGCCTTGGTCTGGACGCTGCTCTGGGGATGGCCGGGGCTGGTCGTATCCACTCCCCTGACCGTCTGCCTGATCGTCTTCGGCCGCTACCTGCCGCAGATGTCCTTCCTGCATATTCTGCTGGGAGACGAAGCGGAGCTGGCTCCGGAGGCGAAGTTCTACGAGCGGCTGCTGGCCACCGATCAGGTCGAGGCCCACCAGATCGCCGACAGGTTCCTCGAAAGCCACAGCCTGGTGGACCTCTACGATGCGGTGGTCATGCCCGCACTGACCATGACCGAGCAGGACCGGCACAAGGGAGTTCTCGACGAAGTTCGCAGCTCATATCTCTTTCAGAGCGCGACTGAGCTCATTGCCGAATTGACCGACTACCGCTCGCCGTCGGCCCTCGAGACCGATTGTTTGCAGAGCATCATCAGCTTGCGCACCGCGCCGGTCGTCTGCCTTCCGGCCAATGACCAGGCCGACGAGATTGCCGCAACCATGTTCGCGCAGCTGCTGGAGCAGTGCGGTCACAAGACGCTTCTGCTGCCCTCAGCCGCGCTGTCGCAGGAAATCCTGTTGCGTCTCGCTGAGGAGACCGAAACCATCTTATGCGTCTCCGCTGTGCCTCCATTCGCTTTTGCCCACGCCCGTAAACTGGCCCTGCGCCTGCGCCAGAGTCTTCCCGCCAATCGCATCATGGTGGGCCTGTGGGGTAGCGCCGGAGATAAAGATGCGCTCCGCGAACGCTTCGGACAGGCCCGCCCGGATGTCATCGTCGGCAGCCTTCGCGATGCGCTGGACCTGGTGAGAGAGATGGAGCGGACACCCAACCCCGCCTCGCAGTTGAGTGCGGTCGAGCAGTAGAGGCTGGCGCCTTCGGTGTAAGTCGTGGCCGACCGAAGGCCTCGGCCTGTGATCTCGCGCTGCGATTGTGCGGCTGGAGTAGTCTACGACAAGCGGGGTAGCAGAAAGCCGCAGGACAGGCACGGTGAACTTCTTTTCCAGCAGCATTATCGGATTCTTCTTCGGATTTTTCTTCGGAGCCGGCTGCGCCCTGGCCCTGATGTACGCGATCTATTCCGGGGGCTATCGCAAGGCGATTGAAGATTCTATGCGCGAAGAGAAATCCGATGCGTATCGTCGCTGGCTGCCATATGTCGAAAGGCGGTTTAAGAAAGAGCAGGCAAGCCGAGCCGCCAGGCAGGCAATTACGTCCAACGACTAATGCCTTGCGAACGAACGCTCAGGGGTTGCCGGGCAAAGAGATGGAGACAGGTGTGAACAAGGGAATATGGCTGATCGGACTAATGGCAATTGCTCCGTGGGGGTCTACCGCGCAGACGCCGAGCTTTGAAGGCGCGGTCAGCATGACCATGAACGCCGGCGGACAGGCGATTCCCGTCGACTACTCGATCAAGGGGCACAAGGTCAGGGTCGACCTGCACATGTCTTCGCGCACCAACACGGTGCTGATCGATCTCGACGCCCACACGCAGACCATCCTGATCCCGGAGCTCAAAGCCTATGCCATCCACAACGGTAATTCTCCTTCGGCGCTTGCTTCATCGACCCCGCCCACGGTGACTGATTTGCGGGCCACTGAGACCGTGGCTGGCCACTCGTGCGAAGACTACAAGCTCGAATCTGAAAAATATGACGGCACTGCGTGCATGACCAAGGAATTTGGTGTCAATCCCTTGACCGACACCATGAATGGTCCGCTCGGCAACGCTTTCAAGGCTGATGACACGCTGAAGAAAGCCGGGATGCCGCTCAAGATGTCGATCACTTTCAAGGACGGCGAGAAGCAAGGCGAGAAGGCGACCATGGAAGTAACGAAGGTCACTCCAGGTCCGGTCGAGCCCGCACAATTCGAGGTTCCCGATGGATGGCACCAGCTCACTGGACTGCCGGGCACACCCTGAGCTTCGCTCGTCGCGTCCCCATTTTCAACGCGAATAGGAAATCTTTATCCCGAAATAGGATCGTTGCTGATAGCGCGGCCGTTTCACGCGATTTTGATCGACATCCCCCATTGAGGTGAGGCTACACTGAGGAAGTTGTAGCGCATCTGATCAGAAGTAGCATGGTCAGTTCTGATTGCAGAATTCTACCTTGTCTGTGCTTATCAAACGCCTTTTGAGGGGGAACAAGGATGCAAGTCCTGTGCGTGGCAACCAGTGAATCCGCCGACATTGCCTGCAAAATCTGCGGTCATCAGTACAAGCTCTACTTTGCGCGGCCGTCGCAAGCGGAGCGAATCGAAGCCATGGCCCGCGTCGAGCAGGCTCTAGCCAAACATCACGCTGCCGGAGATGACCGGTCCGTTCATCCGGACAAGCCTTTCAATGTGCCCGAGTGGTCCGGCCCGGCCCAATGGTCCGCAGCTGCTCTGCTGGGCGGGGCACCGATCCTGGCAGCTTAGTTTGTGCAATGCGCCATTGCCCGATGGCGCATCCGTTCAACATCTCGTGTAACTGTGAACCTGCAGGCCTTTCATGCTCGAACTAGACGTGCATGACCTCGGCTTCTTTCTTCTTTGACATCTCTTCCATCCGCTTGATCTCTTCGTCGGTGAGCTTCTGCATCTCGTCGAGTGCGCGCTTCTCTTCATCGGCCGAGATGGACTTGTCTTTCGCCGCCTTCTTGATGGCCTCGTTGCCGTCGCGGCGGATATTGCGGATGCCGGTGCGATGCTCCTCGAGCACCTTGTTGAGGTGCTTCACCACTTCCCTGCGCCGCTCCTCGGTCATGGGAGGCACCGGGATACGGACCACCTTGCCGTCGTTCTGCGGATTGAATCCCAGATCCGAGGTGCGCAGCGCCTTTTCGATCTCCGAGATCAATCCCGTGTCCCAGGGCTGGATCACGATCATGTTGGCGTCGGGCGTGGTGAGCTGGCCTACCTGGTTGAGCGGAGTCGGGGTGCCATAGTAGTCCACTTTGACCTGGTCAAGCATCTGGATCGAAGCCCGGCCGGTGCGCGTGGATGCGAGGTTGGCTTGAAAATCCACAACCGCCTTCTCCATGCGCGTCTTGAGCTGCTGGTAGGTGTCTTTCAGTGCGGGAATGCCCGCCATCACTGCAGGTGCCATGATCGTCTTCGTCCTTCTGGTGCGGTATCCAAAGTGAGTATTGTAAACGCCCGCAGCAGGGCTAGACCAACAGCCGGACGCTGCTGGCTCCGGCAGCATCGGCCTGTTCGTGCGCATGGTACGAGGAGCGCACCAGGGGGCCCGATTCCACATGCCGAAAGCCCATGGCCAGCGCCTCCTGCTTCATGAGGGCGAACTCCTCGGGCGTATAGTAGCGCGCCATCGGCAGGTGGTCCTTCGATGGACGCAGGTACTGGCCGATGGTGAGCACGTCGGTTCCCACGCTGGCGAGATCGCGGTAGACCTCGAGCAGCTCGTGCATTTCCTCTCCAAGGCCAACCATCACGCCGGACTTGGTGACCACCGTAGAGTCGATCTGCTTCGAAAATTCGAGCAGGCGCAAGGTCCTCTCGTAGCGGGCGCCCGAGCGCACCGCGCGGTACAACCGAGGTACCGACTCGGTGTTGTGGTTCAGGATTTCAGGATGCGCATCGACCACGATGCGGATGGCATCTTCGCGGCCCTGAAAATCGGGGATCAGCACTTCCACCTGGCATCCGGGAGCCTGCTTCCTGATCTCCTCAATGACCATGGCGAAGGCCCGCGCGCCGCCCAGAATATCGTCATCGCGATTGACGCTGGTGATAACGGCGAACTTGAGATCCAGCGCGGCGACAGCCTCGGCCACGCGACGTGGCTCGTCGAAGTCGATGGCGTCGGGACGGCCTTTGGGTACGGCGCAGAATCCGCAGCGCCGCGTACAAAGATTGCCCAGCATCATGAAAGTCGCGGTGCGGTGGTTCCAGCACTCGCCAATGTTGGGGCAGTGCGCCGACTCGCAGACCGTGTGCAGATTCAGATCGCGCGCCAGTTTTTTCAGGCTGTGGTAGTTGTCGCCAACCGGCGCACGCGCCTTCAGCCAGTCGGGCTTCGAGACAGGACGCTTCGGTGCCAGATCAATCTGGACGAGTTCGGGGCTTGTTGCCATGACCCTTTATTGTAAATGCGGCCGCCGGTCATGTGGGTCGATGGCGGCCATGAACCGAATTCGCGCGATCGCACCCCTCTTGCTACGGCACCGTCAAGTCAAACGTACTCGATTGAACGGAGCTGCCCGCAGTCGCCGTTACCGTGATCTCATAGGTTCCGGACGGGGTTCCGTTGATCGAACTGCCGCAACCCACCATCGCGGAGCATGCCAGAACCACCAGCATCAGCCATAGGCGGGCGAGATGCGCATGGATCTTTCGCAGGCACAGGAAGCCGAACGTCGCCTTGCTGTTAAAGCTCACCGTGCCTGTCGGCGCCGTGGCGTTGCCGGAGGGCCCGGTAACTGTACCCGTAAAGGTTACATTTTTCCCTACCATCACCGACGAGGCGCTCGCCGAGAGCGCGGTCGTCGATACAGCAGGTGTGGCTATGGGCGCGGCCTGGCTCAGGTATTCGCATTGCCCGATGCCTGCAGCGTGCCGTCGCCATTGCCCAAGGCGATGCCGCTCTCCATCGGACCGCCATAGGCGGCCGTGGCCACGTCCAGCTTGCCGTCGCCGTTGAAATCGGCCACCGCCGAAAAACTGTGCCGAATGCCCGGTCAAGTTCGGTGCCTTAAAGGTCCCGTCTCCATTGCCCAGGGCAATGGCTATATCCACGTTTTGTGTGCTGGCGTCCATCTGCAGCGCAACCAGGTCGGGGGTACCATCACCGTTCATGCCGGCCAGCGTGATCGGAGCATACTCCGTTCCGTACTGGCAGGCTTGGCATTCCGGCTTCTAGCCGCTAGTTACCAGATTGCAACCTTACCGTTACACCACCGCAATAACCGTGGCATAAGGTCGCAGTTCGAACGTTGAAGTCAATTTCCCCAGAGGTACTAGCCCCCATGCCCACAGACCGCCGCACGTTCCTGCAGCTGCTGACCACAGGCGCACTCACCGCAACGTTTCCATCGAGCATTGCCCGGGCGCTGGCGATTCCTGCCAACAACCGCACGGGAACCATCAATGACATCGAGCACATCGTTATCCTGATGCAGGAAAACCGGGCCTTTGATCACTACTTCGGCACGCTGCGCGGCGTCCGCGGCTATGACGATCCGCGCGTTGTAAATCTCCCCTCAGGCGATCCAGCCTGGTATCAGCCTGTATCCTCGGGAGGCTACCTGCTGCCCTTCCATCCGGGCGCCCCCGATCTCGGACTGCAGTTCATACAGGATCTCGCCCACGACTGGACGACCACCCACGCCGCCTGGGACGGGGGCAATCACGACCAGTGGGTGCCGCAAAAGGGCACCACCACCATGGCGCATCTGAACCGCAGCGACATCCCCTTTCACTACGCGCTTGCCGACGCCTTCACTATCTGCGACGCCTATCACTGCTCCCTGCTCGGACCGACCGATCCAAACCGGTACTATATGTGGACGGGCTGGGTAGGCAATGATGGCTCGGGCGGCGGCCCGGTGATCGATAACGCCGAAGCGGGCTACGGCTGGAGCACTTTTCCGGAGCGGCTGCAAAACGCCGGCGTGAGCTGGAAAATCTACCAGGATGTAGGCCTGGGCCTGGATGCAGCCCAGTACTGGGGCTGGACGAGCGATGCCTACATAGGCAACTACGGCGATAACTCGCTGCTCTATTTCCACCAGTACCAGAACGCTCCCGCCGGCAGTCCGCTCGCCAACGGGGCCAAGACCGGCACCGACATTTCAGCAAGCGGAACCTTGTTCGACATCTTCCGTGCCGATGTTCTTGCCAATAAGCTCCCCCAGGTCTCCTGGATCGTCGCTCCGGAGGCCTATACCGAGCATCCGAACTGGCCGGCAAACTACGGCGCCTGGTACGTGTCGCAGATGCTCGACGCGCTGACCGCCAACCCCGAGGTCTGGAGCAAGACGGCGTTCTTCCTCACCTACGACGAGAACGACGGCTTCTTCGATCACATGCTGCCGCCCACCGTCCCGCCCTCCAGCACCCTGGGCAAGTCAACGGTCGATACGACGAACGAAATCTTCGCCGGAGATTCGGAATATCCCAGCGGGCCCTATGGCATGGGCATACGCGTGCCGATGATCGTCATTTCGCCCTGGAGCAAAGGAGGTTGGGTCAGTTCCGAGCTGTTCGACCACACTTCGCTCATTCGCTTCATCGAAAAGCGCTTCGGCTCACAGTATCCGGGCTTGCAGGAGCCAAACATCACCCCCTGGCGCCGCGCGGTCTCAGGCGACCTGACGTCAGCGTTCAACTTCAAGTCTCCGAATGATGCGACTGTCCAGCTGCCCAGCACCATTGCCTACATCCCGCCGGACAACAACCGCCATCCGGATTACGTGCCCGTGCCGCCCGTCGACCAGGCGCTGCCGTCGCAGGAACCCGGTACACGGCCGGCGCGCGCGGTGCCGTACGAGCTGTATGTTCGCGGAGAGACAGATCCTGCCGCGGGCACCTTCAGCATTCACTTTGCCAGCGCCCGCAAAGCGGCGGTCTTTCAAGTTCGCTCCGGCAATAGCACCCAGGGGCCGTGGACGTATACCGTTGGCCGCAGGGCCGAACTTTCCGACACCTGGAATATCAAAGCAACCGGCCAGACCGCTTACGACCTTTCGGTCTACGGCCCCAATGGCTTTCTCCGCACATTCAAAGGCAGCGTTTCGGGTAATGGGATCGCCGATCTCGACATCCGCAGCGCTTACGACACCCAGCGTAACGGGATCATCCTGCTCGTCAGCAATCGCGGGACGAGCAAGGAGAAGTTGAGCATCCTCGACGCTTACAGCGGCGAAACCTTCCGCGCCGACCTCGAGCCGGGAGAGTATCGGGAAAAGACCTGGTGTCTTGACAGCTCCTTCGGCTGGTATGACCTCACCATCCAGGTGGAGTCGGATTCGAGCTTTAAGCAGCAGCTTGCCGGCCACGTCGAAACCGGAAAGGACAGCGTGACCGATCCGGCCATCGGGGCCGCACAGTAACCAGCGAAGAATCGCGGGGACCGGACGGGCAGGCTGCGAAACCAAGCCCGCCCGGTCGCCCCGCGAATTCCAAAGCACTCACTCCTCGACGAAAGCTTTGAGCCGGGCCAGCTTCCGATCCCACAGCTCGGAGACCTGGTCGAGATATCGCCTCATCTCGTCGATCGGCTCAGGATTGAACGCGAACAGGCTCTCGCGTCCTGCTCGAACGCAGCGCACCACGCCCGCTCTCTCCAGCACATGGAGATGCTTGGTGACCGCCTGCCGGGTCAGCTTCGATCCCTCGGTCAACTGCGAAATCGAATGAGACTCTCCGCGGCTGAGCCGAGCTACCAGTGCCAGCCGCGTCTCGTCCCCCAAGGCTGCAAAGACCA
>Ga0335075_10015628_pt1 | contig 11369 bp, 6 predicted proteins | sample Lox_Sample_24_FD_206723 | JGI IMG/M metagenome (GOLD analysis project Ga0335075, IMG submission 206723) | Soil microbial communities from Loxahatchee National Wildlife Refuge, Florida, United States - Lox_Sample_2.4 | ecosystem: Environmental > Terrestrial > Soil > Wetlands | place: USA: Florida...
CACCAGCTACACCGGGCCTTCCGGGGCCGCGGGAGCGGCCCGCCCGGCCAAGCCGCAGGACGCCGCGAGGGCCGGGCGGCCGGCCGGAGCCAAGGCGGCCGGAGCCAAGGCCGCCGGAGCCAAGGCCGCCGGAGCCAAGGCCGCCGGAGCCAAGGCGGCCGGAGCCAAGGCCGCCAGCGGCAAGGCCGCCAGCGGCACGGCCGCCAGCGGCAAGGCCGCCAGCGGCAAGGCCGCCAGCGCCGCGGCGCCGGCCGCGCCCGGGGCGCCGACGCTGCCGCTGGCGGTGGGCGGCGGCCTGCTGGCCCTGGCCGTGATCGGCGCCGGCTGGCTCTCCCGGCGCAGGAAACAGCGGCCGGTTGCGCTGGCTCCCGCGCCGCCAAGGGACGGCCCCGGATCGGGGCCGCCGGCACCGCCGGCGTAGCCGGGGAGCCAGGCGGGGCGCGGGAATCAGGCGGGGCGTTAAGCGGGAATCAGGCGGGGCGTTAAGCGGGAATCAGGCGGGGCGTTAGGCGGGAATCAGGCGGGCCGAAGGAAGCCGATCCGGTCGTTGACCGAGGCCATGGTCCGGCTCGCCACCTCGCGCGCGCGGGCCGCGCCTAGGGCGAGCAGATGGTCGAGCTCTCCCTCATCGGCGAGCATCTTCTCGGTCCGCTCCCGGATCGGCGCGAAGGCGTCGACCACGACGTCGGCCAGGTCCTTCTTGAAGGATCCGTAGCCGGTCCCGGCGTAGCGCTCCTCCAGCGCGGGCACGCTCTCGCCGGTGAGCGCCGAGTAGATCCGCAGCAGGTTGGTCACCCCGGGCTTGGCCTCCTCGTCGGCGCGCACCTCGCTGCCGGCATCGGTGACGGCCCGGCTGATCTTGCGCCGGATGGATGCGGGCTCCTCGAGCACGTCCACGATCCCCTGGGGCGCGGAGGACGACTTGCTCATCTTGATCGCCGGGTCCTGCAGGTCGGAAATCTTCGCCACGTCGGCGAGGATGTACGGCCGCGGGACCACGAACGTCTTGCCGAACCGGTGGTTGAACCGCTGCGCGAGGTCCCTGGTCAGCTCCAGGTGCTGGCGCTGGTCCTCCCCGACGGGCACCTCGTCGGTCTGGTACAGCAGGATGTCGGCGGCCTGCAGGATCGGGTAGGTGAACAATCCGACGCTGGCCGAGTCCGCGCCCGACCTGGCCGACTTGTCCTTGAACTGGACCATCCGTCCCGCCTCGCCGAACCCGGTCTGGCAGCCGAGCACCCAGGCCAGCTCGGTGTGCTCGGGCACATGGCTCTGCACGAAGACCGTGCAGCGCTCGGGGTCGAGCCCGGCGGCGAACAGCTGGGCGGCCGCCACCCTGGTCCGGCGGCGCAGCGCCGCCGGGTCCTGCGGCAGGGTGATCGCGTGCAGGTCGACGACGCAGTAGAAGGCGTCGTGGGCATCCTGCAGGGCCACCCACTGGCGCAGGGCGCCCAGGTAGTTGCCCAGATGGAAGGAATCGGCCGTGGGCTGGATGCCGGACAGCACTCGGGGTCGGGACATGCGGGCAGTCTAGTAGTGGGGCCTCAGACGCCGACGACGCCGTTGCTCACCACCGGGACGATGTCCGGGGCGCCGAGCCTGATCGCGTCGGCGTCCTGGTCGGTCTCGGCGTCCTGCGAGGCTCGCTCGGCCGTGATCCGCGCCTGGTAGTTCTCGACCTCGCGAGCGACCTGCCGCGACCGCCATCGCATCGGGCCGGCCATCAGGCCCGCCGCCTCCTCGGCCACCGACAGCCCGCGGTCCCAGGTTTCGATCGACACGTGCGTCCGGCGGGCCAGCACGTCGTCCAGGTGCCTCGCCCCCTCGTGGGAGGCGGCGTAGACCACTTCGGCGCGCAGGTAGTCGTCCGCTCCGGCCAGCGGCTTGGCCAGCCCGGGATCGCCGGCGATCAGCTCGAGCAGCTCGCCGATCAGCGTCCCGTAACGGTGCAGCAGGTGCTCGATCCGCGCCACGTGCAGGCCGGACGACCGGGCCAGCGAGTACCTGGCGTTCCACAGCGCGACGTAGCCGTCGGCGCCCAGCAGGGGCACCACGTCGGTGCAGGAGGGCGCCACCCGCCCGTTCAGCCCGTGCGCCACGGCGTCCACCGCGTCCTTGGCCATCACCCGGTAGGTGGTGTACTTCCCGCCCGCGATCATCACCAGGCCGGGCACGGGATGGGCGACCGTGTGCTCGCGCGACAGCTTCGACGTCGACTCGGACTCCCCGGCCAGCAGCGGCCGCAGGCCGGCGTACACGCCTTCGACATCGTCCCTGGTCAGCGGCACCGCCAAGATCCGGTTGACCTGGCCGAGGACGTAGTCGATGTCGCCCCGGCTGGCGGCCGGGTGCGCCTTGTCCAGCGACCAGTCGGTATCGGTGGTTCCGATGATCCAGTGCCGGCCCCACGGGATGACGAACAGCACGCTGAACGGCGTTCGCAGGATGATCCCGCTGCTGGAGTGGATCCGGTCGCGGGGCACGACCAGGTGCACGCCCTTGGACGCGCGGACGTTGATCGTGCCGCGCCCGCCGACCATGGCCTGGGTCTCGTCGGTCCAGACCCCGGTGGCGTTCACCACCTGCTGAGCCCGGATCTCCAGCTCGGTCCCGGACTCGAGGTCGATCGCGCGCACGCCGGTGACCCGCTCGCCCTCGCGCAGGAACCCGGTCACCTGGGTCCGCGACGCGGCGTGCGCGCCGTAGGCGGCGGCCGTGCGCACCAGCGTCATCACGTACCGGGCGTCGTCCACCTGGGCGTCCCAGTAGATCAGCGCGCCGGTGAACGCGGATCGTTTCAGCGCGGGCGCGATCTTCAGCGCGCCGCCGCGGGTCAGCTGGCGGTGCCTGGGCATGCCCCGGGTCTGGCCCATGGTCATGCCGAGCACGTCGTACGCGGTGACGCCGGCGCCGACGTAGAGGCGTTCCCAGCCGTGGTGGGTGAACGGGAACAGGAACGACACCGGGTGCACCAGGTGCGGCGCGATCCGCTGCAACAGCAGCGACCGCTCCGCCAGCGCCTCCCGGACCAGGCTGACGTTGAGCTGCTCCAGGTAGCGCAGCCCGCCGTGGATCAGCTTGCTCGACCGGGATGAGGTCCCGGACCCGAAGTCCCGCGCCTCGACCAGGCCGACCGACAGCCCGCGCGTGGCCGCGTCCAGCGCCACCCCGGCGCCCACCACCCCGCCGCCGACCACCAGGACCTGGTGCTCGGTCTCGGCGAGCGCGGCCAGCGCGCTCACGCGCTCGGCGGGTCCTAGCCTCGCCGTCACGCCCGCCCCAGACATCACGTTCCGAACGCTACCGGTCTCGGCCGCCGACCGGGTCAGCCGGCACGCCCCGCGGCCGGCCGGCGCGGCTCGCTGGGCGTCACCACGACCTCGACCCGCTGGAATTCCTTCAGGTCGGAGTAGCCCGACGTGGCCATGGTCTTGCGCAGGGCACCCATCAGGTTCATCGACCCGTCGGCCATGCTCGACGGACCGTGCAGAATCTGCTCCAGGGTGCCGACGGTCCCCACGTTCACCCGCGCGCCGCGGGGCAGATCCGGATGGTGCGCCTCGCTGCCCCAGTGGTACCCGCGGCCGGGAGCCTGGAGCGCCCGGGCGAACGGCGAGCCGACCATCACCGCGTCGGCGCCCAGGGCCAGGGCCTTGGCGATGTCGCCGCTGCGGCTCATCCCGCCGTCCGCGATCACGTGCACGTAACGGCCGCCGGACTCGTCCAGGTAATCGCGGCGGGCCGCGGCCACGTCGGCGATCGTGGTGGCGGTCGGCACCGCCACGCCCAGTACGGCGGCCGTGGTGTGGCCGGATCCGCCGCCGAAGCCGGCCAGGACCCCGGCCGCCCCGGTCCGCATCAGGTGCAGCGCGGCGGTGTAGGTCGCGCAGCCGCCCACGATAACCGGGATGTCCAGTTCGTAGATGAACTGCTTGAGGTTGAGCGGCTCGGCCTGCCCGGAAACGTGCTCCGCCGAGACCGTGGTGCCGCGGATCACGAAGATGTCGGCCCCGGCGTCGAGGACCGCCTTGTGGTAGCGGACGGTGCGCTGCGGCGACAGCCGCGCGGCGGTCGTCACCCCGGAGGCCCTGATCTCCTCGATCCGGCGCCCGATCAGGTCGTCCTTGATCGGCTCGGAGTAGATCTCCTGCATGCGCCTGGTGGCCGCCTCGTCACCCAACTCGGCCACCTCGGCCAGCAGCGGCTCAGGGTCGTCGAACCTGGTCCACAGCCCCTCGAGGTCGAGCACGGCCAGGCCGCCGAGGCGGCCGATCTCGACCGCGGTCGCGGGCGACACCACGCTGTCCATCGGCGCGACGACCAGCGGCAGCTCGAACCGGTAGGCGTCGATCTGCCAGGCGATCGACACCTCCTCCGGGTGCCGGGTGCGGCGGGAGGGCACGATGCCGATCTCGTCGAGCGCGTAAGCCCGGCGACCGCTCTTCCCGCGGCCGATTTCCACCTGGGTCATGGACGCCGTCCGCCGTAGTTCGGCGCCTCGGCCACCATCTGGATGTCATGCGGATGGCTCTCGGCCAGCCCGGCCGCCGTGATCTGAATGAACCGGGCGTCCTGGAGCTCGGCGATCGTGCGCGCGCCGACAAAGCCCATCGCCGCCCGCAGCCCGCCCACGAGCTGATTGGCCACCGCGGCCAGCGGGCCGCGGTACGGCACCCGGCCCTCGACGCCCTGCGGGACCAGCTTGTCCTCGCGCAGCACGTCGTCCTGGAAATACCGGTCCTTGGAGTAGGAACCGCCGCGCTCGGTGTTCCGCATCGCCGCCAGCGAGCCCATGCCCCGGTACAGCTTGTACTGCTCGCCGCCGATGATCACCATTTCGCCCGGGCCTTCCTCGCACCCGGCCAGCAGGCTGCCCAGCATGACGGTGTCGGCCCCGGCCGCGATCGCCTTGGCGATATCGCCGGAATACTGCAGACCTCCGTCCCCGATGACCGGGACGTTCGCCGGGCGTGCCGCCCTGGCCGCCTCATAGATCGCGGTGACCTGGGGCACGCCCACCCCGGCCACCACCCGGGTGGTGCAGATCGATCCCGGGCCCACGCCGACCTTCACCGCGTCGGCGCCGGCGTCGATGAGCGCCTGCGCCCCGGCCCTGGTGGCGACGTTACCGCCGATCACGTCGACCGCGACGTTGGCCTTGACCTGCTTGATCATGTCGATGACGGCCTGGGCGTGGCCGTGCGAGGTGTCCACGACCAGGAAATCGACTCCGGCGTCGGTCAGGGCCTGGGCGCGGCGCTTGGCGTCCTCGCCCACGCCCACGGCGGCGCCGACGACCAGACGCCCGCCGGAGTCCTTGGTGGCGTGCGGGAATCGCTCGCTCTTGGCGAAGTCCTTGACGGTGATCAAGCCGCGGAGCCGGCCGGCCGGGTCCACCAGGGGCAGCTTCTCGACCTTGTGCTGGGCGAGCAGCCGCAGCGCGTCTTCGGCCGGCACCCCGACCGGCGCTGTGATCAGGGGCATCCGGGTCATCACGTCCGCGACGCGGCGCCGGTGGTCGGTTTCGAAGCGGATGTCCCGGTTGGTGACGATGCCCAGCAGCTGGCCGTCCTCGGCGGTGACCGGCACGCCGGAGATCCGGTACCGGGCGCAGAGCTCCTCGACCTGGGCGATCGTCGCGTCGGGCCCGCAGGTCACCGGGTTGGTGATCATTCCGGCCTCGGATCGCTTGACCGTGTCGACCTGCTGGGCCTGGTCCTCGACCGACAGGTTGCGATGCAGGACGCCTGCGCCGCCCTGGCGGGCCATGGCGACCGCCATGCGGGCCTCGGTGACCGTGTCCATGGCCGCGGAGACCAGCGGCACGCGCAGCCTGATATGGCGGCTCAGCGGGGCTTCGGTGTCGGCCTCGCTCGGCATGATCGCCGAGTGGGCGGGCAGCAGCAGGACATCGTCGAAGGTCAGCGCCGGGGGGGCGAACTTCGCGGCGTCGGTCATGTCACCTTCCGGCGGCTCGGTTCTGGCCATGTTTCATCCTAGTGACATCCGCCCCTGCTAGGCCCGCCGCCGCGCTCGCTCGGTCGTCCCGTGCGCCCGGCCGCGCCGGGATCCATGCCACCGGGGTGAGCATGGATCCCGGCGGGCCTTCCGGGGTGGGATCGGTGCCACGGGGGAACGGGCGGATCCCGTAGGGGTGAGGCGCTGGGGTACCTGGCCGCCGATCAGGCGGCGGTCAGGCGATCCACTCCTCGCGGGCGATGGCCCGGAGCCGGGCGAGCGCGCGGTGCTGAGCGACGCGGACCGCGCCGGGCGACATGCCGAGCGCGTGGCCGGTCTCCTCGGCCGACATTCCGGTCAGCACCCGCAGCACGAGGAGTTCACGCTGGTGCACCGGGAGCCGGGCGAGCAGGGCCCGGGCCCGCTCGGCCTCGATGTACGCCACCACGGTTTCCTCGGGCCCCGGCCGGCTGTCGGGGCCGTCGGGCAGGTCCTCGGTGGGGATGGCGAGCCTTGCCGCGTTTCTCATGGCGTCCGCCACTTTGTGCGACGCTATCCCGAACACGAAGGATGCGAACGGCCTGCCCATGTCCCGGTAGCGCGGAAGGGCCGAGAGAATGGCGATACACACTTCCTGGGCCACGTCGTCGGCAATATGGTAATGGCCGCTTATTTGACCCAGCCGTGCCCGGCAGTATCGGACCACCATCGGCCGGATCTGTTCGAGCAACGCCTCGATCGCGGCCGGCTGGCCGCTGGCCGCCCGAGCCGCCAGATCACGGAAGCCGGTCGGCTCGCCGACGCCCTTTGCCCGATCTACCTGGTGTTTTGCCGGTCTCGCCATGGTTAGCGGCCGGACTACGCACGCTTGAGTCACGATGGCATCATGCCCAGGTAAGGCGGGGTGACCATCATGGAAAACACAACGGAAAGGTTACATTGATGTGTCGTAATGATATGGCCACCTGAGCGCCATAACACCAAGTAATCGCCACATTACTCTGCGTATTTTAAGGCCATTCATTAATGGCTTACGGACCGTTTTAGGCCAGGCAATTCATCCCGCGAGCCGCGTAGCGCAAGGAATCGGCTGATGGCGGATATCGGTGAGGTGCCCCGGTTGGCCCGCAAACCGGGGGATGCGGGACCAGCACCCGCGGCCGAGCACGCCCGACATCGCAATGGCCGGGTTTTCATGATCCTGGTAGATAAAGTGCGCTATTTGCGTCTAATCCACCGGGATCATGAAAACGGCGCCGCGCGCCGGGCGGGGGCGCCCAGATTGGGCCGACGGACCGGACGGCGGGCGCCCGGGCGTGGCGGCGGGGGTGTCAGCCGGCCCGGGACCGGTGCGCCGGGGCAGCCGGCCCGGGACCGGTGCGCCGGGGCAGCCGGCCCGGGACCGGTGCGCCGGGGCAGCCGGGCCGGGACCGGTGCGCCGGGGCAGCCGGGCCGGGACCGGTGCGCCGGGGGTCAGCCGGGCCGGGACGCGGCCAGGTCGTCGAGCCGGGCCCTGACCTGGCCGACCTCGGGGTGGTGCATCTCCTCGAGAATGGCCAGGGCCTGCTGCCAGACATCCGCCGCGGCCGCCGGGCTGCCCGAGGCCCGGTGCGCCTCGCCCAGGTAGACCAGCGTCTGCGACTGGTTGTACCGGTCGCCGAGCTGGCGGTAGAGCATCAGCGCCCGGTGGTAGCAGGCCAGCGCCTGCTGATGCTGGCCCAGGTGATGGCTGGCGTAGCCGAGGGACTCCCACGCGGCCGCCTCGCCGCTGCGGTGGCCGTTCTCGAGGAACACGGCCAGGGCCCGGCGGGAACAGGCCAGCGCCTGCTGGTGGTGGCCAAGCTGGGTCTGGCACCAGCCGACCGTGTTGAGCGCGATGGCCGCCCCGTGCCGGTCGCCCGCGGCCTGGAAGCCCTCCTGGGCCTGGCGGGAGTGCGCCAGCGCCTCCCCGTACCGGCCCTGCCGCTCGGCCGCCCAGGCGATCTCGAAGTGTGAGCGCGCCTGGCCGTAGCGGTGGCCGATCTCCTGGTAGAGGTCCGCGGCGGTCTGGAGATTGGCCCGGGCGTGGTCGTAGCGGCCGAGCCGCAGGCAGGCCCGGCCCAGGTTGCGGTGGGCGTGGGCCTGCCCGGCCCGGTCCTGCAGGCGGCGGGCGGCCGCCAGCGCGCAGAGCTGGGTCTCGGCCAGCTCGGGCCAGTGCCCCTGCCGGTCCAGGAAGTTCCGCATGGTCCAGGGCAGCTGCCAGGCGTGCACGTCGAATCCGTGCTCGGCCGCCTGTGCGATGGCGGCCAGCAGCACCTGGTGCTCGGCCTCGAACCAGGCCCGCGCCTGCTCGGCCGTGGCCGGAGCCTCCAGGATCGTCCCGATCTGCGCCGATGGCAGCAGCAGCCGCTCGCGGTGCGGATACAGCAGCAGCGCGGCGGCGTGGGCGGCGTGCAGGTAGTGGTCGAGCACCCGGTGCACGGCCGAGGCCCGGTCGGCCTGGCTGTCGCCGGCCCGAGCCTGCTCGGCGGCGTAGGAGCGCAGCACGTCGTGGAAGGCGAACCGGCCGGGGATGTGCTCGGTGAGCAGGTGAGCCCGGGTCAGCTCGGCCAGCGCCTGGCGGGCCAGCGGCGGCTCGACCCCGGCCAGGCTCGCGGCGGCCTCGGCCGAGATGTCCGGGCCCCGGTGCACGCCCAGCAGCCGGAACATGCGCGCCGCCGGGACGCTGAGCTGCCGGCACGACCAGGAGAACACCTCCCGCACATTGCTGGCCGCGTCCCCGGTGTCCAGCGCGTCCAGCAGGCCGCGGGCGCCGCGCAGCCCCGCGGCCAGTTCGGCCAGCGACATCCCGGGCCGGGCATCGGCCCGGGCCGCGGCCACGGCCAGGGCCAGCGGCAGCCCCGCGCAGAGCCGGGCCAGCTCGCTGGCGGCCTCGGGCTCGGCCGCGACCCGCTGAGCGCCCAGGCGCCGCACGAGCAGCTCGCACGCGTCGGTCTCGGACAGCACGTCCAGGCTCAGCGGATGCGCCCCCTCCACGGCCACCAGCCCGGTGAGCTGGTTGCGGCTGGTGACGAGCACCGCGCACCCGGCGTGCCCCGGCAGCAGGGGCCGCACCTGCTCGGCATCGCACGCGTTGTCCAGCAGAATCAGCATCCGCCGCCCGGCCAGCGTGCTGCGGTACAGCGCCGCCTGCGCGTCCACCGAATCGGGCACCTCGGTGGACGGCACGTGCAGCGCGCCCAGCATGGCCCGCAGCGCCTCCTCGGGCGGCGCCGGGTTCCCGGACGGGCCGAAGCCGCGCAGGTTCACGTAGAGCTGCCCGTCGGGGAAGTCCTCGGCGACCTGATGCGCCCAGTGCACGGCCAGGACGGTCTTCCCGACGCCCGCGGTGCCGTCGATCACCCAAATGATGCCCTGGCCACCGGCGTTGGCGGCCCGGGCGACGAGTTCGCTCAGCGCCTTCAGCTCGAAGGCGCGGCCGGCGAAGTGGGCGGGTGCGGCCGGGAGCTGCCGCGGTTTGGCGAGTCCGGCCGGGCTGGCGAGCGCGGAGGGTGGGTGACCGGGGGTTCCGAGACCCGCGGGGGCGACGAGGGGAGCCGAGGCGGCGGGTCCGGGGCGGCCGGTGAGGCCGACCACGCCGGTGAGGCCGGCCAGGGTGGTGGGACCAGTGAGAACGGCCGGACCAGCGGTGCTGGCCGGACCAGCGGGGCTGGCCAGACCGGCGGGACCGGCGGGACCGGCGGGACCGGCCAGGCTGGCCAGGCTGGCCGGGCCGGCGAGCGTTGCGGCGGCGGGCGCCGAGCCCACCGCGGCGGGCACGGCCGGGCGGGCGGCCGCGGCGGCCAGCTTCGCGTCGCCGACGAGGATGCGCCGGTGCACCTCCTGCAGCTCCGGTCCCGGCTCCACGCCGAGCTCGCCGGCCAGGCGGCCGCGGATATCCCGGAACACCCGCAGCGCCCCGGCCCGCTGCCCGCACCGGTACAGGGCCACCATGAGCATCCCGGCCAGCCGCTCGGCGAGCGGATGCCGGGCCAGCACGCCCGGGAGCTCGGCCGCGGCCTCCTGCTCCATGCCGCACGCCAGCAGGCCACCGATGCGGTCCTGCATGGCCGCGAGATGCTCCTCGGCCAGCATCGACCGGATCGCCGCCACCGCCACCGTGTCCGGCACGTCGGCCAGCGCCGGGCCTCGCCACAACGTGAGCGCCCGGTCGAAGGTGGCGATCGCGGCCCGCCGGTCGGCGCAGTCGCGCCCGCTGCGGGCCAGCCACCGGAACTCGTGCACGTCGACCTGGCGTGCGTCGATCAGCAGCCGGTAGCCGTCTCCGCACCGCTCCAGCCGGCTGCCGGGCACCGCGGCCAGCATATGGCGCAGCCGCGTGATCAGGGCCTGCAGGCTGGCACGGGCCGAGCGGGGCGGGTCATCGTCCCACACCCCGTCGATCAGTTCGTCGACCGAGACGACCTGGCCGGCTCGTAGCGCCAGCAAGGCCATCACCAGCCGTTGCTGCGGTTTGTCCGGCGCCGACCAGGCGCCGGAGGCCAGCACCTCGACCGGGCCGAGCAGCCGCAGCACAACGCCGTTCATTACCCCGCCTCCTTGCTCGCACAGCGGGTGCCACCGGGCCCGACCTTGATCCTAGCCCGCGGTATCTGGGCATTCTGGACATATCGCCGCCACCGGTCAAGCATCGTGACTGACTCGTCACCGTCCTGTTGCGTCCGCTGGGCAGGGGCTTAGGGGACGGCCGCATGGCCGGCCCATCCGCCCGGCCCGATATAGTCGCAAACGGGTGCTTTGGGCCGCCACCGGCCCGGCGCCAAGCGGACGCCAAGCGAATGCCAAGCGCCACGGCGCAGGCTGGCTGGCTGAGGGAAAACTGACCGTGAGGAAAAATCGATGACACCTGCACCTGAAGCGACAGGACCCGGGTCCGCGACCCGGGGCAGACGCTGGGGGCTGCGACGCAAGACACTGGCCGTCGCCGCGGGCGTGGCCGTGCTCGCGCTGACGGCCGCGGGCTGCGCAAGCAGCAACAGCGGCGGCGGCAGCGCGGCGACCGGCGGCACGCCGACCAATGGCGGCACCGCCGTCATGGCCGAGCCGCCGTCCGACACGCCGAACTACATCTTCCCGTTCACGAGCAGCTCGTTCATCAGCATCACCAACCTGAACGACTTCTCGTACCTGCTCTACCGGCCGCTGTACTGGTTCGGCCAGGGGACCCAGCCGACGTTCAACGCGTCGCGGAGCCTGGCCAGCAAGCCGACGTTCAGCGGCAAGACCGTGACCATCAACCTGAAGAGCTGGAAGTGGTCCAACGGCCAGGCGGTGACCTCGTCGGACGTCATGTTCTGGATCAACATGATGCTGGCCGTGCCGCAGGACTGGGGCGCGGACGTGCCGGGCGGGTTCCCGACCAACGTGACGAA
>Ga0335075_10015629_pt1 | contig 11368 bp, 6 predicted proteins | sample Lox_Sample_24_FD_206723 | JGI IMG/M metagenome (GOLD analysis project Ga0335075, IMG submission 206723) | Soil microbial communities from Loxahatchee National Wildlife Refuge, Florida, United States - Lox_Sample_2.4 | ecosystem: Environmental > Terrestrial > Soil > Wetlands | place: USA: Florida...
TCGCTGCTGCTCGCTCTGCTCGGCGTCTGCCGCTGGGCGTTCGCAGACCAAACGGGCGCCGCCGGCGCCGACGCGCTCGACGCCCCCTCGGCGGACACGGGCGCGGGATCTGCGACTGCGCTCCAGGAAATCGTCGTCAGCGCCAACAAGCGCGTCGAAGACATCAAGGACGTGCCGATCAGCATCACGGCAATCAGCGGCGCGGACCTGCTGGACAAGCGAATCGAGAGTTACGATGACATCGCCCGCGCCGTCCCCGGCGTGAACTTCAATTCGGTGTCCGGTACCGAAGGCACCACCAACATCGAGATTCGCGGGGTGAGCTCCACGTCCGGCTCGGCCACCACCGGACTTTACATCGATGATGTTTCCATAACGACCAAGAACTTCTTCTACGATGGCGCGGCCAACCCGCGGCTGTTCGACCTCGATCGGCTGGAGGTGCTGCGCGGACCCCAGGGAACGCTGTACGGGGACAGCTCGGAGGGAGGCACCATTCGCTTCATCACGCCGAAGCCGCAGCTCACGCAATGGACGGGCCAGTCGATCAGCGACTATTCGCAGACCGAGCACGGCGCGGGCAACTATTTCCAGGGCGCGGTGTTCAACGCGCCGCTGATCCCCGAGGTGTTCGCAGTGAGAGGCAGCGTCGGGTTCACCAGCGACAGCGGCTTCATCGATCACTACACCAATCCGGCGCAGAGCAGCGCCGCGACGTTGAGCCAGGTCACACCGTACTTCGAGCTGCAGAAAAGAGGGGTGAACTGGGACGATGTATTCGTCACGCGCCTGAACGGCCTGCTTCAGGTCTCCGATGCGTTGACGATCTCCCCGAGCTTCTTCTATCAGCGCTACAAGTACGGTGACAGCGACGCGTTCTATCCACCCGGCCAGCCCGCCTCGCTCGATCCGCTGGGCCCTCCCATTCCGGGACTCTGGATCCAGGACAAGGAAACTCCGGAACCGGGTCTCGACACGCTGATCCTGCCCAGCCTGACGGTCAATGCGCGGCTGGGCTTCGCGGACCTCACGTCCGTGACCGGGCTGTTCCTGCGCCAGTATGCGCGGCAGATCGACGGCACCTACTACAACAGCGCGGCCTTCGCCAGCCTCATCAACACGCCCTGCCCCGCGCCGGGTGCCGGCGTCATCACCTATCCGAACGGCTCGCCCAACTGCGATTCAGCCCAGGAGCCGCAGGTCAACTCGATCATCGCCAACCTGCCCTCGGCGGTGCACCTGAGCAACCACTACGGGCAGTTCTCCCAGGAGCTGCGCCTCGCCTCGCCCGTCGGCACGGGCGCCGCGCTCAAGTGGGTCGCAGGCCTCTACTACGAGAATTCGTGGATCCATGACGTCGATTTTCAGCAGATCCCGGGCATCAGCACCGCCTTCACCAAGATCTTCGGCGTGCCCATGGAAGATACCTACGTCAACACCCTCTATGGTCCGCCGGGAGCGGGGTACTCGCTGCTCTTTCCCGACGACATCGACGAATCCGACAACCGTTTCTACAGCGAAAGGCAGTTTGCGGGCTTCGGCCAGATCGACTACGATTTCTCGCCGAGCCTGCACGGCTCGCTCGGCGGACGCTACGCGACCACCCACGAGACTTACGTCTCGAACGAGATCGGATTCTATCAGTGGCCGAACATCAGTCCCTATCATCAGGAAGGGACCTTCAGCGCATTCACGCCCAAAGTCTCCTTGAGCTACAACCTCAGCACGCAGTCGAGCGTATATACCTCGGTCGCCAAGGGCTTTCGCAACGGCGGTCCCACGGGTCCGATCCCCTACGGCGGCTTCGATGGCGGAGTCTGCGGTCCCAACCTGCAAACGTACGGCCTGAACGCCGGTCCGACCAAATTCAACTCCGATTCGCTCTGGACTTATGAGCTCGGCAGCAAGAACCGCCTCGACGAGAACCGCCTGTCGATAGACGGTGCGGTGTACACCACCAACTGGAAGAACATCCAGCAGTCACTTTACCTGCCCACGTGCGGTTACTATTTCACCGCGAACGTCGGCGACGCCAAGATCTACGGCGGAGAGCTCGAGATCAATTACCGGCCCGTCCCGCAGCTGACGCTCGGGCTCACGGCCGACGTGCAACACGCCTACATCTCGAGCGCCACCAATCCGAGCGAAGCGAGCGTCGGCTCCTGGCTGATCGACGTACCGGATTACAACTACAGCGGCTCGGCGGCCTACCTGTTTCCGCTCACGGCCTCTGCGAGCCTCGTGAGCCGCGTGGACTACGCCTACAGCGGCAGCTCGTACGGAAGCTATCAGCCGCTCGATTACCTCAATTCCCCGCCGACCACCAACCCGAATTATCGCAACCCCGGGTACGGTGTGCTCAACGCAAGCTTCGGACTCACCGGCAGGAGCTACGACGTGAGCCTGTACGCCAAGAACCTCGGGAACGATCGCAAGATCATCCAGCAACCGGAAGTCAACACGGTGTTCGAGGCCTATACGGTCAGGCCGAGAACCGTCGGCTTGACGCTCAAGCTGCGATTCGAGTGAGGCCCGCCCCATGAGCATCGAAGCGATCTTTCATGAGGCGCTGATCGAGGGGGGAAAGCACTGGTCGCTGTCGCTGCGCGGCGGCACGCTGCTGCGGCTCATCGACGTCAACGGGGGGGCGAACGTCGGCATGCTTCTGTACAATCCTCACAACCTCCTCGAGCGATATAACGCGCCGGATACGCTCAAGTGTCAGCATACCTTCAAGTTGACGAAAGGACATTGCCTGTATTCGGACATGGGACGAATCTTCTGCTCGATCGTCGAGGATTCGGTGGGGTGGCACGATACCGTTTGCGGCAACTCGAACAAGGCGCTGGTCGCGCAGCGCTGGGGCGATAAGACCTATCAGACTTGCCGCAACGACTGGACCCAGAACGGCCATGATTCGTTTCTCGTCGAAGCGGGGAAATACGGACTCGGCCGCCGCGACCTGGCGGCGAACGTCAACTGGTTCAGCAAGGTTTCCATCGATGATACGGGCGCCATGACCTTCGGCAGCGGCAACTCCCCCGCCGGGGCGCTCGTGGACCTGCGCTTCGAGATGGATAGTCTCGTGCTCCTGCACACCTGCCCTCACCCCTTGAATCCGGCCGCCGAATACCCCCGGGCGCCGGTGCGGGTGCAGCTCGGGCGATGCGCGCCGGCGGCGGCCGATGACTACTGTCGCAACTCCCATCCCGAGAACGCGCGCGGAATGGAGCTCACGGAGCTCTACCGGCAATGCGCCCGTGGCGGAATCTGACCCATGCAGCGATCGAGCGTCCTGGCCGCCGAGGCAGCAAGTTACCGAAAAATCGTTGCGGCCGGCGAGTACTGGGTCGACGTGGTCAAGCGCGATGCCTGCCTGCGCATCGTCGACCTCGAAGGCAATCAAGCCGCCGACACGCTGCTGTTCTCGGCGTCCGACCCCGCGGATCGCTATAGCATCGCCGATACCATGCGTGCCCAGCGCAATGTGTACTTGAGCGCGGGCTCCAAGCTCCTGTCCACGGCCGGCAATGTACTTGCCGAGATCGTGGCCGATACCGTGGGCCGCCACGACACCCTGGGGGGCGCCTGCTCCTCGGAGTCGAACTGCGTACGCTATGCACTCGACAGAATGACCATGCACGCTTGCCGGGACAGCTTTTTGCTCGCATTGGCCGAGCACGCTCGGTTCGGCCTGACCAAGCGCGACCTGACGCATAACATCAACTTCTTCATGAACGTGCCGGTCACCCCGCAGGGAGGCCTCGAGTTCGCCGACGGACTCAGCGGTCCGGGAAAGTACGTGGAGCTGCGCGCCGCGATGGATGTGATCGTCCTGATCTCCAATTGTCCGCAGCTCAACAATCCGTGCAACGCCTACAACCCGACGCCGATCGAGGTTCTGATCTGGGACCGGTAGATGTTCGGTAAGGTTCTCATCGCGAATCGGGGCGAGATCGCCTGCCGCATCATTCGAACGCTGCGCCGCATGGGCGTGCGCTCGGTTGCCGTGTACTCGGATGCGGACCGCCATGCGCCGCACGTCTCGCAGGCCGACGAATCCGTCCGATTGGGCCCGCCGGCCGCGGTCGAGAGCTACTTGCGGGCGGAGAAGCTGATTGCAGCGGCTCGGGAGAGCGGCGCCGAGGCGATCCATCCGGGCTACGGGTTCTTGAGCGAGAGCGCCGAGTTCGCGCAGGCTTGCGAGGATGCCGGTGTGGTGTTCATCGGCCCCACTGCGCGGCAGATTCGGGACTTCGGCCTGAAGCACAGGGCTCGCGACATCGCCGCGCGCGCCGGTCTTGCCCTGCTTGCGGGAAGCGCGCTGCTCGCCGACCTCGAGGAGGCGCGGCGCGAGGCGGCGCGCGTCGGCTATCCCGTCATGCTCAAGAGCTCCGCGGGGGGCGGGGGCATCGGCATGCGGCTGGTGGCCCACGAATCGGAGCTTGCAGCGGCGCTGCAGGGCGTCGAGCGCGCCGCGCGCAAGAATTTCGGCGGCGCAGGCGTGTTCCTGGAGCGCTACGTCGACCCGGCGCGGCACATCGAGGTACAGATATTCGGCGACGGGCGCGGCAACGTCGTCACCCTGGGCGAGCGCGACTGCTCGGTGCAGCGTCGCAATCAAAAGGTGATCGAAGAGACGCCGGCGCCGCATCTGTCGGCGCAGGTGCGCGAGCGGCTGCATGAGCAGGCGGCTCGGCTGGGCCGAGCCGTCCGCTACAAGTCCGCGGGCACGGTCGAATTCGTATACGACGCGACCCGCTCGGAGTTCTACTTTCTGGAGGTCAATACGCGCCTGCAGGTCGAGCACTGCATCAGCGAGGAAGTGACCGGGGTCGATCTGGTGGAGTGGATGGTACGCACCGCGGCGGGTGAGGGACTCGGGCTCGCCGTCCCCGATCCGCACGGAGTGTCGATCGAGGCGCGCATCTATGCCGAGGACCCGGCGCAGGGATTTCGTCCCTCCTCGGGCGTCCTCACGCGCGCGCGGTTCGCAGCCGGCGCGCGGGTGGAAACGTGGGTCGAAGACGGAACGCCGATCACGGCGCACTACGACCCCTTGCTTGCCAAGATCATCGTGTGGGGCGCCGACCGGGGCGGCGCCGTGGCAAGGCTGCGCGAGGCGCTCGAGGACACCGAGATTGCCGGAATCGAGACGAATCTGCAGTACCTGCGGGAATTCGCGGCCGGCGAGTCATTTGCGCGCGGCGGCACGAGCACACGCGTGCTCGATGCGTTTCGCCACCTGCCGAGAACCATCGCGGTCATCGGCGGCGGCACGCAGACCACGATCCAGGACTATCCCGGGAGATTGAAGTACTGGAACGTGGGCGTCCCGCCGTCCGGCCCGATGGACAGCCTGTCGTTTCGACTGGCGAACCGCGCGGTCGGCAACCCCGAGGGTGCCGCGGGGCTCGAGATCACCATGTCGGGCCCGACGCTCAAATTCAGTGTCGACGCCATCATCTGCCTGAGCGGAGCGCGCATGAGCGCCGAGATCGACGGCCGGCCGATCGCCTTCTGGACGCCGATTCGAGTGCCGGCGCGCTCCACGCTGCGCGTGGGCGCCCCCGAGGCAGGGGGCTGTCGCGCTTATCTCGCGATAAGGGGCGGAATCGACGTGCCGCCCTATCTGGGGAGCCGCGCCACATTCACGCTGGGTGGATTCGGCGGACATGGCGGTCGCGCTCTCGCCGCGGGAGACGTGCTGCATCTGTGCCCCGAGAGCGGCGCCGAGCCGCCGCGCGCGATTCCTCCGCAGTTGATCCCGCAGATCTCCGAGGAGTGGGACCTCGGCGTGCTCGATGGACCTCACGGCGCGCCGGATTTCTTCACCGAGGAGGGCATCGAGGCCTTCTTCGCGGGCGAGTGGGACGTTCACTATCACTCCAGCCGCACGGGCGTGCGCCTGATCGGGCCCAAGCCCCAGTGGGCGCGCACCGATGGCGGGGAGGCGGGCCTGCATCCTTCGAACATTCACGACACCGCTTATGCGATCGGCGCGGTCGACTTTACCGGCGACATGCCGGTGATCCTCGGGCCCGACGGTCCCTCGCTCGGGGGATTCGTGTGCCCCGTGACGCTCGCGCAGGCGGAGCTGTGGAAGCTCGGACAGCTGCGCTCCGGCAATCGCGTCCGCTTCTCGCGCCTGACGCCGCAGCGGGCGCGGCGGCTGCACGATGAGCAGGAGCTTTCCATCGCCGCCCTGCGCCCCGCGGCGGCGGCCGCCCAGCCGGCCCGACACGAGCTGCGCCCGCTGCCGGCCGTCATCGCGAGTCTGCCGGCGCGTGCCGGACGACCGGCCGTCATCTATCGGCGCGCCGGTGACGCCAGCATCCTGGTCGAGTATGGGCCCATCGTGCTCGACCTGGAACTGCGCCTGCGGGTACACGCTCTTCAGGCTTGCCTCGAGGCCCAGGATCTCGCAGGCATCATCGACTTGACGCCCGGCATCCGCTCCCTGCAGGTGCACTTCGACCATCGCATCGTGTCTCTGGATGACCTGCTTGGCGTCCTGCTCGGCGCGGAATCGACACTCGCCGTGACCGACGACATGCAGGTTCCGACGCGCATCGTCCGGTTGCCTCTATCCTGGGACGACGACGCGACCCGGCTCGCGATCAGCAGATACATGCAGTCCGTGCGCGCAGATGCGCCCTGGTGTCCCAGCAACATCGAGTTCATCCGGCGCATCAACGGACTCGAGAGCACCGAGGCGGTGAGGCGCATCGTATTCGACGCCAGCTATCTCGTGCTGGGTCTGGGCGATGTGTACCTGGGGGCTCCCGTCGCCACCCCGCTCGATCCCAGGCACCGGCTGGTGACGACGAAGTACAACCCGGCCCGCACCTGGACGCCCGAGAATGCGGTCGGGATCGGCGGAGCATATCTTTGCGTCTACGGCATGGAAGGACCCGGCGGATATCAGTTCGTCGGACGCACCTGTCAGGTGTGGAATACCTACCGGGTCACCGATGCTTTTCCGGCGGGACGGCCCTGGCTGCTGCGTTTTTTCGATCAGATCCAGTTCTATCCGGTCTCGGCGTCGGAGCTGCTGGAATTTCGCGCCGACTTCCTGAACGGGCGCGCACGCATGGGCGTGAGCGAGACGGTTTTCCGACTGCGGGACTATCGCCGGTTCCTCGCCGACAACGGCGCGAGCATCGCCGCGCACAAGGCGCGCCAGCAGGCTGCCTTCGAGGCCGAGCGCGGCCGCTGGCAGGCCGCCGAGCAAGGCGGCCACGGCCTCGTGGCGGACCCCGCCCCCATGTCCTTCGAATGCGCCGCAGAGGAGCTCCCCGCGGGTTGCCTCGCCGTGCCGAGCCCGGTATCCGGGAGCGTGTGGCGCATCCGCGCCGCGGCGGGCGATCGCGTCAAATCCGGGGACACTCTGCTGTTGATCGAATCGATGAAGATGGAGGTGGCGGTGACGGCGCCCGCCGACGGCTTCGTGGACGAGATTCGCTGCGCGGAGGGCCGCGCGGTGTCGTTCGCACAGACCCTGGCGGTTCTGCGCCTCGGGCGCGAACGAGATGCCGCCTGATGTGTTCCGGACTTGCGGGAGGGTAAATGCTGCTTCGCAAATCGCTCAAGATCGTCTGGCTGCTGTGTGCCCTGGCTACGGTTGGCACCGTCTTCCCGTGCGCTGCCGCGGACCGAACGGCGTTCAACGTCGCCTGGAGCATCTACGTCGGGTGGATGCCGTGGGATTTCGCCGACCGGAGCGGAATCTTGAAGAAGTGGGCCGACAAGTACGGCATCAAGATCAAGCTCACCCAGATCAACGATTACGTCGAATCCATCAATCAGTACACGGCGGGAGCCTTCGATGCATGCGTGATGACCAACATGGACATGTTGACGATTCCCTCGGCGGGAGGCGTCGATTCGACGGCCCTGATCGTCGGCGATTTCTCGAACGGCAATGACGGGGTCGTGCTCAAAGGCAAGGGCAAGAGGCTCGCCGACATCAAGGGACAGAGCGTGAACCTGGTGGAGCTGTCGGTGTCGCACTATCTGCTGGTGCGCGGCCTCGCCGGGATCGGGCTGCGCGAACGTGACGTCAAGATCGTCAACACCTCGGATGCCGATATCGTGGGCGCATTCTCCAGCCCGACGACCACCGCGGTGGTCACCTGGAAGCCGCAGCTGAGCACCGTGCTCGCCTCGCCCGACGCTCAGCTCGTCTTCGATTCGAGCAAGATTCCCGGCGAGATCCTCGATCTGATGGTCGTCAACAGCGCGACCCTCGCCACCTACCCGAAGCTCGGCAAAGCACTGGTCGGAGCCTGGTATGAAACGCTGGCGCTCATGTTGCGCCACGATGCCGCGGGGCAAGCGGCGCGCGCGGCGATGGCGAAGGCCTCGGGAACGGATCCGGCGGGCTTCGATGCGCAGCTCGCGACCACACACCTGTTCGCGACGCCGAGCGAGGCCTACGCGTTCATGACCGGAGGGGGGCTCATTGGGACGATGGATCTGGTGCGGCGCTTCTCGTTCGAGCACGGCATCCTCGGCCAGGGCGCGAGCTCGCCCGACGTCGTCGGGATCCAGTTCCCGGGCGGGAAATTGCTCGGGGATGCGCGCAACGTGAAAATGCGCTTCGATCCGAGATTCACCAAGCTGGCCCTGGACGGGCAGCTGTAGCGGCGCCGCGCGGTGCGCCGGCTCGTCAATCAGCATCCGGGCCGCGGCGGCAGGCTGGTCCTCGCCATGCTGCCCTTCATACTGCTCGTGTGCGCCTACCTGGTCGGCTCGAATGCGCGGCTCGCGGCGAATCCCGGCGACAAGCTCCTGCCCTCGCCCGCCACGCTGGCAAGCACCCTGCACCGCTACGCGTTCGAGGAGGATGAGCGCAGCGGAGACATCCTGTTCTGGACCGATACCCGGGCCAGCCTCGAGCGTATCTTGACGGCGCTCGGCATCAGCGCTGCTCTCGGCCTCGCGCTCGGGCTCACCATGGGGGTGATCCCGTACGCAAGGGCGACGCTCACCTCGTTCGTCGCGGCAGTGTCACTGATCCCGCCGCTCGCGCTCCTGCCCATCCTGTTCATCGTCGCGGGGCTGGGCGAGCTCGCCAAGGTGCTGCTGATCATCATAGGCGTCGCGCCGGTGATGGTGCGCGATCTCGCGCTGCGAGTGGCGGAGCTGCCCGCCGAGCAGATCATCAAGGCTCAGACTCTCGGCGCCTCCTCCTGGCAGCTGATCATTCGCGTCGTGCTGCCGCAGCTCTGGCCGCGGCTGATCGATGCGCTGCGCCTGAGCCTCGGATCGGCGTGGCTGTTCCTCATCGCCTCGGAGGCGATCGCCTCGACCGAGGGTCTCGGCTACCGTATCTTTCTGGTGCGCCGCTACCTCGCCATGGATGTGATCATTCCCTACGTCGCCTGGATCACGCTGCTCGCTTTTGCGATGGATACGCTCCTGCGCGTGATTCGCGCCAGGGCGTTTCCCTGGGCGGATGCGGGGCGCCGATGACCCAGGTGACCGTCAAGCGACTGTGGAAGGAGTACGAGACGCAGGTCGTTCTCGAGAACGTCAATCTGCACGTCGCGGACCATGAGTTCGTCACCATCGTCGGCGCCTCGGGCTGCGGAAAGACCACTTTTCTGCGCATGCTGCTCGGGGTGGAGTCTCCCACCCGCGGCGAGCTGCTGATCGACGGCAGGCCGCTGCCGCGGGAGCCGGGACCGGACCGGGGCATCGTATTTCAGCGCTATTCCTTGTTCCCTCATTTGACCGTAATGGAAAACCTGCTTCTCGGGCTGGAGTTTCGCGGCTCTCCCCTGCTCGGGCGCCTGCGCGGCAAGCGTCGCCGGCAGGCAATCGGCCGGGCGGAACATCTGCTCGATGTCATCGGCCTGAAGGCCTCGCGCAGCAAGCACCCTGCGCAGCTGTCGGGCGGCATGCAGCAGCGCCTCTCGATCGCGCAATCGGTCATCTGCGAGCCCAAGATCCTGCTGCTCGATGAGCCGTTCGGCGCGCTCGATCCGGGCGTCACCAGCGACATGCACGAGCTCATTCTCGAGCTATGGAACATGAATAAAATGACCATATTCATGGTCACTCACGACTTGAAGGAGAGCTTTCACCTCGGCACCCGGCTGCTGGTGTTCGACAAGGTGCGCCTGGACAGTCAGGCGCAGGACCGATACGGCGCGACGATCACTTACGACATACCGCTGAAAGGTCGGCGCGCACCCGAAAGAGCGGCGACCGCCTCCGATTCCGCCCCCGCAGGCGCCGCCACTCTGGTGTGATTCGACGAAAAGTGAGGGCATACTAGGCCAACATGGCAGTGGATGCGGATGTGGCGGGACCCCTGCGCAAGAGCGCGAATTTGCAGATTGTCATCGTCGAGGACAGCGCGGCGGATGCCGAGCTGGTGGCTCGATCCCTATCCAGGGCGGGGCTGAGCTATTCCTTGCATCGCGTGCAGACGGAAAGCGAATTCGTCTCGGCGCTCTCCGACAACAAGCCCAACCTCATCATCTCGGATTTCTCCCTGCCGCAGTTCGATGGGCTGCGGGCGCTCGAGATCGCCACCGCCAGCGCCCCGGAGGTACCGTTCATATTCGTATCGGGCACCATCGGCGAGGAGCGCGCGATCGAGGCGCTCAAGCGGGGCGCGACCGATTATGTGCTGAAGAGCAACCTGTCGCGCCTGCCGGCTGCAGTCGACCGCGCTCTGCGTGAGTCGGCCCTGCAGGCCGCGCAGCGCCAGCTCGAGAGGGAGCGGCGTGATCAGGAAGAGCGGCTGCAGCGACTGACGCGCTCGTATCGCATGCTGAGCATCACCGGGTCGGTGATCCTGCGGGTGCACGACCGCCGCGAGCTGCTCAACGAGCTGTGCCGCATCGCCGTCGAGCACGGTGGCTACGATCGGGTCGTGATCGGGCTCATGGATCCGAAGGAGCCCGTTCTTCGCCTGCGCGCCTCGGCCGGGCTGGAAACGCCGCTCCTGCGCGCCGTCGACCAGACGGTGCTCGACTCGATCGCGACCTCCGCGAGCTGGGCCGCTCGCGTGATGAGAGACGGCACGCCGGTCTTCTGCGACGCGCTCGCCGGGGATGCTTTCCAGGTCGCGAGCCGGGACGTGCTGCTCTCCCATGGGCTTCAGTCCCTGGCGGCGCTGCCGCTGCGCGTCGAGGGCAGGACCATCGGGGTGCTGACTCTCCTCAGCCGCCGGCGTGCGATGTTCGACGCGGCGGAGATCGAGGTGCTGCGCGAGCTCACGGCCAATTTGAGCTTCGCGCTGCAGTACCTGGAGAAAGACGAGGCGGTTCACTTCCTCTCCCATTTCGACGGCCTCACGGGACTTGCCAAGAGATCGCTGTTCTGCCAGCGCCTCGCTCATCTCCTCGAAGCC
>Ga0335075_10015630_pt1 | contig 11368 bp, 12 predicted proteins | sample Lox_Sample_24_FD_206723 | JGI IMG/M metagenome (GOLD analysis project Ga0335075, IMG submission 206723) | Soil microbial communities from Loxahatchee National Wildlife Refuge, Florida, United States - Lox_Sample_2.4 | ecosystem: Environmental > Terrestrial > Soil > Wetlands | place: USA...
GAAGTATCGAGACGCCTGAGGTGAAAGAGCGTCGTGTCCCTGCCGCCCAGGAGCCCGCGCAGGAGCCGATGACGCTCACGGGCGCCGCTCATGTCGAAGACCGAACCGGCGAGGGCGGTGTAGTGCGGACGCGCGGCGACCTCCGCCAGGGTGAGGGTCGGATGGTCGCCTGGCGGCGGCCGGTAAGCGGGCAAGGCCAGCTTTTGCAGAACGGGCAATCGCCTCAGGTCGTGCACATAGCCCGGATCGATCCCGGCCTTGGTTGCGCCGCTCACGAGAATATTGAGGTAGCGCATCGTCGGCAGGCAGTCGTCATTGCGAAAAGCCGGCGTTCCGACATAGGCCGTGGCCTCGAAACTTCCCCCACGCGTGGCGACGATGACGGGAATCCGGTCATAGCCGTGCGGATAGACTTCCATCGCGTCGAGGAGCGCGAGATCGTCGTCCTTGCAGAGGTGGAGGACGCCATGGACCTCACATGGGGTCATCGCAGAATCTGTTCCAAATCCTACGCTAAGCGGCGTCGAGGAGGTTTGAGCGAGGATCGCGGAGGGGCCGAAGGTTGTTTTCGAGGGGCTCGGTTGGCCAGATGTAGTCCCCGTTGAATGTGATGTGCTCCCAACCGAGCGGCGCGACGTGGGCCAGGAGATCGTCGGCGAGAACCTCGCCACGAGCGCGCAATTCGGCGACGGCGTGGCTGAGATAGACGGTGTTCCACAGGATGACGGAGGCGACGACGAGATTGAGGCCGGAGGCGCGGTATTTCTGATTCTCAAAGGTGCGATCACGGATCTCGCCGAGGCGATGAAAGAACACCGCCCGGGCGAGGGCGTTGCGCGCCTCGCCTTTGTTGAGGCCGGCGTTGGTGCGGCGCCGCAACGCCGGATCGCTGATCCAGTCGAGGGTGAAAAGCGTGCGTTCAAGGCGCCCGATTTCGCGCAGCGTTCTGGCCAGCGCATTCTGCTTCGGATAGGCCGCAAGCCTGCGCATCAACACGGACGGCGCAACGGTCCCGGCCTTGATCGATGCTGCGAGGCGCAACGTTTCGTCCCAGTTTTCGCCGATCAGATTGAAGTTGACGGCTCCTCCGATCATGGAGGCGAGGGCTTTGTAGGGCGGACGACCCGCGACGACATAAAGGCGACGGTCGGCAAGATCGCGAATGCGCGGTGCGAACCGGAAACCGGTGAAACCGCACAAGCCGAACACGTGGTCGATGGCGCCGGCGGTGTCGGTGTAGTGCTCGCGGATGGCGAGCGAACATTCGTGGTGCAGCAATCCATCGAGAATGTGCGCGGCTTCGCTGGCGTTGGCGGCGATGACCTGGATGTGGAAGGGCGCGTAGCGGTCCGAAACGTGGGTGTAGAACTTCACGCCGGGCTCGGAACCGTATTTGGCGTTGTAGTCGGCGCGAGCTTCGCCATGACCGCCAGCCCGGAAGAACTGACCATCGGAGGACGATGTGTCGCCGTCGCCCCAGATTCTCGTGAAGGGCTGCGCGTGGATCGCGTCGACCAGGCAGGCCAGGGCGGCTTGATAGGTCTCGTCTCGCACATGCCATTCAGCGACCCAGAGCAGCTTCGAATGGCTGAACGTCTTGGAACTGCGCGCCATCCGGGCGAGACCGAGATTGGTGGCGTCGGCGAGCAGCGCGGTCATCAACGCCAAATCATCCGCAGGCGGTTCGCCAGTTCTCAGATGGCGAAATCGCTCTGCGAACCCCGCCCAGCTATGCACCTCGGCGAGAAGCTCGGTGATGCGCAGACGCGGCAACATTCCGTAAAGCCGCCGCGCGAGCTGATCGGATGCCTCGGTGTCGTCCCTGCGGATCGGGCTGATCGAAAGTCCCTCCTCGGTGAGCGCCGCGTCGGGGAGTTCGCCAGCAACCGCGAGCGCGTCGATTTCACGGAGCCGGGCGTCGAGAAGCGCCATTTTCTCATCGCGCCATTGGGCGAACGAATCTGGGACGGCAAGACCCAGTTCGCCATTCTGCCGTCGCACCGCGAACGCCTGAGCCGGCAGGAGAAAATCGTCAAAGGCGCGAAACGCCCGGCTGCCTTCGACCCAGACATCGCCGGAGCGTAGGCGGTCGCGGAGAGTCATCAGGACCGAGACCTCATAAGCTCTCCGATCGACGGCGATGCCGCTTCCGACCAGTTTGCGCCACCCTGCTCGCAGGAACGCTGTCGGCGGGCGCGGTGGAAGGTCTCTTGCGTTACCCGCGTTGAGCTTGCGCAACACCTCGAGCGCGGCGAGCAAGGGATCCTCTGCCTTCCAGGATCGGAAGATGAAGGCGTCGAGCAAGATCGGCGTCATGCGTCGCACCGTAGGGTAGCGCTCGACGATTTCGCGCAGATTGTCCTCGCCCGCTCCACAACGTTTTCCTTGCGCGCACGATCGGCGCGGCGGCAGATGGCGCCGAGCATTTTGTCGAACATCGAGAGGGCGGCGTCGGTCAGGATCGCCTCCATCTCGCGCGCAAAGACGATCAACGTCGCCAGTCGGCGCGCCGCGTCAAAGCGCGACAAATGCTGGGCGCTCAGAACCGTCGCTCTCGGGCCATCGCCACATAGCGGGCGCGATGAATCCGCTGCTCATGGTCGGGCGCGACGCCGAGCTTTCGAACGGCTTGAAGCCGCTCAACGATCTCGGCGAGGTTTTTCTGCGTCGGCGCTTCCGGCCAGTCGCGCAGCCAGACGAGCGGCGTTCGATCTTGACCGTCGCAGACCACGAGCAGCGCCTCAAGCCCGGCAATCGTCTCCTCGTTCAGGCCTTCAGCCAGGTGTCGATACGCCCGCTTCCGCGCGCGAGCGCGGGCGGCCAACCCGATTTTCTCCAAAGTGACGGGCGCCGGAAGCAGGATCCGTCGCTCGCGCAGATGGGCGACGATCGCAGTGACAACGGCGTCGCCGCGATCAGTCCCAGTCGCCTCTGCAAGCGCGACGCCAGCGGCGACTCGATAATCGGCGCGCCGAAAAGGACGAACCCCAAGGTAGGTTTGCAGTTCGCTCAGATGCTCCCAGCGGGTCTCGTCGCGTCGCGCGTAGGCTGCGAACGCGGACGGGTCACATCCGATTTGGGCGGCGATAAAGCCAAGCATGCATTCGGGGGGATTTTCGTCCGCGCCGACAGCGCGACCGAGAAACCTCAAATAGGCAAGATGGACAGCAAACCCGAGCCGGTTCGCGGCTCGCCGTCGACGGCGAATCAACGCCAGGTCTTCCGTCGAGAATGTGTAGTGCCGAACGATGGCGGCCGGATCGGGCGGAGGGTCGAACAACTCCGCGCGGGTCTGAGGCGAGAGCATCTGGCGAAAGGGCATGGGCGGGTTTTCTCATCGCGCAAACGGTCGGTTGCGCGACAGTCCAGGCCTGCGCCTGATTTCAAAGGGTTGCACTTTGCGCAATCCTGTTGCCAAATATGCTAAATTGGCAACAACAAAAAGCGACAGCCATGCTGCTCGGCTACGCTCGCGTTTCGAAATCCGAAGGCCAGGACGCCAGGCCGCAAATTCGCGCGCCCAAAGAGGCCGGGTGCGCGAAGGTGTTTGAAGAATCCGCGTCCGGCGAAAGATGGGATCGCCCCGAACTGCAGAGGTTGCTCGACCAGTTCCGAGCCGGCGACATGCTCATCGTCTGGAAGCTGGATCGCTTGTCTCGGTCGCTGAAGGATCTGCTCGCGATCCTCGAACGCGTCGATGCGGCCGGCGGCAAATTCCGATCGCTGACTGAGTCGGTCGACACATCCGGCCCCGCCGGCCGCATGCTGATGCAGATGCTCGGATCCTTCGCCGAATTCGAGCGCGAGATGATCCGGGAGCGCACGCGCGCCGGACTGCGCGAGGCCAGAGCAAAGGGCCGCGTTCCGGGCCGCAAGCCTAAAGTCACCGCCGAACAGCAGAAGGAAATCGTCGAAGCCGTGTCATCCGGCCGTAAGACAGCTGCCGAGATCGCACGCCTATTCAAAAATCCATCGCGCCACCGTCTCCCGCTTCGTCTCACAGGCGCGCGCCACACGACCCTCAAATCCTTAGCGTAGGATTTGGAACAGATTCTGCGATGACCCCATGTATCAGGCCTCCAGATGCGGCTGCTCGATGCCGCGGGCCGGTATGGAGATGCGCGGACCAGGCGCAGAACAATCAGGCGAGCTGTGAGCTCGAAGGCTCTTATTGCGTTCCTGGTCCGGATCTGACCGATCATTTGCTCTTACCCTTCGTCGACCTCCTCACGCGCCCGACGTTCCCTTGGCCGCAGTGTCCGATCGTGGATCAGCACGCTGCAGCTGCAGGAACCCGATAGTCTTCGCCTCTCGTCAGCATGGCCCAGATCGCGCGCGCCATTTTGTTGGCGAGCGCGATCGCCAACACCATCCGTGGCTTGCGCGCCAGCATGCGATGGAGCCAGCCTCCGTCTGCCCGTCCTTTGCGGGAGGCCGAGCGGATGACCGCCATCGCGCCGGTAATCAACAGGCGCCGGATGTCACGCTGGCCCATCTTCGAGATCTTGCCGAGAAGCGGCTTGCCGCCCGTCGAATGTTGCCGGGGGACAAGCCCGAGCCAAGCGGCAAAGTCGCGGCCGCGTCGGAAGACGGCCATCGGCGGCGCGAATGTCCCGATCGCCATCGCCGTGATCGGTCCCACGCCCGGCATGGTTCGCAGGCGGCGCAGCGTCGCTTCGTGTGTGGCTTCCTGAACCGTCGCCTTCTCGAGTTCGAGGATCTTCTTCGACAGCCCGTCGAGCTGGTCGAGGAGAAGGCGAGAAAGCTCCACGACGAGAAGAGGCAGGGACGTCATGTCCGACTCGATCGCCTCTGCAAGACCCTTCAGGTTCGCCGATCCCTGTGGGGCGACGACGCCATGCTCGGCCAGGTGGCCGCGGAGCGCATTGATCAGTTGGGTGCGCTGACGGACCAAGAGATCGCGGGTGCGGAACAGCATGGCGCGCGCCTGCTGCTCCTCGGTCTTGACCGCCACGAAGCGCATGGTCGGTCGGATCGCCGCCTCACAGATGGCTTCTGCGTCCGCCGCGTCGTTCTTCTGGCGCCTGACGAACGGTTTGACATAGACGGGCGCAATCAATCGAACTTCATGACCGAGAGCGCCGATGGCGCGTCCCCAGTGATGGGCGCTCCCGCAGCCCTCCATAGCAACGACGCAGCGCGGGCGCTCGGCCAAAAAAGCGAGGACTTTATCGCGCGAAAGCGTCTTGCGGAACGCCACGCCGCCGTCCGCGCGGGCGCCATGCGCCTGAAGGCGCCGCTTTGCGAGGTCGAGACCGATGATGCTAACTTCTTCCATGGATGCCCTCTTCATTCGCGGGATGCGCAAACATCGCCACCTTGGCACATTGCGATGCCGTCAGGAGGGGGCATCCACTCCATCAATCAGACCCCGCCAAAACGGCTCCTGACAGCTGCAAGCGCTGCCAAGCGGCCAAGCCGCGTCCGTCTATCTCGTCGCCGGGCATCATCGCATAGCGTGCGGCGGACCTGATCCGGACTGGTCGCTTGGTTTGGCGCCGCCTCCAGGTTGATCGACATTCGCGGAAGCGCTGGCTCCACGTCGGCCGACCATCCGCATCAGGGGCTTTTTTCAGGGATGTGCGTCTCCTTGCTCAGCGCGCTGAACCAGATGCTCGCGTTGATGCCATCGCGCAGGAGGACCAGGCCTTCGGCGACGCCGCCTTCGACGAAGGCTTGCAGCGCTTCTTGCAGGAGAGCGGCCTTGAAGGCTGGGTCGCGCGCGGCTCGCGCCGCGACGGTCTCGCGGAAATCTCGGGTCAGAGCCATGACGCTTCTCCTAAGGGGCGGCTGCGCGTTTGCGCTGCTTGTGGTCTGTCCATCGTTGTTGATCTCCGTCCGCCCGAGTTCCACGACCCTAGACCCTATGTTCGCGGGCTGAAAGAGATGGCGGCTCGCCCCACAGCATGTCCCTAATCGAGGATTGCGCCGGGCTTGCCGGCGCCGAGCCTCAGACATGGGGGACGAGCCTGATGAACGATACCATTTTTGTGGGTCTGGATGTCCACAAGGAGACGATCGCCGTGGCGGTCGCCGAGGGCCGGCGCGGCGGCGAGGTCCTCCAACTCGGCAATTTTCTCAATCGCCCGGCTCACATCGAGAAGTTGGTGGCGCGGCTGGCCAAGGGCAATCGGACGTTGTCGTTTTGTTACGAAGCGGGGCCATGCGGCTACGGCCTTCTCCGTCAGCTCGTCGCCCTCGGCCACGACTGCACGATGGCGGCGCCGTCGCTCATTCCGGTGAAGGCGGGAGATCGGGTCAAGACGGATCGTCGTGACGCCGTGATGCTGGCCAAGCTCCACCGCGCCGGCGAGTTGACGGCGGTGTGGGTTCCCGACGACGCCCATGAGGCGATGGGCGACCTGATCCGGGCGCGCGCCACGGCGGTGCGGGTGCTGGGCAAGGCGCGGCAGCATCTGCAAGGTTTTCTCCTCCGGCATGGGCGCGTCTACGCCGGCAAGAAGGGGTGGACCCGAGCTTACCGCCGCTGGCTGACGACGGTGCGGTTCGACCATGTCGGCCAGCAAGTGGGGCTTCAGGATTACATTCACGCCGTTACCGACGCCGAGGCGCGGGTCGAGCGCCTGCTGCGCCAGATCGAGGATTTGGCGCAAAACTGGTCGCAGGCCCCGGTCGTCGCGGCCTTGCAGGCCATGCGGGGCGTGGCGTTCATCGTCGCCGTGACGCTGGTCGCCGAAGTCGGCGACTTCTCACGGTTCGCCAATCCTCGACAGTTGATGGCCTATCTCGGCCTGGTTCCGTCCGAACACTCCAGCGGACGCACCGTGCACCGGGCGGGAATCACCAAGGCCGGGAACGCATTGGCGCGACGCGCCTTAATCGAGGGCGCCTGGACTTATCGCATGCAGCCGCGCGTCAGCCGCAAGCTGCATGACCGTATCGAGGCTTTGCCGCAAGGGGTCCGCGATATCGGCTGGAAGGCTCAGGTCCGGCTTTGCGCCCGCTATCGCCGCCTCGCCGCGGCTGGAAAGCCGAAAGTCGTGGTCACCACCGCCATCGCCGGCGAGATGCTCGGGTTCGTCTGGGCGATCGCGCGCTCCGTCCAGATCGCTCCTCTCCGCACCATTTGACGCGTGCTCAAATAATGCCCACGGCTGGAGGCGGGGCGCGGTTCGGGAATCCTCGCGCGCTGCTATGAGCCGGCTTAAGCCGACGCTCGCCCCTTAGTGTCTGTCTGGGAACATGTTGAATCGGAGGAATCGTTTGTGATTCAAGAGAGGCGGCCTGATTCTAAGGGGAGGCGCCGCCGATGTGGACAGCCGAGAACCGCGCTCACTATGACCGCAGCCGCCTGCGTTATCCGTCGGACCTGACCGACGAGGAGTGGGCGCTGATCGAGCCCTGCATTCCGCCGGCCAAGCGCGGGGGGAACAAGCGCACGGTGAACCTGCGCGAGGTGGCGAATGGGCTGATGTACATTTTGAGCACCGGCTGCCAATGGCGCGCCATCCCCAAGGACCTGCCGCCGCGCTCGACGCTGTACGACTATTTCGATCTGTGGGGCTGGGACGGCACGCTGGAGCGCATTCATCACGCCCTCTATGTCGAATGCCGCGAAAGCGCGCAACGCGAGGCCTCTCCCAGCGCCGCGATCATCGACAGCCAGAGCGTGAAAAGCGCTGAAAAAGGGGGCTCACGACCCGCATGGCTACGATGCGGGCAAGAGTGCGCCTCGAAGGCGCGTGTCACCAATGGAGGAAGGTTCCATCCAGATAGTTGTCGATTGATCTGGTAGCTGACGAGCGGATCGGCCGGGTAACCGACCGGTTCGAAGCCTCGTGACAAAGGCCGCCTTGGGCGGTTGAGCAATCCAGTGGGCCGTAACGCAAGTGAAGTCCGAGCAGGCCTCGAAAGAGTCGATGCAGATGCCGACCCGTCTCTTACCCGGGGAAGGCCGTGCGAACAGGGAAGCAATCGTCAGAAGCACCTGTTCGGTCTGCCGGGGTATTGGGCACGGCACGCTGGAAGGGTGACGCGGGTAATCGAGGGAGACCCGTGCGGTCGGAGGTCGCAGCTTCAACATCGCTGATGGCGATGGGCCGGACGGGAGTCGGACAGGGTCGTAAGACTGTCGATGTCGGGTAATGCCGGCGGAGGAAAGGACCCTGACTTCTGGCGTGCTTTCAAAGATGGTGAGGGAACGGTGATTGGCGATGAGCCTCGAAACACCAGAAAAGATCAGGAACCTTCAGAGAAAGCTCTATTGTAAGGCGAAGGCGGAGCCCGCTTTCCGCTTCTACTTGCTCTACGATAAGATTTGCCGTGAGGACATTCTGCGCCATGCCTATGCGCTGGCCCGCGCCAATGCGGGTGCGCCCGGTGTCGACGGAGAGACCTTTACACAGATTGAGGCGTCGGGCGTAGACGCGTGGTTGGCGGGCCTGCGCGAAGAACTCGTTTCGAAAACGCACCAACCCGATCCTGTACGGCGGGTGATGATACCGAAGCCCGGGGGAGGCGAGCGAGCGCTCGGCATTCCCTCCATCCGCTGTCGCGTCATCCAGACCGCCGCCAAGCTCGTACTGGAACCAATCTTCGAGGCGGACTTCGAGGACGGTGCTTATGGCTATCGGCCGCGTCGTAGCGCGGTCGATGCAATCAAGGAAACGCACCGGCTGATGTGCCGGGGCTACACCGACGTTGTCGACGCTGATTTGTCGAAATATTTTGACACGATCCCGCACTCGGACCTCCTCAAATCGGTGGCCCGGCGCATCGTCGACCGGAACGTGCTGCGGCTGATCACGCTGTGGCTACGAGCACCGGTCGAGGAGCGGGATTGCGACGGGAAACGGCGCATGAATGGCGGCAAGACCAGCACACGCGGCACGCCTCAAGGGGGTGTCGTCAGTCCGCTGCTCTCGGTCATCTACATGAACCGGTTCCTGAAGCATTGGCGTCTCAGCGAACGGGATGAAGCGTTCCGCGCGCACGTCATCTCTTATGCTGATGACTTCGTCATTCTCAGCCGCGGTCGTGCCGCGGAAGCGTTGACGTGGACAAGGGTAATGATGACGAAACTCGGGCTGTCGCTCAACGAGGCGAAAACCTCGGTGAAGGATGCTCGGCGCGAACACTTCGACTTCCTTGGCTACTCGCTTGGGCCACGTTATCTGCCGAACGGCGGCCGATGGCGCCTGGGGGCGAGCCCGTCCAGGAAGAGCGTGCAGCGGATCAAGACCAAGGTCAGCGCGCTGCTGACGCCGGGCAACAAGGGCGCCTGGCCCGAAGTTCGAAAGCGATTGAACCGCCTTTTGGGTGGTTGGTCCGCGTACTTCTCCTATGGAGCCCTCGCATCGGCCTATGAGGGCGTCGATAGACACGTCTATGACCGTGTGACGAACTTCCTATGCAGACGGCACAAAGGGCAAGGACGCAGTATGCGTCGATTCCCGCGTGAGCATGTTTACGGGGAACTGGGCGTGCTGTGTCTTCGACGCGAGCGCGGTAGGCCGTCGCCGTGGGTCTTACGATGAAGTCAGTCGGAAAGCCGGATGCGGGAAATCCGCACGTCCGGTTTGATGAGCGGGGAAGGGAGACGGGGCGTTGCCGCATGGCCCAAGCTACCGCGCCCTTCCTCGACTCTACAGATCAAAGGCAAGAAGCGGCACATTCTCGTCGACACGCAAGGCCTCTTGATGCACGCCATCGTCCATGCCGCCGACATTCAGGACCGCGACGGCGGGGTGCTTTTGATGGCCACCATGTTCGGCCTCTATCCCTTTCTTCTGAAGCTTTACGCAGATGGCGGATATCAGGGCGCCGGATTTCAAAGCGCCCTCCAAACCGTTCTGAGCCGCGTGAATGTCGAGATCGTCAAGCGCTCCGACCAGCCCGCCCGCTTCGTCGTCCTGCCCAAGCGCTGGATCGTGGAGCGAACCCTCGCCTGGCTTGGACGATGCCGCAGATTGGCCAAGGACTGGGAATGCCTCAATCGAAAGGCGCTCGCCTTCCTCAAGCTCGCCTCCATCCGCCTCATGCTGCGAAAGCTCTGCAATCCAAAATAATGTTCCCGGACAGACTCTTAGTACTACTGCGTCACAAATCTGGGTTCGGGTCTGAAGGGCTGAGCGCAGCAGGGGCATCGCGGGAGGCGCCGAGCGATCGCCACGGTCAGCCTTCGGCGCAGGGTGGCGATCGAGTCGGGGATGTGCCGCTCGGTGCGCAGCGGCGGGGCGGCCGGATCGACGACCTCCGGGAAGGCACCGCCCCCAAAGCCGAACGAAAACGTGATGTTTTGCGGGTTCCCGGCTCAGTGTCGGACTCCATGTAACCAGACAGCGGAAAGAAGTTGGGGGTCGGTCGAGAAGGGGCGAAAATGGTTGGGGCGTTTCCGGCCCGAGAGGACTTCGATGAATTGGACGGTGAAGCTCGAACGTATTGATGAAGCGGGAAAGTTGCAGTCGACGATCGTCGGCTATGTTGAACGGCCTGATTTGACGTCCGAGGCCGACCTTGGCCTCACCCATGATGATGGCAAGTACCTGATCCAGCGCCTCCAGGTGGGAATTGCCCAAGATCAGGTTGACGCCCTCATCGCGAGAGCGCGGTCCTGTTCTTGCTGTCATCGTCTCCGATCGATCAAAGACCATCGGCGTCGGCGGATCGATACGGTGTTCGGGCATCTTCGCATACATGCGCCTCGATTTGACGCCTGTGCTTGTGGGCGTTCGGGGGCTTCGTCTCCAGTTACGGCGCTTTTCCCGCAACGCACCACTCCGGAGCTGAGGCATTTGCAGGTGAAGCTCGGGAGCAAGTTCTCCTACAAGCAGGCCGCTGACATCCTGAATGAATTCCTCCCTGATCTCTCAAGCTTCAACCACGCAACGACGCGCAATCGCGTCCTGGCGGTGGGAAAGAAGATCGAAGCGGAAACAAGAGCCGAGATCGCGACGAAACCGAACGTCGAGAGGCCAGTCGACCACATGATCGTCGGCATCGACGGCGCCTTCGTCAAAGCCGCACGGACGAAAAATCAGCGCAAGAATTTCGAGATTGTGCTCGGTCGGATCGAAGCCTCAGGCCGCTCCAGGAAGATTTTCGCTGCGGTCCGCGATCTCGATGATCTCGCCAGCGAGAGGGTTCGCTCGGCTCTTCGCACCGCCGGACGCGGGCCGCCACCAATCTTACGGTCCTCTCCGACGGCGAGGATGCCATGCGGTTGATGGCCGGTCAGTGGTTGTCGGGACGCGTTGAACATCGCCTGGATTGGTTTCATCTGAGGCGTCGATTTCAATGGCTCGCGCGAAGCATCTACTGGGCGCTCGACTATGATGACCCAGCTTATGACGAAAGGCGTGCCCGCTATCGGCGCAACCTTCGCAGC
>Ga0335075_10015631_pt1 | contig 11368 bp, 14 predicted proteins | sample Lox_Sample_24_FD_206723 | JGI IMG/M metagenome (GOLD analysis project Ga0335075, IMG submission 206723) | Soil microbial communities from Loxahatchee National Wildlife Refuge, Florida, United States - Lox_Sample_2.4 | ecosystem: Environmental > Terrestrial > Soil > Wetlands | place: USA...
AACGACCGGCGGCGGGCCGTAGACAGGGGCCGGTGCATACACCACGGGAGGGGGCGGTGCGGTCAGGACACCAAAGGGGTTGATGCCGATGCTCACCTGGACGCCTGCCCAAGCTGCAGGCGCGGCGGCGAGCGCGAGCGCCACCGCCGAGGCAATCAATGAGATTCTGGCTTGCATGATCGCTCCCTCAAGGATGCGGGGCCGTGGCGCTCGTTTCGTCGCTTCGGACATTGCGGGCGGTTCGGGCCTCATGGGCTCGTTGATTGAAGACCTTGTCGGCCTCATGCTTCTGCTGATCCGACATGGCCGAGTACAGGCCCGAGAACGCGTCCGCCATGCGCTTGACGTTCTCCGCGTGCGTTTCCGCGACCTGAGCGTAGGAATTCAAGTCATCGACTGCGGTGGCATGGCTCATGCTTTCCTTGCGCTCATCGATGACCTTGTCGAGTCGCTGCGCGTTGTCGCGCATCGTTTGTGCGACGCGGTCCCACTGGGTCTGCTCGGCCGGCGTGATGCCCAGCTCCTTGTGCAGCGCCTTGATGTGGGCCTCGACCGATTGATCGCGCGCCGCGTCGGCGCTGGTCGTCGAATCACCGTTCGCGGTGGCCTCAGCGGATTGCGCCGGCGCAAAAGCGAGCGTACCGCCGATCAGACATAGGGATCCCAGTGCTGCCAGTAAACGTTTCATGAAAGACACCCTCCTCGGTATGTTGTGGGTGAGATACTAACCCGGTCGCGAGAGCCACCGGGTCGCGAGCGCGTGTCGGCGCAGGCCTACGGCGCGGGCGATGACGCAGCCGCTCGCAACGAGGCTCCTGTGCCGTGCTGCGGTAACATCGGCAGGCACCTGCGGCGACCGCGGCGCGGCATTGATCACGATACGCGCTCGCGATGGTGACTTCCGGATCTTCGGCAGGTAACGCATGAATCCCAAAATACTGGCGCGTGAATCCGTTTACAGCGGCTACCTGAGCATCGAACGGCTGCGGGTGAGACTGGCCGACGGTGCCGAGGTCTGGCTCGAAATCGAGAGTCATGGGGAAGCGGCGGTGGTTCTGCCCTATGACCCGGATCGGCGCTGCGCGCTGCTGGCGCGGTTGTTCCGTGTGGCGGTGTTCGATACGACGGGGGAGAAGTCGCTGGAAGAGGCCTGCGCGGGGATGATCGGGAATGAGGACGCGGAGAGTGCCGCGCGCCGCGAGGCATATGAGGAACTGGGGGTGAATCTGAGGTCGCTGGAGCTCGCCGCGGATGTGGATCAGGGGCGGATCGCGGACGGAAAGCTGGTCACGCTGCTCCTGGCGTTGCGGCACAGGCGACCGGAATTGTTTTGCTAACGTTTCCTCGGAGACTCGAGTGCCGCGGTTGCGAGGGTGGCGTTGCCCGCCTCGGCCCAGGACTTGGTCTTGAAAGTGAATTGAGCGACGGCGCATGTCGGCATGCGCGTGATCTCGCGTGAGAGACGATGCGCGAGCCTCTCCAACGCCGGGTTATGGCCCACGAGCATCACGCGAGCCCACTGGTCGTCGAGATCGTGAACCAACTCGAGCAGATCATCGACCCTACCCGGATACAGCCGATCGTCCACCACGATATCCCCGAGCGCATAATGAAGTTTGCCGGCGAGCACTCGCGCGGTGCTGATCGCCCGGTTCGCCGGACTCGATGCGATCAAGTCGATCTTCACCCCGCGCTTCGCCAATCGCTTTGCGACCCTCGGCGCATCGCGCTTGCCGCGATCATTCAACGGCCGGTCCTGGTCGGGCAATGTGCTGTCGTCCCAACTCGACTTGGCATGGCGGACGAGAAATAGCGTTTTCATGCGGGATTGAGATTCAAAACGACCATCCTGCAGGACATAGTGGATCGGCTGGCAGAGGGAGGTCACGATGGCTGAGGTAGGCGCTAAGCACTCGCGCCCGGCGTTTCGCCAAAAAGATGCGCCAGGTTGCCCGTTCTTTGATTCGGGGCGAGAAAGGTGATGACCACCTGCCGCGAGCGACACCGCTGGCATCGGAGTCTTTCGCGCACTCTGGCGAGCGGGAAGTCGTCGCCAAGATGGGCCCGCAGCTTCTCGAGGGAGAGCCGTGCGGAGTGCTTGCAGTTTCGGCAGTACGCACCGTAGTAGTAGGAGTCGTCAACGTGGGCGAGGGCGGCGGTCTCGAGTTTGGCGTACTCCATGGAAGCGACCATAGCGGCAGGTGCCTGTGGACGTCCATGGGATAACTCGTACAGTGGTGGGGAAGGCGGGGTACTGGATGATAGAGTATGTGCAGCCCGCTGAAGCTCGAGTGACAGGGGCATAGGAACGGACTCGACCGAGTGAAATCGAAGAGCAAAGACAGCGGCAAGCTTAAGATCGGCGATGACTGGAATGCAATCCGGATCATCGCCCTGTCGCAGAGCAACCCCTTGAAAGCGATCGCGGAGTTCGTCGAGAACTCGATCGATGCGCACGCCAAGACCATCATCATCACTCGAGGCAAGGAGCACAACGCGCACTACCTATCCGTCAAAGACGACGGGGATGGCGTACCGCGCGATGCCGAGGGGCTCCCGGACTTCAAGTATGTGGCGACGCACATCTGTGATTCGATCAAGCGGCGGCTGAAGGCGGACGGTGCCGGGACGGGGCTGCAAGGCGAGTTCGGGATCGGGCTGTTGAGCTTCTGGACGGTGGGCGACAGTCTGACCCTGACTTCGACGGGAACGGATCAGAAAGCTTATCAGATGACGATGAGCAAGGGAGACTCGCGCTACGAAGTGAGCCCGCGGCGAACACTGTTCGCGGAGAAAGGGACGGAGCTGAAAATCTCGCCTCTGCTCGAGGGTATCCGAACCTTGAGCGGTGAGAAAATCCAGTGGTATCTCGCCTCGGAGCTGCGCGACCGGATCCGGGACTCGCAGGCGCGGATCACCGTCATCGATAAACTCGCACGCAAGCAGTATGAGGTCGAGCCGCGGGAATTCGAGGGCCGGCTGCTGCACCAGCTGCCACCGATTCGGACGCAATTCGGCGATGCCTACGCCGAGTTGTATCTCGCCGAGCCGGACGAGTCGGCGCGCGTGGCTCTCACGCGCGTCGGTACGCGAGTGATCGAGGATTTGGCGACTCTCTCCGGTTTGGAACATGCACCCTGGACCTCACGATATGTGCAAGGGCTGATCGACGTGCCGTTCTTGAATCTCACGCCCGGTACGCGCAGCGGCATCATTCAAGACGAGCGTTACGCGGCGCTGGTGAGCGCGCTCGAGCCCCTCGAGGCGCACGTCAGGGGGTTGGTCGAGGAACAGCAGCGAGCCGAAGAGGAGCAAGCGAGCCAGCAATCGCTGAAGGCGATCCAGAAGGCGTTCTACGAGGCGATGCTGGCACTGCCGCGCGAGGAATACGACTGGTTCGACGTGCAGGGGCGTGCGCGACAAGAGGGAGGATCTGCCGCAAGCTCTGCCCCCGGAGGCTTGCCGGCCGGCACGGATTGGAATGAGGTGATGGCCGGCATGGCCGAGCCCTCGCCGGGCGAGTCGCCGCAGCGGCAGTTTTTTGACTATGCGGGTCCGCTGTTCGGCGTCGTGGTATCGCCGGCCGCGAGCACGACACCGCTCAACGAGATACGCAAGTTCAGGGCGCTACCGCGGGATCGATCGCGGCGCCGGGTAGTCGAGGATCTTCAATTCGCATGGCAGATCCTCGAGGGAGGAGGATCGCTCGAGGGAGTTGCGGACCAGCAGGTCGAGTACCGGGCGCCGGCGGTGCCGGGCCTCGCCCGATTGAAGGTCAGCGTGTCGCAACGCGATGTGACGGTGACGGCGCAGGCGCTGATCACGGTGACGGACAGTCTGGCGGCTGCGGTGAGCCCGACCGGCTCGCATACGCGTGGGCTGCCCGGGTACACCTTCGAGCGAGCGGCGGGCGAGCTCTGGCGCTGCCGGTTCGACGCGCAGCGCAACGTGATCGTGGTGAACAGCGGGCACCGGGATTTCGTGTTCGCCACGCGCAATCGGGCCTTGCAGCTGCGCTATCTGGTACGGCTGTACGTGAAGGAGCTGGTGCTCAAGAATTTTGCAGGATTGCCCGCCGAGCAGCTGCTCGAGCGCATGATCGAGCTGTCGTTGTACGCGGAGGAGAAGCTCAAATCGGGGTCCGCTTAGTGCCCGTTCGACGATGAGCCGCATCGCTCGGTCAGAAGGTTTCGACCCAGGGGCGCAGCTCCACCTCCCATGACCAGGCGCTGCGCGGCTGCCGAAGGACGCCGAGATAGGTCTGTGCGATCGCATCCGGGTCGAGCATGCTGTCCGGCTTGTCGGCCGGAGCCGGTCGAGCCTCGCTCCGCACACCGCCATCGATGACAAAGTGTGCGACGTGGATGCCCTGCGGAGACAGCTCTCGCGCGGCGCTTTGCGCCAAACCTCGCCTGCCGAACATGCCCATGGCGAATGCCGCCGAACGGGGATATCCCTTCACACTGGCGGAGGCGCCGGTGAGCAAGATGGCCCCTTTTCCCCGAGGCAGCATGCGCCGCGCGGCCTGTTGAACGACCAGGAAGGCCGCATAGGTGGAGGCGGCGATGACTCGCTCGACGTCTCGCGGATCGAGGTCCGGAATCGCTCCGGGCAGACGCGCCGCGGCGTTGTAGAGGACGATTTCCAATGGCCCGAGCTTTCCTTCCATCGCGTCGAACAGTGCCGCTACCGAGGCGGCGTCCGTGGCGTCCGCCGCCATGGTCTCAGCCTCGATTTGCGATGCGAGCGCGGCGAGTTTCTCGACGTTGCGGGCCGCGAGTGCAACTCGAACTCCAGCCGCGGCCAGGGCGCGTGCCACGGAGGCGCTGATGCCCGAGCCAGCACCGATGATGAGCGCCGTCGAGTAGGGGATCTGAGTCATCTTATGTACCTCGGAGTCGAAGTCACCATGCGTGCGCGCCATTCACATCAGCGGCTCGAGGCACACGCGGCGGATGCGCGAGCCCGCAAGTTCTCCAATCATGCCACGTGCGGAGGAGTCGATCGTCGACGACGCCATGCCGCCGGAGGCAGGCCGTATTCGCGCCGGAAGGCGCGGATGAATGCGGTATCGGTCTGATACCCCACATCCTCCGCAATTCGCGCCAGAGGCGCATTGCTATGGCACAGCAGATTGGCCGCGAGCACCATCCGCCACTGCGTCAAATACTCCATCGGCGCGCTGCCGATGAGATGCGCGAAGCGCTCCGCGAGCACGGACCTCGAGGTCCCGGCCGCGCGGGCGAGTGTCTCCAGCGTCCATGCATGCGCCGGTCGCGAGTGCAGTTGGGTCAGGGCGGCTCCGACGATGCGGTCGCGAACTGCCGCGAGCCACCCCGATCGGCCGGCGTTCTCTTCGTTCATGTAAAGGCGCAGCACCTCGATGAACAGCACCTCGGCGAGCTTCGCCAGCACGCCCGCGCCGCCGGGCCGCGGTGAGCGTGCCTCCGTCAAGGCGTACTGCACCGAAGCTTCGAGCCAGATCCCGGCGTTCGATCCGCGAACGCTCACCTTCAGCAGCGAAGGCAGTCCGCTCAGCATCATCCGCGCCAACCGTGCATCGCAGGCCAGATATCCGCAGACGAGGCGCGTCGTGCGCCCGCCTCCGCCGTAGACGAGCTTGCGTGGCCGACGGGACAACACGTCTTCAAGCCGAGCGCCCTTGGCGGGTCGAAGCCCGGGCTGGGAGCACATGCGATGAGCGTGACCTTGCGGGAAGACCACCGCGTCACCGGCGCCGAGGCGCACCGGCGGCTGCGAGTCCATCTCCACGAAGCACTCGCCCTCGGTGATCAGATGGAAGATCACGACCCGTTCGGCACTGGGCTCGAGGAGCGGCGCGGCCGAGTCTGCGCACGGCGACTGGTAACACCAGGGCGCGCTGAATCGGCCCTGGATGAATATGGCGCCAATGAGGCGCACGACCCGAAGTGTTTCCGAGAGCGCGTCCATCAGCTCGGATCGATATCGATGCGCAGCACCACCGGCAGCACGCCCTCGACGGCGGCGCACACCGGCGAGCATCGAAAACTCTCTTCAACCATGGCCCGAAGCTGCTCGCACGCGACGCTGGCCGCGCTCATTCTCACTTCAAGTTGCACCTCACAGGGTGCCGGGCTGATGCGTTCCCCAGCTTGGTCCTTCATGCCGAGGAGACCCCGCGCATCGGAGGTGCTCCTGGCTGCAACCTCGAGCCGGGTGAGCGAGAGCCCGGCAGCGGCGGCCTCCATCGCGATACGCGTTGCAAGACAAGAGGCGAGGCCGGCTCTGAGCAACCACCCAGGGGTTGCCTGGTTTCCCGCCCCGCCCAGCTCGATGGGCATATCAGTCGTGATCTGCGTGCCGTTCGCGTGACGAGCGATGACCCGCGTCCCTTCATCCCAGCCCGCGATCGCGGGCTCATCGGCGTGAATTCCCGCCTCCGGACGGCGAGCAAGCACGGCGCGCACCCGCTGCATGGCCTTCGAAATGTGCTCGGCCGACATGGCTCCCTCGAGGAATGCTGAGCTGCGCCCATATTGGGCCCGATTCGGTGCGCAGCCAAGCTCCCCCGGCCCGGCACCTCAGGGCGCCCGGACGATTGGTCAGGAGAACCGGACAGCGCGGCAGCCTCGCATCGCCGAGCTGCAGGCTCTCGGACGATCTGGCAGTTGGGGGCGACTCTGCGGCAGGACGCAGCGTGCCGTCGAAGCGTCTCATTGGGGTTGGGCGCACCAGGCGCCGCGCAAATCGAAATCGTCTGCTGCGCCAGCCGTACCGTGAGGAGACCGGTCATGCCACTCATCAATGTCAAAGTCATCGAAGGCGTCTTTTCCAGCGAGCAAAAAGCCCAGATCATTCGCAAACTTACCGATGCGATGGTCGACATCGAGGGGGAGGCGATGCGGGCAGTCACGTGGACCGTGATCGAGGAGGTCAAGAGCGGCGAGTGGGGAATCGCCGGCAAGCCGCTGAGTACCGCCGACGTCCGAGCCCTGGCCGCAGCGCGTCCTGCGAAGGTCGGCTAGAAGACGCGCAGCGCACGCGGCGCTCGTGGCCGCGTGGATCTGGAGCTCCTCGACTTTCTCTTCTTGCTCCAGCCGCCAAGCTCCAGAGCAACGGACACGCAGGCGGCGCGCAACTCATCCGCAAGAGCCCGGTCGACCACGGTCCGCGCCACCACCATGCCGCCAATGGACAAGGCAGCGACGGCTTGTGCCGTCGTGCGGCGTCGGCGCCCCTGCTGAATCACGCTGCGCTCCAGGACGCTCACCATGGCCTTGAACACCGTCTCGAAAGCGCGCTTTGCGCTGATACCGCTGCGCGCTACGTCCGTTGGCAGGGCGACCATCGGACAGGAATTCTCGACGTCCTCGAAATGCTGGCGGGATAGATAGGCACGGACAACTTGCGGTCCTACGTCGGTGGAAGATAAGTCCACGTGCACGCCCTCCCAGCAGTTCTTCCACTCGGGGTCGGTGAAAAAGCACCCGAGAACTTCGGCATACAGATCGCTCTTGCTTCTGAAGTAGTCATAAAAGACGCCATGGGTCAGGCCAGCGCCGGCCATGACCTGGCCGAGAGAGGTGCACTCGAAGCCATGACGATTGAAGAGCCTGCGCGCGCTGTCGATGATGCGCTTGCGCACCGCAGCGCGATGACCGACGGGGTATGGCACGGCACCTCCTGGATCACCAGCCTACCAAGTAAAACATTATCTTGAACATCTTTTCCCGCGGTGCTGTCATGTCCATTCAACTCACAATTCGGGGGATGATCATGGACGATGGAGGAAGTGTCACAACGCTGACCCAAGGACTTACGCGGCGGCAGGCGATCGCCGGTGCTGCCGGCGCATTTGCGGGTCTGGTGCTGCGCTCGACGAGCGCCTCGGCAGAAGCAGAGGATGGGATATCTCATACGGCGGCCGCCATTCACCAGGAGCCTGTTTTCGCGGCGAGCCCGCAGCGCGTGTATGAAGCCCTCACGGACGCCGGCGAGTTCACCCGCGTGATACGGCTCAGTGGGGCCCTGCAGGCGATGCGCCTGCCGGACAAACCCGCGGAAATCAGCCGGGAGGCAGGAGGCGCATTTGCGCTTTTCGGCGGGTACATCACGGGACGGCAGATCGAGCTCGTACCGAACGTGCGGATCGTGCAGGCCTGGCGGCCGGGCGACTGGGCTCCGGGCATCTATTCGATTGCCAAGTTCGAGCTGGTGCAACAGGGCTCAGGGTCCAAGATCGTGTTCGACCATACCGGCTTTCCGACGCACGAGGCGCAGAGCCTGGCTTTTGGATGGACCACTCACTACTGGGAGCCGCTCGCCAAGGTGCTGGCGTAAAAGTCGCGGGCGGCTCGATGCCACCGTGATTCGGGTCGGCGCGCCGCGCCCGCCCTATGCGTTGCCCTGCGCCTTCAGCAAGTCCGCATCGATCTGCGCCACTTTCTTGACCGAGGGCCGCGCGTTCCATCGATCCACATAGGTCTTGATCGGAGGAACGGCCTCGAGCAGACCGAAGCCGGTCATCCAGGTCAACGCGGTTCCCCACAGCACGTCCGCTGCGGTGAATCGCTCGCCCAGGATCCACGGGCCCTTGCTCAGCTGTGCGACGACGGCGCCCACGGTCGTGTCCACATCCCCGTAGGGCACCATGGGCTTCGGACCGGCTTCGCGCTTCAGCGCCTTGTCGACGAGCGCCGGCTCGAAGCATGCGGCATAGAACACGTACCAGCGCAGGTAGGGTCCGCGCAGGGCATCACCGATCGCGGGGGTGATGCCTGCTTCGGGAAACAGGTCGGCCAGATAGATGCCGATCGCGACCTGTTCGGTGATCAGCGCATCCCCGTGCTTGATGGCCGGCACCTTGCCCATCGGGTTGATGGCGAGGTAGGCGCTCTCGCGCTGCTCTCCCGCCTTCATGTTGAGCGCATGAATGGAGTAGGGCGCATGCAATTCCTCGAGCAGCGCGAGCGCGCCGGAAGATCGGGTCTGCGGCGAGTGAAACAACGTGATCGGTTGCGACGTGGCCATGTTCACCTCCGGTCGTGTCGGCAGATCGTGCCAGACCGAGCACACGGCGTCCACCCAGTTCCGGCGGCGCACGACTACTGTACGAGCCGGTGCGGATTCGAGAAATCCGTGCGCCCGGGCCGGCGCTGAGCTGAGAGCTCGGCACGCCTGCGCAGGCGCGCCGAGCTCCCGGCACACTTCAGGGAAGGCGATCGATGGCCGCATCATCCATGTGCAGGCGGAAATACAGGGCCCTGCGCAAGGAGTGGATGGCGACGCGGGTGTCGTGGATGGCTTGAGCCTTGTTGCCGCCGAAATCGTCCGGAGCCGCTTCCATCTCGCGCAGCGCCTCGCGCATATGGTGGATGGCATCGACGATGCGCGGGTGGGCGGCTTCCTCGGATTGGACGGTGGGCGCGGCGGATGCGGACATGGCCGCGGCGCCGAGCGTAAAGACGAGGGTCAGGCCCACGATCGAGCCGAGGCGGCGAGGATTCGATTTCATTCGATTGACTCCTGTGGTGTTGATTTCGTTTTCCCATGAGCGATGCGCGGGCATCCCGGGGGGCATTATAGTGGCCGCAGGCGGCGCCTCAAGGCCGATCCGGGAGCGGCGCCGCCGCGGGCTGCTGTGTGCGGACCGCGACATAGTAGACCGGACTCACGACGATGAGTCCCACGATCCATGACAGATCGATGCCGCCGATCGCACGGGCGAAAGGGCCGGTATAAAGATCGGTGGCGACGAACGGAATCTGGACCGCGATCCCGAGCGCATAGCACACCAGAGCCGCGACGTTGTACTTGCCATAGATACCGCCGTCGGCCGCAAAGAAAGACGGGACGTGGTAATTGCCGAAGCGCACCAGGTAGTAGTCGACCAGATTCACGGCCGTCCACGGCACCAGCAGGTACAGCAGCAGCTCGTTGAACTGGCTGTACAGCGTCAGGAAATTCGCCGCCCCCTCGAGCCCGATGAGCAGCGCCGCAACGAACATGCTGGTCGCGACGATGAGCCGGGCGCGCGCGGTGGCTCGCCAGCCCGCGACGAACGTCTGTACCAGCGTGATGATCGCGAGCGAGCCGCCGTAGAAGCAGATCGCCCCCGCGATGGCGACGCCGGGAGCGAACAGCAGCACGATCGCGGTACTCGCCTTGCCGGTGAGCCGCGAGAGCGCGTTGACGACGTCGCCGTCGACCACCGCGGGACCGATCAGCGCACCGAATATCATCGGCAACACGGCCCCGAGCGTGGTACCCCAGTAGCAGGACCAGAACGCCTGGCGCGGACCGGAATCGGGCGGCAGGTAGCGTGAGTAGTCGGAGACGTACGGCGCATAGGCGAGCTGCCACAGCGCGCCCATGGACACCATGCTGAAAAAGCCCACCGCCGAGAAGCCGCCTCGAGTGAGGAACGATGCCGGCAGAGGATGCACGATGAGGACCCAGAGGTAGCACAGGAGCACGGCGCTGCCCGAGACGTAGGTCATCATGCGCGTGCACAAATGGATCAAATCGTGGCCGTAGACCGCCGCGGCGAGGCTCACGATGCCGATCGAGAGGATGCCGGCGCGCTCGCTCACGCCGGGCAGGATGGCGTGCAGCGACTGACCGCCCGTCACCAGCGCCGTGGCGGCGTAGCCGACGTACATGAAGATCACCAGGGCGACCACGAATGCTGCGCCCCGCGCCCCGAACTGGCCGCGGCTCTGCACCATCTGCGGCACGCCGAGCCGCGGTCCCTGCGCCGCGTGCAGCGCCATGAATACGGTGCCGACCAGATTGCCGGCGAGGATGGCGATCACGGCCGAGAGAAAGGATTGACCGAACACGGTCGTCGCGAGCGCGCCGGTGACGACGGTGAGCACATTCATGTTGGCGCCGAACCAGAGCGTGAACAGATGCCGCGCCTTGCCGTGGCGCTGGTCGAGCGGGATCTGATAGATGGTGTGCCGCTCGATGCGCGTCGGCTGGTTCTGGCCGGCCGGCACGCGGAGCCCGCCCTGGCTGCGAGATTTCCAAAGACTCATGGGGCCCGCAGTATACTGAGCCCGTGCACACCTCGACGATCCCCGATCTCGGCCTGACGCCGGAGCAGCGGCACGAAGCGGTCTTCGGACACCGCTATGAGCGTCCCGGGAGGGACGAGGAGCGCGGCGAGATCTGGGCGTACACGGATAGGTTTTCCTATGCGCACGGGGCGATCGTGCATCTGCACGTCCATTCGACCATTGCGCGCTACGAGCTGTCGATCGTGCGCGATGGCGCAAGCGCCGCCTCGGTGCTGACGCGCCGGGTCGAGGGCGCGCGGCGGCAGGACACGCCGGAGCAGTGCTCGGTGGTGGGCTGCGGCTGGGAGCCATCGCTCGAGTTTCGC